>Ga0326728_10000119_pt1 | contig 320013 bp, 246 predicted proteins | sample MB3enrmetagenome_FD_207602 | JGI IMG/M metagenome (GOLD analysis project Ga0326728, IMG submission 207602) | Lab enriched peat soil microbial communities from McLean, Ithaca, NY, United States - MB31MN | ecosystem: Environmental > Terrestrial > Soil > Wetlands > Peat | place: USA: New York...
GCTGGGCCGATCAACTGGGAATCCCGAGACTCTGTTGACCTCAACTTCTCGAACCGCCGGATGCGGACCCGCTTGTCCGGTGGTGTGGCAGGGGAGGAGAGGCAACTCTCCCCCCTATGCCGATTGCGGTTTAGTAGCGCGAGCTGCGTTGAGCGGAGCCGTAGCCGGGCTTAGCCTTGGCGGCGAAGCCTCTGGCCGGGGTGTGGCTCTCGTCTTCCAGGTGGAACTGGCGGATCATGCCGTCCAGATCGCTGGCCAGGGAGGCGAGGTTCTTGAGCGCCTCGACCGCCTCTTCGGCGGCGTGGGCGTTCTCGGTGGAGATCTGCGAGATCTGGCCAGCGGACTCGGCGATCTCGCCGGAGGCCGCGGTCTGCTGCGTCGCGGCGGAGGCGATCAGATGAATCTGGTGCTCCACCTGCTTGGAAGCTTCGATGATGGAGTCCAGGCTCTTGCGGGCGTGGGCGGTTTCTCCCAGGCCGCTCTCGACGGCGGTGCGGCTTTCGTCCATTACCTGCAGTGTCTCGCGGGTCTCTTCCTGAATGCTGCGGATGGTTCCAGCGATCTCTTCGGTGGCGCCCTTGGTGCGTTCGGCCAGACGGCGAACCTCGCCGGCGACGACCGCAAAGCCGCGGCCGTGTTCGCCGGCGCGGGCCGCTTCGATGGCGGCGTTCAGGGCCAGCAGGTTGGTCTGCTCGCTGATCTCCTGAATAACACTGACCACCTTGCCGATCTCTTCCGAGCGGTGGGCCAGCGAGTCCATCTTGGAAGAGACGGTGCTGGTGGCGGCGGCGATCTTTTCCATCGTAGTGGCGGCGGATTGCATCACCGAGCCGCCCTGGGTGGCGGTATCGGCGGAGAGGCGGCTGGCGCCGGCAGCGGTCTCGGCGTTGTGGCTGATCTCGCCGATGGTAGCCGTCATCTCTTGTGCCGCGGCGGCAATCTGGTTGGTCTTGCTGGACTGGGTGTTGGCGTTGCCGGCGGACTCGATAGAACGGGCGCTCATCTCGGTGGTGGCGGCGGAGAGCGTTTCGGCGCCTTGCGCCACGGAAACCAGAACCTTGCGCATGGCGGCCACGCTGGTGTTTAGCGCCACGGCCAGACGGCCGATCTCATCGGTGCCCGATTCCTCGACGGAGACGGTCAGATCCTTGTCCGCGACGCGCTCCAGTGCGGCGGCCGCGGCCTGCAGCGGCGGCGCAATCAATCTGGTTAGAATCATGCCGGTCAGCGCGCAAAGACCTACAATCAGCAGCGTGGCGCAGATGCCGATCCAGGTGGCGCTGGTGCTGGCGCCAGCCGCGGCTTTGGAGTCTTCCGAGCCGTACTTTGCATTGAGAGAAAGATCGTCATCCATGGCGGTCATGGCGGTGGTGAAACTGGCCATGGTGGCGTCGGAGGTGAGCAGGTCCAGCGCATCGCCGATCTTGGTGGCGGCCAGCAGCGCGCCGGCGCGGTTGCTGGCGTCAATATACTGCGCGAACGTCGCGTTGAGCTTCTGATAGAGTTCGCGCTCGCCGGGATAGCTCACCATGGGCTCGTAGATCTTGAGGTTTGCCTGGTAAGCCTCCATGCCCTTCTGGCGCTTGGCGGTATGGTCGCTGGTGCAAGTCGCGGTCTGACAGAGCAGCAGTTCCAGATCTTCGCGGCGCACGGTGTTGGCGCCGCCGCGCATGGCGGAGAGGGCGAGCACCGAGGGGAAGGAGTTGTCGCTCACATCCACACTCTTGGTGGCGATGCCGCGGAAGGTGATCGAGGTGTAGCTGCCGAGCAGAATGCACAAAACGCAGACAATGCCGAAAGCGTAAACGAACTTTTTAGAGACGGGGAGATTCTTCAGCCAATCCATGCGTGATGCCCTTTCAAAAACCAAACCTCTGAGTTCATCGGCGCAATTGAGAGGGACTTGAGTACCTCGGTGTGTACAATTCCAAGGAATTGGTAAGAAGCTGGTGAAATCGGGGCGCCACCACTCTGCCGAGGGGGGTTCCTTCCCACCTCTTGCCATTCCCTAGGTAAATCGATATTCTTGGGCCGCCCCGAAATCTTTTGGAAGGTGCCACCAAAATGTTCCATTTTAGTTTGTTTTGCCGTTCCGGAGCGGTTCGGCTTGCCTTGTCCAGTCTGATTGTCTCTCTGTTGTGCACGGCGGCTTTCCCGGCGTCTGCCCAGACGGCGGCCTCCGGCGCGGCTCCCAGTGCGAGCGCGACTAAGCCGTCTCCAGTTCCACCGCCTCCCACGCCGGCCCAACTGGCTACCCAGGCGGCTACCGAAAAGGATCACCAGCGGGTGATGGATATGATGGGCATCAAGGAACTGCGGCACGGCGCCGACAGCGATCTGAAGTCCCCTTATGCGGTCAATTACGATGAATCCAAGGCCGATCTCTATCCCACCCTGCCCGATCCGCTGCTGCTGGCCAACGGCCAGCGGGTGCTGTCGGCCGGGCAATGGTGGAGCACGCGGCGGCCGGAAATCCTCGAGCTCTTCAATCGCGAGATCTACGGGAGGGTTCCGGAGCACTTGCCCAAAGTCAACTGGGAGGTGCTCAGTACGGTGCAGGAGAAGAACGGCGACGTTGCGGTCATCACCAAGCACCTGGTCGGCCACGTGGACAACAGCGCCTGGCCGCAAGTGACCGTCGGCATTGAACTGACCCTGACCACCCCGGCCAGCGCCAAGGGGCCGGTGCCGGTCATCATGGAACTGGGCTTCAGCCGCGAGTTCATGGAAGCGATGATGAAGCGGTTTCCACAGTTTGCGCCGCCCGCAAACGCCGGGCCCACCTGGCAGCAGCAGGTGCTGGCGCGGGGCTGGGGTTACGCGGAGTATGTGCCTACCAGCGTACAGCCGGATAACGGCGCGGGGCTGAGCGAGGGGATCATTGGCTTGGCCGCCCATGGGCAGCCGCGCGGCCGCGAAGACTGGGGCGCGCTGCGCGCCTGGGCCTGGGGCGCCAGCCAGTGCCTCAACTATATGGAGACCGACAAGGCAGTCGACGCCCGCCAAGTGGGGATCGAGGGCCATTCTCGCTACGGCAAGGCAACCCTGGTGGCCTTGGCCTACGATTCGCGCTTCGCCACTGGCTTTGTCAGCTCTTCGGGCGAGGGCGGCGCCAAGCTCTACCGGCACATCTTCGGCGAGCAGGTGGGCAACATCGCCAGCAGCGGCGAGTATCACTGGATGGCGGGCAATTTTCTCAAGTATGCCGGCCCCCTTACCCCCGGCGACCTGCCGGTGGATGCGCATGAACTGATTGCGCTGGTGGCCCCGCGGCCGGTCTTCATCTCCGCGGGAGCAACCAATGGCGACGGCTGGGTTGACGCCAAGGGGCAGTTTCTGGCCGCCGTCGCTGCCGGGCCGGTCTATCGGCTGCTGGGCAAGAAGGACTTGGGAACCACCGTCTTTCCCCCCATTGAGACCGGCTTGATGGACGGCGACCTGAGCTTCCGCCAGCACTCCGGCGGCCACACCCCAGGGCCGAATTGGCCAACCTTCCTGGACTTCGCCGGCCGCTACCTGCACGCCCCGGCAGCATGGACGGCCGCCAAATAGCTCAAATCTGCTTGGTCATGACGATGCAATGGCAGGCCGCTTTAGCCGCTCCGTCCTTGAAGGTGCGAGGGTGGAGAAAGGGCTCGACGCCGGTCTCGACGAAGCCGAAACGGCGGTAGAGAGGGAGCAGTTCGGGGCGCAGGCTGAGAACAGAAATCTCGATGGCAACCAATCCGGCCGAGCGGAAGCGGTCTTCGGCGGCTTCCACCAGGCGGCGGGCCAGGCCGGAGCCCTGGACTTTGGGAGCGACAGCCAACATGCCCATATAGCCGTGCGCGCCGCGCTGCTCCGTGTAAACGCTGGCCAGAGGTCGGCCGTCGGCGTCGGACAAAAGCAGGATGCAGCCCTTGTTCATCTGGGCGGCCATGTCATGGGCATCGGTACGTGTGCCCTCAAGAAATTCCTCGATGGCGAAGGCGTCGTTGACCAGCGCAACCAGCGCCGGAATATCGACGGGTGTGGCGGGACGAATCGAGGAAGGGGAGAGTAAGTGCCCGTTCATATGGATGGGTTCTCTGTATCCGGCCGGAGATTGGCTGTCGCGGTTTTCTGCCCTTGCGGCTGATGAACGCCACAAGGATGGCGCACGGGGCGTCTGCGGTGCTAACCAATACGCCGAAAATACCGCCGGGCTCGCGCTACGTCCTTCATGATCTGTGCCTTCAAAGCCTCCGGCGAGGGCCAGGTGGTCTCGCCGCGCAGGCGGAAGAGGAACTCCTGCTCGATGGGGGTGTCCTCGTCTATCTCGATGGCTTCGAAGTTCAAAATGTGCGATTCGACGGCAAACGAAGCGGCGCCGAAGGTGGGGCGGTTGCCGACGTTGGTAACCGCCTGAAAGCAGCGCCCGGCGATCTTCATGCGGGTGACGTAGACCCCGAAGGCGGGTAACAGACCATCGTAGGGGGCGAGGTTGACGGTGGGCACCAGCAGGCGGGTTCCGATGCCGCGTCCGCGGGCCTGGGTGGAGAGAACGGCGAAGGGGCGGCCCAGCATCCAGCGGGCGCGGGTCAGGTCTCCGGCGGCCAGGCGCTCGCGAATGGCGGAGCTGGAGACCTCCAGACCGCGCGCCGTGACCGGTTCGTGCACATGGACGTCAAAGCCCATCTCCGCGCCAAAATCCCTCAATTCGGCCACCCCGGCCAGTGCACGATGGCCAAAGCGGAAGTTCCCGCCTTCGTGCAGGCTGCGCAGCTTCAATCCGTCCATCAAAATCTGTTGCACGAAGTCGCGTGCCGACAAAGCCGCCAGGGCGGCGTCGAAGGGCAACACCAGCACGGCGTCGATGCCGGTAGCGGCCAGCAGGCGCACCCGCTCGGCCAGCGGGGTCAGAAGCGGCGGCGCGCTGGGAGGATGGAGAAAGTGTTCGGGATGGGGATCGAAGGTGACGGCAACCGCCTTCAGCCCCCGCGCGCGCGCCTCGGCCACCACCGCGGAAAGGATCTCGCGATGGCCCAGATGCACGCCGTCGAAGTTGCCGATGGAAACGGCGGTGGAACCAAAGTCCTGGGGAATGGCGGCGGCGGAGCGAAAGGCGGAAATGGTGGGTTCGGCGTTCATCATTGCTTCGTTGTCATCCTGAGCGGAGCGCAGCGGAGTCGAAGGACCTGCTTTTGTTCTTCGCAAGGTTGATGGTTTATGACGTTGAGCTGGCTGCGTTGCCGCCATCCTGCGCAGGCGAAGGATCTGCAATTGTCTTTGCTCCCAGATCCACGGTCAGGCGCAGGCCGTCGTGGGCCAGGCGGACGTTCTCGGGGAGCGCGCGGTTGGTCTCTTCGTGGCCCAGTTCGTGGGCGATGTGAGTAAACCAGGTGTGGCGCGCGCCGATGCGCCGCGCATATTCCAGCGCCTGGCTCAGGGTCGAGTGATTGGGGTGGGGCTTGTGGCGCAAGGCGGAGAGGATGACGTGATCCAGCCCCTGCAGCAGCGCAAAGCTGCTTTCGGGAATGGCGCTCACGTCGGTGAGATATGCCACCTTGCCGCAGCGGAAGCCGGCAATCTCCATCTGCCCGTGCAGCACCGGAACGCGCAGGAACTCGACGCCGTGAACCGCGGTGCGCTCGGCCAGCGGGTGCAACTCGACGCGGGCGCGGTTGGGATAGGTGGCGCTGGGAGAGAAGGTGTAGTCGTAGACCCGGGTGAGAACCTCGGTGGCTTCCGCGGAGGCGTAAAGGGGAATGGGGCCGCTCTCGCGATTGACGACAAAGCTGATGGGGCGCAGATCGTCCATTCCCAGCAGGTGATCGGCGTGGCCGTGGGTATAGAAGACGGCGTCTACGCGTGTGACCCCAGCACGCAGAGCCTGCTCGCGGAAGTCGGGGCCGGTGTCGATCACCACCACCCGCTCCCGGGGGCCAACTTGCTCTTTGCCGGGAAGGCCCGCAAAAGGACACGCATCCATCCAGCGCAGCAGCACCGAGGGCCGCAGTCGCCGGTCATGGGGGTCGGTCGAGGTGCAGACAGCACACCGGCAACCCAGCGTGGGAACCCCCATCGAGGTTCCCGTGCCCAGGAATGTGAGCTCTCCCAGCATTTGTGCCTATCGTTTGCCTTGGGGCGGCGGTTGGGGCGGCTGCATGGCCTGCAAGCTGATCATGCTGGTCAGCTCCAGGAAGGCCAAGCGCACGTCGGAGAGCACCGTCTGCAACATGCGCTCCTCGGCTTCGGAGAGGCGGCCTTGGGTCTTCTCCGCCAGAACGCCGAGCAGATCGATGGTGGTGCGGGCGCCCAGAATGTCTACGCGGGGACGCTGCCCCTCCTGACCGCCGGCTCCCATCTGGATCATGGCGGAGATGTAGAACTGCTGCACCAGATTCTCGAAACCCACCGGCGGCGGCGCGCCCATGCCGGGATTCTGCGCGCGGATCAGATCCTCCAGCCGCTGCGAGGCGGCATCGTAGGCCAGCTTCTGCTGGCGGATCTCGTCGGCGGTTGGCGCGGGGGGGAGATCCGCAGCTTCTTCTTCCCCGGTTTCCGGCGCGGCTTCCGGCTTGGGCTCGGAGACCACCAGACGCGGTCCTGGCGCGGGCGCCGTGCTGGCGGGGGCAGCGGGGGCAGGCTCCGGCGCGGGTGCCGGCTTGCTCTCCTGCTCTTCTTCCGCCTTCATCCTGCGGCGGTCAATCACTTCGAACTTCGGTGTGTCGCTCATCGTTTTCTGCTTCCCATCTTCTGCGCCGCCCGGCAAGGGGCGCGCATCGATCTCTCATTTGGATTGCAAATCTGTTGCCTGGCCCGGCGGCGTTTTCCGTACGGTTGCGGCGCCGGTCGCGGCTTCTGCCGCGTAAAAAAAAGGCTGGTTGCGTAATTCGGCTTCGGCGCGGATCATGGCCAGCGCCAGGCGGCGTCCGTCGGGCAGTTCCACCGCGCTGGTCACCGCTCCGGCGGCGGCCTCGACCCCGGCGGCGTTGGTGAATCTCAGTTCCGTTCCCGGAGCGGGCAGCGGCCCGTCCACTTCGATCTGGCGCAGATGGCGATGCACACTGCCGCGGGAGCGAATGCGCTCGACGATCTCCTGGCCCAGGTAGCATCCCTTGGTAAAGTGCAGGGCGCGCATCTGCGCCGTCTCCTGGGGCAGGTCGCGCTCCTCCATGTCGATGCCATAGGCGGGAATCGCCTCGGCGATGCGCAGGGCTTCCAGCCCTTTTGACCCAGTTGGCATTGCGCCCGCAGCCAGCAACGCCGTCCACAGCGCGGGAATCGACGCGTTTCCGATCCACAGTTCGTAGTGCTCGGCCAGCAGGCCGTAGCCGCGCTGCAACAGCAGCGGCAGGCCGTTCCACACCGTGCGCAGGCGGGTGAGCGCGCTGGGCAGGATGGGCAAACCCATCTTCTCTAAAACCTGGGCCGCGCACGGACCGGTCAGTCCCAAAGCCGATTCTTCCTCCAGCGGCTGCAACTCGACGTCGTCCATGACGATGAAGCGGTCGAAGTGGGCGAGCAGCTTCTCGTATTGATCGGCGGCGATCTCCAGTTCCAGGGCATCGCTGACCTGCCCGCTGCCTTCGCGCCAGACTGTCAGTTCGCCCAGAATTCGTCCCTGGGCGTTGAGCGCCAGGTTCCAGGCGCCGCTGTTGGCCGGCAGATCGTTGACGGTATTGGTGACCATGCCGTTGAGCCAGCGAAAGCGATCTTCTCCGCGCACGGCGACCCGGCGCATCCAACCCAGATCGTGGGCCGCGGCGCTCGCGGTCAGCCCCGACCATTCCCGCTGCAGCGCGTCCAACCGTTGTACCGAGAGCACGCCCCGGCAAGCGGCCAGCGGCGCGTTGCCCAGCGATGCGGCCAACGGGGTGACGGAAAGTGCGGGGGAAGGCGTCGATGCGGTCATAGAAGTAGAGATTCCGCTGCCCAAGGCGAAGATTCCTGGTCAAAGAACGCGCCGGGCCGCATCCTGATTATAGCCTTGGAAGAAACCATGAAGCAGGCCAGGCGAAGGAGCTTTGGCGCATCCCGGCCCAGAGAGTGAGTGATGAGACGATGAGCGAGCGATGGAGCAAGTTGCGATTCATAAGATCATGGTTTCCCACCCTTGCCGCCAGGAACGTGGCGCGGATGGGGCAGGGAGCTTCATCGTCTCCAGCCGCAGGGAAGCGGGGGGGATGGGTTCTGGCTCTCGTTCTGAGCCTGGCCGCCGTGGCCCTGCTCCCGGCCCAGCAGATCGAGCCGCCCGCCTCCGCCGCACCGCAAAGCGCGGACGGGGAGAAGAGCCGCATCACCCCGGAGCAGGCCAAACAACTCTTCAGCCTGATTGACGAGCTACTGAAATTCTCCTCGCAAGAGACCGGTCTGCCCATCCGCGGAGGGGTCAAGCACCAGCTCACCAGCCGCGATGCGGTGGAGAGCTATCTGAAGAAGAAGTTCGCCGAGGACGAGGACGCCAAGCGCCTGCAAAGCAGCGAGATCGTGCTCAAGAAGTTTGGCCTGCTGGACCGCGACTTCGACTTGCAGCCCTTTCTGCTGGCCCTGCTCAAGGAGCAGATCGAGGCCTATTACGACTCCAAAACCAAGAGCGTCTACCTGCTGGACTGGGTGGATCTCGACCAGCAGAAGCCGGTGCTGGCCCATGAGCTGACCCACGCCCTGCAAGACCAGCACGCCAGCCTGGAAAAGTGGGGCGAGCAGACCCCTTCGAGCGTCTCGAAGAGCGCCGCCGAAGACGCCGACCACCTCTCAAGGGACGAGATGGACACCGCCCGCGAAGCCGTGGTTGAGGGCCAGGCCACTGCCGTCATGCTGGACTACATCCTCAAGCCCATGGGCAAGAGCCTGATCCAGGATCCCGAGGTGCTGGACGCCTTCCGCGACAAGATGAGCGGCGACTCGCCGGTGATGGCCCGGGCGCCGCTGCTGCTCTCCGAGTCGATGCTCTTTCCCTACCGCGACGGCCTCAGCTTTATCCAGGATCTGTGGATGGACCTGGGCCAGGCCGCGGCCTTCACCGGGGCCATGGACCGTCCGCCCAGCTCCAGTTGGGAGATCATGAACCCGCGCGAGTACGAGCGCCACCGCCCGCCCGCCGTTCCGCTGCTGCCCAACATCCATCCCCTGGTGGACCGGCTCTACAAGCCTTACGACATCGGCCAGATCGGCCAGCTCGATCTGAATATCATGGCTACGCTCTTCGACGGCGAGCAGAGCGCCCGCGACTTGACCCCGGCCTGGGACGGCGGCCTCTACTGGGCTGGCCAGTTGCGCTCCGCCAAAACCGCCGCCGAGCAGGCCAGCACCAAGTCCATCGCCTTCTTCTATCTCTCCGCGTGGAAGAACGCGGCTTCGGCGCAGCACTTCGCCCAAATCTATGCCAACAACCTCGGCCGCAAATACTCGGGCCTGAAAGAACTACCGGCCGACGCCGCCAACCCGCCGGGGGACGAAGAGCAGATTTTCACTACCAGCGAAGGCCCGGTGCTGATCGTCACTCGCGGCAAGCTGGTCTTTGTGGCCGAGAGCTTCGACCTGCCGCTGGCGCGCCAGTTGGCGGAATTGCTGCTCGACGCGCAAGGCAGCGGCGAGTTGCAAAGGGCGCAGAACGGACCGCACACGGGATTAAGCGTGGGTGCGGGTTCCCCCGGTCTCGCTTCTGAGACCAGGGAAGCGCTGACGGGTGGCCTGATCCGCTTCTTCTCCCATTGCGGGGTGATGCAGGCGGCGGTGGATGCTGGAATTAGAGGCAAGAACAGCGCGAGTGGATCTATGATTCCCAAGTGACGGATTCTTGCCAAACGCATGAGTTGGAGTTGATTCGATCTTTCATTCAGAAAGACCGCCGGGAACGTTGCGCCTATCTGCTATCAACCCCGAAACACAGGAAGAAGTTCACCGATGCGCTTGCGCATTTCAAGTGGCTGGACGAGCGTTTTGCTCATTCCATTCCCGCGAATATTGCGCACACCGCGATCGAGATCGCAGATCTCTTGAGGAAGAAGGGTGCTGGACCGAAGGCCTGGGTGATTTCAGAGATTTCCTCCATTGATGGCCAGGAACTGCCTCTCGACGAGGTAATGGAAGAAATCTGGGGATCTCAGATGGGAACGTTCTTGTCCTGTATACCAGGAAAGCTCGGGTATTTTGAGGGCGAAGAAATGTACAGTCAGCGCCTGTTAGAACGCCCATAAAGACATCGCCGCTTTTTCTGGGGGGCTGGAAAAGGTGGCAGAATCGATTCCCAAAAACGAAGGGGAACCATCGCTGGTCCCCCTCCCATTCTTTGCCCTGAGAATATGCCTCGCGGCAGGGATGCTCTCAGAAGCCTCACCCACAGAATACCTGAATTCAGAGGCTGCCTCTTTGTCGGCTAGCGGTCATCTCCGCCCAGCAACGATCCGACGATGCCGCCCAGCAGTGCGCCGCCGGCCATGCCCGGTCCCGCCGAGCGGCCTTCGGTATGCGGCAGGTATTCGGAGATCTGGTGGGCCAGGCGGCTGATGGGCAGGGTTTGCAGCCAGACCGTGCCGGGGCCTTGCAGCACCGCCAGAAAGATGCCGTCGCCGCCAAAGATCATGTTCTTGATGCCGGGAACGGTCATGATCTGGAACCCGACCGAGGCCTGAAAGGCGCCCACGTGGCCGGGATGCACACGCAGCACCTCGCCCGGCGCCAGGTTCTTCTGGATCAACTCGCCGCTCAGTTCCAGCCAGGCCGTGCCCTGGCCGGCCACCTTCTGCAAAATGAAACCGTTGCCGCCAAAGATGCCGGCGCCCAGCGATTGCTGAAAGCCGATGCCGATGCTCACCTGCGGGGTGGCGCAGAGAAAGCCGTGGCGATGCACCATGAACTCCGCTCCCGGGCCTACCTGGACCGGCACGATGTGCCCCGGCACCTTGGCGGCAAAGGCCACCTGACCGGGGTATTGCTGGGCGCGGTACTCGGTCATGAAGAGGCTGCCGCCGCCCGCCACGCGCTTCAACACCCCAAACAATCCGCCGCCCCCGCCCATCTGGGTGTGGGTGGTCATCTGCACCGAGGCGGTCATCCAACTGAGTTCGCCGCTCTCGGAAAAGACCGCGTCGTTGGGCTCGAGTTCCACTTCCAGCACTGGCATGGTGGTGCCCAGAATCCGGGTTTGCATAGACGACTTCCTCCTCTACCGCCAACAGTGTACCTGCCCGCACGAATTTTGCCGCAAAGACCGGCAAGTATTCTTCGCGTGAATGACATGGGTTGCAAACGATTGCCGCGCTGCCGAAAGAATCGTTACTGGCCAAGAGTGTAGATCACATTGATGGTCGTCTCCACCTCGACCGGCTCGCCGTTGAGCAGATAGGGCTTGTATTGCCATTGCGAAACAGCCCACAGGGCAGAGTGCACCAGGGAGGGCCATGGGGCGGAGAGTACATGCAGTTGATGGATGCCGCCGTCGCGGCCAATGGTGGCTTGCAGCACGACTCTTCCTTCGACGCGGGCCTCCTTGGCGTCCTGGGGGTAAACCGGAGTGGTCTTTTTGATCAGGAATCCCTGGGCGACGGCCGGAGAGACTTCCACGCCTTCCAGCTTCACATTGGCTGCAGTGGGCGGAGGAGCCAATGCCGGATCGGCAGGGTTCAAGCCGGTGACTTCATCGATGGATGCGGTCAAGATCTTGCGCTTGCCTTCAAAAAGATTGATCTCCCGCGCCAGATAGCGGCCCTGAATACGGATAATGTGGTTGAATTCGGTGGTAATCGAGCCCCATGAATACTCGATGCGCAGGACCGGCATGTTGGGATCGAAACAATAAGTGGGAAAAAGTCCCAATGGTACCGTCTGAATCTGGCCATGTTGGGGCATCAGAGGAACGGCCATAATACAAGGCACTGAGATTTCGCCGACCTTGACCGAGTCGCGCTGCAAGCGAAATTTGGCGGGGTCCAGATCAGCTTCGCCGGGGAGCGGCGAGAGCAGGGCAGATTGCAGATTGAATTCGAAGAAGTTCAGCGAACTGCCGCTGCTCTGAGATGCGTGCTTGCCGTCGGCGGTGTGCCAATCGGAGTGGACCTCGCCGGCTCGGGTCCAGGTGCTGCGATAGACCTTCGGCGAGGCCCACCAGTACTCGTAAGTTCCCTTTTCGGTGGGCGCGCCGGCCTGACTGTAGAGCTGGTAGGTGGCCTTCAATCGCCATGGCTTCAGCGCGGGTGCGGAGAAATCGTAGAGCGGCGCCGCCGCCGCGAAGACCTCGCGGTTGTCTTTGGGAAGAGAGATTGCAGCATCCTGGGCGCGGAGCGCCGTGGGAACCAATAGACCGAATAGAACAAAGTAGATAAGGAGCGGGCGCATGATGGGAGAAGGGTAACACGAATCTGCCCCTCCCGGTCCTCGCCAACACCGCATCCCCGCTGCGCTAAACTGGGACTTCGAGCCTTTATGGCGCGCCGGGCCGTCCAAGGATGGGGAGAGGCTCGGCGAATTCGGGCCATCCCCGAAGCCGCGCGCGGCTGAAATGCATCCAAGAGACGGGGTCGTCATGAATCGGAGCCAAGAGGTCGAGCAAACGCCGGAGCAGCAGCAGCAGGCCCGCCAGGACGCCTTTCATGAGACGCTGCTCAGCGCCCGCCGCACCATGCTGCTGAGCGAGATTCTCAAGCTGGCCGCCGACAGCTTCCGCGCCTCCAAAGTGCGCTTCATGCTCACCGCCCTGGGCATGGTCATCGGCACCGCCTCGGTGATCCTGGTGGTTACCATCGGCATGACCGCCAAGCAGTACATCCTCAACATGCTGCAAAAGCTGGAGACCAACTCGGTGGAGCTGGAATACTCCGGGGGCGGCAGCACCGGCGCCGACAGCGTACTGTACAACGACTACCTGACCCTGGACGACGTCAAAGCGGTGACCGCCAAGCTGCCGGGGGTGGTCTACGCCTCGCCCATCCTGGTGATGCACGACCGCATCAGCTTCGGCGGGGGCATCGTCAAGGACACGCTGGTGCTGGGCGTCAGCCCGCAATACCGCAACATCCGCAACCTGCTGGTGCTCAACGGCCGCTTCCTCGACGAGACCGACGACAGCGAACACATCAAGTGCGCCGTGGTCACCGAAATCTTCGCCCGCGAGCGCTTCGGCAGCGCCGCCCGGGCCGTGGGACAGAGCTTCGAGATCAGCGGCATCCCCTTTGCCATCATCGGCGTCTTCAAAGAGAGCGTCGACGACATGGGCAACTCCGAGCTGGCCGACCAGACCGTGCTGATTCCTTATTCGGTGGGCAAATACTTTACCGGCACGGAGAACGTCAGCCAGGTTTACTTCTCCATGCGCACCATGGACGAGGTTCCGGACGCCGCCAAGGAGATCGTGCGTATCGTGCAGGGTCGGCATCGGCCGGGATCGGTCTACAAGGCGCAGACGCTGACCGAACTGCTGGCCACCGCGGCCAAGATCGCCAACGCCCTGACCGCCGTACTGGTGCTGGTGGCGGCCGTCACCCTGGCGGTGGGCGGGGTGGGCATCATGAACATCATGTTGGCCAACGTGCGCGCCCGCATCCGCGAGATTGGCATTCGCAAGGCGCTGGGCGCCACCTATCGCGAGATCAAACTGCAATTTCTGGCCGAGGCGGTGATTATCTCCCTGGCCGGGGGCATTGTCGGCACCTTCGTGGGGCTGGCCATGCCCTTTTCCGTGCGCCTCTTCACCAACTACGACCTGCCCATCTCGGTGTGGTCGGTGGTGATTGCGCTGACGGTGGCCACGCTGGTGGGGGTGATCTTCGGCACCGTGCCGGCCACCCGCGCCGCGCAACTGGACCCGGTCGAGTCGCTGAAATACGAGTAGCAAGCCATCTCGTATTCGGGGTCTCACTTTTTTGGGTGAAGAATCGGTCTTCGCACAATCTGACTGGCCAGCACTCCAAGTGCTGTGAGCCTCATAACGTGACCGGTTGGGTTGAAGGAATGTGACCGCTAAAACCGGTGACAGACTTTTTGATTGATGCATATGCCTACGTGCGCGGCTTCACGCTGATGAGCATGGAGGCAAGAATCTATCGAAGGTCTTATCCAGGAATGCTTATCGAGACGTTTTAAGAAGCTGCATCCTCCGCCCGGGCGGCGATCAGCACGGGAATCCCATCGATAATGGGGTAAGCCCGCCGGCATTCGGCGCAGACCAGCATGGCCTCGTCCTGCGCAAGAGAAAGCCTGCCCAGGCACGCCGGGCAGGCCAGTCGATCCAGTTGCGATGTGTCGAAAAGGATGGGCGTCTCTGCCATCTTTGCTACTCGATTGCTGCGGCGGCGGCTTCAGGTTCGGGCGCCGCGCCGCGCTTGCCGCGGCCCTCGAAGGCCCGTTCCATGCTGCTGTTGGTGCCCGCCTTGGCAAACTCGTAGGCTACGCGAATGCCATTGTAGATAGCGCGGTCGTTGGAGGAGCCGTGGCCGATGATGCAGATGCCGCGCACCCCCAGCAGCGGTGCGCCGCCGTATTCACGGTAATCCAGGCGGTGGCGGAACTCGTTGAAGGCGCGCCGGGAGAGCAGCGCTCCCACCTGGGCGGTGACGGTGCGGGTGAGCGACTCGCGCAGCACATCGCGCACAAAGCGGCCCACGCCCTCGCTGGTCTTCAGCGCCACGTTGCCCACAAACCCGTCGCAGACGATCACATCGGCCAGGCCGCTGAAGATGTCGCGCCCCTCGACGTTGCCGATAAATTTGATGGGCAGCGCCTTGAGCAGCGGGAAGGCCTCGCGGGTCAGATCGTTGCCCTTGGATTCTTCTTCGCCAATGGAAAGCAGGCCCACACGCGGCTCTTCGATCTTCAGCACGGTGCGGGCATACATCTCGCCCATGAGGGCGAACTGCTCCAGATTGTGCGGCTTGCAGTCCACGTTGGCACCCACGTCGAGGAGCACGCAGGGGTTTCCCGTAGAACTGGGCATGGGGTTGGCCAAGGCCGGACGGTCCACGCCGGGCATGGCGCCCAGCACCATCTTGGCGGTGGCCATGGCCGCGCCGGTGTTGCCGGCGGTGACAAAGCCGGCGGCCTTGCCCTCGCGCACCAGCTTCAGGCCCACCCGCAAGGAGCTGTCCTTCTTGGTGCGCACGGCGTGCGCAGCCTTCTCCTCCATGCCGATGCGTTCCGAGGCATGGTGGATGACGATGGGCAGATCTTCGTTTTCCAGGTGCTCGTCGAGCTGATCGCGTAGCTCCGCCTGCGGTCCAATCAGATGGACACGAACGGGCAGAGCCCGGCAGGCAAGGATCGCCCCCCGGATCTCCGGCTCGGGTGCATTGTCGGCGCCAACGGCGTCAAGCGCAATATCGATGAGCATGGCGGCTCAGCTAGCTCGCTGTTTCCTTGACGTCGACCACGGCGCGACCCTTGTACTCGCCGCACTTGGGGCAGGCGCGATGGGGCAGCTTCTTCTCGTGGCAGTTGGGACATTCGGAGACGCCGACGGCAGTAAGGAAGTCGTGAGCGCGGCGCAGTGCGGTGCGGCGCTGAGAATGGCGCCTTTTCGGATTAGGCATGATGCAATTCCTTTCGTATCTTCGCCCGCTCTCCTGCCCGTCAGCGGTTCTCCTTGCGGAGCAACGCGGTGGGGTGGTGGTGGCGAAGCGCCCTCCGTTCGGGAGGGTCTGAATCATTCGGACTCGATCCGGCTCCGGAGTCCAGCCAGCGCCGCCCAGCGGGGGTCGGATGGACCCACATCGCAGGAACAGTTCTGGCGGTTGCGGTTGCCACCGCAGCGCGGGCAGAGTCCCTTGCAGTCGGACTTGCATAACGTCCTGACCGGCAGGGCCAAAAGCACCTGCTCGCGCAGTACATCCTCAAGCAAAAGACTGTCTTTCAAATAATACCCGATTTCCGTCTCGGACGCCGAGATGGCTCGCTCGGCGGCCCCGGAATCGGCGCCTACGGGGCGAAAGATGAGGTCGAACTCGGCTTCCACCGGGGTTTGAACCGGTTCCACGCAGCGTGCGCAGGGAATTTGGAAGGTGCCCGAGCACTTGCCCCGCAGGCGGATGTCGGCCACGATCTCCTTGGGCCCGCGGTGCTCGTGCAGCACCTCGGCCAGCCCGCTGGCGGCCAATGCGCCCTCCTGCTCGGCTTCTTCGCCAAAGTCGATTCCGCCCGCCGGCACCTGCAGGTCGAACTCGATCGGCTCCCGCTCCAGTTCGCTTACCTTGAATTCCATACTTATGAGCCTACGGCGCTGCGGGGACGGCGTCAATGCGCAGGGGCGAACGGCACGTCCGCGATCTCGCTTTCCCAATCTGGACGCCAGGAACGCGTCCAGGATGGGGCACGGAGTTCTGTGGCCGATTTAGATGCCCAACGCCGGCTTGACTGTGGTAGCCGGCTTGGCTGGGCCGGCGGGTGTCTTGGGCGCCACTTGCGGCGCCTTCTGGCCGGCGGGGAGATCGGGTGCGGGCTTCTCCTCGCTTTTGTCGCCGGGCTGCTGGTCGGCCAGGAACTGTTCGTTGTCCTTGCCAACTATGGCCAGACGCATCACCGTCATCCAGATGGGCAGGGCGGCGCGGGCGCCGGTTTCCTTTTCGCCCAGGGATTCGCGGCTGTCGAAGCCCACCCAGACGCCGCAGGTAATCGAGGGCGAGAAGCCCAGGAACCAGGCGTCGGTGTAGTCGCTGGTAGTGCCGGTCTTGCCCCCTACGGGATGCTTCAGTTGCGCCGCCTCGATGCCGGTGCCGTGGGCGGTGACGGCGCGCAGCAGGGTCATCATGGTGCGCGCCGTATCTTGGCTGATGACTTCCTTGATCTGTGGCGTATCCGACCACAATGTAACCCCATCGGCATTGGAGACCTTGCGAATCAGCCGCGGCTGCACGCGCAGGCCGTCGTTGGGGAAGACCGAGTAGCTGGCCACCTGCTCTTCGAGCGTGATCTCCACCGCGCCCAGGGCTACCGGCAGATAGGCGGGGATATTCGAGGTGACGCCGAAGCGGTGGGCCATATCGATGACCTTGTGAATGCCCACCCGCGCCGCCAGTTTGATGGCGGGCACATTGCGCGATTCGGCAAAGGCGCTGGTCAGAGTCATGGCCCCCTTGTAGTCGTTCTCGTAGTTGTGGGGACTGTAGCTGCCGAAGCTGACCGGGCTGTCGACGATGATGTCGGTGGGCTTGGCGCCATCTTCGATGGCGGTGGTGTAGACGTAGGGTTTGAAGCTGGAGCCGGTCTGGCGCTCGGACTGCATGGCGCGGTTGAACTCGGAGAGCGAGTAGTCGCGGCCGCCCACCATGGCCAGTACGTCGCCGGTGGTGTTTTCCATGGCCAGCAAGGAACCCTGCGCCCCCGAATCCTGCTCCAGCGTGGCCCGTTGGGAGGCGCTATCGGCTAGACGTACATAGATGATGTCGCCGGGTTTGACCAGTTCCTCGGCGGAGTGCTGCCCGGTCCACTTCCAGTCTTCAGGCAGCAGAATCAGCTCTGGAGTGCCAATGCGGGCGCGTATTTCGTCGGCGCGCACACTGGTGACCAGGGCGTGCACATAGGCGCCGGGCTTGGCCGGGATGGCCCAGTCGGGATGCTTGTACTCCTCGATGCTGGTGCCGCCGGTCAGAACGTTCTCCAGCTTGCCTTTCCAGCCGTGGCGGCGCTCGTAGGCAGCCAGGCCGTCGAGGACGGCGCGGTTGGCGGTCTGCTGCAAGTCCAGATCCAGCGTCGTCTCGACCCGCAATCCCGCCTCGTGCACCTGCTCGGTGCCGAAGCGCTTCTCCAGTTCGCGGCGCACTTCCTCCTGGAACCAGGGGGCCACCGAACTCTCCGGTGGAGCGACGTGCAGGCCCAGCGGAGCGTTGCGGGCCTGCTCGGCCTGCCCGTGGCCGATGACCCCGTCGTCTTCCATCTCGCTCAGCACCAGATTGCGGCGGCGCAGGCATTTGTCCGGATTGAGCAGCGGGGAGTAGCCCGACGGCCCCTTGGGCAGCCCCGCCAGCAGCGCCGCCTCGGTCAGGTTCAGATCCTTGGCATGCTTGGAGAAGTAGAACTCGGAGGCGGCCTCGAAGCCATACATCCCATGGCCCAGATAGATCTGGTTGCCGTAGAGGGTGAAGATCTGCTGCTTGGTCAGGGCGCGCTCGATCTGGATGGAGAGAAAAGCCTCCTGCAGCTTGCGCGTGGCGGTGCGCTCGGAAGAGAGAAAGAGGTTGCGCGCCAGTTGCATGGTCAGGGTGGAAGCGCCCTGGGAGCGGCCGCGGCTATGCAGGTCGTGCCACACGGCCCCGGCGATGCGGAAGATGTTGATGCCCCAATGCGACTCGAAGGACTTGTCTTCAATGGAAATGACCGCCTGGCGCAAGACCGGGGCGAAATCCTCGTAGTTGACCACCACCCGGCGTTCCAGGGCGAAGGAGCCGATGATGCGGCCTTTGCGGTCGTAGAGGTCGGTGGTGGTGGAGGGCCGGTAATGCTCCAGATCGGCGATCTGCGGCAGGTCGGTGGAGTAGACCAGCGTCAATCCCGCCAGCGCGCCGGTGACAACAGCCAGCAGAATCAGGGCCACCAGCGCCACCCGTCCCACCACCTTGCGCCGCCGCCGCGGGGGCGTGGCTTCGACGCGCGCCGGCCAGGACTGCTCCGGGGCCGGTTCGGCAACGCTGCCGAGACCGCGTGGTTGAATGCGCCGGGTGGGAGGAAGTGCCAAGAATCAAACCCTCATGGAGATTTATCTCTACAAAACAGCGAGAAATGCCTCCATCTCAGGCTAGCACTCGCCGATTCCGACGGGATCTATCGGAGGGTTCGGCGTACCACGGTGGGCACCATCCGCAGCGGTGCAGCCATTTTGGGCAAAACCCGAGACTGTTGCGTGGAAAGCTTCTTTGTCTCCAACGGAAATAGCACCTCCGAGTGCGCAAAATGTTCAATATTGCACGTCTCTGCTGCGGGTAGGGCGCGATAATCGAGGGGAGAAATTTTGTTCCACTCCACGAGCGCGACCGAATGCTTCCCGGGTGGAAGCAGGCGCTTGAAGTTACCCGGCCGTGCGCGCGCAACCGCTTTTCCGCGGAGGCAGCCATGAACGCACTGATGATCTATCCCCAATTCCCCGATACCTACTGGAGCTTCAAACACGCTCTCAAATTCCTCGGCAAGCGGGCGGCGCAGCCTCCATTGGGGCTGATGACGGTGGCCGCGCTGCTGCCGGCGGGGTGGAAGAAGCGGCTGGTGGACTGCAACGTCGAACGCTTGACCGACCGCGATCTGGCCTGGGCGGATGTGGCGCTGCTGAGCGGAATGCACATTCAGCAACCGGCGCTGGCGGCCATCGTCGAGCGCTGCCGCAAGCGCGGCCTGCGCACCGTGGTGGGTGGCCCCATTGCCAGCAGCGTGCCAGCCGCCGAGCTGAAGGCCGATCACATCGTCATCGGCGAGGCGGAAAGCCTGATCGTCGATCTGGCCCGGGATCTGCAAGCGGGCAGGGCCTTGCCCCTCTATCAGGCGGCCGAGAGGCCGGAGATGGAGACCAGCCCCCTGCCCGACCTGAGCCTCATCCACATGAACCGCTACTCGACCATGACCGTGCAATACTCCCGTGGCTGCCCCTTCAACTGCGAATTCTGCGACATCATCGAAATCTACGGCCGCCGTCCCCGCACCAAGGCCATCGCCCAGGTGCTGGCGGAGCTGGACCAACTGCGCGCCGCCGGCTGGCGCGAATCGGTCTTCATCGTCGACGACAACTTCATCGGCAACAAGGCGCGGGCCAAGGAACTGCTGGTCGCGTTGGCCCAATGGCGCCAGGAAAACCAAGGGGGATTCGCCCTGCTCACCGAGGCCTCGCTCAACCTGGCCGACGACCGCGAACTGCTGCAATTGATGAAAGACGCCGGCTTTGTCTCGGTCTTTCTGGGCATCGAGACGCCCGACGAATCCGGGCTGATCGCCAGCAACAAGTTGCAGAACACCCGGCGCAGCCTGCTGGAGAGTGTAGCCACCATCCAGAGTTACGGCCTGCAGGTGATGGGCGGCTTCATCCTGGGCTTCGATACCGACCGCGAAGACATCTTCGACCGCATGGTGGATTTCATTCAGCAGAGCGGCATTCCCATCGCCATGGTGGGGTTGTTGCAGGCCATGCCGGGCACCCAGCTCTTCCGCCGCCTGTGGAGGGAAGGCCGCATTCTGGATGCGGGCGGCGGCAACAATACCTCCGACCGGCTCAACTTCATGCCGCGCATGGACGCCGCCCGTTTGGTGGAGGGCTACCGCAGCGTCCTCAAGCGCATCTATGCCTGCGAACCGTACTACGAGCGCGTAAAACTCTACCTGAATCGCACCCAGCCCAAGCCTCAGCGCGCGCCGGGGGGGCAGCGACCCAAAAGCCGCCCGTGGATGAATCGGGACAACATGCGGGCGCTGATTCACTCCATCGTTCGCCAGGGGATCTTCGGCCGCTCCCAATGGAGCTACTGGAAGTTTCTGGCCCAGGCCGTCACCCGTTACCGGCACTGCTTCGGCGCGGCCATGACCCTGGCGGTGATGGGTTACCACCTCCAGGTCATCACCCGCAAGCTCGCCCAGGTGGCCAAGACGGAGGTCTTGCCGGCCCCAAACGAGACGGCCACCGCGGAAAACAGCGGCGGCTTATAGCGCAGAGGCGGAATAGGTATGTTTCTAATTCCGAAGCGAGACGGGGAATTCATCGCGGTCTGTTTCCTCCGCGATCATGATTGTGGAGGAAACAGACCCCTGAAAAAACATTTAAATATTCTTCGCCTTGAGCAGTTCCAGGGCCTTGTCCAGAATTTCGTCGGTCTTGGCGGCTGGGGCGGCGGGAGCGGCGGTGTCTGCATCTTCCTCGCCGGCGGGCGGGCCGACCACCACGGTGGGAACCACCGCCTCATCCTCGATCTTCTTGCCGCCGGGGGTCTGGTACTTGGCCACGGTCAGCAGCAGCGCCGAGCCGTCGGCTAGGTCAAATGTTTTTTCCACTGCGCCCTCGCCGAAGGTGCGCTCGCCCACCACGTCGGCGCGCTTGTTGTCGCCCAGGGCGGCGGCGGCCAGTTCCCCGGCTCCATAGGTGCCGCGATTGACCAGCACGGCCAGCGGCGCATCGGTCAGGCACTTGGCGGGATCGGCGGTAAAGGTCTGGCGGGGAAACTTCTGCCCCTCCAGCGTGGCCATGGTTCCCTGCTTGAGGAAGAGGTTGGCCAGGCGCAGTCCCTGTTGCAGGTCTTCGCCAGTGGAGTCGCGCAGGTCGAGCAGAATCTTGCGGCCCTTGCCGTCGGCCTTGATTTTGGCGGCGATCTCGTCCACCCGCGCCGCGGTCAATGGGCCGGTTTTGAGCGACAGGATGCTGCCGTTCTCCAACTGCTGCTCGATCAGCGCTGGCGCCGCCACCACCGCGCGAGTCAGGGTGATCTTGTCCGGTTCGGTCTTGCGCTGGCGCACTACCGAGAGCGCCACGGTGGAGTCCGGCTTGCCCTGCAACAGCAAGCGAATCACCGCCAGCGACAGCTCGCGGGTGGATTGGCCGGCGATGGACTCGAAGGCGTCGCCATCCACCAGGTGCTCCTTGTCGGCCGGGGAGCCGGGCAGCACGTTGACCACTACGGCGTAGCCGAAGCGCTTGGAGACGGTCACGCCCACCTGGGCGTCTCCGGCCGCCGGCTGCTGCTTGTAGATCTTGTACTCGGCCGGGGTCAGGTAGCTGGAGTCTGCATCCAGGGATTCCAGCAGACCATGCAGGGCGCCGGTGGTGACGTCGGCGATGTTGGGCTCGGTGACGTAGTCCGTCTGCACCTTCTTGAGCACTTCGCCGTAGACATGGATCTGGCGATAGGCGCCATCCTGTTGGCCGTCGGCATGAACGCCGAACCACCCGAACTCGCCCAGGGCAAAACCCATCCCCAAAGAGGCAAAGATCGCTACGGAAAGAACGAAAACCACACGCTGAAAGATTCGCGACACACGCACCACCGGGGCGGCCTCTGGTGAAATCCGGCCGCTCACACTATAGACGCAATCATATCGCAAGGGGTGCGGAGGGGCAGGGAACAAGGGAACTAGGGAACCAGGGAATAGGGACTGGCGTTCTATATCAGAAGTCCGTTTCAACCGTGCGCCGTCATCTGGAGCATCTTGACTCGCCTCGCCGCCTTGCGGCGGGGATGAACTGTGCTGCCCCAAAAATTCCGTGCCATGCCATCCTGAGCGGAGCGTAGCGAAGTCGAAGGACCTGAGGTTGTACTTTGCCTTGGACACCTCGTTTCTCCAATTGAACCGGGCTCGCCGGCTGTTTTGTCCCGCTCAGTGCCGGGCCAGCAGCAGCATCAGCGCAAAGAGCAGCAGCGGCCCCAGGGTCAGCGCTGCGTAGAGAGCCAGTTTGCGCTTGGTGGGCAGGCGCAGGCCCTCCAGCAGCGGCTTGCGCGCCGGTTGGGCCACGTCCACCTGCTCCTGGTGCTCCAGATCCCAGGCCATATCCGCGGCGGTGGAGTAGCGATGGCGGGGGTCGCGCTCCAGGGCGCGGTCCAAGACCTCTTGCAGGGCGGGGCCGATCTCCGGGTTGAGCTTGCACGCCGGTTTGGGATCCTTGAGGATGCGATCGTTCATGGCCAGCAGCGGGTTCGACCCGGCAAAGGGCACCTGGCCGGTGAGCATCTCGTAGAGGATCACCCCCAGCGAGTAGATGTCGCAGCGATGGTCGCCGCGCAGCCCCTTGACCTGCTCGGGAGAGATGTAGTCGGGTGTGCCCATGGCGGTGGCCAGGTTCACATGGGTCAGCCGCCGGGCGTCTTCCTTCATGGCGATGCCGAAATCGATAATCTTGACCCGGTCCTCGGCATCGACCATGATGTTTTCCGGCTTCAGATCGCGGTGCACCACGGCGTGCTTGTGCATGTAGTCAAGGGCGTCGCAGAGGCTAGAGGCCAGCTTGACGGCGCGCTCGATGGGCAGCTTGCGCTCTGCGGTCAAGATGGAGCGCAGCAGGCGGCCCTCGGCCCATTCCATCACCATATAGATGCGGCTGTGCTCTTCGCGCTCGAAGGTGCGTACCACGCCGGGGTGGTTGAGTTCGTAGCCGATCTCCTGCTCGCGGTGGAAGCGCTCCAGCAGGATGGGATCGGATTCCAGTTCGGCGCTGGGTACCTTGATGGCCACCGGGCGGTCGAGTTGCAAATCGGTGGCGCGATAAAGAATCCCCATGCCGCCTCGGGCCACGATAGCCTCGATGCGGTAGTGATCCAATAGATCGCCGGGTTCGAGCTGCTGGGTTGCGAGCTGATTCATGGGCACAAGGTTGTCTTCCAACCGATTGTTGCACGGCCCGCGTAAATAGTTTCTTAGGAAGATGAAAAGAATGCACAGGGGGTTGCCGCCGCAATCGCGAATGGAGCACACTGGAATCCCCGGAAAAAAGTGCTTCCCCGGCCACCGGGCAATCCGATATCGAGTTCCCGATGTTCAGTTTTTTCAGATGGGCGACAATTGCGGCGCTGCTGGCGGTGGCGGGCGGCCTGGTGGCGCCGGCCAGCGCCGCTCATGCCTCGCGCCCCGCTGCCCCCATGGCGCCGCAGGAGACCGGGTTTCTCAATCGCAAGATCGCGTTGCACGGCGCTACCTACCGCTTTCAGGTCTATCTGCCCGAGGAGTGGCGGCGCGACGAGCGCAAATCCTGGCCCATTGTCCTCTTTCTGCATGGACGCGGGGAGCGTGGCGCGGAGGGTATGTGGCAGACCCAGGTCGGCTTGCCCCAGGCGCTGCGCGACCATCCCGAGCGCTGGCCCTTTATCGTCGTCATGCCACAGTGCCCGCTGGGCAGCTTCTGGACCGATGCGGCGATTCTGCAGATGGCTATGGCTGCGCTGGACCAGGAGGCAGCCGAGTTTCACGCCGATCCCCAGCGCACCTACCTCACCGGGCTCTCCATGGGCGGCTACGGTGCCTGGGAGCTGGCGCGGCTGGAGCCCCGTCGCTGGGCGGCGGTGGCCATCGCTTCCGGCGGCATCTTCTGGAGCTACGCCCCGGAGCGTTGGCAGCAGGCCGCCACTCTGCCCGCCGAGTACGCCCGCGCCCTGGGCAAAACCCCCATCTGGCTCTTCCACGGCACCGACGACACCATTGTCAACCCCCGCCAGAGCGAGCTGATGTACGAAGCCGTCAAGGCCAACAACGGGCACATTCGCCTGTGGCTCTATCAGGGCCTTCACCACGACTCCTGGACCCGCGCCTACAACGAGCCGGAGCTGCCGCGCTGGCTGCTGGCGCACCGCTCCGAGTCCAGGCCGGGCGGCAAATCCGAGCAGAGCGCCTTCGCCGAGCGGCTGATTGTGCCCCTGCATCCGCCCGCCATCAAGCTCAGCGCTGCCCAGATCGAAGCGCTGGAGGGCGAGTACGGCGATGCCGGCGGCCGCTCCGGCACCACCATCTACCGCCAGGGCGAGCAACTCTATGAGAAGACTCAAGTTGGCGATGTCTTCGAACTGGCCGCGGAGTCCCCCAACGAGCTCTTTTATCCCAACGGCTCCAGCGCCTCCCGCATCCTGGTCGAGCACAATGCGCAGGGCCGCGTCGTCGCCCTGCTCTTCCGCGACGACCGCCACGAGGAAAAGTGGGAGAAGAAGAGCGGATCCCACAATTGACCCGGCCAAAGGCAATGCGATAATGGTGGTGTTCGACGCTACAAATAACGATTTGCAGGGGATTTACAGATGAAGGCCACGCCGTCGTTCTCGTTCGAGTTGTTCCCCCCCCGCACCCCGGAAGCAGCAGCCAAATTGCCCGCGGTCATCGACCATCTGGCCGCCGCCCGCCCCGAGTTTTTCTCCATCACCTACGGCGCCGGCGGCTCCGATCAGGAGGGAACCTACGAGACGCTGATGACGGTGGCCCGCCAGACCGGCATCGAGGCCGCACCGCATCTGACTTGCGTGGCTTCCAGTCGCGCCCACATCGCCGCCCTGCTGGACCGCTACCGCCAGGCCGGCGTCAAGCGCATTGTCGCCCTGCGTGGCGACCTCCCGGCCACGGCCATGAGCGCCGCCGCCCCCGGCGACTTTCACTACGCCAGCGAACTGGTCCGCTTCATCCGTCAGGAGCACGGCGCCGCCTTCAAGATCGAAGTGGCCGCCTATCCCGAGATGCATCCCCAGGCCTCCGGCCCCGGCGTGGACTTCGACCATTTCTGCCGCAAGGTGGAGGCCGGCGCCGACGCCGCGCTGACCCAGCTCTTCTTCAATGCCGACGCCTACTTCGACTTCATGGAGCGCTGCGCAAAGGCGGGAATTTCCATCCCCGTCACGCCCGGTATCATGCCCATCACCGGCTTTGCCAATACGGTGCGCTTCTGTGCGGGCTGCGGCGCCGATCTGCCCCGCTGGGTGCGCCTGCGCCTGGAAGAACTGCAAGACGACAAACCCGCGCTCATCGACTTTGGCTTCCGTGCGATCGCTCGCCTCTGCCAGACCCTGCTGGCCAACGGCGCTCCCGGCCTGCACTTCTATACCGTCAACCAGGCCGCGCCGACGCTGCGGCTGTGCCGGGAGTTGGGATTAGGGAACGAGGGAACAGGCCCTAGGGACTGAGGGGGATCGATCCAGCGCGTTAGTCGTGTTGGCTTTTACCGTAGACTTCCGTGCCCCATCCTTTCCGCGTTTTCGGCGGCAAGGGTGGGTGGACTATACCGCCAAAGTAGAAACGATCTCCTCGCGTCCAGGTCTCTCGCCCAACCTACTTGTTCTTGCGATGCTTGAGCCGCCAGTAGAAGCGCCAAGGGGTGCTGTGCACCAGGCGGGTCTGTTCGGACTTGAGGTCGGCGTAGGATTTGCGCACGTAGATGTCGAACTCCGGCGGCCAGCCGATGCTGGAGCGGCGCTCGCTGAAGTCGCCCTCGTTCCACTTGGCCAGTACCGCCTTGTAGCCCACCACGTGGGTGACAAAGTCCAGCAGGCACTGCGGCATCCGCTCCTCCACCACCAGGTAGGCCTTTTCGATGATGATCTTCTCCCGAATGTCGTTGAGGGGGAAGAAGATGGTGGTCATCCACAGCATCCATTCCTGCATCTCCTCGTCGCGGATGGGGTAACTCTGGGACTTGTTCATCCGTAGCAGCAGGGAGCGATAGGCGATGTTGCCGGCCTCCGAAGCGACATACAGCGGGCCGTAGAACTCATTCAATCGTTTGTTGACCAGGCGTAGCTTGTCGCGCCGCCGGTCGCGCATACGCTGGCTGAAGAATGAGGTCATGTAACCGATGAAGGCCAGGAAAACAGTCAGAATCGTAGCGTTCTGGAAGAGCGCGTAGAGCCCTAAGGAGGCAGCGGCGGCGGGAATCGCGGGTGCGGCGGCGGGGACGATCATTGCCCACGAGTATACCCCCAGGCACCTGCGCTGCGGCAGACGCCGCTGGCGTGGCCAGAGAGCAGAGGGCCCGCGCTAACAAATGCACCGGAAATCTATTGTATCGCAGGTGCAAGATCGGTCGGACAAATAGCTGTGAGCTGCAAGCTGCCCGCTATTCGCTGCCTTTTCAGTCCACGTCGTTGGCAATCACTACCGAGACCGGGGGGTCGGTGGTCAACTGGCTGTCGACCATCATCACCGTACGCACTTCGCCGCCGGTCAGCGCAATACCCGCCGAGGTGTATTTGGGCAAAATGGTTCCAGTGGGGGTGATGACCATGGTGACGCTCTGGGAAGCAAAGCTGATGTAGCCCGTGGATGCGCCCACGGTGAGGTTGGTATAGAGGGGAATGGTGTTGGACAGCGTGGAGCCGGCGGGAACCATATAAATGTCCAGCGCACCGGTGCGCGGCGCCTGATTGATAAAACGGAATGCGGAATGGCCAGTGGCCGCCGGAACACTCTGATCTTGCAGCGCGGTGACGGTATAGCTGGCTGGCGAAGCGCCGTTGTCGGTGAGGAAGATGGAAAACTGATTGCCCACCGTGACCTTGGTCAGCGAGACAGTAGTGGCAACCAGCGTGGTGCTGCCCACCGAAGTGGTCACCTTGACGCCCGCGGCATTCGATATCGGCATGGTGCCGTAACCGCTGATGTACCCCTCGCCCACATTGGTGGCGATGCCGATGTTTTCGACGTAAAAATTGAGCCCCTCGGGGTAATCGATCTGGGCAATATAAGAGGCGTCGATGACCCGCACCAGGCCGAGCACGTTGCTGGCGGCGACGTTTTCACAGGAAGAGAGCCCCAGCGCCAGCAGCAGCGCACCGCTTGCGGCCAATGCCAGCCGGGGCAGGGTCAGGGGGGGAAGAAGCCTCTTGCGCACCGCCGCGCCCCAGACCGCCGGGTTCCCCGCCGCGCGGTTCTTGCGATCTTCCATCCACCGATTCCAGGTCGTCTTCATCTGCTTCTCCGGCCCCGGAGCCAGCACATCCTTGCGGTGTGCGGCGCAAGCCTCCCACTCATACTACAGGCCGCAGGAGCACGAGCTTAGAACTTTTTCCAGGGGGGACGGCGGGGAGGCACCCAGGCAGGCAACCGGAACGCAACTCCTAGCCCTCAGAGCGATTGCCGAGACGGAGTAAACCGGTATCTCCTTGCGGTCCCACGCTGGCATTGAAACACGCCCAAGGTTGGAGCACGGAGCGCCCATATTTACGGACCGGCTCAATGCACCGAGGGAACATGCGCGGCTCTGGGCATAACCTGCGGGCTGCCCCGGCGGCGATCGTTGTGGAGCTGTTTGGCGGCATACATCTTTTTGTCCGCTTCGGCCAGCAGGTGCTCGGTGTCCGAGCCGTCCTGGGGAAAGAACGCCGCTCCCAGGCTCAGGGAGAGCATATCCGATCCGCACACTTCCAGGCCCGCCTGCTGGGCCATGGAACTGAGCAGCACCGCCTTTTCCCGCACCGCATCCGCTCCGATATTGGGAGCAATGACCACGAACTCGTCGCCGCCCATGCGCGCGGTGTAATCGTAACCACGGCACACCCCGCGCATCAGACTGGCGAAGATCTTGAGCACCTTGTCTCCGGCCAGGTGGCCATAGCGGTCGTTGACCAGTTTGAAGCCATTCAGATCGCAGACCATCACGGCGAGCTGGGAATACTCCCGTTTGCAGCGTTCGATCTCCCCGTCCAGATAGATGGACAGAGCCCGCGCGTTGGGCAGACCGGTGAGGAAGTCGTTGGTGGCGGAGTCCTCCGCCTGCCGGTATTTCAGGGCATTCTCCAGGAAATGCGCCAGTTTGGCGGTAATCACCTGCAGAATGCGCAGGTGATCGTTGGTGAATGCATCCATCTCCGTCTGATAAAGCGCCAGAACGCCGACCAGGCCGCTGACGCCCACCAGGGGGACGACCAGCGCCGAGCGTAGTACCGCGGTCATCTTGCTGTCGTCCTCGAAGCCCTCCTCCACCGCCGGGTTGCCGTTGATGATGGGGATGGAATTCTGCGCGACCCAGCCGCAAAGCCCTTTCCCCATCTTGATCTTGAGGCTGGAGAGGGCCTTGAAGTTGTCGCCGCTGACAAACCCCGGCACCAGATAATCCTCCTCGCGGAGCAAGGCGACGATGGAGTCGTAGGGCACCAGCTTGCGCAGCCGCAAGGCCACCAGCGAGAGAGTCTCGTCCAGACTGAGAGAGTTGCCCAGATCCTGGCTCAGCTCGAATAGGGTGTAAGCCTCCTGGCGGGCGGAGGCGATGGAGGAGAGAAAATCGGAGGGATTGCCGCCCATCTGCGCGGTGTCGATCTGGAACCCCGTGGCCGGCTGATCGCCGCGGTCCACCTTGTCGAAGTTGAGAGAATCCCGGCGGGCGAACTCCTGGCCCTGGACGGAGAGCGCCTCGAATTCATGATAGCGGCGCTGCAAGACCTCGACTACCCGCGGGTCGTAGGAATTCCCCGATTCCTCGACCACCAGCTTGATGGCTTCGTCCAAGGGCAAGGCCTTGCGGTATTGGCGGTCCGAGGCCACGGCGTCCAGGCAATCCACCGCCCCCAGAATGCGGGCGCCGATGGGAATCTCTTCTCCCCTGAGACCGTCCGGATAGCCCTTGCCGTTCCACTTCTCGTGATGGGCGCGGACAATGGGGGCCACGGGATAGGGAAAGGAAACCCGCTCCAGAATGCCCGCGCCTACCACCGGGTGAATCTTCATCTTCTCGAACTCTTCCGGGGTCAACCGGCCGGGCTTGTTGATGATGTGATCGGGCACGGCCAGCTTGCCTATATCGTGCAGCAGTGCGGCGGCGCGCAAGGCGTCCATCTCCTCGTTGCTGAGGCCCATCTCCTTGGCAATCTCGATGGCATAGGTGCGCACCCGGTAGAGGTGCTCGTGGGTGGTGTGATCCTTGGCATCGATGGCCAGGGCCAAGCCCTCGATGGTGCGCATGTGCAGCGCGCAGACCTGCTCCACGTGCTCCTTCTCCGCGATCACCTGCAGCTCTTCCATGTGCACCCGCTTCTTCTGCTCCTCCAAGCGGCCCAGATAGAGCAGAAACGAGCGGTAGATCACGAACATCACGGGAACCACCAGCAGTGAGGTCTCCCAGCCCACATACTGGTTGGCAAAGTGGATCAGGCCCACCAGTGCCGCCCCGGCCAGGTTGTAGGCCAGGGTCCAGAAGTAGGTTTCCGTCCAGGTGCCGCTCAGGGAGTGCTTTTCCACCAGAGCGATCACCGTGGAAACGATCATGGTGTTGGCTACAAAGAAGGTGCAGCCCGCCACCAGCAGCAGCAGGGGGGTGCTGTGGCGGAGATAATGGGCGCTCAGATGATAGGCCAGGTAGGCCAGCAGGATGGCGTTGGCCTGATTGCTGAAGACGTTGAAGATCACCTTCACCGCCTCGGGCTTCTGCTCGGTCCTCCAGGTGCACTGCGCCAGGGCCGCCGCGCAGCCAATCACCATGGTCTCTCCCAGCGAGAGTTCCAGAATGCCCAGCAGCACAAAGAGAAAAGTGACCGACATGGTGCTGTCGATGCCTGGCAGCTCCACCTTCATGGCCGAGGCGATCAGAGCGATAAAAAAGTAGCAAACGAACTTGAGAAGGTTGTCGGAATGCCAGTGCAGGCACGCCGCCATCAATCCCGCCGCCCCCGAAAGCGAAGTCACAACGATAAACAACTTGGCCCGAATCGGCATGGAAGCATCCTTTCGGCAATCCGTGGCCGGGTGGGGCTGACCGGTCAATCGACGCGGCGCCTCTCGCTCCCCATTGACCACTACCCTATGCCAACCCTTAGATCTCAAAAGTCCGAGGATTCAACGCAGAAATCGAGGAAAAAGAAAGATCTCCATACCCATCGAGCGCGCCTGGCTATAAGGTCTGCCGGCTTTTCGTCCCGACTATGGCAGTTCAACAGCATGTACAGGCTGTCGATTACTTCATCGGCTCCCCGGCGCGCGAGGCGAGCCGGGGAGCCGATAATCTTGGTGAGACGGCCCTCTTCAGAGTGGAGATCGACCTGCGGCACTCCCATTTCGGGCGGGTCCACTCCTGCTTCAGCCGCCGCTTCTGAGAACATAACTCCATCGCGGGGTTTGCGCAATGGATGCCAACATTGCGCAAGCCTCGCCACGGATGCTGGGACAGAAGACTACTTGTCCCGGATGGACGCGGGATTGGCGGTACCCCAGACAATGATGTCGCTGCCTGGCGTGCCGGTTCCCCACACGATGATGTCGTTGCCCGGACCACCGGTTCCCCAAACGATGATGTCGTTGGCCGGACCGCTGGTACCCCAGACGATGATGTCGCTGGCCGGACCACTGGTGCCCCAAACAATGATGTCGCTGCCGGGTGCGCTGGTGCCCCAAACAATGATGTCGCTGTTGGTGCCGCCCGTACCCCAGACAATGATTTCATCGCCCCACACTGCGGATGTTCCCCAAACGATGATGTCGCTGCCGCCCAGAACCGAAGCCCCGGTCAGGAGAACGACGTTGCCATTGCTATCCAACCCCACGGAAGGCGACAGGGCGCTGCCCGCGTTGGCTGGAGCCAGATCGGTGTTGGCCAAGGCGGCGTTGATGTCCAACTCGCCGGCGCCCACGGTGAAGATGTCGGTCTGCTCGTTGTAGGTGATGCCGGTGGTCGCATCCACAGCCGTACTGAACTGCGTCATGTTCTTGAAGGCGGACTTCATCAGCCGTGCCTTGACCTGATCCGGTGTGAGGGTGGGGGTCTGCTGCAGCAGCAGGGCCGCCGCGGCGCTGACCATGGGTGTGGCCATGCTGGTTCCGCTCAGCGAAAAGTAGCTGCCAGAAGAAGCATTGCTGCCGTTGGTCTGGTAAGTGGCCAAGGGAACCTCGTTGGCCGGGGAGGCCTGATCCAGGGTCGATCCAGGAAAATAGAGCGAGATGATGCCGTTCCCAGGAGCAACCAGATCGGGCTTCACCACCGTGTCAAAGAGCGTCGGGCCCTTGGAGCTGTAGCTGGCAGGCACGTCGCCGGTTTGCGTGGCCGATCCTTCGGTGTTGGTGGCGCCGACCGTGATCACATAGGGATCGTTGCCCGGCGCGGTGATGGTGCCGTAGCCGTTGGTGCCGGCCAGGTTGTCGCGTCCATAGTTGCCCGCTGCCACTACCACCACAATGCCCGCCTGCCAAGCCTGTTCCACTGCCTGACAAAGAGGATCCTGGGTGTAGCTCTCGTAGACCGGACGGCCCACGGAGAGGCTGATGACGCGAATGTTGTAGGTGCTCTGCAACTGGATGGCGGCATCGATGGCGGCGATCGCGGTGCTGTCGGTGCCAGTGCCGTTCGCATCGAGAGCGCGCAGGTTGACGAGGCTGACTCCAGGGGCAATGCCCTTGAAGGTGTAGAAGTCGTTGGCGGCGCTGGAACTGGCTCCATTCCCCGCAATGATGCCGGCCACATGGGTGCCATGGCCGTACTGGTCAACGGCGCTGCCGGAACCGGTAAAGTCCTGGCTGTAGACGATGTTCGCGGAACTCAGATCGGCAACGCTGGCGATGCCGCTGTCGATTACCGCCAGACCAACCCCGGTGCCATCCAAGCCCAGAGCTGCTGCTGCGGCGGCATTGACGGTGTCGGTGTGATAGTCGAGGGGGACGGAAGTGGTGCTGGTGCTGGCGCCCTTCAGCGGACGATCGGGCGAGATGTAGGTAACCTCGGGATCCTTCGCCAAGCGCTCCACCATGGAGGCCGGGAGTCTGTAGGCTCCGCCCTTGAAATGGCCCAGATTGCGGTTGATTCGCCCGCCCAGATCCATCACTTTCTGGTGGTGCCTGGCGGTCGGCGTCTGAGTGAATTGGACGATGACATCAACTTGGTTGGATGATTGGTTACCCGCAAGCTCTCTGGCGATCTTGCCATGCTGGCCCGCATAGGCCACGCTGCAAGCGAAAGCCAGGAGAAACGAAATGAGGATGCTTCTTCCCCATGTAGCGCTTCTGATTGTCTTGGTCTTCATCGTGCTCTCCTTGATTACGCCACAACGGAAAATGCCCAGGAGCGTTGGCGTCTTCGCATGATGAAAATTTCGGTAAAGGTGACTGGAACATTATTGAAGCGCCGAACATTAGAATTCTTTAGTAACGGATGGGTGTTCAATCGCGGCGTTTCTGTAATGAGTGCCGCGAAAACGTACAACATTGGACAGGTTCTATCCGAATAATCGCCAGAGATGGAGAAAATACAGCCCGAAGGGAGAATCTCGGTAAGATTACCTTGGTGTCGGCAGGCCGTGATCCGCCGCGGTGCCGCGAGCGGCGAAGCGTCTGGGCGCGCCCACGGAGATCGCCGCCGGGTTCCGGAAAAGGCGCCTATCTTCAGGAAATGGAAAGAGATTCAGGCCGGATGAGGGGCGCTTTGCGGCCTTCCCGGCAGTGCGCCAGCAGCAGTTGGACCGGAACGGGAAGCGAGGCCAGCAACGCCCTGGTCTCTGCGTGCTGGGCCTGTTCGATCTGCGCCACGTCGAGAAATTCGACGATGACGCCCTGGTGCAGCACCGCCAGCCGGTCGCACAACTGCAAGACCGAAAGCAGGTCGTGGGAGATGTAGAGCAGCGCCGTGCCGTGGCTGCGGGTCAAGCGCTGCAAGAGGCGGACAATCTCGGCCTGGGTGACCGGGTCCAGGGCGCTGGTGGGCTCGTCGGCCACCAGCAGCGTGGGGCGATGCAGCAGGGCCAGGGCTATCAGCACTCTCTGCGCCTGGCCGACGCTGATCTGCCCCGGCTTTCTCTGCAAAAAGCTCTCCTCTTCGGCGGGCAACTGCACCTCTTCCAGCAGTTGCCGGAGCCGGGCCTGAAGGGCTTTTCCCGCCGACGGCTCATGCGCCCGCCAGGCCTCTTCGAAATGCCGGCGCAGCGAGACGGCGGGGTTGAGCGCGGTCATGGGGCTCTGCGGAACCAGGGCAATGCGCCGGCCCCGCAGCAGCCGCGCCTTGGCGGCCGACAAGGCAAGTAAATTGACGCCCTCGAAAAGGACTTCGCCGCGGGCTTTTCCGCCCCGCCAGGGCAGCAGCCCCAGCAGCGCCAGCACCAGCGTGGTCTTGCCCGCGCCGCTGGTGCCCACCATGCCCAGCGCCTCGCCGGCCTGGAGTTCAAAGCGCACATCGCGCAGCACGCAGCGCTGGCCGTACTCCGCCTGCAAACCGACCTGCAGCAGCGGCGGGTTCACTGTGCGCCTCCCATGCGGCGAATCGACTCGATATTCCACACCAGGCCGGGGGAGAGAACGACCGGTTGCACCCCCCGCAGCAGCGGCGAAACCGCCTGCAGCACATTGGGATAGACCAGATAGATGAAGGGCTGTTGGTCGGCCACGATCTGCTGCACCCGGTCCACGGCCAGCTTGCGCTCGCGGGCGACGGCACTGGAGGCCTGTCGCAGCATGAGCTTGTCGATCTCCGCCTCCCAGGGGGTGGCCGGCGTCTTCTCCGCGGGGTTCCACTGATGGTTGGGAGAGGAACTGAGCCACATGTTCATCATCGCGCTGGGATCGGGCTCGGCGTTGGAGGTGCCCAGCAGGCAGGCCTCGTAGTCCTGCTTGTGCATCAGCCGCTCGATCAGCGCGGGAAAGTCCAGCGCCACCACCGTAACCTGCATCCCCTGGGCGGCCAGATCCTGTTGGATCATGGCCGCCATCTTCTGCCGCATGGGATTGCCGGCGTTGGTGAGAATGGAGAACTTCACCGCGTGGCCGCCGCCATCGTAGAGCTGATTGCCGCTGCGGTGGAATCCCGCCGCCGCCAACTGCCGGCTGGCCTCGCCGGCGTTCTCCTGGGGAGCCTTCAACTCCCGGTTGTGCCAGATGTTGTTGGCCGGGGAGATGAAGCCGTAGGCGGGGGTGGCGTGACCGTCGTAGGCGATGCGGGCCAGGTCGGCGCGGTGAATGGCCTGGGAGACGGCCACCCGGAAGCCCCGGTTCAGAAACCAGGCCTTCTCATAATCCGGTAGCGCGGCCAGCGCGGACTGATTGAACCACAGTTGCTCGGTGTTCAGCGAAGCGCCCAGATCGTGTACCGCTTGCGGTGCCTTTCTCGAAAGAATCCCGAAATAGTCGGGGGTGATGCCGTCGATCAGGTCGTACTCGCCGCGGAGAAAGAGGGCGATCTCCTGCTCGCGGTTGTTGAGAATGTCCAGGCGCAGGGTGGCGGCGTAGGGCAGTTTCGCGCCCGCCGGGTCGCGCCGCCAGTAGTTGGGATTGCGGGCCAGACGAAGGTATTGACCCCGTTTGTACTCCACCACGGTATAGGGTCCGGCGGTGACCCGGCCCTCGCTGGGCCGGTTGGCGGGCTCGATGGCGATCTCGTCGAAGATCTTGGCCGCCCCCGTGACCGGCTGGGGCAGGCGAACCCGTACGCTCAGCCGGTCGGGAGTCTCCACCCTGACCTGAGCCGGGGCGACGAACTCCTCCGCCACTGGCGACTGGGTGGCGGGGGCCAGCAGCCGCCGCAGCGACCAGGCGACGTCGGCCGAGGTCAGTGGCGACCCGTCGGAAAAACGCAATCCCTCGCGCAGCTTGAAGTCCAGCACCGTGCCTTGCGGGGAAAGTCGAAAGCTCTCCGCCAGTTGCGGATCCAGGGCCTGGGTCTGGCGGTTGAAGCGCACCAGCACCCCGCCGGTCAGATACCGCACCAGCTCCGCCGCTTGCTCGTCCACCTTGGCCGGATCGAAGGTCTTGGGATCGTAGCGCATGGCCCAGGCAATCTCCCCCGGCTGGCGCGGCGCCGCCTGGCCCTGGGCGGAGATCGATGCCAGAGCCAGCAAAACGGCGGAAATGGGCAGGAAGATCGGTGCTCTACGCATGGCTTTCGGCCTCCAGGGCGAGGGATTCGAGCAGCAATAGTACGGCTACCAGCAACGCAATCGGCAAATACACCCAATGGGACTGGGCCAGCAGGGCGGAGTTGTCCAGCTCCATGAGCATTGCGCCCCACGAGGGCAGGGGTTCGCCCACGCCCAATCCCAGCGCGCCCAGATTGGCCTCGGCCACGATGAACGCCGGAATGCAGATGAGAAACTGCGGCAGCAGCAGCGGGCGCAGATGGGGCAGCAGATGCAGGCGGATCAGTTGCCGGGTCTTCAACCCGCTGGCGATGCCCTGTATCATCCATTCCCGGCGGCGCAGTTCGCAGGCACCGCGGTAAATGGCGCGGGCGCAGGCCGGCCAGCCCAGGGCAGCCAGAACCAGAAACGTGGTCAGCGCCGTCTCGAGCGGGGAGGCGGTCAGGGGCAGCATGGAGCGCGCCATCATCAATAGAAAAAGCCAGGGCAGGGAGAGGAAGATGTCGCTGACAAACATCAGCAGCGCCGCCAGCCAGGCTGGACTGAAGGCGGCCAGCAAACCGAAGCCGGCGGCGATGGCGGTGGTGATGGCGGCGGCCGCCGCCGCTCCAGACAAGCCGATCAGCAGCGCCGCAGCCACCCGTACCAGGCGGTCGCGGCCCAGTTCGTCAGTCCCCGCCAGGTGTTGCGGGCTGGCCGGGGCCATAATGGCCTCGCGATCCTGTACCGCATAGCCGTCGTGCGCCAGGCGTACCGCCAGCCCCGCGGCCAAAACCAGCAGCAACAACAGGGCAGCGGGAATGCGCCTCATCATGCTTCCTCCAGAGTGAGGCTGCGCGCGGAAAGCATCCCCGCCAACCCCACCACCAAGGCCATCAGCAGACTGACCGCCACCAGCACCGGCAGATCGCGGTTCATCACCGCCGACCAGGCCAGTTGGCCCACCCCCGGCACGGTGAAGATCACTTCGACAGGCACCAGCGCTCCCAGTGCGGTAACAATGGACAGGGTGGCCAGCGCCCACAACTGGGGCGCCGCATTCGGCAAGATGTGCACCATAATCAGTGCACGCCGCGAAAGTCCCTGGGCTCGCCCTTGCAGCAGGTGGGGCGACAGCCAGGCGCCATGAAGCGTGCTGCGCAGGAACTTGAACTCCCGGGCGGCCACAATCAGCGCCAGCACCAGCAGCGGCCCGCCCGCCTCGGAGAGAATGCAGGCCGTGGCCATGGCCGCCGTGGGCACCGCCAGCAGGATGGTGAAAGGCAGGCCCAGCAGCGCCGCTCCGCGTCGCAAGCCGCTGATGGGCAGGGCCGCGCAGGCCGCCAGCAGCCATCCATAAAGGATGCCCCGGCCCAAAAGCAGGGCGGAGGTCCGCAAGCGCGCCGCCACCAGTTCTCCCACCGGCGTCTGGTATTGGCGCGACTGGCCAAAATCTCCGTGCAGCCAGCCCCGCACCTCGCGCACGGCGATCTGGCGCAGGGATTGCTCCTGGCTGTCGGGCGTGAGCAACTCCGTCCGCGCCGTTTGCGCGTAGCGGGGATCCATCTCCCGCTCGTCGGAGAAGAAGCCGGGCGCATAGCGTACCAGCAGGATGGTGCCCAGGGCGGCGCACGCCAGCAGCAGCAGCGTTCGTCCCACCCGTCGGGCAATGGCCATGGCCAGGCTCATAGTTCCTCTGCGAAGTTGAATCTCTGCCCCACGCGGCCTCATCCTGGAGGACATGAGGCCGAATTCCCACCGCATCTTCGCCCCAGGAGAAGATACGGAGCAAATCGCCCTCTCCGCTATCAGCCTTTTCGTCTGCAACCGCCGTCCCATAAGAACTGTACAGAGTAAAGACAGGAATGCGCCTCTAAGGAAAGGGATTTCACCTGGCGAGACCCAGCCGGGCACCGGGTTTTCCTGGAATGGGAACGCCCCCACTCAAGCAACTCCTCCTAAGACCGATTCTTGATCTCAACACACCAAAACGCGGACCTTGCGGCCCGCGTTCGGTGGGTGGTGCTGGGGTTATGGGGGAGGGTTATGCTTTGGCCGCCAGCCGCTCCTTGACCAGTTCGGCGCCGCGGCTGAAGAGATCTTCGAGCGGCAGCTTGCCTGAATCCACGTCGGCTAGCAGGGACTTCTGCGCGGCGTATTCGCGGTTGACGATGCCCGCCTTGGATTGCAACATGCGCCACGCCTTGCGCCGCTCCACGCAGAACATCACCAGTTGCCGCGAGAGCGCGTAGCAGGTAGACTTCTCCCCCTCCGTCACCGTGATGTACACGCCGAAGTCGGGGACGAAGGCGCGGTGCGCCGGGTTGAGATAGTAGCGATAGATAACATCCTGCTGCGTGATGCGCACCAGCATGTTATCCAGGGAAATGAGCTTGGCCGCCGCCTCCGGCTTGATCTTCTTCAAGTGGTTGCGGAAGCGGGCCTCAGTGGTGCACCAGTGGGCCACGGTGTAGCGCGCGGTCTCGCCGGTGACCTTGTTTTTGGTCTCGTACCAATCCAAATCAATCGACGGATTACCCTTCAGGTCCAGCGCCTCCTGGTAGCTCTCGCCCAGGCGGGGGTTGAAGACGAACTCCGGAACCCCTCTCGAATCCCTGACGCGCTGCGCCTGGAAGAGCGCCATGTCGTCGGGGACGCCGTGTTCCGGCTGGCAGGTGGTGAAGGCTTGCAGATACATGGTGCCGCGATACTCCAGGCCGTCCAGAATCGCCCGATAAAGCTTGGGGGCGTTGGCCATCGAGACTTGGGCCACAAACGGCGATCCGTGGCCGCCCAGGAAGGTCTCGGCTACCGTCTTCTTCTCCGTGTTCTTGCCCTGGGTAGCCGCGCCGTAGGTGTTCATGTCGCCGCCGCCCAGCATGGGCGTGGAGTCGGAGTTCTGCCCGCCGGTGTTGGAGTAGACCTGCGTGTCCAGCATCAACACCTTGATGTTGGGCCGGTTTTGCAGAATGACTTTGGACATATTTTGGTAGCCGATGTCGCCCATGCCGCCATCGCCGCCCACCGCCCAGACCTTGGGCAGTTCGACGACTTCCTGGTCGGTCATCAATGCGTCGGTGAAGTGGCTGAGGTGGTAATACTGCTCGGCGTCGATGACATTCGATTCGCGAGTGAGCAGAATATCCGCCAGGCGCTCGGGAATGACCGAGCGGCGGGCGTGATCGACGATGAAGCTCTCGCCCATCAGCCAGCCCACGGTGACGCCGTCCTGGAACAGCGAGTTCATCCACGGATAGGGATGGGGATTGTTGGGAGCCGAAGAGCCATAGACGGTGTTGCAGCCGGTGTGCGCGGCCATGGCCATGACGCTCATGCCGTTGGCGGCGCGGCCGTCCACCGCTTGCAGGTTCTTGTGGTTGAAGGCTTCGGTGAGCAGCACGGCGGCTACAGATTCCACTAACTCGGCGTCTGAAATAGGGCCGTGAGCGGCCTCGTAGGCGGCGATGCGGGCCTTGGTGTCGGCTTCGTCTTCGCCGCCCAGGCCCAGGATGAGATGGGCGATGGCCTGGCGCAACAGGTCGTATTCCGACTGGCTGCGCGCCTTCAGTACCGCCAGCTTGGCTACGCCCGTCTTTTCCAGTTCACCGGCCTTGGCCAGCAGACGGTCGCTCTTGGCATGGAAGACCGGGCGCATGTAGGCCTCGGTAACCACGGCAATGGAGCGCAACACGCTCTTCTCCCCGCAGCCCGCGCAGGCGCCGTCGCCGGAGACCAGCGCGTCGTAGGTGGAGCGCTTCATCAGCATGTTGCGCAGCGTGGCCGTCTTGGAGTCGGCCGGGTTGGCGGCGTTGTACAGGCCCAGGTACTTCTGCGAAGTATCGGAAAGCAAGTCGAGAAAGGCCGTGCCCGACTCGTGCTCGGCGTTGATCTCCAGGGTCTCGGGAACCATCTTCAGCGCCTGGTGGTCGCCGCAGGCGGTGACGCAGGCGGCGCAGCCCTTGCACAGATCGCTGACAAAAATGGAGAAGATGCCGCCCGCGCCGGGATTCTTGCGCTCCGGCGAACTGAAGATGGCGTTGACCTTCTGATAGGCCATCGGCACCTTGTCGAGAATCGCAAAGAACTGCTGTTTAGAGGCGGCGGTGAAGCCGTCTACCGTCTCCGTCACCTCGCGCAGGATGGTGGGCAGCGGGGTTCCGGTCTTGATCTCCGCCACCATGCGCGCGCGCGCCTGCTTCTCGATCTCCGGCAGCGCCGTCAGCAGCTTGACGCGATCCTCGGCAGAGGCGACATAGTGCTTCACGGCGGTGGTCAGCAGGGTGCTCAAATCCTGCGCTGTGTTGGGCAGCGCGGTATCCGGGCAGACGCTGATGCACTCCATGCACTGGGTGCAATTTTCCGGAATGTAGAGCGGGGTTTCGCGGCGGGCCACATACTTGGAGGCGGTGTCGCCGGTAGCCGCGGCGATCACGCCCATGGCGGCGAGCGGGGTGGCCGGCTGGTTGTAGCCGTAATCGGCGCGGAACTCGGCGTCGAAGTGGGCGATGTTGGCCACTGGCGTGCGCTGCGCCTGACCGGCGGGCAACGCCGTCGAACGGCAGCCCGTGCCGCAAGCCGAGCCTTCGCCGGCCGGGACGGTCTCCAGAATGGGCAGCAACGGCTGGCCGCGCAGGGTCGAGTGGTCGGCGGCAGCGAGCGCTCCGATCTCGATCTCATGCACCTGCTCGAAGCCGGCCAGCATGACCTCCATGTTGGACTGCACCACGGCGTCGCCGAACTTGCCGAACTTCTTCACATACTGCTTGTAAACCACCTCCCGGAACTGCTCGGGAGTAATGCCGAACTCCTGCAGCAGGGTGCCCACAGCGAAGAACGCACCCAGAAAGGCGTTGCCCTGCATGCGCAGTTGCAGATCGCCGCGGTCGGTGGCCTTGCGGGCGATGGCGAAGCCGGGCAGGGTAAAGACGCGGATCTTCTTCTCGATGATCTGCTTGCGCGCCCACAGCGGAAGCTGTTCCCAGGCCTTCTCGCCGGTCTGATCGCTCTCCCACACCAGCGAGCCGCCTTCGGCCATGCCGTCCAGGGGATTGCAGTGGGTGAACGCCTTGGGGTCGCAACACAGCACCACGGTTACATGGCGCAGATCGCAGTTGACCCGGATGCGCTCCTTGGCCGCAACCATGAAGTACGAGGTGGGCGCGCCCTTCTTCTCCGAACCGTACTTGGGATTGGCGCTGACGTGAATCACTTCCTTGGGATTGCCCAGCTCGTCGCGCTGCCCGTCGCGCTCGAAGATCAGATCGTTCAAGTCGCCCAGGATGGCGCCCAGGTTCTTGCCGGTGGTGATGGCGCCCCAGCCGCCGATGGAGTGGAAGCGCACCGCGACCGCGCCCTCCGGCAATAGCGACGGAGTCTCGTCGCCCACTACGGCATAGGGATGGTCAATACCCAGCACGAAGAAGTTGACCCCGTCCGCCAAGACCTTGCCGTCCTGGCGAGCGCGGCCGGCGGTGGCGAATTCGTAGGCGCCCAACACATGCTCGGGGCGGAAGTCGCGCGAGCCCAGCCCGTATGAGCCGGAGAGAATGTGCGGCACTTCGGCCAGGGTGAGCGCGGGCAGCCCGTCGGAGCCCTGCAATGCCTTGGAGATGGCAGTGCGAATATCGCGGGTCAGGGGATTGTCGCCGGCCAGCGGCTCGTCGGTCCGCTCCAGGATGATGACGTTCTTCTTGCCCTTCAGCGCCGCCACGATAGCCGCCTCGGGGAAGGGACGGATGACGTTGACGTGAATCGAACCGACGGAAGCGCCGCGGGTCTGGCGCAGGTAGTCCACCGCCGCTTCGATGTTCTCGGCCGCCGAACCCAGGGAGACAAAGACGGTCTCGGCGTCATCGATCTTGTGGGCACTGATCAGGCCGTAGCGGCGGCCGGTGAGCTGGGCAAACTCCTCGTAGCTTTCTTCCAGGAATTGCAGAATCGGCTCGGCGAAGTTGTTGCGCCGGGCGATGACGCCGTTCATGTAGTGTTCCTGGTTCTGCACCGGGCCCAGCAGGATGGGGTTGGTCAGATCCATCATCTTGGGAACGCGGCGGCGGGTCGCCCCGAAGAGACTGCGCTGCGCCTCGGTGGGGCAGTCGATCACGTCCTCGGGCGAGCCCAGATATTCGCGGATCAGGCCGGATTCATGCTTGTAAAAGGTGCGCTCCAGATGGCTGGTCAGAAAGCCGTCCATGATATTCATGCCGGGAGTGAGCGACAGTTCGGTAACCCGGCGCAGGATGAGCGCCTGATCGGCGGCCTGCTGCGCGTCCTTGCCGAAGAGCATGATCCAGCCGGTATCCAGCGCTCCATAGATGTCGTCGTGGCCGCAGTGCACGTTGAGCGCGTGCTTGGTCAGCGCCCGCGCGCCCACTTCCAGCACCATCGTGGAACCCTTGCCGGGCGCGTGATAATACTGCTCGACGCCGTAGAGGATGCCCTGGCCGCTGGTGAAGTTGACTACCCGCTTGCCGCAAACCGAATGGGCAATCGCGCCCCCCTGGGCCGCGTGCTCGCCTTCCGTCTCGATGGCGATGGTGTTGTGGCCGAAGACGTTCAGGTGGCCCTCGGCGTAGGCCTGTTGAAAGAGCTCTCCGCCTTCGGTGGATGGCGTGATGGGGTAAAACACGCCGGCGTCGGCAATACGCGTCTCGGTATGGTACGAGACCAACTGATTTCCGTTTGCGGTGACCCGAATGCCGGGATAACGTGCAGCAACCGTCATATACTCTCCTCCTGCTACCGGTACTTCTAAGATGCGTCTTTCACGGGGCATTGACTCATTGAATTTGCGCTCTTCGCGGCGGCGTGTTTCGTTCTGGAAGCGGAAGCGGGACGTTGGCCGCCGCGGTGGCAGAAGAGGGAAGTTAAAACCGCGCCGCACCCAGGTCTCTGACCAATTGCAAATGTTCCAAGAGTGGGGTGCCCTACCCTCGGCGCGTTCTTGCCTTTGCGCCTAGGGTAAGATGCGTGCACGAGACGAGATCATGTGGTCAGAGACCTGGCCGCCTTGCTCCGGGCGAAGGTCGTGGCCAGACCATCTTATCCGCGCTTGCCCAACTCCCGTCAAAACCGCTTTCCCGGCCGCCGCCGAGACGGCAGTGAGAGCCCCGGAAGAGGCCTGCCTTGGGTCAAGTATGCGCCGATAAAGTGAGACATGGGACCGTATTGCGGTATTATTCGGACTATTTTTATCCAAATAACTCCGCCCCCCGGCGCGGAGAGTGTTTTTGCTTTTGCGGCAGGCTTCCGTGCACCCACCCTTTCCGCGTTTTTCAGCGCAAAGAGTGGGTTGGTGATGAAAATCCGCTCTGCACCATCTGCAAAGACGCTCTATAGTTTGCTGAGGGAGATTGGCTATGCGTAGCTGCCGTTTCAGGCTCGGGGGAGAGATTCAATACGGGGTGGTGGAGGAGCGCGGCTCCGAATTGTGGATTACCGATCTGGCCGAAGCGCCGGAAGAAGATCTGCTGTTTCGGATTCAACCTGGACGGTCCCGGGCGCTGGGTCTGGGGTTTGAGCCGCTGCCGCTGAGCGCCGTCGAGCTGCTGCCGCCCTCGGTGCCCTCGAAGATCGTCTGCGTGGGCCGCAACTACCGCGACCACGTGAAGGAACTGGGCCACGAAATGCCCAGCGAGCCGCTGATCTTCCTCAAAGCGTCTTCGACGCTTCTTGCTTCGGGAGGGACGGTGAGGATGCCTGGAATCTCCCAGCGGGTGGACTTCGAGGGCGAACTGGCGCTGGTCATTGGCCGCCGCGTCCATCATCTGCCGGAAAAAGACTGGCGCTCCGCCCTGCGTGGCTGCACCCTGGCCAACGATGTCACCGCTCGCGACCTGCAAAGCAAGGACGGGCAGTGGACCCGCGCCAAGGGCTTCGACACCTTCTGTCCGGTGGGTCCGCTGCTCAGTGACGAGCTCGACCTCGAATCCGGCGTGCTCATCGAAACCCGCGTCAATGGAGAACTGCGCCAGCACGCCTCGACCACCGACTTCATCTTTCCCATCCCCCGCCTGCTGGCCTTCATCACCGCGGCCATGACGCTGGAGCCGGGCGACCTGGTGCTGACCGGCACGCCCTCCGGGGTGGGGCCGGTCCAGGCCGGGGATTGCGTGCAGGTCAGCATTGACGGGCTGGGCGTGCTCTCCAACGTCTTTTTACCGGAGTGAGGGTGGTGAGCCTGGAGTGGTCCACGCGGCTTGCGGACCGTGACTCGGGCAGGGGTTTGGCAGCGGTTGTGGCAGACTGGTACAACTGGGATCGGGAGGGATACATGAACGAAGTGGAAATGAAAGCCGAGCTGGACCGGCTGCGGGCCGAGAATACCAAGCTCAAGACCAAGGATGCCAGCGGGCTGAGTCTGAAGGTGAGCGAAAAGGGCGCCGTCTCCCTCTACGGGATGGGACGCTTTCCGGTCACGCTCTACAAGGAGCAGTGGCGGCGCATTCTGGCCAACGCTGCGGTGATCGAGAGCTTCATCCGGGAAAACGAGAGCGATCTCAAGACCAAGGAATAGCGTCTTGCCGGCCAAAGCACCGGCGCCGTGGCCGGCCCATTCTGGATTCGGGGCGCGGCGATCCTCGAACACGGCCTTTTCATCGAGTCGGCGCGTACTCCGTACTGGCTTTTACCGTTCATCTGTGCCTAAGATGGACGGCGTATCCGTAGAGTGACTCCGCCTCCCGTGGAGGGAGTTATGTGCGCAGCGCCGAAGAGAATCAAACATTATGAGATGTTGATCGACGGGGAGTTAATCTCGTCGCGCGAGACGTTGCGGGTGGTGAACCCGGCCACTGAAGAGGGAATTGCGGATTTTCCCAACGGCACAGCCGCGGATGTGGATCGCGCCGTGACCGCGGCGGAGAAGGCGCAGCCGAGCTGGGCGGCGCTGCCGCCCATTCGCCGCGCCGCCTATCTCGGCGAACTGACCGAGCTGATTCGCGCCAACAGCGATTTTTTGGCCCGCATGGTTACCGCGGAGCAAGGCAAGATTCTCTCGTTGGCCCAGGTGGAGGTGGATTGCGCCGCCGGCTCCATGGACTACGTGGCCGAGTTCGCCCGCCGCATGGACGGCGAGATGCTGCCCAGCGACCGCCCCGGGGAAAACATACTGCACTACCGGGCCCCCATCGGGGTAGTGGCGGGAATCCTGCCCTGCAGCTTTCCTTTCTTTCATCTGCTGCGCAAGCTGGCTCCGGCGTTGATGGCCGGCAACGCCATCGTGCTCAAGCCCAGCAGCAAGACCCCGCTGAGCGCTCTGGAGTTTGCCCGACTGGTGGCGAAATCGTCGCTGCCCAAAGGGGTATTTCATCTGCTGACGGGCTCGGGAGCGGTGCTGGGTCAGGCTTTGGCCAGCCATCCCAAAGTGGGGATGGTCAGCCTGTCCGGGGGGGTGGAGAGCGGCGTGGCGGTGCAGCGGGCCGCCGCCGCCCACCTCACCAAGACCAGCCTGGCGCTGAGCGGCAAGGCTCCCGCCATCGTGATGGACGATGCGGACGTGGATCTGGCGGTGCAGGCCATCCGTTCCTCGCGCCTGCTCAACGCCGGCCAGGCCAGCAATTGTACCGAGCGGGTCTTGGTTCATGAGGCAGTGGCCGCGGAGTTCATCGAGAAGATGACTGCTGCCATGCAGCGCACGGTGGTCGGCGATCCCCAAGCCGAGGGAACGGAGATGGGGCCGCTGGTCGACAAGCGCCAGTTGGAACGGGTGGCGGGAGCGGTGCGGCGGGCCTTGGCGGAGGGTGCGGAGTTGCGTTGCGGCGGCGACGGCGAGGCCTTCCCGCGCGGCTACTTCTATCCCCCCACGGTGCTGACCCAGTGCCGCCCCGATGCCGAGATCATGCAACGGGAGATCTTTGGGCCGGTGCTGCCCATCGCCACCTTCGCCGACCTGGACGAGGCCATTCATCTGGCCAACGACTGCGACTACGGTCTGGCTTCGTCCATCTTCACCCGTAGTCTGGACGTGGCCATGCGCGCCGCCAATGAGCTGAAATGCGGCGAGGTTTACGTCAATCGCGAGAACTTCGAGGCCCTGCAAGGCTTTCACTCCGGCTGGCGCAAGTCGGGCCGGGGCGGAGCCGACGGCCGTCTCGGGTTAGCCGAGTATCAGCAGAGCCGCGTCGTCTATTTGAACTACTACCTCAACAAGCAGTGAGAAATAGCCGCCGCCGGGCGGGACAAATATTTTTTCCAATTCGGGGTGCCGGGGGTAACGAACGGTGCGGATTAAACCGATGAGAATACAGTACAGACATGCAGAACGGGCGGTATTCTGAATCGGACTGGACCAGAGCGCGTCGTGGTTGAGGACGAGTCCACACCTGCGGGCTGGGCATCTCGGGTTGCTGAGGCAGGGGGACGCCGGAATCGAATATGAACACAATGCGCACTCAAGCCGAGGCCCATCTCGCGGCCCTTATCGAAAGCACCGACGACCTGATCTGGTCGGTGGATCTGGATTTCCGGAAGATTGTCTTCAACCACGCTTTGCGGGAAAACCTGGAGAAGAACTACGGTTCTCGGGTGGAAGCGGGGATGAGGGCCGAAGACGATTTGCCGCCCGAAAGGGCCGCGCAATGGATCCCACTTTACCAACGCGCCCTGCACGAAGGGCCTTATAAGATCGAGTATTCGCTGCGCGACGGACGGACCCTGGAACTGGCCTTCAATCCCATCGTGGAGAACGGAAAGCCCGTCGGCATCTCCGTCTTCGGCAAGGACATCTCCGAGCGCAAGCAGGCGGAGGCGGCGCTTGCCGGCAGCCTGGAGCTCTTCCGCGCCATCACCGAATCCTCCCCCTTGGCCATCGTGCTCTCCCTGGGCAGTCACGAGAAGCTGATGTATATCAACCCCACCTTTACCAAACTCTTCGGCTATACCCTCGAAGAAATTCCCACAGTGGAGGAATGGTGGCCATTGGCCTATCCCGATCCGGAGTACCGGGAAAAAGTCAGGGAGGAGTGGCAGCGCCGGGTGAGCTATGCCATTGCAAACCAGAGTGCCATCGATCCGATGGAAGCCGAGGTCGCCTGCAAGGACGGCACCAGGAAATTCGTATCTTGGGGCTTCATCAACCGCGGCGACCGCAACATCTCTTTCGGTGTCGATCTTACCGAGCACAAACGGGTTGAAGAGGCGTTGCGAGGCAGCGAAGAACTGTATCGCGCCATCACCGACAGTTCCCCGCTGGCCATGGTCCTGTTGTCCGGCCCGGAGGAGCGTGTCCAGTACCTCAATCCCACCTTTACCCGGCTCTTCGGCTACACCCTGGAGGATATGCCGACGGCGGCGGAGTGGTGGCCGCTGGCCTACCCCGACCCGGATTACCGCCGCTGGATCATGGCGGAGTGGCAGCGCAAGGTGGTGCGCACCTTCGAGGATAATAGCCCCTTCGAGCCCATTGAAGAGGAAGTGACTTGCAAGGACGGAACCACCAAGACCATCAAATGGGGATTTCTCAGCATCGGTGAGCGCAGCCTGGCCTTTGGCCTGGATCGCAGTTCGTACAAGCGGGCGGAGATGCGCTTGCGCGACAGCGAGGAGCAGTTCCGCGCCACCTTCGAGCAGGCCGCCGTGGGCTTCGTGCAGGCCTCCTTTGAAGGCGTTATCCTGCGCTGCAACCAGCAGTTTGCCCAGATCCTGGGATATGCCCGGGAAGAGGTCCCCGGCCTCACGGTGGAGGAGATTACGGCGCCGGAGGCGCGCGCCGAGACCGCCGCGGTGCTGCGGCGAATCCGCAGCGAGGAAGCCCCCAGCGCCAACTTCGAAAAGCGCTTTCTGCGCAAGGATGGCAGCTTTGTCTGGGCCCGGGTGACCACCTCGCTGCAACGCAGTGGCGCCGGCCGCCCGCTGTACTTTTTTGCCGTGGTCGAGGATATTCAGGAGCGCAAGGCCAGCGAGCAGCGTCTGGCCGCGATCGCGGAATCCCTGCGCGCCAGCGAGACGCGCTACCGGATAGCCTTTCAAACCAATCTCGATTCCGTCGACATCTGCTATCTCGAAGACGGCAGATTCATCGACGTCAACGAAGCCTTCGTTCGCTGCACAGGCTTTACCCGCGAAGAAGCGGTTGGCCATACGGCGTTGGAACTCGGCCTCTGGAGCGATCCCCAGGACCGCCGGAAGCTGGTCGAGACCATGCACCGGGATGCGGTTTGCCAGAACCTGGAAGTCCAATACCGCACCAAGGATGGAAGCTTGCGCTGGGGTTTGCTGTCGGTTTCGACCATCGAAATCAACGGCGCCGCCTGCATCCTCTCCATTACCAAAGACATTACCGAAGCCAGGGCGGCCGAGCAGCGCCTGGCCAGCTCCGCGGAGGCGCTGCGCCTGAGCGAGGAACGCTACCGCACCGCCTTCCAGACCAGTTTCGACGCCATCTCCCTGTCGCACCTCGACGATGGCCTGTACCTCGATGTCAATCGCGCCTTTCTACGCCTATTCGACTACCAGCGCGAGGAAGTTGTCGGCCGGAGCTCGCAGGAACTCGGCATCTGGGCCGACCCACTGGATCGCCAGGAGATCGTCACCGTACTGCGCAAGGAATCGTTCTGTCAGAATCGCGAGATGCGCGCGCGAAAGAAGAATGGGCAGATCTTCTGGGTGCTGCTCTCGGCGGTACAGATCGAACTGGAGGGCGTACCCAGCGCGCTCTTCGTCATCCGCGACATCTCCGCCGCCAAGGCCGCCGAGGAGAAGATCGCCAGCCTCTCCTACTACGACCCGCTGACCAACCTGCCCAACCGCCGCCTGCTGCTGGAGCGGCTGCGCAAGTCGCTGGCCGCCAGTTTGCAGAGCCACCGCAAGAAAGCCCTGCTGATTGTCGATCTGGACGACTTCAAGACCTTGAACGACACTCTTGGCCATCCGGTCGGCGACTTGCTGCTGCAAGAGGTTGGCCGCCGCCTGCTGCGTTGCGTCCATGAGGGCGATACGGTGGCGCGGCTGGGCGCGGATGAGTATGCCGTGCTGCTGGAGGAGTTGAGCGCGGTGGAAGAGGAAGCCGCCTCCCAGGCCCAGGATGTGGGTGAACGCATTCTTCTGGATATTGCCCGGACCTATACCCTGGGCGCCTTCGATTCCCGCTGCTCCGCCAGCATCGGCATCGCCGTCTTTGGCAAGAACGAGAAAAACGCCGACGAGGTTCTGTTACAGGCGGATATTGCCATGGGCCAGGCCAAGGTGGCCGGCCGCAATACCATGCGCTTCTTTGCTCCCGCCTTGCAGGCCGCGGTAAATGCCCGCGCCACTATGGAAGAAGACCTGCGCCTGGCCATTGGCACCTACGAGCTGAAGCTCTGCTACCAGCCCCAGGTCAGAGGTAGCCGCGTCATTGGGACCGAGGCGCTGCTGCGCTGGAAGCATCCGCTGCGCGGCAACATCTCCCCCGCCGCCTTTATCCCCCTGGCCGAAGAGACGGGGCTGATTCTGCCCCTGGGCGAGTGGGTCTTGCAGTCGGCTTGCCGGCAGATCGCCGCCTGGGAAGGGAATCCGCGCGCCTCCCAACTCACGGTTTCGGTCAATATCAGCGCCCGCCAGCTTCATCAGCCGGACTTTGTCGAGCAAGTGCTGGCGGTGCTCGATAAAACCGGCGCCAACCCCAAACGGCTCAAGCTGGAACTCACCGAAAGCATGTTGGTCAAGAATGTCGAGGAGGTCATCGCCAAGATGAGCCGTCTCAAGGAGCACGGCCTGAGCTTCTCGTTGGATGACTTCGGCACCGGCTACTCCTCGCTCTCCTATTTGAAGCGCCTGCCCCTGGACGAGTTGAAGATCGACCTCTCCTTTGTCCGCGATCTGCTGGCGGACTCCAGCAGCGGCGCCATCGTCGAGACCATCGTCGCCCTGTGCCGTGCCATGGGGTTGACGGCTATCGCCGAAGGGGTGGAAACCGTCGAGCAGCGCGCCTTCCTGGCCGGGCTCGGCTGTCACACTTACCAGGGCTATCTGTTCAGCCCGGCGCTGCCGCTCGAGGAGTTCGAGCGCATGTTTCTCGGCGTCCCGGTGATAGCGGCGTCTTCTTGATGCTCTGGAGTCTTTGCCGCTCGCCGCATGATTGACCCGGCCAGTAGACCATGCGACAAATGGGGTGCCCCACCCTTTTCCGCGTTTTTCGCCGTAATGGGTGGGATAGGGTTGAAATTCCGGTCTACACCATTTCGATAAACGCTTTATACTGAGGGCGCACTGCCACCCCCCCTCTTGGTGAACTGCATGACCATCCCTGCTGCTCAGCGCGCCGAAGAACTTTTCTCCCAGCACTACAACTGCGCCCAGTCGGTCTTCGCCGCCTGCGGCCCGGACGGCGGACTCAGCCAGACCCAGCGCCTGGCGCTGGCCGCGCCCTTCGGCGGCGGCATCGCCGCGCAGGGCGAGGTCTGCGGCGCGTTGACCGGAGCGTTGTTGGCCCTGGGCGAGGCCTCCGAGGCTGCCATCGCCGCCGACCCGGCTGCCGCGCGCAAGGCCGTCTACCAGCGCTCGGCGCAGTTGGCCGAGAGCTTCCGCGCCGCGCACGGCTCCATCCTCTGCCGCGAACTGACTGGCTGCCGGCTCAATAGCGAAGAAGGCATGAGAGCCTTTCAGCAGAGCGGCCTGCGCCACAGCCTGTGCAGCAAACTGGTGGCCTTCGCCGCCGAGAAGGCGGCGTTGGCACTGGCGGCAGAATAGATCGAACCTCTCGATCTTGTGTCCGGTCTTCGATATCCTTGCCCCCCAAAGGAGTGTCATCCGGAGCGAAGTTTGGCGCGTCCTCTGCGACAAATGCAGTCGAAGGATCTGCATTTTTACTGAAATATTCTTCAACAAGCGTCCCGCGCGGGATACCAGGCGGGAGCGTAGTAAATGCCCGCTTGGTCCGCAGCGGATTGCGATAGACTGACCACGGTGTCCGACTGCGTAAATCCCGAGTTCCTGCGTCGCGCCATTCAGTTGGCCACAGAGAATGTGGTGCGCGGCAGCGGCGGGCCCTTTGGTGCGGTTATCGTGCGCGACGGGGCCATCCTGGGCGAGGGCGTCAATACCGTTACCACCGCTTGCGACCCCACCGCCCACGCCGAGGTCAACGCCATCCGCGCCGCCGCCCAGGCGTTGGGTAGCTTTACCCTGGCCGGATGCACCCTCTATTCAAGCTGCCAGCCCTGCCCCATGTGCCTGGCCGCCGCCTACTGGGCGCGGGTCGAGGCCATCTACTACGGCGCTTCGGCCACCGACGCCGCCCAGGCCGGCTTCGACGATGCCTTTTTGTACGAGGAATTTCGCAAGCAACAGACACAGCGCTCACTCCGCAGCACACAGTTGCTGGGTGAGGAAGCACTGGCCAGCTTTGAGGCATGGAAGGCCTCGACCTGCAAGATCGCCTATTGATCTCTTTCCATCCGGCATTAGCTGGCCGAAGGGGCGCACCTCCGGCTGATGGAACCATAGGCGGGGAGGATCTTAGGTTTATTCAAGGCGAGACGGGACTTGAGGTTCGAGATCTCCGCTTAGTGGGCGCCCAGATCGCGATAGAACTGGCGCAGGTCGCCCTCTATCATCGCCAGCCGACGACGGCCTTCGAGGGAGTCGATTATGCTGCCGTCCCTGCGCCAAGTTAATCGGGGATGCGATTCACCGCGTCCCTTACTCCGCGTGCAGCACCACTTCGAAGAGCAGCAGACTGACCGTGGTGAAGATGATGTCGTAGCCCAGCAGCAGCTTGATCCACAGCGTGGGGTCGCTGTCGCCGGTGAGGATGGCGGTGGTGGCCTGCACCATGGCCAGCAGCGCGGGAATGAAGATGGGAAAGAGGATCAGCGGCAACAGCAGCTCGCGGTTGCGGCTGCGGATGCTGAGGGCGGCAAAGAAGGTGCCATTGGCCACCAGCGCCCAGGTGCCCAGCGGCAGCACTACCGCCAGCAGCCAGCCATTGCCCAGCACGTGCAAGTTATAGAAGACCAGAAAGACCGGCGCCAGCAGCAACTGCACCACACTGACAAAGAGGAAGTTGGCCAGCACCTTGGCCAGGTAGAGTTCCGCGCCGGGGGTGGGAGCCATGCGCTGCGCGTCCAGCACCTGGTGGCGAATCTCGCGCGCCCAGGCCTGATTCAGAGCGCTGACCGAGGCGAACAGGGTGGCCACGCACAAGACGCCGCCGGCAATCTCGCGAGAAAACGCTCCCTGCGGATCGAAGGCGATGGAAAACAGCACCACCACCAGCAGGGCAAAGAAGAGCATGGAATTGATGGCCTCGCGGGAACGCCATTCGATGCGTAGATCCTTGATGAGATGGGTCCAGAGGGCACGTGTCATGGGGCATCCTCCGGCGCGCTGGAGAGACGAGATGCAGTTCCTTCGACTGGCTGCGCTCGCTCGGGGTGACGGTTCGTCGCGGGAAGCGCCGCATCCTTGGTCAGGTCGGCGGTCTGCACTTCGACCTGCAGTGCCTGGGCGGCCTCCAGATAGTCGTCGGGGCGGAGGAGGATCTGGGTTCCACGCGCTCCGGCCGAGACGCTGATGACATCGAAGAGAATCACTGTTTCGTCCACATAAACCGGAAATGCCTTTTTGGCGCCGAAGACGGTGACGCCGCCGCGGATGTAGCCAGTGAGCGGCTGCACTTCCTTGAGTGGAACCATCTCCGCCTTGCGCAGTCCGGTGGCGCGGGCCAGTTTTTTGAGGTCCAGCTCGGCGTCGCCGGGAATGACGGCAAAAACGTACTGTCCCGGTCCTCCCGTTGTCAGCAGGGTTTTGAAAACCTGTTCGGGCGGCATTCCAACCTTTTTGGCGACGGTAATGGCCGACAGATCTTCGGGATCGACCTCGTACTCGCGCAGTTCGAAGGGCAGCCCCAGCGTCTCCAGAAAGCGTGCTCCGTTGGTCTTCATTGCGCCGGTGCTCCTTCTTCCAGAGAGGCCACGCGCCCGGCGTGCAGGGTCAGGATCGAGTCGGCAATGGGAGCGGCCAACTCGCGCTGATGGGTGGTCAGCACGATGGTCCGGCTGCCATGGCGAAAGCTGGCCAGCAGCGCCACCATCTGCCGCGCCGACTCCACATCCATATTCGAAAAAGGTTCGTCGAGCAGCAGAAGTTCGGGTTGCGAGAGCAGCACCCGGGCCAGCGAGGCGCGCTGCCTCATGCCCTGCGAATACTGGCCCAGCGGGCGAGGCAGTTCCGGATCGAGCCCCACCTGGCGCAGTGCCTCGGCGGGTTCCAGGCAGGTGCGGCTCCCGCTTTTCCGATCCTGATAAAGGCTGGCGAAGTAGCGCAGGTTCTCCACTCCGGTCAGCTCGTCGTAGAGCATGGGGGCATGGCTCATGTAGCCGATGCGGGCGCGGGCTTCGTACGGCTTTTGTCCGTCGAAGACGGTTACCGTGCCATGGGTGGGATGTAGCAGTCCAGCCAGGATTCTAAGCAGGGTGGACTTGCCGGCGCCGTTTTCGCCCAGCAGCACATAGCAGCGGCCCGGCTCCAGATCGACCGAGATCTGGCGTAGCGCGGCAAACGATCCAAAGAGTTTGGAGACGAGGTCTACCTTGGCCTGAAGCGGACGGGCGCTCCGGGATGCGATGGCGGTCTCGGGGGCGGCGAGGTTCATGCGATCAGTTGGCCGAAGTTGCCGGTGCGGCTCCGCTGCTGGCGGTCTTGGTGGGTGCGCCGCCGGGTTGAGCGGGCTTTCCCGGCTGGCCGGGCGCCGCGGGGGCGTACTTGCTGGCGCATTTGGCCTGCAACACCGTGGCGTGGAAGACGCCGTCACGACCGTAAGTGCCCTCGGCCAGCGCCTGCGAGTCGTCCTTGAAGGTGTCGGGGGGCGGTTCGGAGCCCTTATAAATGACCTTGAGTACCCGGCCGCTGGCGGCCTTGGGCGTGTGGCTCTCGAACTCGTTCATCACAAAGGTAACGTGGGTGCCGTTCTGCTCGATCGAGCCAGGCTGCACAAAGCCTTCCACACGCAACTGGCTCTTGAAGGCTTTGTCGCCCATCTTGCCCAGTTCGGCGATGGTGACGTAGTAGCTCTTGCTGGCTTCGGCGCCGGAGAGGGCCAGCCAGACGATCACGCCTACGATCACGGCGACCGCCACTCCAATGCGGATGGTGTTGGGGGAAGTTTTCATGCTCAACCTCTACCCTACGAGGGTAACAGGAGCGGGGCAATCTCCCAAGATCGAAAGCGGCTATCTTTACTCCAAAATCGGTCTGCGGAGCAGCCACGGGGGCGGCCCAACTCGCCACGTCAAGTTACGGCGGGGATGAACGGTGCTGCCCCCCAAAGTTCAGTGTCCTGTCATCCTGAGCGAAGCGTAGCGAAGTCGAAGAACCTGCATGTGTTTTTGCGTCGAGGGTGGGAAACCACAGTTAACGGAAGCTTGTTCATTAGGGACTATTCACACTACCCCGGTGGGCGGCGACGGGAGCCAATCTCCACCAGATCGAGGAGTGAGGAGCGACGGATACCGGGCGTATCCTAGCAACGATGGACGAAGAGATGGAGAAAATTGGCCTCGTCCCTTCGGGCTGCGGCGAAAATCGGGCCACCCGCCGGGGTAGTGTGAACAGGCCCTAGGAGGAAGGACGGTTGGGAAGCGTTTATGCGTCGTCGTTGTGGGATCTGTGTCTCTGCAGGGAAGCCACCACCGCCGGGGTCAGCACCATTGCCACGAATGCCAAACCAATCACGAAATCGACCATAACGCACTCCCGGCGGAAGGCGGATCTGCGGCTCTTTCCGTCCGTTTGCTTGCCCGTTGCACCTTAGCTGCGCAACCGTCTTCTAAAGATAGTCCTCTTTCACCGGAGCGGGTAGAGGCTGCCTGTGGAGGAGCGAGGAGGGAACAAACAAAAGTACCGTGGCAGGGCTGCAAACGGTGCACCGCTTCATTGGCCGATGGAAATGTGAAGGCGGGAGGGATCTTCAGGCTGGGAGAGTCAAGACAACGAAGAGGGGGATCTGCAAGGAAGGGAAGTCGTTCAATTCCGTTTTTCCTCATGCCTGCGGTGATAGCTGGCCACAAACGCGGGCGCCAGAACCATGCCGATGAAGAGAAGGGCGATCAGAAAATCAACCATGATGCAAACTCCAGGTGCCAATTAAAAAAGAACCGGCTCTGCGGCTGCCGGGATCTCCCCGAGAACAATAGTAATGTTTATTCTCGATTATTGGTAACATTCAGTCATAATATCACGCCTTTAGCGCCAGCATCCAGTGAAAAGTGCGGCCTGCTATCGCGGGTTGAGATTCCCGCGATAAGACCCTGGTTTAGCTCCGTGACAGCGCGACGCGGCTGGGGGCCAAACCGATGCGGCCACGGTTTATGGAAGCTGGCTGAGGGTTTGGGCGGCGCGTTCCAGTGCCTGGGCCAGAACGGCCAGTTGCCGTTCGACGCGGTGGCTGTCGCCGGTGTCGATGGCCTCGTTGACGCCGGGAATGGCCACGGCGGCATAGCCGGTAAACTCGCCAGGGGCGTAGATAGTGTGCCGGTACCAGGGACGATTGGGCAGCCCGGCGGTGCACAGCAGATCCGACTCGGCCTGGCGCAGCAGGCGGTCCATCTGTTCGAGCCTGGCCAGGTTGCCGGCGAGGGCGGTTTGGCGGGCGTGGGCGTGCTGCGCGGCGGCGACCAAGTGCGCCGTGGCCGCCTGCGCGGGGCCGAAGTCCAATTTGCCCAGTCCCGCTTCCTCGGCTTTGTGCCGGGCCTTGGCCAAGTAGCCCTCGATCTGCCGGGCGTAGCTTACATAGTCGTAGGGCAGAATGTCGGCGTCGGCCATGCGCACCGCCTCCAGCCCGAAGACGCGCGCCATCTCCTGCAGATAGCGGAAATGCGGGTCGGCATTTTGGACGTACCAGGCGTAGTTGTCGAAGACCGAATGATAGACACCGTAGGGGCCGTCGGATCCGATGTCGGTAGCGGGCACTCCGGCATGTTGGAAGAAGGGAGTAAAGTCGGAGCCGGAGCCCAGATCGCCCATGCGCACCTCTTCGCCGGGGTCGGTCTCTCCGGCGCTCTTTACTCGCCACTGCTGAAAGACGGTGCCGCCCATGGGGCTGGCCACGTCGTGCACGATCTCGCGCAGAAACTGCTTGAGCGAGGGAACGGCCTCGGCGGTGAAGTCCGGACCGGCGACGGCCATATCGGTATTGAAGTAGGCCACCGCATGTTCCATCTCCTTGGGGTGCTGTTCGACCCACTCGGTGGAACCGATCAGCCCCTCTTCTTCGGCATCCCAACTGGCGAAGAGCAGCGTCCGCTTGGGCCGCCAGCCGTGCTTGAGCAGGACGCCGACGCCATGCACCGCCTCCAGCATGGCCGCCGTGCCGCTGGAAGGATCGACGGCGCCGTAGATCCAGGCATCGCGATGGTTGCCGGCGATGACCCACTCCTCGGGGCGCTCGGCGCCTTTAACTTTTCCGATGACGTCCCAAATGGTTCGAATGCGATAGTCCTGTTCGCTGAGCAGATGGACCTTCACTGCCCCGGCTCCGCCCGCCAATCCCAGGTGATAGCGGAAGGGCAGTGCTCCCTGCCAGTTCTGCGGCGCTGCCGCACCCTTCATGGCCTGCAAGATGGGCGCGGCGTCATCGTAACTGATGGGCAGCGAGGGGATATGCGGCTGGTTGCCGGTGCGGTCGGCGCGCAGGCGGGCGGAGTCCGGCAGCTTGGGCGTCGAGGCCACGCCGGGGGTCTGCGGGTCGCCGGGATATTTGAAGAGGTATTGCACTGAGCCCATCTGTACCGCGCTCTCCGGCCGCCAGGGCCCCATGGGGTAGGGATCGCCCTTGGCGTAGCCGTCGTCGTGGGGGTCGCTGTAGATCAGTACTCCGGCAGCGCCGCGCTGCTCGGCGATGTACACCTTGACGCCGCGGAAGTTGGCCCCGTAGCGGCAGAGCACGATTTTGCCGTGCAGGTCGATGTGCTCGGCGGCCAGGCGGTCGAAGTCCTCCAGACGGCCATAATTGGCGTAGATGACCGCGGCGGTGACGTCGCCCGAGGCGGAGGAGCCGTGAAAGGGCATGGCGGCGCGGGGATCGTTCTGGAAGGGATCGCCCTGCACGTGCTCGCGGCTGGGCCCGCTGAGCAGCAGCTTGCCCTCCGCGTCCCAGGCCTCCAGCCGCTCCTTCTTGGGCTGGTTGAGCAGCACCCGGTAGGGAACGATCTCGGTCTCCAGGCCGGCGGCGCGAAACTTGCGCGCTACATACTCGGCGGTGCGGCGGTCGCCGGGAGTGGCAGCCAGATGCGGCTCGCCGGTGAGCGTCTTCAGGTGCTGCCCGGCCAGTGCCGCGTCAGGTACGGCCAGAAAACGGGCCTCGACCTTGGCCTGCGCGGAAAAATCCCGGTAGCCGAAGACCGCCGGAGCAGTGCTCTGCGCGAAAAGTGCGACGGAAAGAAGAGGCGAGACAGAGAGAAAGACGAGCGGCGTACACACTTTCATCGGCAGAACCCTTCGCTTGAGCCGGAAAGAGAGACGCAATACTCCGTCTTCAATGGCTCCCAACGATTCTATCCCGCCGCTCGACCAGCGGTCAGGTCAGGAAGCTACCGGCTGGGCGCAGTGGGCGCAGCGGCGGGCCGCCAGCGGAATCTCGCTCAGGCACTCCGGGCAGCTCTTGGTGGCGGGCTCTGCAGGCGCTTCCTCGGGCTTCTTCATCTTGGCCAGCAGCGTGTTCAGCGGCAAAACGATGCCGAAGTAAACCACGCTGGCCACAATCAGAAACGAGATCGCCGCGTTGAGAAAGTTGCCCACGTAGATGGGTGTGCCGTTGAGCTTCAGCACCACGCCGCTGAAGTCCGGCTTGCCCACGATGGCGGCAATGACCTGGGTCAGCAGATCCTTGACCATGGAGTTGACGATGGCATTGAAGGCTGCGCCGATGATGACGGCCACGGCCAGATCCACGACGTTTCCGCGCAGAATGAAATCGCGAAATCCCTTGAGCATGACGGCCCTCCCTTTCGAGAACAATATGATTTGTCATTCTGCGCGAAGTTGGTCGCGGTTTTGCGACCAACGAAGTCGAAGAACCTGCTTTTCAAAAATCTCAGTGTAACCGCAGATCCTTCACTTCGCTCGGGATGACATTTCGCTGGGAGCCCCATCCACGCCACGCACTTGTTTTTGCGGCTAGGGTGGAATTGCTGCTCCCGGCAAAAGCTGATTCAACAGACTTACCCGGCCGCGCTCTCCATCTGTTTCAGCGACTCGGCATACGGCGCGCGCAGCACCCCACGCTCGGTGAAGATAGCGGCGATGTACTTGGCCGGGGTCACGTCGAAGGCCGGGTTGCGAATGCCCACCCCCTGCGGTGTCAACTGCTTGCCGCCGTGGTGGGTAACTTCGATGGCCGGGCGCTCCTCGATGGGAATCCCTTCGCCGGTCGCCGTCGCCATGTCAATGGTGGACCACGGGGCCGCCACGTAGAACGGAATCCCATGTTCTTTGGCGGCGATGGACACGCTGTAGGTGCCGATCTTGTTGGCCGCGTCGCCGTTGGCGGCAATGCGGTCGGCCCCCACCACCACCGCCTGGATCAGCCCCTGCTTCATCAGGCTGGCGGCCATGTTGTCGCAGATCACGGTGGTGTCGATGCCGTCTTCCATCAGTTCCCACGCCGTCAATCGCGCGCCCTGCAAAAACGGCCGGGTCTCGTCGGCGTAGACCTTGATCTTTTTGCCCTGCTCGACCGCCGAACGGATCACGCCCAGGGCCGTGCCATAGCCGCAGGTGGCCAGAGCCCCGGCGTTGCAGTGGGTCAGCACTCCGCCGGAATCGGGTAATAGCGCTCCGCCATAGGCGCCCATAGCCTTGCAGGCGGCAATGTCTTCGTTGTACATGGCGTGGGATTCGACCAGCATCTTTTCCTTGATCTCATCCAAGGAAACGCCTGCGGCGGCCAGCCGCGCGAAAACCCTCTTCATGCGGTCGATGGCCCAGAAGAGATTGACCGCGGTGGGCCGGGTTGCAGCCAGCCGCGCGCAAATCGTCTCGAACTCGGGAGCAAAGTCCGCGACCGAAGTGCGGGAGGTGCGCAGCACCCCCAACGCCACCCCGTATGCGGCCGAGACGCCAATGGCCGGAGCACCGCGCACCACCATGGTCACAATGACTTCGGCGACCTGTTCGTAGCTGGTGGCAAGCACATAGCTCTCTTCGAGAGGGAGCCGGGTCTGATCGATGAAGCGCACCCCTTGCGGGGTCCAGGCGAGTGTGGGAATCATGCTCTTCCAGTGTAAACGGCGGGGAGCGAGGGAACCAGAGAACAGGGATCAGGGATCAGGCATCGGTGGACAGGGGATAGTGGTTATTTGGTGATGATCGCTCGTCCCCTATTCCCTATTCCCTGTTCCCTATTCCCAATTCCCTGATCCCTGATCCCTGTTCCCCTGTTCCCTTGTTCCCTTGTTCCCTTGTTCCCTGCTTCTGGAAACCTTTTCATTTTTCCCTGGACTTGCCTCCGCGCCGGTGCGTAGAGTGGTTGCGGCGGCTCTCCGCGCGGAGCGAGTCGGACCGCCGCGGCTGGCCGGTATCGTTCCCCTGGGAATCTCGGCGAACCGCGCCTCCCGGTCTCCGCCTGGACCACGCGATCTTTGCAGGAAGCAGGAAAATTCACTCATGGCCACTCGTTCCACACCTCCGCCGGATAACGCCTCCAAGTATCTGGTCCCGTTCATCATCGTCACCGCGCTCTTTGGCATCTTCGGCTTCCTCACCAGCCTCAACAACCAACTGGTCAACAAGCTGAAAGAGATCTTCGATCTGCCCTATGGCCCCTCGATGCTGGCCACCTCGGCCTGGTTTTTTGCTTACCTGGTCTTCTCCGTTCCCAGCGCCAAGCTGATCGAATGGGTGGGCTACAAGAGGACCATGGTGATCTCGCTGTTCATTATGGTGGCGGGCGCGCTCTTGTTTGTTCCCGCGGCCAACCAGGTGAGCTTCTCCCTGACCCTCACGGCGATCTTTGTGCTGGCCACCGGCGTCTGCGCCTTGCAGACTTCGGCCAATCCCTACGTCGCGATTCTCGGACCCGAACACAGCGCCCATGCGCGGCTGAACCTGGCCCAGGCATTCAACTCCGGCGCTTCGGCCGCGGCCGGGTGGTTTGCCGCCCGCTTCATCCTCGCCGACACCAGCAAGATTCCCAACGCCGCCAGCCAGGCGCACATGCTGGAGATGCCCTACATCTACATTGCCGGCGCGCTGCTGGTGCTGGGTTTTGCCGTCATGTTCATGCATCTGCCGGCCATCGCCATGACCCAGGCCTTCCGCCCCGCCAAGCACGGCGACGCGCTGCTGGAGCGCAACATCTGGTCCTACTCGCACACCGTGCTGGGCATGGTGGGCATCTTCTTCTATGTGGGCGTGGAAATCGCCCTGGCCGCCATTTGCATCCAATATTGCAAGCAGCAGGGCATTGGCAGCCTGGAGACCGCGGGCATTCTGGTGACCGTTTACTATCTGCTCATCATGGCCGGCCGTTTCGCGGGCAGCGCCCTGATGAGCGTCATCAAGGCAGAAAAGATGCTGATGGCGCTGGGCGCGTTGGGCGTGGTGCTGATGCTGGTCTCCATGTTCACCTCCGGAGCGGTGGCCATCGGGGCGCTGGTGCTCTGCGGCCTGGCCAACTCCATCATGTATCCCACCATCTTCACCCTGGGCATCGCCGAACTGGGGCCGCTGACCAGCAAGGGTTCGGGTGTGATCACTATCGGCAACGTGGGCGGCGCCATCGTTCCCCCGCTCTTCGGCCTGCTGGCGGACAAGATCGGCATCCAATATGCTTTCGTGCTGCCCATCGTCTGCTACATCTTCATCGTCTACTACGGCTTCGCTGGCTACAAGCCCCGCAAGGCGTAAGCGCGGCGAGCCGGCAAAACGGTAAGGCGGCAGCAAGAAGAAACGGCAGCGGGGAAGGGTTCATCTTCCCCGCTTTTTTCTCGTGGAAACGATGTTTACGAGGAACCATACCTGTAATTTGCTTGTAACTGTGGGGTGTGACCTGGAATCGGCACGTAACATTCCCTCCCCGGCAAGCCGCTGTTTCTCCAAGACGCTCGCACTGGCGCACCGGCACACCCGTCTGTCATAAGTTATTCCTGACGCAGCGCGACGATAGGTTCAACTCGCCCGGATCGCCGTGCCGGAAGATAGCAGGCCGACAGTCCCACCATGACTAATACGCCCAAGGCGCCTGCCGCGATTCGCAGGTCCGAGCGGCTGTGCTGAATGCTTTGCGCCACCGGGTCCATACTTGCCTCCATCCCATGCAAGACCAGCACCGCAATGGTAATGCCGATGCATGATCCTACCAAAATCAGTGCCGTGCCTTCAGCCATAATCATCCACAGGATGTCTTTTGAGCGAGCCCCCAATGCAAGCCGGATGCCAATTTCGTGGACGCGACTTGAAACCGAATAGGCCGTGACGCCAGCCAGTCCCACGCTGGCCAGCACTAACCCAAAAGCTCCCATAAGGCAGTAGCTCCATAATCCGATCTTCACAATGAACATGACCTGCTCAATCCAGTCCGGCATTGTCTTTGCGTCGAAGGTTGACAGCTTTGTATCAATCGCCGCGATTTGCGTGCGGACGATGGAGGCGGCATCGAGGCCCGGAGTAGCGCGAATTGCCATAGTAATGCCCTGAAACGGCGGCCTGGCGTAATCTTCCTCCGTCATCGGCATGTAGATCGCGGCTCCCGGCTGTTCGACGGGGTTTTCCAGCACGTCGGTCGCGACGCCGACTACATCGTAAGTTTCTTCTCTCGATGCGGTGCGGTAGTCAAAGGCCGACCCGCCCATCAATCCAAACGTCACCTCGTTCCCACTGATGAGACTAAGCTTGCGTCCGAGTGGGTCGCCGTTCCCCCAGATGGTTCGCGCCAGGGCCTCACTTACCACGAGGGAGTGCCGACGTTCTTTCTCATCATCCTTCCCGAATCCGCGCCCGCGAAGGATGCGGATTCCCATGGTCTGAAAATAGTTACATCCCACAATGTACTTTGTTGCTTGACTGACCCGCCCAGTACCATCCGTATCCGTGGTGAAAGTGATCCTCCCGCTGGGCCGCATGGGGATCGCCTCTGTCCAGGTCGCAGAGACAATTCCCGGTAAGCTCTTCACCCGGTCCAGAAGCCTTGGATAGAACATTCGCGCCTGGGCAACGCTGTATCCATCGCGAATCGGATCGACTGAAATGAGTTGAGTGTCTCGGGCATCGAATCCCGTTGCGCCCAGCATCGTGCGCTCCATTCCGAAGACGATGTAGCCGGTAACCAAGAGCAGAGTGAGCGATCCAGCCATCTGAGAAACGACCAGCAGGTTGTGGGCGCTGAACGCCCGGCGCCTTCGCATCTGGACGTTGCTGCCTTCTTTCAACGCGGTCACAAGTTCCGCGCGTGTCGCCTGCATTGCGGGCAGCAAGCCGATCGCAACTCCCGTCAGGGCTGTAAGTCCCATTGTGAAGACCAGCACGCGCCAATCCACTTCCACGTTGAACTGGACCGGCATGGCATGGGGAAGACGCAGTCGGGAGAGCAGATGCATCAGCCAACACGTAAGCGCGAATCCGAGGGCTCCGGCGCCGGAAGCGATCAGCAGACTCTCCATTATCATCTGGCGTATAAGGCGCGCGCGGCTGGCGCCCATCGCCAGTTGCACGGCAACTTCACGGCGCCGGTCCAGAGTGCGCGCCAGAAGCATGTTTACAACATTCGAGCAAGCGATCAGCAAAAGGAGCGCTATGACCAGCATCGGCAAAAACGTAATCAAGCCACGGTCTCTCTCGCGCGTGGGGATCAGCTTGCCGCCAAGAGCAACCCAGACAAGTTGCCCGCGCTCCGTTGCCGGATGACCGCTATCGCTGAGCAACTGCCGCTGCATCGTGTCTAGCGCGGTCTCGATCTGTGTGGGGGTGACACCCGGCTTCCGTCTGCCCATGAATTGGAACATCGTGAGTTGCGGACTTTCCAGCGCATTTTCTGCTAGTTCCGGAGTTACGCTTGCGCCCGCGGAAACCGGCAGCCAAAGGTCGGCAACAAACATCATCGGCGAGGCGCCTTGAAACCCTTTTGGCGTCACACCCACGATCGTACCGAGTTTGCCGTTGATGTGGATTGTCTTGCCGATAACATCCGGATCGGAGCCAAGATCGTTTTTCCAAAAACGATCGCTGACTATGATCGGCGGGATTCCTTGCGCGACTTCATCGCGGGCATCGAGCAGGCGTCCGGACCCCGCTGTAACTCCTAGCGTCGAGAAGTAGGCAGGCGTGACAATGTGCCCCCAGATTCGCTCAGTATGTCCGTTAAGATCGACCCCGAACGGCACCGGAGCGACGTATGCCGCGACCGAAGAGAACAAATCCTTATGGTCGCTAAAGCGCCGGTATGCGGGATAGGAGATGGGCTGTTGCAGGGTGACCAACTCCTCGGCCCTTTCCACACCGGGCACATCGCGCAAGATGGTTCCGTTCAGTTCGCTGAAGAAAGAAGAACCGGCACAAATAGCCAGGCTCATCGATACCACCGCGACGAAGGTGAAAACAGGCCTTCGTATCAGCAGGCGCACCTCGTAGCGAAAATCCCATATGCATTCCCGCAGATGCGCCATGGCGAGTTGGGCTGCCATATCCCCGAAAAGGAATAAGAGACCGAACAGGTTCAGACGCCGCATCCAGACGGCGGCCTCCTCCGTGGTCGCAAGGATCTCGCGCTCGAAAGCGCAGCGGAAACGGTACGGGAAGAATCGCTCCAGATTCCGATAGAGGCGCGGAACGAATCCAATAGAGCACGTCTTATCTTCCATGAATCATGCCTCCGATCTTGCCGCCCGGCGCTTGGCGTGGATGACGCGGACCAAATCCTCAAGGCGCACACTTTCAGCATCCAGTACCCGCCGCCCCAGTACAGTGAGGCGATAATAGCGGCGCCGCGCATCGTCGTCTTGCGCAGGCGGTCGCCGGCTTGCCTCTGCAATCAGATCTGCTTCGAGTAGGCGCTCCAGTGTTCCGTAGAGAGTTGCTGGCCACAGGCGCACCTTCCCCTCTGTCCGCTCCAATACTTCCTGCATAATCCCGTAGCCGTGTTGCTCTCCGTTGGCCAACGAGAGCAGTATGTGAAACCAATTCGGCTTCAACGGAAGAAATCGGTCGACCACCGTGCCCTCACCGTTATTCATGCGGGCAACTATATATTGATCGAGATATATATTGTCAACGATATTGTGGGCGAGAGCCCACACGTCAGCCGGTTCCCCGGGATAGGGGAAACTCCATTCTTGTCTGTGGAAAGGTCACATTGCCGCTACTGAAGCGGGTCAAGAACGGGAGAAACACGCATCAGAATGAGAGAGTGCAGCCTCTGAATTCAGGGGTTTCGCTGCGCTACACCCCTGGCTACTCCGGCCTTACGCTGAATTTCATGGTGCGGTAGTCGAAGGTGTAGGCCTTCAACTGGTCCAGGGCGTCGACGCCCAGCAGGCCGTAAACGTCGTCCATGGCAGCCGAGCCCAGCGGCTGGGTGAGCACCGGCAGATAGTGCACGTGGACGGTGTGCGGGCCCACCGCCAGGGCCACGGCATCGGCGGTGTAGGCCGGCTGGGGCGGGGCGCCGGGAACCACGAACAGCGCCATCTGCTGCCCGGCAAAGTCGTCGGCGTGCTCGCCGTAGTAGCGCGAGGTCAGGTAGGTCTGCTGTCCGCCCGCATCCACGGCAAACATGCGCTCTTCGCCCGGCTTGCCCAGGGCCACCACAATCTGATCCCCATCCAGATAGAACGGCACGCCCGTCTCGTCCCTGGCGGGCGCGGCCGCCTGGGTTGTCGTGGCCGCCTGCGCTGGGGCGGGGGCTTGCGGAGCCACCCCCGGCGCCTGTTTCTCGGCAGTGGCAAGCTGCGCCGGCAGAGAGGTGGGTGGCGGCGATGCAGAGGATTTCGGATCATTCCCTACGGCCTGCGCCGGTGCGGCGGCTGGGGCCGGATCGGGCTGTTTGGCCGGTTGCACCTCGATGGTGGCGTTGTCGGTGAAGGTCAGGCTGCCCAGCGCGGAGAGCGCCGCATAGCCCAGCACTCCCTGTACCTGGTAATGGGAGCGGGGAAAGAGGTAGTCGGCATCTTCGAAGACGAAGACCGTCAGGTTTCTGAACGTCAGCCGCCCGCCGACGGTAAAGCGCGGCACCACCGCCATATGCATCGGGATGGGCCGCCCCGTCAGGGTGCGCACCGTGGCGCTCTGCTCGGAGACTTTCAGACCCGCTTCCCGGGCCTGGGAGCGGGAGATCAGATTGAAGGGCGCGGTGGGGTCCAGCATCCAACTGTGGGGCACGGCGTCGACGAAGACGGGAATGTCGATCAGCCCCAGCGGATCCTTGCTTACCGGCAGAACGAAAGGCTCGCAGGGCTCGACGGTCATCGCCGGGTTGGCTTGCGCCAAGGGCAGGAGCTTGACCGGCAGTTCGATCTCGTCTCTCTCGTCGGCGCTGAGCTGGTCTTGCAGGCGGGCATCGAGCGTCTGGTAGGCCGGGGCGGCCTTGGCCCAGTCGCCGCTGCGCAGATAGTCCTCGGCCAGCGCCTTGCGCAGCAGCTTTTCGCGGGCCTTGTCGCCGCTGGCGGTGACCGCTTCCAGCAGCGGCTCCAGGAGCTTGATGGAAGCGGCCAGGTCGTTGGAGCGATTGGCCAGAATGCCGCGATAAAACTGAGCGTCGGCGGCCGGCAGCGAGTCGAGTTGCGCGGCAAGCCGGGCGAATTGGTGGTCGGCGAGCAAATTGCGCAGCCGGACGTCGCTGTCCAGACCGCTGCTGGTGCCGGTGTGCACCTGGGCGCCGGTGCCGGGTTCCTGGCCCTGCGCCGGCTGCTTCGCGGAGGACGGCAAGCTGTCGCTTGACTGGGCGGGTAGTTGCGGCGCAGAGGGCAAGCCCGCCGGGGTGGGCGGTTGCTGCGCTGCCAGCGGCCAGACCAGAGCCAGTAAGCCCAATAACAGCGCATCCATTGTGCGCTGCTCTCTTTTCGCTGCTGTTTTGTGCCTGCCGCTCATGCTCAGTACGAAGGTATCAGATTCTCCGCGCTGGCCAGGCCTCCGGCGTCCTGGATACGCAGCAAAGAAGATTCGCGTGAAGCAACTGCGGCGCCTTCGAGCGCCCATGCCGCCAAGAGCCTGACCCGCTTCGCTCAGGAAGACAGTTTTGTGGCGCTTCCCTCTTCCCGTGAGAAATCGTCATTTCATAACGGCTTTTCAATCGGACACTTGCCGCCAGCTCCCGCGCCTTTTTTCTGGCGTGGGACCGGCCGCAGGCCGTTGGCCGCACCGCAGGTGCTCATTTCGGGAAATTTGTGCAACCGGCGGCGGCCATTCAGGTCATCTTCACGGTCTGACCATTACACTTGAGGGGTGGTGATGAAGCGTAGAAACATCGAACAATACGAAATCGTCCGCAAGCTGGGCGCGGGCGGCAGCGGCGTGGTGTATTTGGCCAACGACACACTGCTGCAGCGCCCGGTGGTGCTCAAGATCCTGCGCACCGGGTTGTTGTCGGCGCAGCAGTTGCGCTCGACGGTGCTGCGCGAGGCGCGCATGGCTTCGGCCATCGAGCACCCCAACGTCTGCGGCATCTACGAAGTGGGCGAGGCCGGCGACGAGGGCTACATCGTCATGCAGTACGTGCCCGGCCAGTCGCTCGACCAGTTGATTGCGCGCGGTCCGGCCAATCCCCATCTAACCCTTTCCGTAGGCATTCAGATTGCCGACGGATTGCAGGCGGCACACGCTCTGGGCATCTTTCACCGCGATCTGAAGCCGCAGAACGTGATGCTGACCGATGGCGGCCTGGTCAAGATTCTCGATTTCGGCCTGGCTCGCCGTCTCAGTCCGGAGGATGCCAGCTTCGATCCCTCCAAGCCCACTTTGGCCAGCGACCCCAACACCGCCGCCACTTACACCGGGCGGGGCGGAACCATCCGCTACATGGCTCCCGAGCAGTTCGTCACCGGTCAATCGAGCGTGCAGTCGGACGTGTGGGCGCTGGGAGTGATCCTCTATGAACTGGCCAGCGGCCGACATCCCTTCACCCGGCCCGAAGCCGAGGACTTTCAGGCCATTCGCACCATCCAGTTCTCCGATCCTGACGACCTGAGCGTCATCGTTCCCGGCATCTCTCCGGAGCTGAAGAGCGTCATCGCTACCTGTCTGGAGAAGAATCCGGCGGCGCGCTACGCCTCGGCCGCCGAGGTGCGCGAGGCGCTGAAGACGGTCATGAAGGCGCTGCAGATCGAGACCGGGAGCATTCCCGGCGAAGCCGCCGCCAATCTTCCCACCGGCGCCGAGGCGGAGAAACGGGCCACCGGCTTTCTCTCCATGCTGGCCGAGCGCTTTCGCGAGTCGGCCACCGAGCGTGCGCCGCAGAATTCGCTGGTGGTGCTGCCCTTTGCCAATCTGGGAGCCACCGAGGTGGCGCCGCTCTACGGCTATGCCCTGGCCGACGCCATTGCCGCCCGCCTAGCTCGCATTCCTGGCCTGGTCGTTCGCCCCTCCAGCACCCTGATGCGGTTGCCCATCGCCCAGATGGACCCCCTGGCCCTGGGGCAGAAGCTGCTGGTTTCCTATGTGCTGGCGGGCAGTTTCTTGCGTTCCGAAAAGGGCTTCGACCTAAACTGGCAACTGCTCGACGTGAATGCCCAGAGCGTACGTGCGGGCGGGGCCATACAGGTGGCTTCGCTGGATCTGATCGCGGTGCAGACGGAGATCTCCAACGAGGTCTTCGCCAGCCTGCACGGCATGAGCGCCGGCGACCAGATCGATGCCCAACGCCCCGCCTACCGCGACGCCGCCCTGCCCGGCCTGGTCAGCGAGGAGTATCTGCAAGCCCGCGCCCTGCTCAGCTCCTTCATGACCCGCACCGGTTCGCGCGGCGATCTGGAACGTGCGCACGCGCTCTTTCTCAGCGTGACGGCCACCGACGCCGCCTTTGCCGCCGGCTGGACCGGCCTGGGCATCGCCGAATTGCAGTTTGTGCGCCACGGCTTCGGCGGCCAGATTCACGTGATGCATGCCCGCCGTGCCTTCGACGAGGCGCTCAAACTCGATCCCGGCTCGACCGAGGCCAACCTCTACCGCATTTACATGCTGCTGTCGCGCGGCGAGAAGGAATCGGCCCGCCACGGCATCGCCAACCTGATGGCCTCGGCGGCCAACGACTGGAACGTGCACATGGTCGCCGGCATGGCCCTGCGCGGCGACGGCATGTATGACGAGGCGCTGGAGGAGTTCAACCGCGCCCTCAAGCTCAATCCCTCCAACGCCGCCATCCTGTACAACCACCGCGCCCGCGTCTATCACTACCAGAATCAGATCGAACTGGCCGGCGACGAGCTGGAAAAGGGGCTGGCCCTGGAACCCCGCCATCCCTTGCTGCGCACCTCTTCGGGCTACCAGCAGATGCGCCTGGGCAACCTGAAGGCGGCCATCGAGATCTTGGAGAGCGTGATCCACGACGACGAGTCCATGCGCATCGCCGTGCCCACCCTGGCGCTCTGCTACGTGCAGGCCGGCGACCGCGAGCGCGGCGCCAAGCTGCTGCAAGACGAGACCCTGGCCGCCGCCGAGGCCGACAGCGAGATGGCCTACCGCCTGGCCACCTACTTCGCCGTCGAAGGCGACTCGACCGAAGCCCTGCACTGGCTGCGCCGGGCCATCTACCTGGGTAACGAGAACTATCCCTGGTTCCAGAAGAATCCCGCCTGGAACCGCCTGCGCACCAACGCCGACTTCGAGCGCATTCTCGAAGATCTGAAAAAAGGCTTCCGCAAAAACCAGAAGACCTGGAAGCGCCTGCTCGAACAGGTGCCGCAGAACGCGGAATAAACATGGAAAAGGTATGGCTTCTTTGGCACACCCATCCTGGCGGCGAAGATGATGAGAACGCAAAGTTAATTGGCGTTTACGCCAGTGAAGTGGATGCGCTAGCCGCGAAGGATCGCGGGAAAGATCAACCCGGCTTTGTAGATTGGCCCGAGGGCTTCTTTGCCGAAGCCTACGAAGTCGGAAAAGATCATTGGGAAGAGGGTTTCATAACCTGCGCAGAAGCTCATGACGCCTCGCCACGAGAGCATGAGAAAATCCCCGACGCGATTAGCCGTGAGAAACCCATGGGTTCAGCCAGGCAACACCGGTAGCTTCGAAGTCGGCGGTATTGCGCGTGACCACAGTCATTCCGTGTACCAGCGCAGTGGCGGCAATCAGTGCATCGCGTTGATGCTTCGGGTTGGGTACGTGCAGGGCGGCGCATTTGCGCGCTATAAGCGTATCGATAGGCAGGATGCGGTCGGCGAATGCCGGCAATACCTTGTTCTCCAGCCACTCGCGAAGGATAGCTCCCTGGCGCGGATCGCGGCGCTCCATGGCGATGGCACCCATTTCCAATTCGAGAATGGAGATTACCGAAAGAAACTGACTCCCCGCTGGAACTCCATTGGACCAGGCAAGAACATTGTCGTCCACCCGCGCGGCCAAACGTGCGATCCCTGGCTTGCGCAACTCCGAAACGACATTGGTATCAATCAGGTACATCATGAGAAGTCGACCGGCACAAAGATGTTATCGCCTAGGCGCGGCGGATCGAAATCGATCTCGGCGGCCTCGGGCATCGCCAACATCTCGGCCATGCTCTGCTGTTTGCCCGTAATCTTGCGGTACTCTTCGATCGATAGCAGCACGTGGACGGGCCGTCCCCGGTCGGTGATGAAGACCGGGCCATTGCTGGCTGCCTTCCTCGCCCGACTGGACCCCTGATTGAACTCCCGGCTGGAAAACGTGGTGATGGCCATCGCGCATCTCCTCGTAGTAACGTTGCTACATCGTACCATTTTTCGACTTGTCCAGCTTTCACCCTCGCTCAAAACCAAACGGCCCGATCCGCATGTTGCCGGATCGGGCCGTTCTGATTCTTGCTGCGTTTGCGGCTTACTTCAGGTCGATGGCCGCCTTGAGGGGCAGATCCTGCGAGGAGCCGCCCACCAGCAGGGTGTAGGAGCCGGGGAGCAGCGACCAGCCGTCCTTCTGCTCGTCGAAGATGGAGAGGTACTTGGGGTCGATCTCGACGGTGACGGTCTTCTTTTCCCCGGCCGCCAGTTGGATCTTGCTCCAGCCCACCAGGCGCTTGGGCGGTTCCTGAGCGGCGGCGGGCAGGGCGGCGTAGACCTCGGCGATCTCCGCGCCGGCGCGCTCGCCGGTGTTGGTTACGGTGAAGGTGGCCTTGACGGTTTCACCCGCTGTCACGGTCAGGCCGGAGTAGCCGAAGGTGGTGTAGGAGAGTCCGAAGCCGAAGGGGAAGAGAACCGGCTTCTTCTCCGCGTCGTACCACTTGTAGCCCACCTTGATGCCCTCGTCGTAGACCACGGAGAAGGGCGGCTGTGCCTTGGACCAATCTTCCGGCGTCGAGCCCACCACGTCGAAGGAGTTCGAGGGTGGCGGCTGGGCGACAGTGGTGCGGGGCAGGTCGGACTCGCTCCTGGGGAAGGTGTTGGGCAGTTTGCCGCTGGGGTTCACCGTGCCAAAGAGAATGTTGCCCACGGCATTGGCGCCGTCGCTGCCGCCGAACCAGGCCTCCAGAATCGCCGCCGGAGCGTTGACCCAGGGCATGAGGACCGGGCTGCCCGATTCCAGCACCACGACGGTGTGGGGATTGGCCGCCGCCACCGCGGCGATCAACTCGTCCTGGTGGTGAGCCAGAGAGAGGCTGGCGAGATCCATGCCTTCGCTCTCCCACTGATAGGCGAAGACGATGGCCACGTCGGCGTTCTTGGCCAAAGCGGCGGCCGCGGCGGGATCGTTGCCGGCGTTATATTGCACCGTGGCCAGCGGGGCGCGGGCCTGAATAGCCTTGAGCGGTGAAGTGGGGAACCAGATCTCGCGCTGCCACTGGGTGGTGCCTTCGCCTTCCCGGGCAATGGCGTTGCCGCCGATGGGGTCCACCTGTGCCGAACCGCCGCCGCTGATCATGCCCACGTCGGAATGCGCGCCGATGACCGCGATGCTGTGCAGCCGGGCTGCCTGCAGAGGCAGGGTGGCTGCCTGGTTCTTGAGCAGCACGATGCCGCCCTCTTCGATCTTGCGCGAGATCTCGAAGCCGGCGAAGGGATCAACGACGCTGCGCTGGCGGGGATGATCGATCACCCCGGCGGCGAACATCGAGCGCAGAACACGGCGCACATGCTCATCCATTTCGGCGACCGGAATCTTGCCCGCCTCGACGGCCTTTTTGTAGGGGTCGCCAAAGTAGTATCCACCCGGCTCCTCGTTGTCCAGTCCGGCAGCCGAGGCCTTCTCCAGGCTGTGTGTGCCGCCCCAGTCGGAGAGCACAAAGCCGGGGAACTTCCAGTCCTTCTTCAGCACCTCGTTCAGCAGGTACTGGTTCTCGCAGGCAAAGTCGCCGTTGACGCGGTTGTAGGAACACATCACCGCGGCGGGATGGCCCTGGGTGACGCCGATCTCGAAAGCCAGCAGGTCGGATTCGCGGGCGGCGCGCTTGCCGATGGTGATGTCCACCGAGTTGCGGCCGCTTTCCTGATCGTTGAAGGCGTAGTGCTTGATATCGCTGATGATGTGCGCCGACTGGGTGCCCTGAATCAGTTGCGCCACCAGCGTGCCGGCCAGCACCGGGTCTTCGCCCAGGTACTCGAAGGTGCGTCCGTTGCGGGGCTCGCGGGTGATGTCGACGCCCCCGCCCAGGGACATGTTGAAGCCCTGCGCGCGCAGTTCACGGCCGATCAGTGCGCCGTAGGCATAGGCGGCCTGGGGATCCCAACTGGCGGCGGCGGCCACATTGGCCGGCAGCGCCGTTGAGTAGCGGCCGTTGATGCCGCTGGAGCGTACACCATAGGCCGCGTCGCTCATGTCGATGCCGGGAATGCCCAGACGGGGAACACCCACCACATAGCCCACGCCGCGGTTGGAGTCGGCGTTGGCCAGCGTGACCGGCTCGTCGGTGGGCATGCCCAAGCCGTGCAGCAGCGCCACCTTTTCCTCCAGGGTCAACGCCTTGAGCACCAGTTCGGCGCGTTCCTCGGGTGAAAGGCTGGTGTTCATCCACGGTCCGGCCGGCGCCTTGGGCTTTTGTGCGGTCAGAGGAAGGGCAAGGCAAAGAGAAGAAACGAGGGCCAGCGCGGCGGCGGTCAGGCGGGCGCGGCGAACGGTGTGTATCATGAATCCCCCATCGAGAAAAACGTTTGTTTAGACGCAATCATACTACCAACCGGGGCGCGCAATTGGCCTGCGGCCGGCGGAATTTGCGCGCCGCTCAGGTGCATTTTGGAACTGCCGCGGGGCCATCCCAAAATGCCGGAGGCTCAGCTGCGGGTCTTGAACCAGGTCAGGTTGTGGCGCTCGTAGGGCAGATACTCCGGCTCCCAGACGTACTCCAGCAGCCGCTTGCGCAGGATGCTGGGCTCCAGGTATTCGGCCACGCCGTCGGCCATGGCCTGCCGGGCGACGGTTTCGCCCACCACCAGCCCCACCTGGCGGGATTCGCCGATGGGCGGCAGCAGCGGCTCGGTGCAGTCCAGCCGGGCCGGCGAGAGCGTCGCCAGCGCCTTGGCCGCGGCCATAATCATGCCGTCGGTGACCCGCAGCGCCCGGCTGACCAGAATGCCCAGGGCCAGGCCGGGGAAGATATAGGAGTTGTTGATCTGCGAGATGCGCACCATCTTGCCGTTCACCTCGACCGGCGGGAAGGGGCTGCCGCTGCCCACCAGGGCGCGGCCCCCGGTCCAGCGCATCAGATCCTCGGGCGTCGCTTCGGCCTTGACCGTGGGGTTGGAAAGGGGAAAGATCACTGGCCGCTCGGTGTGCCGGGCCATCTCGCGCACAATCTCTTCGCTGAACGCGCCCGCCTGCGCCGAGACCCCAGCCAGCACCGTGACATGGGCGTTGCGCACCACGTCGAGCAGGGAGATCGGACCCGCGCCATCGAGCTTCCAGCCCGCCACGTCCTGCTTTTTGCGCAGCAGCGTCTCTTGGCCGGGCTTGATGCCCTCGCAACCCTCGATGAGCAGTCCATGGCGGTTGAAGGCGTAGATGCGCTGCCGGGCCTGCTCTTCGCTCAAGCCCTCTTCCTGCATCGCGGCAATCAGCAGGCCGATGATGCCGATGCCCGCCGAGCCGGCGCCGAACATGGCGATGGTCTGTTCCTTGAGGGGAATCCCGGTGGCATAGACGGCGGCCAGCAGGGTGCCGGTGGTGACCGCGGCGGTGCCCTGAATGTCGTCGTTGAAGGTGCACAGACGGTTGCGGTAGCGCTGCAGCAGCCGTGCCGCGTTGACCCCGGCGAAATCCTCCCACTGCAAGAGGATGTGCGGCCAGCGCTGTTCCACGGCGGTGACAAAGTGCTCGACGAAGGCGTCGTACTCCGCGCCACGAATGCGCTTGTGCTGGCAGCCGATGTAGATGGGATCGCGGAGCAGGGCCTCGTTGTCGGTGCCCACATCCAGCAGGATGGGCAGGCAATGCTCGGGGGGAATGCCGCCCAGCGCCGTGTACAACGCCATCTTGCCGATGGGAATGCCCATGCCGCCGGCACCCTGGTCGCCCAGGCCGAGAATGCGCTCGCCGTCGCTGACCACGATGCAGCGCACCTCGTCGTAGGCCGGGTCGGAGAGAATCTGCTCCATGCGATGGCGGTTTTCATAACTCAGAAAGAGCCCGCGCGGTTTGCGGTAGATCTCGCTGAACCGCTGGCAGCCCTCGCCCACCGCCGGGGTGTAGACGATGGGCAGCAGCTCCTCGACGTGATGGGCAATCAGATTGTAAAAAAGCGTCTCGTTGTTGTTTTGCAGGTCGCGCATGTTGCTGTACTTGCCAAAGTCGCTCTCGCGGCTCTTCAACACCCGCAGGCGGCGCTCGCGCTGCTGGGCCATGGTGGAGACGTGGGGCGGCAGCAGCCCGTGCAGCCCGAAGGCGTTGCGCTCCGCCTCGGTGAAGGCGGTGCCCTTGTTCAGACGCGGATTGAGCAGCAGATCGATGCCGCTCAGGCTGGTGCGTATGACGGTGTGCTTGGCGTGCTTCTCGGGGGAAGTGTGCGTGTCCACGGTGGAATCTCCTTTTTCAGGCCGCCCAAGGGGGATGCGAACCAGGGCCTGTTCACACTACCCCGGCGCCCTCCTGGGTAGTATGAACAGGCCCAAGCGTCGCCAGGCTTGCGGCGCGTTGAGGGTCAACAAGAGCGCAAAAAAATCGAAAGAGGAAGTCCCTGCTCTGCTTATAGGATAGGGGGAAAACGCGCCGCGGGTTGTCGGCTGCGTCACAGCCGCAGGTTGAATCTCTCAAAGGCGGGGTGATTCCCATCCGGTAGCAAAACAAACCGGGCGGCAAACCTGTCGGTCTGCCGCCCGCTGTTGTAGTCCCTATTCCCTAGGTCCCTGTTTAGAAGATGTTCCACAGCGACTGGTTGTAGACCTCGTGGTGGAACTGCACCTCGCTGGGCTTGACGATGGTGCCCAGGTCGCGGGCGCTGCGGTTGGCCACAGCCAGCTTGAGTTCCGCGTAGCGGCCCTGCACATCGCTGCCCAGGATCTTGGCGATCCATGCCGAGTTCTCGAAGTCGTGGATGGCGGTCTGGATGTTGTCGGGCAAGTAACGGCCGCCGGCGCGCAGGTTCTCCAGGTCGCTGATGTCGCCGTCCAGGCCGGTCTTGAAGATGCCGAACAGCGAGAGGTAGGGGTTGGCGTCGGGCGCCACGGCGCGGACTTCCGTGCGCATGGAGCGGTGGTTGCCGATGGGCACGCGCACCATGGCGCCGCGATCGGTGGCCGAAGCGCGAATCTGGTTGGGAGCTTCAAAGTGCGGGTCCAAACGGCGATAGGCGTTGACGCTGGAGTTGAAGACCAGGCAGAGGTCGAGGGCCTTGGTCAGAATACGGTCCAGGAAGTCCCAGCCGAATTGCGAGAGCTGCTCCTCGCCCTTTTCGTCCCAGAAGATGTTGGTCTTGCCCTTGGAGACGGAGACGTTGGTGTGCATGCCGCTGCCGTTGACGCCCACCACGGGCTTGGGCAGGAAGCAGGCGGTGTAGCCCATGTTGTTGGCGATCTGGCGGCAGAGCAGCTTGTAGAGCTGGATCTGATCGGCGGCGGCGACCACTTCGCTGTAGCCGAAGTTGATCTCGAACTGCGAGGGCGCCACTTCCGGGTGGTCCTTCTCGTTCTGGAAGCCCATGGCGCGCTGCACTTCGGCGGCGGTGTCGATGAACTGGCGTAGCGGATCGAGCGGCAGGGAGTGATAATAGCCGCCGGCGCTGATGAAGTCGAACTTGTTGGTCAGGTGATAGGTGCGCTCGGCGTCGCGGCCGGCGAAGAGAAAACCCTCGATCTCGGTGGCCGCGTTCAGGGTGTACCCATTGCTGGCGAACTGCTGCTCGGCATAGCTCTTGAGCACGCCGCGCAGATCGCCGGAGTAGGGTGTGCCGTCCTTGTCGATGACATTGCCGAAGACCAGCACCTTGCCGGTGCCGAAGACGTCGGCGGGCACCCAGTAGAAGGCGCTCCAGTCGATGCCCAGGCGCAGATCGGATTCCTTCTGGGCGGTGAAGCCGCGGATCGAGGAGCCGTCGAAGGTCAGGTTCTCGTAGGCGCCGAGCAGGAACTTCTTGTCGTAATCCAGCAGGTGCAGGCGGCCTTCCAGATCGCTGAAGAGCACGGTAACGGCCTTGATCCGCTTCTCGTCGGTGAGGTACTTCAGACGCTTCTCGCGGATTTCATCGGCCGAAACGCGGTTGATACGGTCGGACTTGGCAGCCAGGTTCAACTCTTCCAGCTCGGCGTAGGGCAGAGCGAGAAAATTGCGATAGTCAGTGGACATAAATCTCCTTTTGGACGAAAAGAGGTGCAGCCCGGCGTACAAAGCGTCCGCGCTGAAGTTGATGGAAATAGGGTAACTCGCTGGGGTTGACGCTGGAAACGAAAATCGTCTCCATTTGACGCAATCCGCCGGGAAGGCCGCGAGATACAACGGAAGGAAAACCGGTTCCGCGCTCCGAACAATGGCCTGTGGTTCCCCACCCTCGCCGGGTCTTTGTTTGCGCGGCAAGAGTGGGATGCAACCTCGCAATCCAATCCGGCCGGATCGATAAATCAGTTGATCGCATTTGTACCCAGACGAGTATTGCCCCGCCTTCGGCCATCCCCAGGCCGGCTGGATTACTCTGTTGGTTTAGGAGAATTCCGCCGCCGATGTCCAAACTGCTTCGTCTTCCTGTTCTGGCCGTTTTGTTTCTTGCCTTCACTGCCTTGACCGCCTTGCCGGCCCAGCAGCCGGCCGCCGAAGGGGCGCCAGAGAACTTCATCCGCTCCCACTACACCAAATACGAGTTCCGCATCCCCATGCGCGACGGCAAGCGGCTGTTTACCGCCGTTTATGTGCCCAAGGATACCGCCGCCGGCCCCTACCCCTTCCTGCTCAATCGCACTCCTTATAGCGTTGAACCCTATGGCGAAGACCAGTATCCGCGCCATCTCGGGCCTTCGGAAGAATTCGAGAAGAGCGGATACATCTTCGTCTATCAGGATGTGCGCGGCCGCTGGATGAGCGAAGGCGCCTTCGTCGAGATGCGGCCCCACATCGACGAGAAGAAGTCGCCGCAGGATGTGGACGACTCCAGCGACACCTACGACACCCTGGAGTTTTTGCTCAAGAACATTCCCAACAACAACGGCAAGGCGGGCATCTACGGCATCTCCTACCCCGGTTTTTACACCTCGGCCTCGATCATCGACTCGCATCCGGCGCTGAAGGCGGCCAGTCCGCAGGCGCCCATGACCGACCTCTTCCTGGGCGACGACAGCTACCACGGCGGAGCCTTCATGCTCTCCGCCAACTTTGGCTTCTACGCGCCCTTCTTCCATGACACCAAGAGCCCGCAAACACCCAAGCCCGAGCCGGAGTTCGATTTCGGCACCCCGGACAGCTACAAGTTCTATTTGAACGCCGGCAACCTGAACAACCTGGATCAGCTCTACCTGAAGGGTTCGAGCTGGATGTTTACCGACCAGGTGAAGCACAATTCCTACGACAGTTATTGGCAGCAGCGCGACCTCTCCCGGCACATGAAGGGCGTCAAGTGCGCGGTGCTGGTGGTGGGCGGCTGGTTCGACGCCGAGGATCTCAGTGGCCCCTTCCGCACCGCCAACGCCATCCGCCAGTTCAATCCCGAGACCCCGGTCACGCTGGTCGAGGGCCCCTGGGTGCACGGCGGCTGGATGCGCAGCGACGGCAGCCACCTGGGCGAGGTCGAGTTCAACGCCAAGACCAGCGAGCACTTCCGCGCCAACGTGCAGTTCCCCTTCTTCGAGCACTATTTGAAAGACAAGGGCAAGGCTCAGCCCAAGGCCGTGGTATTCGAGACCGGAACCAACCTCTGGCGCAGCCTGGACGCCTGGCCGCCCCCGAACGCCGCCGCCAAGACCCTGTACTTCCACGCCGGCGGCAAGCTCAGCTTCGACCCGCCCACCGAGCCAAAAAGCACCGACGAGTACCTGAGCGATCCCAACCATCCGGTTCCCTTCGTGGGCTACACCACCGACACGGTTCCGCAGCGTTATATGGTCGACGACCAGCGCTTCGCCAGCTACCGGCCCGATGTGGTGACCTACCAGACCGAGCCGCTGGAAGAAGACGTGACCATCGCCGGCCCCATCTCGCCCAAGCTGAAGATCGCCAGCAGCGGCACCGACTCCGACTTCGTGGTCAAGCTGATCGACGTCTATCCCGAGGACTATCCCGACGCCGCCGAGAGCACCCATCCCAACAAGCGGGTGCTGGATGCGCCGCCGCTGCACATGGGCGGCTATCAGCAACTGCTGCGCGGTGAGCCCCTGCGCGCCAAGTTCCGCTCCAGTTGGGAGAAGCCCCAGCCGCTGCAACCCGGCCAGCAGACGGAGATCGACTACACCATGCCCGACCTCTACCACACCTTCCGCCGCGGCCACCGCATCATGGTCCAGGTGCAAAGCTCCTGGTTCCCGCTGGTAGATCGCAACCCGCAGACCTTCACCGACATTCCTGCCGCCCGGCCAGAGCAGTTCCAGAAGGCCACCGAGACCGTCTTCCACCAGAAGGACGCGGCCTCGGGAGTAGTGGTGATGGTGGTAACGAGGGAACAAGGGGCCGAGGGAACAAGGGAATAGGGGACTATGTGGCTAAGGGACTAGCCGTTAGCCGATGAATGCTTGACGCGCCCCCTTTCTAACGAATTGTTTTTACTTTCGAGGAAGATCATGTTTGCACGCGCTATTTGTTCGACTTTGCTGCTTCCCGCCGCGCTGCTTGTGGCGACGGTTCCCGCCCTACACGCCGAAGAAGGCATGTGGACCTTCGACAATCCGCCGCTGAAGCAACTGGCGGCCAGATACGACTTTCATCCCACCCAGGAGTGGCTCGATAACCTGCGTTTATCCAGCGTGCGCTTCATGGACGGCGGTTCGGGTTCCTTTATCAGCGCCAGCGGACTGCTGCTGACCAACCACCACGTGGCCCGCGGCCAGTTGCAGAAGAACTCCACGGCCGAACACGATTACCTGCGCGACGGCTTCTATGCCGCCACTCCCGGCGAAGAGATGAAGTCGCCCGACCTGGAAGTCAATGTGCTGGTGGGCATGCAGGACGTGACCGCCCGCGTGCAGGGCGCGGCCAAGGGCATCGCCGACGAGACCAAGGCGCTCAAGGCGCGCGAGGCGCAGATCGCCGCCATCGAACAGGAGAGCAAAGCCAAGACCGGCCTGCGCTCCGACGTGGTCGGCTTTTATCAGGGCGGCGAATACTGGCTTTACACCTACAAGGCCTACACCGACGTGCGCCTGGTCTTTGCCCCGGAACAGCAGGCGGCCTTCTTTGGCGGCGATCCCGACAACTTCACCTATCCCCGCTACGACCTGGATATGGCCATCTTCCGCGTCTATGAGAACGGCAAGCCCCTCCAAACCGAAAATTATCTGAAGTGGAGCGCCCAGGGTGCGGCGCCCGGCGAACTGGTCTTCGTCAGCGGCCATCCCGGCACCACCGCGCGGCAAGAGACCATGGCGCAGTTGCTGGAGCAGCGCGAGGTGCAGATCCCGGCCATGACCGAGTACCTGCAGCGCCGCATCGCCGCCGCCCAGGCCTATGCCGCCCAGGGCGCGGAGCAGAAGCGCCAGGTGGGAACCGTGATCTTCGGCTTGCAGAACAGCCTCAAGGTCTATCTGGGCCGCGCCCAGGCGCTCAACGACAAGGCGATTGTGGCCAAGAAACAGGCCGAGGAAGACGACTTTCGTGCCCAGGTTGCCGCCCATCCAGACTGGCAAAAGGAGTACGGCGGCGCCTGGGAGACCATCGCCCGCGCCGAGCAGCAGCTCAAGCCCGCGGTCAAGGTCCAGATCTTCCGCCGCACCGACAGCCGTCTCTTCAGTCTGGCGCTGAACATCGTGCAATACGTTGCCGAAGTGAAGAAGCCCGACGGCGAACGGCTGCCGCAGTTCCACCAAGCGGGGCTGGACTCGCTGCGCCAGCAGCTCTTCTCGCCCGCGCCCGTCTATCCCGCCACCGAGAAGCTCTTCATGTCCTTCGCGCTCAAGCTGGGACAGGAAAAGCTGGGCCAGGACGACGCCTTTGTGCAGGCCATCTTGCAGGGCCGCGACCCGGACAGCACGGTCAACGCCCTGGTGGACGGCTGCAAACTGGCCGATCCCGCCGTGCGCAAAGCTCTCATCGATGGGGGTGAAGCCGCGGTGGCCGCCTCCACCGACCCCATGATCGTGGCCGCCCGGCGCGCCGACCCGGTGCTGCGCGCCGCCGACAAAAAGCTGCGCGAGACGGTCGGCAGCATCCTCACCCCGGCCGGAGAAAAGCTGGGCCAGGCGCGCTTCCTGGTCTACGGCAAGAACGCCTATCCCGACGCCACCTTCACCCTGCGCCTGAGCTACGGCACCGTCCAGGGCTATCCCTACAACGGCACCCTGGCGCCGCCCTTCACCACCTTCTGGGGGCTCTACGACCGCTCTGCCAGCTTCGGCAACCAGCCGCCCTTCGACCTGACGGCGCGGGAGGCCGCCGCCCGCGACCGGCTGAACCTCTCCACCCCCTTGGACTTCGCCTCCAGCAACGACATCGTTGGCGGCAACTCCGGCTCGCCGGTGGTCAACCGCGCCGGCGAACTGGTGGGCCTGATCTTCGACGGCAATATCGAGTCGCTGGCCGGGGACTATGTCTACGAGGGCGAACGCAACCGCGCCGTGGCCGTGCACTCCGCCGCCATCATCGAGGGCCTGCGCACCATCTACCACGCCACCGCCCTGGCCGACGAGCTGCAAGGCAAAAAGTGAAGCACTGCACGTAACAGCTATTAATAGCGGGGAGCCCTCAAGGCTCCCCGCTGCTTTTTATGCCGGACCGAAGAAGACGCTGCATGCTGCGGGAGGGCCGCTGGGAAATAAGCTCTGGAATTGGCGAACCCCACCCGGAGCCTCGAAATCGCAGACTTCAGCCGGCAAGGCGACATATCGGGAGTAATCGCCTTCAGTGAGCGCATTGGCGATTTGCCATAAACCGACATTCGGACAACGCCACGGTTTTCCGGGTCAAAGCCCTTCCCAGGATATTTCTTGTCTTTTTGACCATAAACAGTCGCAGTTCAGCAGTTTCCTGGAGCTGTGCTGATTGGCCAGAGATGCAGGCTGGTTAGAACAAATGACTTTTTTCTTACGCTCTTATACGTTGTCTTCTGGAGTTTCGAAGAGTCCTTCCTGCTTCAGTGGTGGCCAGGAGGTCTGGAAGAAAGGCCTTCCGTGTAGTTTTGAATCGAAAATTGGGGATTTTACGTCTATACTGAAGCAGTACATTGGGTGAGAACTATGACCAACGACATTCTTCGCCTTCGAGACGCCTTGATCCGCGATAGCGGAGAGGCACACTTTCGCGACAAGATCAAACAGGAGTCGGGGCAGATCCGCAGTTCGCTTAACCAATCGGGAGAGTATCGGATACAGACCCCAAAAGGCACGATCTTGATCCGATCTGCAAAGAGAACTGCCTAACGCAGGCTTATGATAGCGATCATCGTTTCAGCACTGCTCGGGCTCTACATCTTCCTTCCTGACTTTCTTTTTCGCAAGCTGGCCTTCAATTTCCGCACTATAACCAAGGCTCCGACCGGGCGTTTTGAGGAGGTCCTTTCCGGGGCGGAAATTGCCCTTCTGCCGTTCTTTTTCTCGCTTGTGGCATCGAAAATCTTCTGGTGGGTGGGACACTGGCCGGGCCCCGTCGAAGAAAGTGTGGCCGCCAAGTACTCCGATTACCGAACGGTGATCACCTCGCTGTGCAGCGACGCCTACTTTCACGAGCACATCGAGCAAGTCTGGACGTCCGTGGGTCACATCTGGTTTTATCAGCTCCGGTTCCTTTTCTGGATGTACACGGGGCTAGGAATCGAGATCCTCTGCGCTGTTCTGCTGACCTACTATTTCGGTACTCTCAGTCGTTATCGTATCTATCGCTGGACATTCGGCAAAATCTTCCTCGGTCGCGCGTCGCATTGGGAGGTCCTTCTTACGGGATTCGCTTTTCCGCCGAGTTCCCGTCCCAACGTCGAGGTCGATGTGATGACCACAGATGATCATTTGTATGCCGGAAAGGTGGAAGATTACTTCCTCAAAGCGGATGGCGAGTTGAGTGGACTTTTGCTCAAGGATTTTCGGCGCTACAAGTTCAATGAACTCAAAGAAGACAGAAAAGCCGGACTCAAACCCGATCCGAAGAAGTACTGGAAGGATATTCCAGGCGCCAATTTCTACCTGCCCGCCGACAAGATAGCGAACCTCAATATCCGATACGAAACTCTGGAATCGGAATTGATTTTGGACGTCGAGCGGTTGCTCAAAAACATGAACCTGCCTAAGGGACTCACAGTTTCTCTCGAAAATCCTGTAAGCAACGAATCAGGACAGGTGCCTGATGGAACTTCTGAGCCCAGCGATGACGTGAACCTGCAATAGAATGCTATGGCTGCCCCCGCGCCCATTACCGACCACTATCGGTAATGGGCGCTTTTGTTGACCGATGCAGATCTTCATTGGCGATTACAGGCTAAGGCACTCATCGAGTGGGCTTTACGATGCAAAAATGAAATAGATCCCCGTAAACGCCGCAGGGTCTGGGTTGAGGTCGCGGCTAGGCCGCTTTCGGCTTGCCCTGCAACAGAAGGAAGAGGCCTGCCATCCCCAGCAGCGCCGCGGGGATGGTCATCAGTCCCAGGCGCAGGCTGCCGGAGCTGGCCGAGATCCAGCCGGTGAGCCAGGGCAGCACCGAGCCGCCCAGGCCGCCGATGGCCAGCATCCAGCGGGTATCGGCGGTACGCCGCACCCGTCCGAAGAGCGCCGACAGCAGCAGCGGATAGATCGGCCCCAGTGCCGCGCCCAGCAAAAAGATCGCCGCCCCCCGGCTCCAGCCGCTGGGGAAGACGATCAGCAGCAGCGCGGCGAGAAATGCCGTGCCCAGCGCCGTCCAAAAGACCCGTATCGCTTCCACCCGCCACAGCAGCAGCGAGGAGAGCGCGCGCGAAGCGAGGAATCCCGCCCAATAGAGCGAAGAGACCGCCGCCGCCAGGGCCATGCCGCCCCCCGCGGTGCGCAGCAGATAGGTGCTCAGCCAGGCCAGGGCGGTGTTCTCCACGCCCACTTCGAGAAAGGCGATGGCGGCAAACAGAGCGATCAGCCGCGCATTGGAGAGGCCCGTCTGGCTGTGCCGCCGGGGAGCCGGTTCCGGCCCTTCCACGACAAACGCACGGCAGGCCAGCACCGCCAGCAGTCCGCACCCGCCCACCAGCAGATACACGGCGCGATAGCTGTGATGCAGCAGCAGCGGCGCGGCCAGCAGCGGCCCCGCCAGCGCTCCGGCGCTCCAGGTGAAGTTGAGCAGGGTCAGCGTGGGGGCGCAGTTGGCCCGGTAGTTGCGCCCCACCAGCAGGTTGATCGAAGAGGTGGAGACGCCGTTGGACAAGCCCAGCAGCAGAAAGACCGGGAAGAGCAGCAACGGCCCCGCCAGCGCCGCGCCCACGCAGGCCAGCGCCATGGCGGCAAAGCCCAGCGCCATGGTCTTGGCGTAGTTGAAGCGGCACAGCAGCGGAGCCGTCGAGCTGGCGGTGAAGTAGACCAGAAACAGCAGCCCCGAGCGGCTGTCGCTCCAGTGAAAGGTGGCCGCCAGCGCCGGCATCAGCGGCCCATTGACGGCCTGCAGGATGCCGGTGAGGGCAAAGGCCGGGTGCAGCACCAGCAGCGCCCGGCGGGCGGAGTTTTCTGCCGTTTCCGTCACCGCGCCATCCGCCCCGTCTCTCTTCTCCGCCGCGGCCTTGTCGCGGTCTTGCGAACTCTGTGCGTCATTCCCGGCAAACTCCGCGCAGCCATGGGGAACCCACCCCAATCCGGCTTTTGGCTTCTCTGCGGGCCGGCTTTGGCCCGGCCTCTAGACGCATCCTACAGGATGCGTCTAGAGGCTCGTCTGCCCAGCGTCGCCGCCTCCGGAATTGAGCTGCCGGCGGGGATTACCGCGCCGCAAAATCCTGCTTTCGAATTACAATCGAAAACAGTCGCGGAGAGCTGGCCGAGCGGTTGATGGCTCCGGTCTTGAAAACCGGCATACTCGAAAGGGTATCGGGGGTTCGAATCCCTCGCTCTCCGCCAGCTAGTTGATAATAATAAACTTACCCTAGATGCTCGCCCCAAAAGTAGCGAGTTTCCCCGCAAAATCGCAGATTCCACCGAGCAAGTATGACTGGAGAGTTTTCTCCGCCTCCGCCAGTTCCTTCGAATTCCTCCCCCATTCTCCATCGCCAATTCGGCTAGTCGTACTTTTATGCCCAAGTACGACTGCAGAGAATTTGACTTCTGGCGTGATCTACGCTTTCGGTGTCGAAATGAACTCCGAACGAGTTTTTGAGATATTTGCGGGTATTCTTATCTGTTCCCGGACGGACTGACCAGAGAGCGAGTTCAAGCGATGGGCAATGGATGCAGATACTGGATGCTCTTTCTGCCGGAGTATGCGCCGGACACGTTTCTGTTGTTTGTGGCCGACGCTCAAGACAGGACCAGTTTGCGCGATTATTCCGCGGGATGGGCGCGCAAGCTGGCAGTTGCTCCAGGTTTTCAGGAGGCGATGTGCAGAACCGAGGAAGGGCGAACGCGGTTCGCGCTGACAGATATCCGGCGCAAAGAGGATCTGTCTTTCTGGCAGGGCGTCACGCAAGAGCATAATCGGCGACTGCCCGCACGAGTTGGCCCAGAGACGACGGCTGCTCGAAGGCAAGATATGCCTGTTGCAAATGCCCAACATCGTGAGCACAAAGGGACGGGCCGCGCCGCGCGCGGCAGTCAGCGGCAGTTGCAGGATTACGTCAACCTCTACACGCAGGAGCTGAATCAGGCCATACTCTCACAACTACCCGAGGCGTTGCGGGATCGCTCCATGCGCTGGCTTTCTCCGTTGGCCGACGAGGACTATCGCGAATATCAGGATGGCGAGTTTCTGCAAAGGCTTGGTCTGGGATCCTTCTCGAAGCAACTGGCCGAGTTCTGGCCGCGAGGTGGCCCTTGCTGGGATGCGCTGGGCGTGATCGAGCCGCGGCATGGTGGCGAGCTGCCTGTTGTGCTGCTCGTCGAGGCAAAGAGTCATATCCCAGAGATGCGCAGCCAGGGTTGTCAGGCTTGCATGGGTTCGCTCGAAAAGATTCGCAAAGCGCTTGACGCGGCGAAGCAGTGGTCGAAGGCAGCCCCGGAGGCCGACTGGACGGGACCGCTTTACCAGGCGGCGAATCGCATTGCGCACTTGTACTTCTTCCGGCAGCAGATCGGCCGTCCGTGTTTTCTGATTCATCTGTACTTTGTCGGGGATCCCTACAAGCCAACCAGTCAGGCGGAGTGGGATCAGGCGCTCGATGCGGCGCACCAGGAATTGGGCCTGAATGCGCCTGTCAGCGGACTGGTGGAAGTTTTTCTGCCCGGCAAAACAACAAGCGTGGTGGCCTCTAACCCGCCCGGAGAGGACTGCGCCGGAAGTGTATGCTCTCTGGATTCGAGTAAGACGCTTTGCCGTTTGCCTGTGAAGAGCGTTGTGCCAACGCAGAATATTTCTCCGATGAACAACTTTGCCACTTGGCGGGATCGCTGGCAGCGTCTGGCCGAGTTTGAATGCGCACATCTGCCGAATCCCGAGCGCCGCATCGATCAGCTTCTCGCCTTGTGGCAGGAACCGATTCCGGGCAAGTGGCAGCGGGAACCGGGCTGGGATGCAGACAAGTGGAAGGCTGGCCCTTACCGGCGCGGTGACCTGGCAGCGCCGCGCGCCGGTGAGCACGCGATGGAGCGCACGATCCTGGTCGACCACAGCGCAAAGGTCAACCTCCTCGGCGATCCCTTGCTCCACGGAATCAACGCCGTGCCGCTGGCCGCGGACTTCTCCGATCACGGCCGGCGCGCCAATGTCGAAGCGGACATGCTGCTGCTGAGCCGGACAGCCACCGGCTACAGGCTGGCACTTTGCGAACTCAAAGACGGTGCCAATGACGCATGGTTTGCGGCCGTCGAGCTTCTGCGCCAGATGCGATTGTTTCTCTCCAGTCCTTCCGCGCAGTCGCTGATGACAGAGCTCGGGCATCTTTCGGCCGAGGCCGCCAACGTCACGATGACTGGGCTGGTTGTCGCCCCTGCCAGCTATTACGCGGCCCAAGGCAAGAAAGGCAATGCCGTTGCGCCCGCGCGCACGCTGTTGCGCCGGATGCGGCAACACTACAATGTCGATGTGCGTTTGGCTATTTGGAATCCTGCTGACAATTCGATTCAGGAACATTTGGGAGCGCGAGCATGAAAGTCAGCAAGAGTGAATGCGCGCAGTCTCTCACGGGGGACGATAGTGCGTTGGAAGCGCGGGATGGGCTCATCTTGCATACAAGGGATTCAATGGGCGCACTTGAGAGGCTGCGGAAGAAGATTGAGATTCTTGAGTTGGCGCGCCGCTTTGATGGAAAGCCATACCCTCCCGGCTTAACCAGATTCCCTGGAATCTTGAAAGGACAGGGATTCTTTCCAGGTGGGGATGGACTCTGGAGGGACGATCCAGCCAGTACCAATGCACCTCCGTTCCCGGTTGGCGGAATCATGATTCTGGGAAATGATTTTGGCTGCGAGGACAATCCAGACCCTAATAATCCCGGCTTCAAACAGTGCCTTGCCAGGGGATTTGAAGAACCCAGAACGTGGAGCATCAAAGACACCTTGATCAAGGCTGGAAGGCTCGGTGAACAATGTTTCTTCACGAACGCCTACCTGGGGTTGCGTGCAGAATCTCCTTCCACAGGCAGAAGCCCAGGAGCCAAGGTTGAAGCCTTCAAGGCAATGTGCAGGCGATTCTTGCACGATCAAATTCAGGAACAAAAACCGCGATTGATTGTCTGCCTGGGCCACGAACCTCGATTGCTTCTGGCTTCCATGATGCTGCCAAAGACGCATGCGTGGAATTGCAACTGCTCGTTCAAGGAACTCGATTCGAGCTGCGACCAGATCTTGCAGGGCACGCTTCAAAGCAACGGGGAGATATTCGCGCCCGTGATCCTAGAAATCGCGCACCCGTCGTATGCGTGGTCCACTTGGGCGCAGGCGCCGAGAACATTCCGAGGATACAGAGGAGAAGATGCCGAAGTTGAACTGCTCAGAGCGGCATGGGTGATGGCTCAAGAGCAAAGCTAGCCCGCAGATTGGGATCTGACGAACTCATACTGCCCCTCGATGTGCAACGCAGGCGCTGATAAACGATCTGGATGCACCGACGCGAAAGGTGCGCCGAGGGTCGCAAAAAAGCATTATCAAGTCGTAGCATCGTGTCAGCATTCAGCGCACATAGGATAAAACGGTGCAACGGTAACATCCTCTTGCAGAAGTCGGAAAAGGGTCTTCGTCGAATGATCGGCTCTGCGCAGCCATCGACTTGGCAATCATTTGCTTGGCATTACTCTTTGCTTGCCTTGCAACTGTGTCTCCGTCCTGCTTTTGCCTTCCAGGCGAAAGCGCACTGACGATTTCGTCGCGCGATATCGGCGCTGAGTTGTTGGCCATGAGGATCAAGAATTTGTACGGCTGGGAATCACTTGATAGACCCGCTATTTCCACCCCATCGAACCACACCTTGCCGAGTCGAGTATCGACAACGAGCCGTGCGCCATCTGGAGCTGTATAGAGGGCCGGCACCGAGCCGTCGAGAGCACAAGCGCAAACAGCTTGACGGATAAATCCTTGTTTGGTCGGAAGAGCCGATTCAAGTTTCACGTGCGCCAGTTCGGAACCATTGGCTTCCGGCGTCGGAAGAAGCAATACGGGGTGGGCGCCGTTTGCGCGCGCTCTTAGCGCATCTCCAATACCTGGCTTTGGTTGCCGTAGCGCATAAACGACATAAATGCGATGGCCTCCGATTTCGGCGAATCCCAAATCCAGTAGTTCACCGTTATCCCATCGGACGCCGCCATTTGTAATGCCCAACCTCGTTCGAAGATGAACGCGGAATTGCTCAGGCTGCAGTTCCAATGCATCAAGGTCAGTTGCTGTTAGCGACCGCGACGGTATCTCCTCGGCACGGCTTACGCCGTAGTAATCCCCCTCTGAAACAGTATATGCGTCGAGAGCCAGCCCTGCTTCTATGTGCTCGGGATGTGGCACGGCAGCGAGTCGAACCTGCTTTAACACTTGCTCCTGAACCAGCTTGTCCGTCTCTGCCCCAAATAACGAACGCCAAGTATTTGGAGGATGGCGCCACGGATACAGCGTCCATAGACTAATCGTCGAAGCACTGGCAGCAACGTTGCGAATGCCCGTAGCATCAAGAAACCTATCAATTAGTTGTTCATGTATCTTTTGGCTAACCTCAATGCGGCTTGGAACACGGATATTGACCGTGACCGGCCGGGTGCTTTTGCCGGTCACTTCGCATTTAAGTTTCGCTTGTATGAGCGTGCCCTCGGATAGCGGCAGGCTAAGTTCCTCCATACTTCGAAAACAATCGTTGGAGCGAATATGGAATAGCTCGCGGTCTCCGCGCTCCCAAAGACACTCGGTCATCCTAACCCGCCCAATTCCGTATATTTCGTGGTCCAAGGCCTTCCGGCCTCGCTCTTGGAGGACCTTTAAGCTACACACCGGATCTCCGTCGAAGAAGGATCCATCATCGAAAAGGACTTGGCCAAGCACCTCGCGATAGAAATCGATGATCGTGGCTGCGCGTGCTGCGATCCTAAGACGTCCGACGGCAGCGTCATAACGTATGACATCACCATGTACCGGGCGGAATTGGATCGTAGCGCGCGCCGAGTGTCCCGGCACAACCGCGAGAGGCTTTTGCATCCGATGGCTTCGAAGGATCCGAAAGGTATAAATACCATCGTCTTCAATTGCCTCAACGTGGACGTGATCGCCGAGGTCGGACTTTCCACAGAACTCCAGGATTCTTTCGCGAAGCACTTCCTTCCTGCGATTAAGGTTCTTGATACTCCGCGCTTCCTTCCCCATAAATTCGTTGTACCGACGTTGACTGCCTCGCTCCTGTACCTCGATCTGGGCGCGGGCGAATACATCCGCGAGCGAGGCATCCTTGCGCTGGGCAACGAAGAACTGGAGTGCAAATTCCCGGTCACCGTTTCCGGCGGGCAATATGCTGGCGGCGCGATCCTGCATCGCCGTCACTATGGCTTCCCGGCCCTCTTCGCTTCCCAAAGAATGTAGCGCTTCAAGCGCCTGCAACAATAGGTCGGAGAGTTCGTCATTGGATAATCCACTGACGATGTCATCGTATGCCAAGACGTCACGCTTGCCCGCCAGGGAGGAAGGCCAGCCCACGGCGTCAAACACATCTTTCCAGAGGGCAATCGAGACTTCTTCAATTGCTGCACGATCCAGGTAGGCAAGAGGTAGCTGCATGGCTTCAGTTGATTACCTCGTCAATCAGATAATCCAAATGGCTCAAAATGCCAGAAGAATCATGACTTATTGTGTTCTGCGGCTTCGATTTAGGCAAGCAGATTTGACACCTGCTGTCTCCAGACAGCCGATTTCTGCTCACAGTCCCGCGTTCGAAGTCGAAATTCAAGCGCAGCGGTGGATCATCCGCACCAGCGAATCCGGTGACCATGCGCATGAGTTCGATAACCGCAGATCCTGCGACGGCGGTATTGAATGCCATAACGCTCGGCTGATGGACTTCCGCACCATCTATGTAACCGTCGGCCACCTCGCGCGTGCGATCTGCCTCTGAGAGCGATTCGATCCGAATTCGATTGGCATCGATATGCCCCCAACAGGCCAGGCACGGTCTACCCGGACCCACAACGACGACACGCCCTGCCCCCGCCATCATATTGCCGTCAGTATCCACGCGAAATGCAGTGCCCATGTCAATGACGGGCAGAGCCTTTTCATAGGAAAGCCGGTTCAGCAATGCGCGCGGGAGATGCCTGTCTACACACGACAGAACGAGATCGCATTCTTCGATTTCCTCGAGCGACACATCTTTGCCTAGCTGTCCCTTTAGACAGCGTATTTCTGTCCCCAAGCCAAGCTGCTGTGCATAGCGCGCTGCCACATCTACTTTCAGAGTACGACCAGCGTCATCAGCTGTGGCCCCCAGAATCCGGCTTACGTTGGAAGCCTCGACTCGATCACTGTCAATCACCGTAATGCGCGGGATACCAAGATGGGCAAGTTGTAGAAAAGCAACAGATCCTGTCCCGCCCATGCCTACAATCCCAACATGCAGGTTGCGGAGGGCTTCCTGCCCAGCATTTCCCAAAGCGAGGCGCTGCCGGTCGAACCAAGCAGAGTCCTTCGCGGAAAGATTTGCATGCTGGAAGATACTCAGCGAACGGCCGACTATGGCGATTGCAAGTCCCTTTTTCTCTCCGCTCTCGGACCAAATACGGCCCGTCGCCACACCTGTATCTCCTGCGACGACGATTGAACCATGAGGACCGGCCATCTGATGGAAGAGCGAGGGAATAAGCCTAGCGTCTCCTTGATCGTCAGCACTGGAAAACCAGGGGCGTGTCGTGCCAGGATGGGTGTGAACCGTAATGATTGACAAGCCGGCGTCACGAGCAGGGCGAATAATTCGATTCAAAGCTATGGGATCAAGCCGCAACTGATCACTGCGCCGAATCAAATAGCCTTCTAGCGGTACCTCGATCATCTGGCGCGAGAGAAGGACCTCTCCGCCATGCAGGCGTTCGGCTAGTACTATCCCAGCAGTTTCGACGTCGCTTCGTGCGCGTAGGCCATCGATAAACGAATTCCATTGCGATTCAATCACGCGAAGTTTCATAGCTCCCCTCTCAGTCCATCCGCAAAAAGCGGGAATAAATGCACCGGATAAAATCCCTAAGCTCACTGACGCCAGGCTGCCATGCTCCTGAGGCCAAATGCCACGAAAACCGCTGCCAGCTCTTCCCCAGCAAGTGTTCGTTTGTTGTCGCTCTAGGCATGTTCCCCGCCGCCGTCCGCACCGCAGGGAAAACCCAGAACATATCCGGCGCGGCATCAGGAAATCCCGGCGGAAGCTTGATGAGCAGATCGACGCGGCTTGGCTGAAAGTATTCGGGAAGTTTGAAATCGGAAATCACAAGGAATTGCCACCCTCCTGCTTCGGGATGCACGGTAGCGCTGCTACCAGGTATGCCGTCTTCTGCAAGAAGGGCAGCTCCCCAGCCGTAGTCGGCTGGGGGCTGGCTGTGTAGGTGCTCGCCGTTCTTCAGCGTGATCTTCTTGTCGTTTGGGATGACTTCATCCTCGCCCGGCCGCTGGAGAAACAGCACATCGTTCAAGGGGATACCTGCAAGTTCCTTCAGGCTCGCTCCCGTTTGAACAAGATCATGGATCTCGTACTGCTTTTTGTTAATGAAGATGTGAATCGGATGTTCGTGGTGCATGAGCTGCTCCTTCGTCGTCCGCGACGACTGTTGGTATGTTGTGGACTCTTCGCCCGCAATTCCAACGTAAGGCTATGCAACTCGAAAATCAGTTAGACAGTTGTATGCTAATTCGGGCCATCCGCAGAACAATAATCTAACGGGTCCCCATTTCAGAAACCTCTTCCGCTTTGTATCCTGCGGTCTCGCTTGGAGATAACCATCAAGCAACATCAAGGCTGTGGTTGAGGCGTTCGTTCCGGGAAGAGCATCCTCGAATGGCATTTCAAGAAAGCTCTAGCAGTGCGCTGGCTGAAGATCACCCCATCGCATAGGGATTTCAGCAAGCAATGCGTCGAGTGAAGAAGCCGAGCCCTGTCCGGCGCAGATTTGATCGATGTGAGTGGGGTTGAGAAAGGATAGGGGGAAGATCTTCTTCACGTAGGCGTAGTTCATTTTTTCGCGGCGGGCGATGTCGGGGAGGCCGGTGACTTCGCCTGCGATGATCTGTTCGTACCAGCGGCGAGCGCGGGCGATGGCTTTGGGGATGGCTTGGCGGCTGGCGTCGGTGGTGATCTGGTTGCTGCCGACGATCAGGCGCAGAGCGCGGCCCTGAGGGATGTGACGAAATGCGCAGTTGATTGTGGCAAGTGGCGGCAGGCTAAGCGGTGTGGTCAGTGACTTGGTGGCTGGCGTGCTGGTTGTAGATGCGGCGCTTCCGGTGATTTGTTGAATGAGTTGAGGGATTTTGATACGGATCTCGACACGCGTGGGATGGATGATGACGCGGTCAGTGATTTGGCGTAGGAACAACTCTCTATCTGCGGGTGGCCGTGATTGCCAGGCTGCGTCGAAGGATGCAGCACTGGCGATAATCCTGGTGAAGAATCCAGCCGGGATGTTGGACGACTCTTGCGTATCGTCACGGAGGGCAGCGAGCAGGCCTTCCGGGTCGCGCAGCAGATTGAGGATTCGCTCGGTGACAGCAGATTCTAGGTCGGGCGCGGGAATGCGCGTGGGGACCTCGATTTTCTCTTGTTTTTTGATGACTGCTTGTGAGGTGTAGTAACGATAGCGGCGACCGTTCTTCGATGCATGGGTGGGCGTATAGAGCGTACCCTCGGTATCGAAGAGCAGCCCCGTGAGCACACTCGCCTTCGTGGTGCGCGGTTTACGCTTGCCGCCTTGGCGATTCTCGTCGAGCAGCGTTTGCACCTTGTCCCAGGTTTCTCGGTCGATGATGGCCGTGTGTTCGCTGGGGTACGTTTCTTTTTTGTGCTTGATCAAGCCGATGTAATGTGGATTGCGCAGCAGCGCGTAGAGCGGTCCACGGTAGAAGTAGTTGCCGCCGCGGCTGACGACGTTGTTCTCACGCATCCAGTCACGCAAGGTGGTGACGTTGCCGAGGCGCAGAAACTCACGGAAGATTGTGCGGACTGTAGCGGCTTCTGTCTCGTTCAGAAGTAGTTTGTGATCGCCGTTTGATGAATAGCCAAGCGGAACGGTTCCGCCCATCCACATGCCTTTTTTCTTCGATGCAGCGATCTTGTCGCGAATGCGCTCACCAGTGACCTCGCGCTCGAATTGTGCGAAGGAGAGCAACACGTTGAGCGTGAGCCGACCCATCGATGAGGTCGTGTTGAACTGCTGGGTGACCGAGACGAAGCTGACACCGTGCTTGTCGAACTGCTCGACGAGTTTGGCAAAGTCGGCGAGTGAGCGCGTGAGGCGATCAACTTTGTAGACAACAACGACGTTCACTTTGCCGGCCAGGATCTCGTCCATCAATTGCTTCAGCGCCGGCCGCTCCATGTTACCGCCCGAAAATCCGCCATCGTCGTAGTGCGTGGCAATGGCCTGCCAACCTTCGTGTTGCTGGCTCTTGACGTAAGCCTCGCACGCTTCGCGTTGAGCGTCGAGTGAATTGAAGGATTGCTCCAGGCCCTCTTCTGAGGACTTGCGCGTGTAGATGGCGCAGCGGATGCGATGGATCATAGACTCGCTCGCTTCCCTGGCCGCTTGTAGCCGAAGAAGGTCGGCCCGGACCATTTGGTGCCAGTAATGATTTTGGCAATTTCAGTTAGGCTGCGGTAGCTCTGACCTTCGAACTCATAGCCGGTGTCGAGCACGGTCACTTCGTGCAGCTTGCCGTTGTATTCGCGCACGTAGCGGGTACCGACTTTTGGACGAACCATCGCCTGGATAACGGACTTCTTGCCGCTGGCGTAGTCTTCGGCCAACTCGCGCAGCCGTTTCAACGTGGGTTCCTTCAACCCGCCAAAGGCCAACTCCTGAATGCGGTAGGCAAGAATCGGGACGAGCATTTCCCGCCGTAGCTTTGCGCTCGGCGGGCGTTGGAAGAGCTCCTGCCATAGGCTTTGCAGTTCCGTGCGTCCCATCGTTGGGAGCTTGGCAAGCTGAGCTTCGACTTCCTGCTGCTTGGTTGCGGATGATCTGGCAATTCGTTTCGGTGGCATTGACTTGGCCCCTCTGAGCCAAGTCAATGAGCGCTCTGGTGGGACGGTAAGTCAAGCGGGCTGAACCAATTGGCTATAGATCTTTTAGTAATTCCGAGACGTGCATTTCAAGCGCAGTTGCGATGGCGTACAGCGTATCGATACGAGCTGCAACGGCACCATTCTCGATCTGCGAGAGATGAGCGCGGCCAATCTGGGCCATGTCAGCCAACTGCGTCTGGGAAAATCCATGCTTTTCCCGTATGTTGCTGATTTTACGCCCCAAGCGCTTCGGTAAAGATATTGCCATGTGGCCATGATTTAAGGTATTGTCACTAGCGATGTTCGGTTAACCGAACATCGCTAGTGAGGCATGTTGGCGGCATTCAGAAGCTGCAACGGAGGCTCGCCATCACAAGAGGGCGAAATCACCTGTGGAATCGAGGCATCATGAGTAAAAAATGGCTGGTTGGATTGAGTACAGTCGCTGTGGTCGGGCTGGCTGTTTTGGCTGGGGTAGGCTTAACCAGGACGACGGGCAACTCAAAGAGGGTAGAGACAACGCAACCTGTTGAGGATCAGCGTTTTGAAAAACTGGCTCAGTTCCTGCTATTCGATGACCTGCAGTCGGCATTAAGCGGCGCTGAATCTGTGTTCTCGAAGGAAGAGGCTATGCATGTCTTCGGTGTCAGCATGGCCGTAAACGCGCAAAAGCTGTCGGCAGATTACGAGGCCAATGAAGTTACCGCCGATCAAAAGTACAAAGGTGCGCCTCTGCTCATTACGGGTACAATTAGCGGAATTCGGAAAGACTTTGTCGATGTCCCTTATGTATCGCTCGTTGGTGATGGTTATTTGCACGATGTGCAGGCGAGCTTTGGCAGCAAGACAACCGGCACGCTGGCCAAGTTGGCAAAGGGGCAGAAGATGGTCATCGTTTGCGAAGTAGGTGAGCAGATAGTGACCGAGGTGATGTTAAAAAAGTGCATACCGGTGAACGACTTCACGCTTGAACATCGCAGTGCGGCCAACAGATATATTGACCAAGTTGTGTCTGGCAAGGTACAGATCAATCAAAAAACCGCAGAACTTGTGGGCGATCTGTACGAAGTGGCGCACCTTCTGCCGCAGCAGTCCGGGTGCTTCACCGAAGATGAAAAGACGTGCCAAGCCGACATGGAGCAATTTGCAAAATCTACGGACAAAGCCCAAAAACAAAAAATTCAAGCCGAGGCGAACGCATTCATTGCGAAGTTGAACGTGAGATAGCAGTTCTGTCTTTGGCACCCTGGCAAACTTGTATCTCTGCTTCCTGCAGCATTGCGTCCATATTTGGGGCATGGACTCGAACCTTGGGGGAAGAGTCCATTGCCGCCATGCTGGAGAATGAAGTCATGCGAACTGCATTAAAGGAGCGTTGCGGCGACTTTAGCACCTCAAACTAGGTCGTAAATCGTCAATTTGCAGTAATGGCTCATGAAGTCTAGGGCCTGCGAAGTCGAGTCAACCTGATCGTCGAACTTGGTGCCGGGAAAACCGGTAAGTTCAGCGAGGTAATCATCCAGCCATGGCGCAGAGGACGGCAGCCTCACTTGGCCCTGCTCGAACTTGATCGTCTGCGTCGCAAAGCGCATTAGTTTATCGCTGCCGGGCTCTGGCTGATAGGCCTCGACACCATACATGCCACTACGCTTGAGCTCCTGCACGAGTGCCGTTCCTGATGCCTTGTCTTCAATGACCACTTTGTTTGGCCTGAACTTGTCGTAGAGTTCCTTGGCGACACGCTTCAGCGATGGAAAGTCGTGCCGTTGGCGATAGACGTGGAGCAGATAGTATGTTTTGTGGGAGATGCCCCATGTGGTGCAAACGCTGTAGTCGTTCATGCGCTCGGCCTTGTTGGCCGTATCCCAGCTCTGCACGATCAGGCGGAACTCGGCGGGCTTTTCTTTTGGCAAATAGAATTTCAACCAGCTGCGCTTGAGGATGCCTCCTTCGCGCGGGATCGGCGACTGCTGATACTGGCTCTGAAAGTTATAATCGCCGATCGACTCGCGGATCGTTTGGTAAGTTTCAATCGAGTCACGCTCCGGATGAAGTACCTGGCCAGCGTCGCGCTCAAGGATGCGCGGACCAAAGAGGCTGTCAAATTCAAAGTGCTCATCCTCGGTGGCAATCGCCGGCAGCGAAAGCACATCCCACGCCTCGCGCTCCAGCAACGCGCCGACCAGATCGTCCTCATGCAGGCGTTGCATGACAAGCACGATGGCGCCATTTGCCTTACTGTTGAGCCGGCTCAACAGCGTATTGAAGTACCAGTCGTTGGTCTTCTTGCGCTGAGCCTCTGAGAGGGCGTCCTCGGGCTTGAGTGGATCGTCGATGATGATAATGTCGGCGCCGCGGCCAGTGATGGGGCCACCCACAGAGACCGATAGGCGAAAGCCCTGCTTGGTCGTCATGAAATCCTCGACAGCTTTCTTCTCGATGGAAAGCGCGGTCTTAGGAAACAGGCTGCGATAGAAGCTGCTAGAGATCAAGGTGCGGCAGTCACGCGCATGCTTGTCGGCCAAGTCCTGGCCATAGCTGGCGCACAGGATTTGCTTGGATGGATCGTGCCCAAGTAGCCAAGCGGGAAACGCGACGCTTGCCGCATGCGACTTGAGCGTGCGAGGCGGAATGTTGATGATCAGCCGCTTGCCGTTGCCGAGACGGACCTGTTCGAGTTTGGCCGCGAGCAATTCGATATAGGCTCCGGGAATGAACTCGGTCTGCGGATTCAGTTCATAGAATGCCCGTTCGATGAAGCTGGCAAAATCGTTGCGCAGGATGGTTTGGAATTCTGCTTGCGTGAAATTCATAGGTCTACTCCACCTCCGTTTTGTTGGTTGTCGCGAGCATGCTCATGCGCCGCAGCAGGTTTTGCATGGTGCGCTGATCGGCTTCTTGAACGCCCTCGCTGCGCGAACCCGCGGCTGCGGAATCCTCCGAGCGCTGGACGAGCGTTAGGAAATCCCGCGAGGCGCGCAAGTCTCCCTGCGCCGATTTGTTGCCAAGTTGCATGATTGCAGCCTGCAACTTCGAAACAGTGCGCGCACCGCTCGGGCCATTGATGCGCACCGGCTGACGGCTCTCCTTGAGCACCAGCGTCGCCAGATTCTTTGAGCCTTTTGGCCGCCCTCGTGGATTACCGGAACGGCCTCTGGCGAACTGCGTCTCCTTCGGCGGCCTGCCGTAGCCCACTTCGTAATCGGCCTTCATCTCATCCATGCGCTACCACCTCCTCGCGGCGTTGTTCCCGCTCAATCTCATCGAAGGTCTTGCTGGTCGCAGAGTGAATCGCTTTTTCGCCGGTGTACTTCTGCCAGCGGCGAATGGCCACGTCTACGTAGAGCGGATCGATCTCGATGCCGCAGCAAACGCGCCCGACGCGCTCGGAGGCCATCAGCGTGGTGCCCGAGCCGAGGAAGGCATCGAGCACGATTTCGCCACGGGCCGTGCAGTCGAGGATGGCGTCGGCGACCATCGCTACCGGCTTGACCGTCGGATGCAGCGCAAGCAGGTTGCCCTCTTCGCCTTGCTTCGAAAGCGTGTGAATGCCTGGATACTGCCAGACGTTGGTCCGATAGCGCCCATACTGGCCGAGCTGAATGTTGTTGCGATGAGTCTTGCCTTTGCGGAAGACCAGCACCAGTTCGTGTTGCGAGCGATAGAAGCTGCCCATGCCGCCGTTGTCCTTCACCCATACGCAGAGATTCAGGAACTCGTCGTAGTTCTGCTTGCCGGCTGCGAGCATCTCGCCGAGATGCCGCCAGTCAATGCAAAGGTAGTGAACCGAACTCGCCGCGCTGAACTGCGCCAGCAGCCGCAGGCTGTTGTTGAGGAAGGTCAGAAACTCGCTTTCGCTCATCTCGCCAGAGGCCATGGCAAACTCGCGATGCTTCACGGTGCCGTTGCCGCAGACGTGCCCGTCAATTTTGACGTTGTACGGCGGATCGGTGAAGACCGCCGCCGCTCGCCGGCTGCCCATCAATGTCTGGTAGCTTGCTTCATGAAGCGAATTGCCGCAGAGGATGCGGTGCTTGCTGAGCTGCCAGAGGTCGCCCGGCCGCGTGACTGCTTCTTGGTCGGGCGCCATCAGGGGCAATTCATCTTCCGGAGCCGCCTTCTCCTTTGCATCCTCAAGGATCAGATCGATCTCAGAAATCTCGAATCCTGTAATCGTTACGTCGAAATCCAAATTCTCAAGCGTCATCAGGTATCCAAGCTCGTCCGCCAGAATTCCTTTATCCCAACCGGCGTTCTCCGCGAGCTTATTGTCGGCAATGACGTAGGCCCGAATCTGCTCCTCGGTCATCTCATCGAGCCGAATCGTCGGCACCACGGCCATGCCAAGCGATTTCGCTGCTTCCACGCGCCCATGCCCGGCAATGATGCGATTCTTCGAGTCGATGAGCACCGGATTCGTAAACCCAAAGACCCGGATGCTTTCGGCAATCTGCCGAATCTGATGCTTGGAGTGCGTCCGGGCATTCTGTGGATGCGGGTGAAGTTCATGAATCTTCTTGAGTTCGATTTTTAAATCGCCTTGTATTGCCAGCTGCATATCAGATTCTCCTGCGGAGGCTGCACCAATTTTCTGTCTATCACCGCGCCGCCAGGACAATCTTTACGAAGATCGAAATGCACAACAAGCCTTTTAAGTTCCCTAGTGAGAGCCTGGACAGAAAATGCCTCGGAAATAGTTGTATTTACAGGTGCTTATGCTGGCGCTGAAAGTTGTCCATAGCCATGTCGCAGACATTCAATATTCATATTCGATGGGCGTTATCGGCAGTTGAGCATTCTTGTAACGATCTCGTGCAACGTAAAGCCTACGTCGAATGCTCCGGCTGAACTTTGCATTTCTGGCAGCAGCTTCAAAGGTCCTGATGGCATTCTGCGCAAACTTCATATTGTGTTCCGCGATGGGCTTCCACTGAGCTGGCTGCAGGTTCTGCTTCAGTACAAAACCTCTACCATCCAGTTGTCTGGCAATTCCCAGAAAATCATCGGGGAGCAATTTATTCTGCTTCCATTTCGCTGATACGAGTTCACCAGCAAAGCGATCGAATGGATCGAGCGGCCCGATCTCGTCTGCAGGCTCAGCAATCACGAGGCCATCTGCTTCCATCCACCAGCGCAGAGTTGGGTAGTTCATCATAATCTTCTGGATCTGGTCGCCTACATGGCCGTAGAACACACAGCCTCGGATCGAGATGTGCTCTTTCAACCGCTCAGAAATGGACTTCACTGGGAATGGCCGCAAGGCAGAGCTTGCAATAGCATAAACATGATCCCAGCGAGTAGAGCCGGCTGGTGCGCTTAGGCTTACAGGATTTTGTACGAGAATGCTAGCATCGCCGCGCGCGTCTTTAGTGCGGCGTGCGTCAAAATGTCTCCAAGTAAAGCGCAATGCACTCTTTTTCATAGCTGCACCTGTCAGAGGCGTTTAAAATCTGTGGCGTGCGCGGTGGCGGACTAGGTTCTTTCGATGTTCGTCGGTGAGAGGAATCAGTGGAGTGATTGCATCCAAACGAAGCTCTGCGGCAGCCGCAGCGGAAAGGTGTGGTGAGTGCAGAACCGAACCGTCATCGGCAAAGCTGACCAGGCCGGCGTCGAAAGCGGCATCCCAGAGGGCGCTGAGCAGAAGGCCATTATGGACGTCCAGGCGCTGGGCATCGCTGTCGCAGTCGGCCCAGGCTACGATATGGCTAGCACGCAGCAAAGCTGGGTCGGCTATGCCGGTCAGTGGGCAGCGGCCCTTCCAATAGTTCATGAGCGCCTGACGGAAAAGATCTTGGCCGACGCGACGGACAATAAGCTGTTCGGCTTCGGTGCTCTTGGGCAGTGCGGATGTCGCATTTTCAAAGGCTTCGAGAGGTGCTGTGGGTAGGCTGATGCACAAGTGATAGACGCGATCGAGAGACGAATAAAGTTCGTTCAAGGAGGGAAAGGCAAAACTTACTGCGCCGGGGCCTGAGAGACCGAGTGAGCGGGGAGCATCCAGTTCGGCGGCCACTTCAGGCCGAGCGACCGAGAGCAGCCAGGGGCCTTTTTCGCTTGCTGCTCCCAGCCACAGATCGCCGCGGGCTGTGGTAGAGGCGCGATGGAGCCAACCGTGCTCTGTGCCAAGATCGAGGCGATAGCCGTTACTGAAGGCGGCCTTCTCAAGTTCGGTACGAGCGATGAATCCTAACGGATTTTCAGGCCTGTTCATCTCACAAGTCCACTCCTAGCAATCTTTCTTTCCCTGGTGCGCCTTTAATGGACAATGCTAACCACGGCTTTTGCTGAAAGTCTTGCGGCGGTGAGGTGGTTGTCGTCATGATGTATTGGAAATATGGCTCTGTGGTGAACCCCTCTAGTCTGGAGGCAAAGGTGAATAAACGCGCATAGACTGTTGCGCTCAAATCGGCCTCGCGTGGACTGTCATGCACCAGCATGCCAGGGAGGAACAGCGTTTGTTCCATTGACATACTCAGGACCGCTAGATCAAAGACTACGACTTTCAGTGAGTCAAGAGCCGCAGTCGAGCGGTCTCCACCCATTTCCACGTTTAACTTTAAGCCGTTTCCATCAATTTTTGCGGTACCGGAAACATCAGGAACCAATTCGCGGAGCACAGCGTCGAACTTCTCAGAGAGTTGACGAATCCTTTCAGAGCTAGTCTGGCGGAAGCCTGCTAGCTTCTTTTTGATCTCATCATGCGATTGTTCTGCAGTTTGTATCTGCGATTGGGTGTCCTCGCGCTCTGTGACCCTCGCGCTGAACCGAGCAACATCTGCCTTCAGTTGTTGTGCCGAATGAACTGACTTGCTCGATGTGTCGTACGCGCGTTCGATGGCCTCCAATTCGCGGTTGGCGTTAGCGTATGCGCTTTCTGCACCTGATATAGTTGGCTGGAGGCGTTTTAGTTTCTCGCGCAGCGAAGTGATTTCGCGTTCAGTATCAAATAGTTGTGCTTTCTTTCTCTCGATGTCGGCACGCAACGCGTGTAGGTCACACGTTTCTTTCGTGATCCCGCAGCCTTCCGCCATTACTTTGTCGATTAGGACCTTGCATACGGGGCAAACCGGATTTTCTTCTCTAATCTTCTTAGCGTATGCAGTTGGCAACTCGCTTCGGATGAACGTAGCGGATTGATCCTTGGCTTCAATCTTGCTTTTCAGGTCATTTGCTTCTGCTTTCAGGCGGTCGAGCTCTTCCTTCGCTATGTCGCGGCTACGACGTGCGTCCTGAACGTCACCGACTCGCGCGCGATTTGGAATATTGAGGGCATTTGCCATCCTCTCATCGGCGGCTGTCTTCCAATACTCCACAGCAAGCGGGGTTTCCGTCGTGCCGTCTGATCCAGCCTGACCAAGCGCGGCTTCAAGGCTGTTTCTTGATCTTCTGATTTCCCACACCAGGTGGTTTTGAGACGACTTCAACTCACTGATCGTGCTCTGTAGTTTTTCCTCCTCTTGCAGTGCATCCATTTCATCGGCATTCAATGCACCAATGGCAGCTCGCACCACAAGCAGAAGATCTTCTGCTGATTTTTTGACAACCGGAGACCGTGAATCACTGTCGGAGGATCTCCAGGCGAGCGCATGGCCGAAGCGGCATTCCTGGTCGCGCGTCACCCACGCCAACAAAGCCCGCCACGCCGCGTTTGCGCCTATGCTGCTCGGCATCAACGCCGCAGAGGATCCGAGAATACTCTTTGTCAGAGCATCTATCAGTGGATAGATGCCCGTACGCTTCTTGTCCTCTTGGAAGGCATCTTCGAGACAGCCGCCTTCCTGAACGAAGTCCTGTCGACGATTAACAAAAGGACGCACTACAATCCACAAGTTGCCGTCGAGTATGATTTCAGCGCCGACGTGACCTTGCGGAAAGACGTCGGCAATTCTCTGACGCAATACCGGAGGAGCAAATGTCTCCTCACCCAAACAAAAGCGCAAGAGACGGCAGAACGTAGTTTTGCCGCTTTCATGCCCAATCGGCGAATCCTCATCTTGTGAATCCGGCGACCAGATAATATTCAGCCCTGGACGCAAAGGAATATCCCGAAGGACATCACCGGGTTCTCGCCAAATCACCAAGCGGCGAATCCAGAGCTTTGGCCCGGTTCTTCCGGGTTCGGGTTTCAGCGTGAAGTTCGCGCGTTCGAATAGTTCAGGCGGCATACTCCTTCACCCAGGCCAGAACATTTGCCGGTAGCGCTGTGGTCGCAGAGTCGACACCTATTTCTTCCAGCGCTTCCATGACGAACCCGGCACGACCATCTGGCCAGCTTTCTGTGTAGTATCCATGCACTTCAAGACCTGCGGCCCAGGTATTATTTGGACCGTCTTCCAAGAGTACCCTCATACCTCTGAGTTGAGTGTAAGCGGCGTTCCACTCGACACTGATCTTTGGCGAGAAGCTGATGACATTCGCAGCTGCTGTCGAACGAGTGCCAGTCAATCGCTGCCACTCACTCCGCTTGTTCCCTTTGAGCAAAGGCGTCAGGTACTGTGGGTACAAAGCGTAGATGGCGGCTAGACGAACCTTTTCTGTTTGGGTTGGCTCTTGCAGCTTTTTCAGAATTGCTGCCAGTTGCGCCGTGACTGAATCAACATTGAAGTCAGGCATCCTCCATGCATCATCCGGCAACTCGGTTGTTGGTATGGTGGCTGGAACCGCCATAATTGTTGGCGGCGCGGCTTCAATCTGCGCCAGATTGTCCCACGCGGCAAGCACAAGCTTCTGGGTACGGAACTCCTTGTACTTCTTCAGCTCATTCTTTTTGAGCACACGGAAGGTCTCGGAGGGGTAGTCCTCTCCCATCACGTCGGCAGGATCAAGGATGTAGCGCAGTTCGTCGCGCGTGAGACCGTAGGCGCGGGCATACCAAGCGTCGAGTTCGGCGCGGAGTTGCGCGCGGCGATCTTCATCCCAGCAGAATGGCGGACCGTCGTAGCCCAGATCGCGGGCAAAGGGTGCCATCGAGTGGCTGGTGTAGGTCAGTTCCAATACGCGCGGAACGATGAACTCCAGTGCCGCCTCTGAGTAGGTTGATGGTGGAAGCACGGGAATTTGCTTGAGCGTAAAGTAACCAAACCCAATGCCTCCGACCTTCTGTCGGGCGCAATAGTCACAAACTATGGAGTTTAAGGACCCATATAGCGCTGCAATTAGCAAAGCACTCGAGTCAGGAAATAGAAGGAGAAATCTGGCTCCCCACCCACCTGCCGGAACAATAGAAGAGATTAGTGTCCTGATCTTCTCTACACCTGTAATTTCGCGCCAGCCGATCAGCCAGGACTTCTCCCAGTTCTTAGTGAGAAGTCGCTTGTTCACAGCGTCATTATCTATCCAGTAACGGGGAAGCACCTCCATATCAGAATTTCTGCACTCCTCTTCCGATATATCCCGGACTTCAATACCGTTGTATGTTGCCCAACGATGAGTGAATTGATGAATCAATTTTGCTTCATATAGAGGGACATAAATCTCATTGTTCTGACCACGCCATTCCGTTCCTTCGTTTGTGCATCCCAACGCGCGCAGATCATCAGAAGTATGAAAAATTCCGCTGTCATTAGCCATGTCAAACATACGCATGAACGAGATGCCCCATAAATTGCCTGACTCGCCTTTATTTTCATCCCAGAGAATCGGCACATGTGAATAAATCTTTGCGGTAAGTTCGGCGTCCGTTCTCGTGCGAAAAATTGGTGCTGTCTTTGTATTTGGGTTAATGCGCTCGATTTCCTCGGGCGAAAGCTGGAAGCGTCGCCGCGGATCACTAAGTTGGCTTGTCTGACGCAGGAAAAACGAGAATTTCGCGGCAGAAACGCGCTCATTTGCAAGAGTAAGCAAAGAGAAGCGGAAGGCATGGTGCACTGAGGGAAAGATGAACTCCTCATTTTCGAAGGAAAGAAGACTAGCAAGACGTTTTCCAATAATCATTGATCCAAAAAAGAGGGATGTTGTAGCATCGGTCGCAATTCCCATCGGCACTATAACACCAGCTCTTCCACGCTTGCTCGGCAGCGTAGCGAAGAGTTCAGCAAAAAGTGCATAGGTATTCACATCGCCCCGTCCCGTTAGTGGAAAACGGCCTTGCTCCTCTGTGGCAAGGCGCGCGAAGACGCTGCTGGCTTCGGCAATGCGCTTGGCGTATTCAAACTCATCGAACAGAGCACGCTCGCGCGTTCCTTCCGCAGCTTCACGCAGAGCCGCAATCATACGACCGCGAGCGGCAGCATTGGGGGCTTCGGCAATCTCCGGCTCACGCGAAGCGAAAAACTCCTGTTCCTGAATTTTGATGCGCTCCCATGGCGGATTGCCAAGTACAACATCGAAGCCACCGCGATCAAATATGTCCGGGAACTCCAACTGCCAATGGAAAGGCCGGGCGATGGCTACCAGTTGCTGAATATGCCCGACACGCGGGCCGTAGACTGTTGTGCCGGAGATCAGATTGTAGACGTCCTCGGTGGTGGGAATCGTGGCCGAGGCGGCCGTTTCCGGCACCTGCTGTCGGGTTTTGGGCGTGAGAAAGGCTGCTATGTAGGCATCGGCTGCCTGTCGCCACCGATAGTTCTGCACCTTGGTCGAGAGTGTCTGGAAGCTACGGCGCTTTTCTGCAATCTGCGCCGTGGTGTCCTCGGGCAAGGAGTGCAGGCGGCGCGCGGCCTCGGCGAGTGGAGGAGCCGCAGGCAGTCCGTGGCGTCCGCCAAAGAGGTAGCCTTGACCTTCACGCTGCTCCCGGTTGATGCGGGCAAAATCGCGGGCTATTGCCTTGTCGTCGCCGGTCAGCGGCTTGTAAGCAGCGTCGGGAATTCCATCGCGCAGAACCTCAAGGTTGTAGACACCTAGTAGCGAATCGCCACAGCGGATATTGGCGTCGAGGAAGCCGAGGGGCTTGCCAGGCTCGACGGTTTCGATCCAGAGCGCCACCTTGGTGAGTTCGACGGCCATTGGATTACGGTCAACGCCGTAGATACAATTGCGCGCAACATCGCGCAGGGCGTGGCGATAGTCCTCAGCCGAGGCGACGCCTCCACAACGGGCATGAGCCACTCGGGTAGCAATGCGACGGGCTGCGGCGAGCAGAAAATGACCGGATCCGCAAGCTGGATCAATGACAGTAACGCCGAGGAGGCCCTCGGCTGTGTCTTCAGACTCAGATTCGATGCGATCGAGAACAGGATCGAGAGCGCTATCGAGCAGAGCCTGCACGAGGCTGTCGGGCGTGTAATAGCTTCCGCTGGTTTTGCGTTCGTTTCCCTTCGTCTCAGCGCCTTCGGCAAAGCTGAAGCTACGGCCATCGGATCCGAGGCGCGGAGTGAGTTCGAGCAGGCCCTCGTAAACGGAGCCGAGTTCTTCGGTCTCCATGTCGCGCCAGTTAACGGGAACGAGGATTGCATCCTTGAGCCAGGCGAGGCGGTAGATGGCCTCCATGAGCGAACGATTGGAGAGACGGAGAGATTCGAGATCAGAAATGACGTTGTGATCGAAGATGCCTCCGAGCGCGGGCAGGCCAAGACTTGGTTCACCTTCGGCTAGTGCGGCGAAGGTGATGAGCAGACCCTCCCAACGGTCATGGTATCTATCCCAGCAGGAACGGCGGATGGCGGCATCGCGCAGAGCGCCAAGCGAGTATCCCTGCGCGTAGAGTTTGCGCAGAGATACTGGTATGTCGGGTGCATGGAGCAGTCCGCGGTCTTCGGCAGCCAGCAGGAAGATGAGGCGGTAGACCAGACGAAGCAACTGGCCGAAGAAATCGGACAGTGCGAGTTGGTTCGAGGCAAGGCGCTCGCGCAGAGCGGCATTGTCGGGATGCGCGAGGAATCCGTTGCCAAGAGAAAGCAGCGCGTAGTGGACGCCGATACTCAGGCGCTCGCGCGCGGCTTCGCCCTCCTTGTTGCCGGCCTCACGCCAGCGTTCAAGGGCTGAATCAGCAGGCGTCGCCGAGGCTTTGCCAAAACGAGAGACATGGACGAGCAGCCAGAGTGCGGCGAAATCAGCAAAGCTTTCGGCCTCGAAGATCTGGCGCAGATTAGCTTCAATATACGCCGGACGAGTCAGGCTGGCGTTGTCGCGAATCAAGCGCAGCGCATTGCCGTTACAGCACAGGCCCCAGAGAGCCGGTTCGCTGGCGTTGAGCCACTCCTGCAACGCCGATGCGGCGGAGCGGCGGCGACCTTCGCCCTGAAGGTGAGTGCTGGGGCGGTCGAGATCATCCGCCGGAGGAACGACAACGACCGGGACTCGGCCCGAGGCTCCTTCGAGGGTAACCGGGAAGGTGCGCCCATCCTGTTCGCGATGGCCGACGCGGTTAAGGTCCGAAAAGCCGAAGACATCACGCAGAAGGGCTTCCGTGAAGTTCACCGTTGCGGCTGTCGAGGGAGCAGGACTAGAAAACAAATCCTGAAAGATGGCTTGACCGATGCGGAAGTAGCGTGCGATTTCGTCACGAAGAGTAAGGCCGCGCGGAATGCTGTAGTCAGCTTCAGACTGACCGACGGTTTCGTGCGCAGCAATGCGGGAGAGCATGGCCGGTGTGATCAGATTGCCTTCAATTGTGATCGCGTCAAAGAGAACGGAGGCAGACTTTCGAGTGCGAGCCATCTTAATTTCCTCCCGGGACGAGAACAAAGAGACCAACGACATCGGCCGGGTTTACGGCTTCGACCGAAACACGCGGAACGTTGATGCCGGCGGCGCGGACGCGAGCGTGCTCCTTGGCCAAAGCATCGGCACGGTTACGGGCATAGTCGGCGATGGATTTAGGCAGGGCAACCTGGGTTCGCTCGAGGGCCTGGGTGAGCAGACGTGTGCGGGCTACATCGGCAAGATTGGTGGTGGCAGTACTATCGAGCAAGGACAGAGCAGCATCTCCCTCGGCAAAACGCGTGATGAAGTCTCCCTGGAAGGCAATGGCTGCGGCCTCCTCGGCTAACAGGAGTCGCTCTTTCCTGCCGTGGGCTGTAATCTTGAAGCGCAAGCGTAAAAGCAACACAGTTGTGAGAAGTTCAACGGAATTGGTTGGCCACACACCGATGCGACCGATTGCGGCAGTAGAGTCTGCTGAAGATTGCAGGGCGCTTTCTAAAAGCGATTCGGCTAGAATTGCCGGCAGTGTGTGACTGCGAGTGACAAGTTCAGTTCCGGCAGGAGCCGCGCCACGAAACATGATCCGCGTAGAACCTTCCAATCCGCGCGCTGACAGACGCTCCGCGATGGAGGAAGGCAGTTCTGAAAGGTGGGCGCGATAGACATCATTGCTGATGAACTGCAAAGGGGCATTGAAACGGCTCATAGCTCGCTCCACGAAGTTGTGCACCTCATCGGGACCACCTAGTAAAGCACGCCAACGTTGCCATTCGGGAAGAACTTCTTGCGGTTTGATCGCGTTCTGCGCATAACGGGCGCGGGAGCGGCGCTCGCCTTCTTCGGCGTTACGCCAACTTGTTTCCATGGAATGCGCCTCTTCGCCAAGGCTGAAATCAAACATTAGCTGGTCAGCACGCCCTCTACGCAAGAGAACTGCGTTCATCAAAGCGCTCGTCACAGCGCCGCGTTCCTCTGGAAGTGGTACAGTCACGCCGGTTGCCTTACGTATTGTTTCCGCTTTACGTAGAATCACGTCAAGAACGGCCCCGTCGATTGCGCTGTCCGGCGAATAAAGCAGAACAGAATAGACCTTTGACTTCGGTTGTCCGTAGCGGTTCACGCGACCTTCACGTTGCTGATGCCGGGTCGGATTCCAGGAAAGGTCATAGTGAATCACTGTGTCGAAAAGGCTTTGCAGATTGATGCCTTCGGAGAGGCAATCCGTAGCAACAAGCAGTCTCTGTTCAGCCTCTGTCATGGATTCGACCCGCTCGCGTCGCTCGTCGGCCGTGAGAAGACCAGTGACAGCTTCAATCCGCAATTTCGGGAAATGCTTCTTCAGCGCCAGGGCGACATGCTCGGCGGTTGCGATAAATCGGCAGAAAACAACAGGGTTGGCACCAGCGGCAATTAGTGGACTGAGCAGATGCACAGCAGCTTCTAGCTTTGGGTCCTGCCGCTTGGTGAGTTGCTCAGCCTGTTGAAGAAGATCCTTCAAAGCATCGTTACCCTGCATCCCCGAAGCTGGCTCCACATCGAGGGCATCAGAATCATCGGAATCGTCGAAGATCTGTTGCTCCAGTTGATCGGCCTCAGCTTGTAAGCGGTTTCGTAATGCGCTGACAGCAGCAGCCGGCGACGATCCCACGCAGCGCATCAATGCCAGGGTTCCCCAAAACGCAAGACGACGCTGCTGGAGTTCAGCACCTGCACTCTGGACGATACCTAGGCAGTAATCCAGCACTGCTGTGTGAAATGACCGATGTTCGGGACTCAGATTGTAAGGGTGTTCTGCGGTGTCATGGTCTGGCAGAACTCGCTCATCGCCCCATTCCCGGCTTGTGATGTCGATACGACGGCGCTGCACGAAGTGCCGGGCCAACCGAACTCTGGCTGACTCGTCTTCTAGAGACGCTCCAGAAAAATCTGGGTCAAGAAGACTGAGCAGACGATCATACGCATTCTCATCTCCACTATGAGGAGTTGCCGTGAGCAGGAGCAGATGGCGTTCAGCGTCTTCCGCGAGCCGTTTCATTAACTCAAACCTCTGCTGGCGGCCCTGATGAGTGCCGACACAGGCATGGGCTTCATCAACAACGACCAGAGGTGGACAGGTTCGAGCAAAGCTCTCCCTGCGCTTGTCGGCTTTGATGTAGTCAAGGCTGACAACAGTGAACGGATGTGCATCAAACAGTGTCTGCGAAGCTGGAAGACCTCGCTCAAGTTTCGCAGCCGAGGCTGCTGTTACGGCGGTCGCGTCAATATCGAACTTGCTTTGCAGTTCAGCCGTCCATTGATCTACGAGGTGTGGTGGGCACAATACAGAAAAACGCTCAACTTCTCCGCGATCCATAAGTTCGCGAACAATGAGGCCTGCTTCAATCGTTTTGCCAATACCCACATCGTCGGCGATCATCAAACGGACGACTGGTAGCCTGAGTGCCATCAATAAAGGAACTAATTGATAAGCGCGCGGTTCAAATCCTAGTCGAGCAGCGGAGCGGAAGGGGCCCGCGCCACGACGCAAAGACATGCGGAGTGCTGCGGACAGCAGGCGAGCCGCATCCTGCGAAGCAACTTGTTCTACGGATGGAAGAGCAAAAACTGCCGGACGAATCGTTTCCCGTTCAAGAACCGGGCAAAAGAGCTGTATGTCCGCCTCTGTACCGGATAGCGGGCGCAGAGCTATCCAGTTGTCGCTGGGAGGAGGTAGTGCAACCCACTCTCGCCCACGTGCATATACGAGATCGCCGGGAGAAACACTGAGGGTCACAGGCCAACTCCTAGAGCTTTCAATAGACATTCCGGTGCTTCGCTTCCTGGTTGTTCAGGAAGGACTATAACGGAGTAGCCTCGGCGGCAAAGGCGTTCTTCAAGTTCTGCACTGTGCCCAAATAGAGCGGCAACAAGTGATTGTGCCCATACAAGAGGAACCACCGCATCGCCAACTTGAACAGATTGAGAATCTGGAACTGGAATCTTCCATGATGCGCAAGCTGTAGCCCACTCTGACGGCATTGGTTCAGGCTTCATGGATACAGTATGGCTTCGTGCAAGTCGCAGCAAAATGCGCAAAGCTTCAGGGGCGGTTCGATCAATCGATTCATGATCTGGTTGATTGTAGTAGGAGAGCAGACAGCGATAGCAACCAGCCACACAATTCGAGCTACTGGAGTACGTGATCAGGTTTGGATCTGCTTTTTCAATTGCGTCTTCAATATCCTCAGCATGCATCAGAAGCAGCGCAGATCTTGCAACTCTGGCCAAAGCCGTCGATTCGGCAGCAAGTCGGCTCAAAACGCCGGCGCCACCCTCTGTTGCTTCAAACATCAGAATCGCCTTTCGCTGATCCCGCGACGGAACAGGCTCGGATAATGTCTCTCCCTCTTCCAACTGAAAAACGAGTTCCAGGCCTCTGGTCAAAGCATGTTGAAGTGTTGTCATCGCAATTTCAGAACAAGGAGATCCTGCTAACCGAATCAATGCTGAATTCTTGGTGTCTTGGACAATGGGGACAACTCTCTGCTTGGGTGTTCGATCTGGGTCTGGTTCTGGGGCTTCATCAAGAGCACTCCCCACCCAGCGCCCGTTCATCGGGTCTAAGCAAAAGCCAAGGATTGTTCGATCTTGCCTGCGCCGAAGACCTTTATTGATTCGGCTAATGGATGCTCCCGATGAATAATCTATCCGAAGAATTGGACCTTCGGCATCCTCTGCGATCGCAGATTGAACATCGTATCCGTCAGCGCGTTTGGGCCACGAAAAGACGGTTTGTATCTCAAATCCCTGACGTTGGCGCTCCTCATCATTGGCGGTGATTCGCTCTGTTGGGGCCGTTTCAACATTATCGATCCGCAATGTGTTTCGGACTGGATGGATGCCTGCCATACCGGTGCCACAAACATGGCAGCGTTCAGTCTCTTCGCTATGAGACGCACCGCACTCATCACAGATAAATAGGTCACTCGTCGTCAGCAATCCCGTGTTTTCAGAGCGCGAGCCAGCGGGAAGCTTGGCCTTGTAAACGCGGTATGCACGTCCTTCGTGGTAGACCAGACTACGCGGTCCGAATTCAGAAATGGCAAGAAAGCGCGCTCTTTGGAGATATGTGGCTTTAGGTCCACCTAATCCTACTGCTGGGATGAACGCATAGAGGGGCAGGCGAGGAAAATTGTATCCGGGGAGGAAGCCTTCAGTCGCCAAATAGCGATAAGTGTAAAAATCAGATCCACCAGAAGAGTTGCCTCGTTCCAAAAGTCCGAGTTGCTCATTTGCCTGGGCCTGCTCGATCTTAGCCTGCCTTCGCTCACTTGAAGAAAGGCCTGGAAGTTCTGACTTGCGGTTGGCTTCCTTCAGTTGAGCACGCGCGCCTGCATACAATTGACGCCAGCGCTCAAATGCTGCATCGAAACGGCTGGCCGCTTGCGATACTACCTCCTCAATAAACCTATCAGGATCTGCCGCCCATAAGGGATTTGAAGCTTTCAGATCTGTACGAATGCTCTCAAAAATCCGTCTCATCCTGGCTCGTGCCCGCACAGCTACTTCAGAAGCGATCAGGGATCCGTAGATTTCGGAACGAACCGGGAGCGATTCTTGCTGCAGATCAAGAACACGAGGAATGTCCGCATCAAGTTCCTGCCCGGATTCCGCCAACCACGCCGCATGCAGATGAGCCTCAACCAGATCGCGATTGGAGAGGTCAAGAGCTGGTGGTTTAACAACACCGTTCACCATCTCTGCCGGGACCTCAAAATAATGTTGATCGTGTGGGCTTTGAGCAGCACAATACGTTACGATAAGCGCTGCCTGTCCCGAACGTCCTGCTCTTCCAGAGCGTTGCGCATAGTTGGCCGGAGTCGGCGGAACATTTCTCAGATAAACCGCGTTCAGTGCGGAAATATCAACCCCAAGTTCCATCGTCGGAGAGCAGAACAGCACAGGGAGGAAGACCGAGGGTTCTCCAACCTGTCGAAGTTGATCTTTACAGGTCACCAACTTCTCTTGATCATCCGTGTTCCACCGGAACCGCCACTCCCGCCATTCCCTCTGATCCTGATCTACTTGTGCTGTGTGCTCGCGCCCCTCCAGACCAAATAGCCCGTCACCACCTGCAGTCAATGCTGTTGCTAGGGTGTCATACAGTTCGACAAAATAGGGGTTCGCTGATTTGCTCGAACTAGGCTGTCCGAGAGCCAAGCGCACAGCGTTTGACGCAAGTTGCCAACCTAAAACATTGAAACTGGTGTTTACTTCTCGGACCAGCTGATATTCGGCTGCAGCGCTCAGTAACGCCCTCAAGACTTCAATGTAGCGACGTCCTGACAGGCGCTGCCCCCAGATTTCTTCGCGATTTAGCCTTCGAGCAAGACTACTCTTTGCGCCGCCGCGAAGGATCAAACGTTCATCTCGCACATTTATGTCACGCTGGACATCGAGAATGAGATACGAAGCAGTTCGGGGTTCCTCGAATGCAGAGATTGACCATGGATCACGCAAATGCTGACGCGCAGCGCTTTTGATCATATCCACTGCTGCTGGATCCAAGGCTTCAGCTGTAATTGCAAGGCCCTGTCGCATTGTGTCGAGCAGTATCTTAAGTGCGCGCATGCGCGCCTCAGGCGAAGCTGTACGCAGTTCATCGGGAGCACTCCGAAAGGCCTCTTCGTCCCTCGCAAGATCTTCAATGGACAGGTAGTGCGCAGTAATCAGTTGCAAATCTTCTAGATTTGGATTAGTAAAACGCCAGCCGCGTCGCTGGTCAGTCCAGACTCGGTGCGTCAGGACTCGGGCGAGCGTTCTTTCTGCTTCAAGCTGAGCGACGCCCTTCGCATTGGGATCTAGCATCCACTCTTGGCGACGAGTAAAATTGGCTGCAAGAAATCCGAGCGTTATCTGAACGCGACGGCCAAATTCCTCTTCTCCAAGTCCCTCATGACCAGCATTACGTACGGCCGCATAAATCGCTGCACGAAGCAGCGTAACAAACAGAAAATCATTAAAGTGCCCGGCTTGCAGTGCGGCATCCTGTCGGTTGTCAGTAAAGCTAAGAATCTTCCTCTTGTTTCCTTCTACAGCGCTCTCTGGCATATTCATCCACCGTAACGCGCTTGACACAAGGAGCGTGGTAGCAGAGCTTCGTCCTTCAGCGGAAAGCCCAGCAAGTTTGTTGATCTCGCGCATTTGAGCAACTGGATGATTACCACACGTTAGGCAAAGGCAAAACTTGCCCGGCAGAAACCACGCACGCAGCCCACCGCGATCGATTGCGCCAGTTGAATCAATGGAAACAGATCGAGATATCTGTTTTCGTCTACTTGACTTAATTCGCAATCCACTTCTTGTCTGCTCCGTCCATTCTTCTGGATAGTCTTCTGGCGCCCCCGTGAAAGTAAACTCACGGTCGCCAATAGGTTCCAGCATGATATAGCCAGCCTCTTCAAGTGAGTCCTCATCGTCAATGGGCGTTTCATCGATAGGTCTCGGAATAGCACGGCGCACACCTTCCTCACTAGTCAGGGTAACCGGATGAAATTCTTGGCCGCATTCACGGCAGAAGTATGTCGGATAGAGACGTGAGACACAATCGCGAGGGTCATAACGTTGACCATTGAGTGTTACATCACGTTTGGGCGCATGTTGCAGAGTTGCGTAGAGTTGACCGGCACCCGATATGAACTGATGCAGTTTGAAGGCTAGGAATGCCCGCTCGCCAATTCCTCCGCGCTCTGTTGCCGGCCGGTTCATTAAAATGAGCAGTGTCTGCAACTGTTCTTTACAAAGGCGACTATCACACCCTGTGAAATCTGCGAGCTTCCTGGCAGCGCTCTCTAGTGTTATAGGGCGTCGTCGTGACATAGTCTGGCCATCCTCAAGGCCAATCTCCATCTCGACCCAGACTGCAAGAGGATGAATCCGTAGCTCTTCGTCCGTAAGCATTGGAGGGATTTCTCTGTTAATGGACGCAATCAATTGGGCGCGAAGTTGACCGACGCGAAGAGATGGTTCGGTCGCACGTTCCAAGCTCTCATCGATAACAGCATCAGATAAGATTGCTGTGCTGAATAGCTTCGTGGCAACTGCGGCAACTGCCTGAGTGCGTGATTCCTCGGTGCCTTCGCTGGCCATTGTTGCGGATGTGCCAATACAGACGGGATCTTTCCCTTCGCAGAGCCGGTCTCGCACGCGACGTACAAGCATTGCGACATCAGCACCTTGACGTCCGCGATATGTATGCAATTCATCTAAGACAAGAAAGTCAAGCCCTATTGCATTGTCGATGACAGCGCGATCGCGGCTATTCTGGCGCACCATCAGCAGTTCTAGCATCATAAAGTTTGTTAGTAGTATGTCGGGTTTGTCATTCTGGATCTTACTTCGTTCTTCGTTGCTTTCCTGCCCTGTATAGCGAGCAAATGTTGGACGAGCTTCGAGGTCAAGCCCAGACTGATCCAGGAACTTTTCAAGTTCGTTCATCTGGCTATTCGCCAGTGCATTCATTGGGTAAACAATAATGGCCCGTGTACGGCGCGGCTCTTTACGCGCACGGCTGCGGAGAATTGAATCAATTATTGGAACGAAAAAGCATAGAGATTTTCCAGAGCCTGTTCCCGTCGTAACAACAAAGCTCTTGTGTGCTGCAGCCTTAGCGACGGCTTGGGCCTGATGACGGTAGAGAGTGATTGGCTTTCCATCAACACGGAATACCGAGGCCGTGCGTCGGTCCAGTACGCCGTCTTTGACCAATTTGTCGAGGCTTTCACCACGCTCGAAGTGAGGGTTAATGCTAATCAGCGGTTCAGGCCAGAAGACCCGGCTACCGTAAAGGGAATCAACCTTTTCTCGGATATCTGTTGCTCGTATCCTTGTGAAAGACCGAGCGAAACGCGAGTAATCTTCAATGAGCGACTCATCCAAATCAAAGACATTCATGGGGATACCCTCGACCTCGACTGCCCCTTTGCGGCACCGATACGGAAGGCGTCTCTCGGATCAGTCTCCAAATATTGCAATGAAAAGTGCATAACCATATTAAATCAAAAGACTTGTCCCGACTTCGGATCGGAGCGTCTTTGGCCCAAAATATTCTTGGACTGACGGGTATCAAGGCCGGAAGCCCCCCCTCCGTGCATTATCCCCTCGGCAATATGGCATTGGCATGCCAGTGGCATCCCACAGCGCTTCTACAGCATGTCAACGAACATTCGTCAGGAGCACAGGCGTATTACCCGATCCTCGAACAGACACAGCGAGATTCAATGGAGATCACTCCATGGATAGACTGGTTCCTTTAGCTGCTTGGGCCGTGCCATCGAGGAGGCGCAGAAATCGCTGGCGTCGGTCCTAGTCAAAGTGCACATTTGGGAGTCGATCGCAACCGTACAACTCAATGAGCGGCAAATCAAGGTGCTGAATCTGCTAGCCGATGACGTTCAAGGAAAATTGACCTTATCGAAGTGGGCCAAACTGACCAAGCGCTCACGGGAAACCGCTGTGCGCGATATCGTCTACCTGATGGAGCATGGCATCCTAGTCCGAAATCCTGGCGGAGGGCACAGCACGGGCTATGCGATTGAGGGAACAAATCAACAGAACACGTAGCGCCAATCAGTACTCAACGCGGCGAAGCTGTTTAACCTGCGCCTTCCAATGAGCTGAAAATCGAAGCATCGAGAAGGCATGGAAAGGTTTCACAGTTTTTGCAGAGTTCTTGGATGGCATCCAAAATGAAGTGGTAGTAATTGCGGTCTGAAAGCGCTGCAGATGTTACTTGCAAGGGTAAAATGTTGTTGCTGTTTATCCATTTCATTACGCGGCTATCGATTGGAATCTCAAACCGCGTCAAGCCTAAATCCTGAAGAATATTGCGGGCCTGCTTTGGCCCAATTCCAAGTAAATGGTCTTGAAGCAGATCAGCGACCCGACGCTCCTTGCAAATATCGGACTCCGAAATGAGCGAATTGCAGCCTTCAAGAATTTTGGCCCACAGGCCGCCGTCGAGAGTTACGAAGTTCTTGGATAGTTCTGCGGCAATTTTCTTCCGATGTGTTCCTACCATATTGATAGTCAGTGTCTGATGAATCCACTCTTCCCTGACTGAAGCGCTTTCTGCAAGAACACGGTCTAGCGATAAGGGGAAAGGCTTTGACCGTTGAAATACATCAATGCGGCTTCCTTCGCCGCTCCATGCCAGGGTTGTCAATCGCATGCAAACAAGAACTTCCCAAAACGCCGACTGCGAAACTTCGGCTTTGGGGTAACGAAGATTTCTCCGATAGCTGTTCTGTACCCACGGATGTTTTTGCTCGGATGCGAGCAATTGTTTCACCGCATCGACATCAGCATCGGATACGTGCCAAACGCATTTCATTTGCTCTCCTGCTGTCTATAAGCAGAATAATCTTACAGATCAGCCATTCGTATAGGAGATCTGCAAAAAACAATCGATTGCGGCAGGAAACAGCCTCCTCGGCGGCCATCAAACCTCGTATGCCGCCTGCAAATTCTGTTCTGCGGCGAGATTTCTGCCGAGGTGTGATTCAAGGTACCCGCCCGGTTTTCCGCTATTGCGCATCCGTCCGGTTGCAGCCAGTAGACTGACGGAGAAGTCAAAGAGCCACAGCCGGAAGTTGGCTTTCTTCTTTTCGAATGCCTTCTTCCACTCCAGAAACTGTGTCTTCGCTTGGGCAGAATGGCATTTGTCGTCATCTGAACCAGCTGACAGCAGGCGCGAGACATGTTCGACTTGGGATTCGAGGTCGGCCAGAACAGTTCGGCACTTCCAACATCGATTCATATGCATTTTCACGGCATGGGCCTCAGACATGGACAGTTCACCATCAAGAAAAGCCAGCAATTTTGCATCATCAGGATGCCCTAGCGTTATGTTTGTCCGCACGGTCGATCTCCTTTCCCCCTTCTTGCTGTTCCATTGCCTCTTGCAGCTTTCGAAGGGCGCGTGCCAGCAGTGTATTAACGGAGTTCACGCTGATGCCAAGTTGCTCAGCAATCTCTCGGTACTTCATCGCTTCGAGCCGCAGCAGCAGTACCTCTTCTTCGCGTGGTGAAAGAATCGCAAGCAGCGATTGAATATCCACGAATTTTGACTGATCCGACTGCTTAGCCGGAAGTCTGCCGGCCTCTTCTGCCTCCTCAAGTGCCTCATAGCGGAAGCGTTCTTTCATACACCGGATCATAGCTCGCCGCAGGACACAGAGAGTCCACGCTTTTGGATGCTCGATCTCCTTGCCCGCACGTAACGCCTCGTACAGATGCAGAAAGGCATCCTGCGAGAGATCCTCGGCCATTGAGTAGTTTTCCGTCGTCCTGACTGCGTAGTGGACGAGTTTGGAGTACCAGTGATCATAGAGTCCTGCGATCAGTTCTGTTGCGTCATGTTCGTTCACAACCCCCACCAGCCGACAGGAAGTCGCCGATTAGGAGTGCCACGAGACGCCATTTTTCGCGACAAGGCAGTGAAACAATTCTTTGCCTATGTTTGCATTGTCAGATGGGGCACCGCGGCAGGCGCAGATTTATCGATGCCCTCCGTCTGAACCTCTGCCATTCTGTCCGTGATCAAGCACAAGTTTTTTCATCGTTTGCAGAATATCGGTGTGGTTACGGGCGAGATACCGGTCAATCATCGAGTTGCTCAACAGCCGATCAACGTATCCACAGGAGACTGTCAAAGTCAGGACATCTGTTCCATATGATTCCTCAACCGATTTCAGATCTCGAAGGATCACCTCATTCTCTCCTTCCAGCATTGACCGAGCCGCATCGGAGGTGGCTTTCAGCTTTTTTGACGATGCGGCTTTGCCGTCCAGCAGCTCTTGCTTTGTGACAGCCAACAATGCTTTGGCAAAGGGTATGGTGTAGGTGCCGCCTGCGACCATGTGCTCTGCAGCTTCAATCTGCCGAATTGGTTTCATTTTGCGCAAAACGCCAAATACTTGCGGGCTAACCTGTTTGTTGATCAGAATCTGTACTACCTCGGGGCAAATGCCGGCGAGCAAATCCCGTTTGGTCTTAATGGACTCAAGGCTGACATCGAGAGCAGCAGCGATGCGTTCCTCAGTCAGTCCGTTCTTCAGCGCTTCCAGAAGCATGAAATGCTGCGCAATCGGGGGGATATGGTTGACGTGACGGTTGTAGGTATAGGCCTCGTCATCCGTTGACAACAGACATTTGGCTTCATTGATGCCAATCGATTTCAGAATCTCAAGGCGCACGTGACCGTCGAGAAGAAGGTAGTCGCCCGGCCCTCTTGGATAGATGACCAACGGCTCAATCAAACCAATGTGCTTGATCGATGCGACAAGATGCCTGTAGAAATCGTCACTTCTGCTGTTTTGGCTAACTTCCTTTTGCGGTGCGATAAGGTCAAGCGGCAAGACGACGAGCTGGGCCTGAAAGGCCGCGATTACGGCATCCATCGACATCGTGATCCCTCCTATCCCAGGCGTTCCCTGAGTTGCTTGGGCATGTCAGTGATTCCCTCGGCTCGTAATAGGGTGACGAAGTTCTCATCTCCCAGGAGCTGTCGCATAGCAGATGTCAGCAACAGCAGTCTTTCCTTTACCAATTCGGCCTTGGAGATGAGTGTCTTCTGCTCGCGCACGCGCTGCTTGTAGACCTGGACCAGCATATTCCCGGTCACCTTGCGGCGCACTTCTTCAGCCTTGCCAGTCTTTTGGCGCTTTTCGATTCGCTTGGCAATCAATCTTCTGGCCGCAACCAACTTTGCACCCCGAAGTTCTCCGGAATCATAGGCTTCTGAAAGTGCCTGCGATATCTCCGCATCCTTTCCACTGGCGATTTCTGCGGCAACGCTGATCGGTAGTTTGCCTGCTTCAACGGCCTCAACCAGAGCGACCTCCTCGTGTTCTACGAGATGGACAATGCCCGTGACATACATGCGCTCCTTGCCAAGTTTTTTCGCAATGTCGGCGACATTGTATCCACGCTCGCGGAGGCTGCGAACTTCACGGATAATGTCTCTGTTTGATGGCGGGCGACGAGCGATGTTCTCGATCAAGCTCATTAGGAACTGATCTTCGCGCGTTGCATCAGTAATGATCGCAGGAATCGAAGTCTCACCAAGCGCCGTGAACGCTTCAATTCTTCCTTGACCACAAACAAGATCAAACAGCTTGCCGTCCGAGTTTGGTTCGTTGCGCCGCACCACGGTAATGGGCTTCTTGAGGCCGACCTCCCTAATGTTTGCGACCAGCATCTGCCAGCGACCACGGCTGCGTGAACGTGGATTTGCAATGTGTATTTGAGCAATGGGAATTGGCTCGATGTTTTGTTCCTTCATGCGGCACCCTCGATTCGAACTCTCTCTGCCATCTCCATGAAGAAGTTCAGATTGTTGAAGCGGTATACATCCAGTACAACTCCGTTCTCTGGTCTCAGACTCAGACACTCCGACAAAATGTCATGCCGAGGGAAGAGAAAGTAGTCAAGAATCTCTTCATTCCCTGGTTGAAGCCTCGCGGCAATAATAATGTCAGGCTGAAGGCTTTCATCGAACCTCAAATGCCAGCGGCGAAAGCCCGTGCGCGACTCGCGACAGCGAGCAAGAATAAGCGAAGTCGAATATTCGGAATTGATGTGCAGGAGGTCTGTTTGCGGATCAATGCTTACGGTTGCGCCCAGCGCCAGCAACTGGTCCAGGATGGAGGCAATGATCTCTTTGTGCCGTCTGCGTATTGCTCGATTAATTTCGATGTATGCGTAGTCGCGACCTGATGTCCAGCCGATCAACGTGTAGGCACGCGCAAGGCTGCCGAACCGTGCTGAGTAGCATGCGCTTGATGGCATGTCGTCGCATTCATCAATGATCAAGCCGGAGAGTCGGCCTTGTTTGCGGAGCAGCATACGCAACTTCTCAAGCAGATCTTGATCCGTCAGGTGGAGATGCCGTGACTCAATGATGGTCCGCGCGCGTTCGAATTCCCCCGACGAAATGATTGGATCAAAAGCGCCGTCGCGCCATATCCACATTTGTAATGGATTGTTGACGCGCCTATGCTTGAGCTTGAAAGACCGTCTGTTGTAAATGTTGGCGCCGATGTACTTCGGGTTAGTCAGAACCTGATGAACGGTCGCCCGCGTCCATGCTCGACCGTGCTCACCCAGGATGCCGCGACCGTTCAAGTCCATCATGATCTCCCGTTCGGTCTTTCCCTCCTCAACAAACGATGCGTAGATCTGGCGGACGACATCGATCTCGGCTTCTGGACCAGGGACCAGAATGACGCGGTCTGTCTGCAAACTCTTCCGCTCGCCTCGACCCAACAAACCTTTTGGGTTTCGGTCCCGATCGATCAGTTGACGCCTCAGCCCATAACCGGCCGGGCCACCCTGCCGAAAGCCCAGTTCAATCAGGCGGCACTGCCCGGAGAAAACCTTCACCGACAACTCACGGCTATATTCCGCTGCCATTGACCGCTTCAGCGTTTTCAAAACGGACGAGGACATGCTGCCGTCGTTCTCAAACTGCTCGGCGCAGTAGTGGACACGAACACCGGCGCGTTTGAGCACGTACTCGTAATAGGCGCTCTCGTCCACATCCTGAAAGCGCCCCCAACGGCTAACGTCGTAGACCAGCAAGGCCGAAAAGTCGATCCTCTTGGCCTCGACGTCCTCCATCAGCCGATTCAGACCTTCGCGGCCTGCGATGTTGAGGCCACTGCGCCCGTGATCGGCATACTCTTGAACGATCTCCATCTGGTGCGCAGCCGCGTACTGCCGGATAATCTCCAATTGGTTTTCCGGGGAATACTGCTGGTGCTCCGTAGACATACGCACGTATTGCGCAGCGCGCAAGGGGAGTGTCGTGTTCGTGGGCGTCGTCAATGGGCTATCCATGTTCTTTCCTGTAGCGGACGAAAGAAGCGTCCTCACCAGCGCGGCCTTCTCCTGGCGATTCCATAAAAACGCTCTATTCGGATAGTGCTTTTAGACGCTGTTTTTCGCGACAAGGGAAGGAATTTATTTTTTGTCGGCCGCACGGGGACTGGTATGTTGCAGATTTGATTTGTTTCTATCCATCGGCTCTATGTGCCATACAGTCGGCGGAGTGGTTCCTTTGGAGCACTTCCCAAAAAACACCCACAGATGCGTTTATCATGATTCAAAATACGGAAGTACTGATCGGACATCCTCATGAAGGTTCTGCACACTTCTGACTGGCATATTGGCCGCGCTCTTTACGGACAGAATCGTTATGAAGAGCATGAAGCTTTCCTCAACTGGCTGGCCGACGCAATTCAGAAGCATCATATTGAAGTGTTGCTGGTGTCTGGCGATGTATTTGACTCATCCACTCCAAGCAACCGCGCTCAGGCTCTCTATTACCGTTTTCTAGGCCGCATCGCCAGCGGAGCGGGTTCGTGTCGGCACATTGTTCTCATAGCAGGCAACCATGACTCGCCCACACTGCTCGACGCCCCCAAAGGCCTGCTTGAGCAGTTGAACGTGCATGTGGTCGGAGGGCCCTGCGACCCGATTGCAGATGAAGCCATTGTGCTTCATGACCGAGATGGTGCGCCGGAATTGATTGTCTGCGCCGTGCCCTTCCTGCGAGACCGCGATCTGCGCGCAGCGGAAGCTGGCGAAAGCATCGACGACAAGAATCGCAAGCTGGTGGCCGGACTGCGAAATCATTACGCAACTGTTACTGAGGCTGCCCTGAACAAGAAAAACGAGTTGGGCGCAGATCTGCCCATTGTTGCTATGGGCCACCTGTTTACTGCCGGAGGCCAGACGAACGATGGCGTACGCGAGTTGTATGTTGGCTCGCTGGCTCAGGTGGATGCATCCATATTTCCGAGCGGCTTGAACTACGTCGCCCTTGGCCATCTGCATACGCCACAAAAAGTTGGCGGCTCTGACTGGATTCGCTATTGTGGTTCGCCGCTGGCCCTCAGCTTCGGCGAGGCCGGCCAACAAAAGACCGTCTGTTCAGTCAATCTTGAAGCTGGATCGACCACCATACATCTGCTGGACGTACCCACCTTCCAGCCGCTCGAACAGATTCGAGGTGACTGGGCCAGCATCGCACGCCGCCTTCAGGAACTCGTTCGAAGCCAGTCGCACAGTTGGCTCGAAATCCTCTATGAAGGCGAAGAGGTGATCGGCGATCTGCGCGAGCGGATCGACCAAATTGTCGTCGGAAGCACAATCAAGGTCTTACGCATTCAGAACCAGCGCGTCGTGGACCGCATCCTGGCTCAGGCCAGCGATGAGGAAACTCTCAATGACCTCAGCGAAATTGACGTCTTTCGCCGCTGCCTCGATGCCCAGTCCGTGCCTGAAGAACAACATGAAGAACTGATCGAAACCTATCAGGAAGTACTCCTGTCACTTCAGCAGGCTGATCCGCAAGCAGAGTAAACGAGCGATACAATGAAAATCCTGAAAGTCCGCTTCAAGAACCTGAACTCGCTGACCGGGGAGTGGGAGATCGACTTCACCCACCCGGCGTACGCCAACGACGGCCTGTTCGCCATCACTGGTCCCACCGGCGCCGGCAAGTCCACGCTGCTTGACTCAATCTGTCTCGCGCTCTATGGCTCGACGCCGCGTCTGGGGCGCATCACGCAAAGTAGCAACGAGATTCTTGCCCGCGGAACCGGCGAATGCTTGGCTGAAGTCACCTTTGAAACGCAGGCTGGGCGGTTTCGCTGCTGCTGGAGCCAGCGCCGCGCCCGCCGACATCCGGACGGAGCCTGGCAGTCGCCCGCGCACGAGATTGTTCATGCCGACACGGGCGAGCTCATCGACTCCACACTGCGTGGAGTCATTGAGCAGGTCGAATCGAAGACCGGCATGGACTTTGATCGCTTTACCCGCTCCATGCTGCTCGCGCAAGGCGGATTTGCGGCTTTTCTACAGGCGAAACCAGATGAACGCGCTCCGATCCTTGAGCAGATTACCGGCACGGTCATCTACAGTCAGATTTCCATGCACGTTCACGAAATACGTGCTCAGCATCGCGGCAATCTCGAAAAGATCCAGTCCGAACTCGGAGCACTGCAACTGCTGAGCGATGAAGAAGAACTACAACTAACGGATAGCCTGGCTCGGAATGAGGCGGATGACTCCGAGCTTCGTCGTCAGTTCGAGACAATTCAGGCCGCCATCGCCTGGCTTGAAATGCTTACCAAGTTTGAGTCCGATCTCAATCGCCTCGGCGCTCAGCAAACAGCCTTGCAGGAGCGCGTCACCACATTCGAGCCTGACAGGCAGCGCTTGCTCCTCGCTGAGCAAGCGCTCGAGTTCGATGGCAACCATGCTGCTCTGGAAGCGCTGCGCAAACAGTTGCACTCGGAGAGCGCTAATGCCGCACAACATCAGGAGGCGTTGCCTACGCTCACGCAAGCAGTAGAAGACGCCGGTATTGCTCTCAACAGCGCAACACTGCAACTAGCCGCCGCCAAGGCAGAACTCCAGAAGCAGGGACCGCTGCTGCAACAGGTCAGTGAGCTTGACCTGCGAATCCAGGAAAAAGAATCGCCCATCGCCGCTGCCAACAAGACGCTGGCAACGGCTACCAGCGAGGTCGACCGGCTCGATCAGCGGCACAACGATCTGTCCCTGCAACAGCAGCGACAAGGTACTGAATATCAAAAGCTGCAAGCGGAACGAATTGCCACGTCCGCCGATGCGGACCTTGCCGAAAAACTCCTCGCATGGCACGCCCGGACCGAGGAATTGGTGCGAATAGGCAGTCAACGGCTCAAGCGCCAAGAGGAAGCCGCGAGCGCACAGGAGAAGTTCCAGAAAGCTCAGAAGCGAAACGCGGCACAGCAGGATGTACTAAAGGAAGCCCAGGCAGAATCAACCACGCAAAACCAGCAGCGCAACCAACTGGACACCGAGTTGCAGCAACAGCTTGCGGGGCGTGATGCTTCAGCCTGGCGCCAGAGCGACACACTTCTCACCGCGCGCCGGGCAACCCTGGAACAGCTTCAGGCTCTCGCTATCCAATGCGCTGAGGCCCAGAGCGCGCTCGAAACGTTGGCACAACAGCAGAACCAGCTTTTGCTTGAGGATGAACGACTCACTACCCGTATTGCAGAACAACTGCAACAACAGGAAGCAAATCGCACGCTTGAAAGCACGCAACTCCATAAGCTTGACTTGCTACGGGAGATTGCCTCGCTTACCGAGAAGCGCGATCAGTTGCGCGATGGCGATCCCTGTCCGCTGTGTGGCGCGCTTGAGCATCCCTTCGCTGTCGGTGTTGTCCCACAAGCCAGCGAGGGCGAACAACTCCTCAGCGAAATTCGCCAGCAGTTGCGCCGTCTTGAGGACGAACTTTCTGTTCTGCGCGCCGAGCAAGCTGGCATCGACGTGCGGCAACGTCAAGTTGAGAACGATCTTGGCGCAAAAGCAAGATTCACTCAGGAGACAAGCACCGCCCTCAACACACTCACTGCCGCAGTGGCTGCCGAACTACAGCTTAGCGTCGATGAACTGAGCGGCGGGCTGAACGACTTGCTCGAGGAAACCACCACGCAATTGCTGCACGTTCAGTCGGTGATCGAGCGCATTGAGCCGCTCGAAGCCAGCCTGAACAAGCTGCGCGACGAGTTGGAATCATCTTCCACAATTGTTGCCAGCGCGGAGTTGGCAGCTCAACAGGCCGCCAGTGAAGAGGCTGCCGCGCGATCAGAATCCCAACGCCTTGCCACTGAGGTCGCAGTACTTCACAACCAGTTCACCACCGCGCTGGCCAGTCTGAATACCGAACTCGCGTCCTTTGGTTTTGTAGCAGAAACCGCCAACGCCGCTAATCAATACCTGGTCGCGCTTGAGACGCGTCGCGACCAGTGGGTTGCCCGGCAAAATCGACTGACCGAGTTGGAGCGTGAGTCAGCTGCTCTTGATGCCACTCTGAAGGCGCTCACCGCGCAACTAGAACAGGCCCGACAAGATCTCTCCAACTGCCGGACCAATCATCAGAACCTTCTCGAAGCCCAGCAACAACTGCGCGAACAGCGCATTATGCTCTTCGGCGACTGCTCGCCCGACCTAGAAAAAGGTCGACTAGAAGGGGCTATCCAGGCTGCGGAGCAAGAGCAGAGGCAAGCCCAGCAGCAACACGCTCAGGCTCAGTCGGCGTTGACACGGTCACAAGATCGCATCCACTCGCTGACTGACTCGATCGCGGCGTTGACCCAGCGCCGCTCAGACGACGAACAAGCCTTTGGTCAACGCCTGAGCCAAGCCGGTTTTGCCAACGAGGATGCCTACTTGACGGCTCGACTCTCGGTTGAGCAACGCGCCACTTTAAACCAGCAGGCAATGGATTTGACCAACGAGCAAGCCGCGCTTTCTGCCTTGATTCGCGATACCACCCAGCAGAGGGATGCGCAGCGTGACCGGCAAGTGACAACCGAGTCCGTCGATTCACTCCAGCAGCGCGAAGTGCGGTTGGGCGACGAATTAAAACAATTGCGTGAGGCTGCGAGCCGTATGCGAGGGCAGTTGGACGCGCAACGCCAGCTCAAAAGTCGCCAACAAGAAAGCTTGTTGACGCTTGAAACCCAACGCAGTGTTTGTGAACGCTGGAACAATCTTCACCTGCTAATCGGTTCGGCCGACGGCAAGAAGTTTCGCAACTTTGCGCAAGGTCTAACCTTTGAACGAATGGTAGCGCTGGCCAACCTGCAATTGCGCAAGCTCACCGACCGCTACCTACTCTTCCACGACAGCAACCTACCGCTTGAACTGCAGGTAGTCGACAGTTACCAGGCTGACCAGGTGCGTTCCACGCGCAACCTTTCCGGTGGCGAAAGCTTTCTGGTCAGCCTCGCGCTCGCCCTCGGCCTCTCCCATATGGCCAGCAGGAATGTGCGCGTCGACTCCCTGTTCCTCGACGAAGGCTTTGGCTCCCTCGATGAAGACACGCTGCAAACAGCGCTGGATACACTTTCCACCCTGCAACAGGAAGGGAAACTCATCGGCGTCATCTCACACATCGCGGCTTTGAAGGAACAGATCCGAATCCAGATTCAGGTGGAGCCGCAGACAGAAGGCAGAAGCGCCCTCATCGGTCCCGGGTGCAGGCTGCTTTGAATACTGCACTACTTGGATAGTGCTTTCCGGCGCGTTTTTTCGCGACAACGAATGATTTTTCCTGCCGGTCGCTCGGTTCCCGGGTGTTCTGGAAGATTCATAAAAACTGTCCAGCGGGTTGGAACACCGAACCAACGACGTTGTCGCCGCAATCCGCTCGAATACGGCTACTGATAATACAGGGAAACAGGGATTCGAATTCCCTGATAACGCCAAATAAATTCCCTGTTCCGTTTGCAGTGAATAGCGGCTATCCAATTGAAATATCGCAGGCTTTGACTGGGCGGCAGGCGCGCAGTCACGATCTTTCCCTGTAAAATTCCCTGTTAACGGGAATTGGGCGCGGAGAGGGGTTCTCTCGGGACTGCGCCCACCGCCATTGCATGGAGCAGGCGCTCGCTCATCGCTCGCACGATCTTTTCCGCCTTCTGCGAAGAAAGCTGAAAACCGCCCTGGCAAACCGGTGGAGTTTTTGGGGCGGCGGGGAAGCGGATTGCGGAGCCGGCGGGTTCAGCAAACGGGCCGCGGTCTCATAGTGTGCCACGGTTTCAGCCGGATTCAGAACCGGGAATTCCGGGAATTGGTATACTTGGCCATGTCGTCTCTTTCCGGCGCAAACCCATTGGTGCCCTCCAGCACCCGCGAAATTCCCTTCAACTACACCTCCGCGGATGACCGCCAGGCTATTTCGTTTCTGCTGGGCCCGGCGGCGGTGCAGGTATTGGACGAGTTGCGCAGTGCCCGCGTCACGGGCCGTTCGGCGCGCCGCCTGATGCGCATCTTCGGCGACGTGCTGATTCACCGCCGCAATCCCTATCTCTTTCACGAACTGGTGGATGCCGCGCCGCGGCGGAAGCGCTTCTTTGCCAATGTCGGCAAGGACATGGAAGCCATCTCCAAGGGCGCCAACGGCGATCCGCGGGTGCTGGAGATGCTGGATCGCTGTCGCCATCTGATGGCCGAGTTCCGTGCCGACGTGGAAGGCCGGCCCGATCTGCGCAACCGCATCAAGCGCGCGCTGGGGGCGGTCATCGGCGCCGGCAACGTGCTCTTCGATCCCTTCTCGCTGGTCTCTCACGCCACCGACGCCACGGATTGGCGCTTGCACCTGCCTCTGGCGGTGGTCACGCCGGACCTGGAAGCACAGGTTGCGCCACTGCTGGCGGCGATTGGCCGGCTGGGACTGCGGGCCATTCCGCGCGGCGCCGGAACCGGTTTGACCGGCGGCGCGGTGCCCCTGCGCTCCGGCTGCGTGGTGGTGAATACCGAAAAGCTCAATCACATCCGTGGCATCGCCGAGCGGGAATTTATTCTCGCCGACGGACGCAGGGTGGGCGCGCAGACCATGGAAGTGGAAGCCGGCGTAGTCACGGAAAGCGCCATGGAGCACGCCAGTGAGCACGGCCTGGTCTTTGCCACCGACCCCACCAGCGCCTGGGCCAGCACCGTGGGCGGCAACATCGCCGAGAACGCCGGCGGCAAGCTGGCGGTGCGTTGGGGCACCTGCATCGACAACCTGCTCGATTGGCAGATGGCCATGCCCAACGGCCAGCGTTGGACGGTGCGCCGCTGCAATCACCAGTTGCGCAAGATTCTGCCCCAGGACGTGGTGGCCTTCGAGGTTCTGGACGAAGCTCAGAACCCGGTGCGGAAGATCGCGCTGCGCGGCACCGAGATTCGCAAGAACGGGCTGTGGAAGGACATCACCAACAAGACGCTGGGCGGGCTGCCGGGCATGCAGAAGGAAGGCACCGACGGGGTCATCACCTCGGCGACTTTTGTGCTCTATCCCGCATACAAAGCCAAGCAGACCCTGTGCCTGGAGTTCTTCGGCCCCGATTTCGAAGAGGCCAGCCGTGTCATCCTCGAGCTTTCCCACGCCTTCCCCTTCCCCGCTGAAGAGCAAGAGACGCTGCTGGCGCTGGAGCACTTCGACGACGAGTACATTCGCGCCATCGGTTACAAAGTAAAAGCCGCCCGCGCCCAGACGCCGCGCGCGGTGCTGCTCATCGATGTGGCCGGCGACTCGCAGGAGCAGGCCGGCCGCGGCGTGGCCCGCATTCGCGCCCTGCTGGCCGAGCACCCCAACACGGTGCTGTTCGTGGCCCGCGACAACGCCGAGGCCACCCGCTTCTGGGCCGATCGCAAGAAGCTGGGCGCCATCGCCCGCCGCACCAACGCCTTCAAGATGAACGAAGACGTCGTGCTGCCGCTGGCGGCGCTGGCTGAGTTCGCGCACTTTTGCGACGACGTCAACATCGAAGAGGAGCGCTATGCGCAGCTTCGCTTTGCCGAGCGCGCGCAGGAGATTCTGACCGCACCTTCCAGCAGCGAGGATGCCGAGGAGCTGGCGGCGCAAATCCCTGCCCGTGTCGAGCTCTGCGCCGCGTTTCGCCAGCGGGTGGAAAGCATCGATGCCAAGACCCTGCGTTCCCTGGCGCTGCTCAACGAGTTCCGCCACAACCTGGAACGTTTGATGCGCGGCTACCCGGCGGTGCTGGAGGCTCTGGAACGCGCCCACAACGAGGTGCGCAATCGCCGCATCGTGCTGGCCACGCATATGCACGCCGGCGACGGCAACGTGCATGTGAACGTACCGGTGCTCTCCAACGACCGGCCCATGCTGCAACGCACCGACCACAGAATCGACGAAGTGATGGCCAAGGTCATCTCGCTGGGCGGCGTGGTCAGCGGCGAGCACGGCATCGGCGTCACCAAGCTCAAGTACCTGGAGCCGGAGCGCATTGCCGAGTTGAGCGCCTATCGCCGTGAGATCGATCCCGGCGGCCTCATGAACCCCGGCAAGCTGGAAGATTACGCGGCGCTCGACCACATCTTCACCCCCTCGTTCAACCTTCTGGAACTGGAAGCGCGCATCTTGCAGCACGGCCAGTTGGAAGAGCTCTCGCGCAAGATCGCCCATTGCGTGCGCTGCGGCAAGTGCAAGCCCAGTTGCTGCGTCTACCATCCGGCGCGGGGCATGTTCTTCCATCCACGCAACAAGAATCTGGCCATCGGCTCGCTGATCGAGGCGCTGCTCTACGATGCGCAGCGCAAGCTCTCGGCCAGCTTCGAGCTGCTGCCCTGGCTGGAAGAGGTAGCCGATCACTGCACCATCTGTCACAAGTGCCTGCCGGTTTGCCCAGTGGACATCGATACCGGCGAGGTCTCGGTGCTGGAGCGGGAGATTCTTTCCAGCACCGGCAACAAGCACATGGCGACCGCGACCAAGCTCACCTTAAGCTATCTGGATAGCCACTCGCCGGCTTACAACAGCCTCTTCCGCGCCTCGGTGATCCAGTTGGGCGGCACGGCGCAGCGGGTGGCCAGCAAACTGGCGGCGCCGCTGCAGGCCCTCGCCGGCAGCGCCCAGTTCTATCCGCTGCAGATGTTGCGCTCCTCGCTGCCTGCCTATCCCGGACAGACCTTGCGCGATGTACTGCCCAAGTGCGAGGCGGATCAGGCGTTGTGCTTCGAACCGGCGGCCCACGGCGCGCAGGAAGCCAAGACCGTCTTCTATTTTCCCGGCTGCGGCTCGGAACGCCTGTTCAGCGACATCTCCATGGCGACCATCCATCTGCTGCTGGAGACGGGAACGCGCGTGGTTCTGCCCCCGCCCTTTCTGTGCTGCGGATTCCCGGCGCACGTCAACGCCAAGACCGATCAGCACTCCCGCACCGTGCTGCGCGACTCGATTCTCTTTGCGCAGATCCGCGAGATGTTTGCCTACCTCGATTTCGATGCCTGCGTGGTCACCTGCGGCACCTGCCGCGAAGGCCTGGCGGGCATGGATACACCCAAACTCTTCGGGCGCATTGTGGATGCGGGCGCCTATCTGGTGGAGCGCGGTTTCAAGGTGCAGGGCGAGGGCGACTATCTGTACCATGCGCCCTGCCACGACTCGCTGGACGGCAAGGCGGCCAGCGTGTTGCAAAAGCTGGGCGGCTTCGGACGCGTCACGGCTGTGCCGCACTGCTGCTCGGAGGCGGGCACGCTCTCGCTCTCGCGGCCCGACATCACGGATTCGATGCTGCACCGCAAACGCGAAGCGCTGACTCCGATTCTGAATGGCGAAAAGCGCGCGGTGCTGACCAACTGCCCGTCGTGCCTGCAAGGGCTGGGCCGCAGCCGCGACCTGGGCATCCAGCCCACACACATCGCGGTTGCGCTGGCGGAAAAGCACTCTGGAGCGGAATGGAAGCAGAAGTTCCTGGCCCAGGCCGGCCAGGCCAGCACGGTCAACTTCTAGCGCGTCATCCGGAATGGCGCAGAACGGAAGTTCCTCGCTGTCTCACCCTTTCCGCCGAAGAGCGCGGAAAGGAGGGGGCACGGAAGTCTACAGTGATAACCAAAATGTCTTAAGCGCCCCGTGCCCATCCTTGATGCGATCTGCTCAGGGGCGAATTCCCAGCGCCTTGCAGGATTCGGTGGCGACGTGGGCGGCCTGGCGCAAGGCCGCCTCAAACGCGGCTCCCTGAGCACGGAAGGAACAATAGGCGCCGTGCAGCACGTCGCCCGCACCCAGCGTGTCGGCGGCTTGGATGGCTTCGATCTCGATCTCGAAGCGGCGTCCCCGCTCCCAGCCAAGAATCGACCGTGCACCGCGGGTAACGGCGATCTGCGCCACGCCCTGCGCCGCAAACCAGGCGGCGATGCCCTCTGGATCGTTTTGCGCCGCGGGAGCGATGGCCGCGGACAAGACAAAGCGCTCGCTACAGATGGCAGTGGTGAGCAGCGGAGCCAGCCGCTCGGTTCCCGGCTTGCAACTGCCGCCGTCGAGACAGATTTCAGCGCCCGCCTCTTTGCAATCGGCCAGCAGCGGCAGCATCTCGGCGAGATGCCAGCCGTCGCTGAGCACAATAGATGGAATCGCACCCCACTCCTCTGGAACAGCTTGCGCCCACTCCTCCGGGAGCGCAGGCAGAGCCAAACTGGCCAGCGGCGGATTGACGATGGTGCGGCTGGCGCGGCCGGAGCCCAGCAGTACCGCGGTCAAGGGAGTCTCGAAGACGGTTCCGGCAGCCAGATCGAGCAGGCGAATCCCGCGGCGGTGGAACTCGGCGCGCACCGCTGCGGCCCACGGCCCGCTGCCGACGGCGCTGATTAAGAAGCTCTCTCCACCCAATTGCGCATGAGTTAGTGCGGCGTTGGCCGCTGGCCCACCCACAGCGGCGTGAAACTGGCGGGCGTAGACCTTGCTGTCTTCCTCGGGGAGATGGTCCAGCCAATAGAGAGCATCGAAGGTGGTGCGACCGACGAAGAGTACGCGGGGCTTGGGGTCTTGCGGTTCGGTCACCATGGGTTGATTGTAACGAAGCCGATCCTCTGATAGGTGCCCCAGACCACGCTTCTGGAACCTGAGAGTACTGGACCATCGCATGTCCGATAAACCGGAGATAGGCACCCGCATTGCGTTCATCCTCTTTGGTCTATGTATAGAGTTTTGCGGGCTTTTGGTAGCGCGATGGTCGACATCGAAAAGAGATGAGAAATTGCTTTTGCGGCAAGAGATAACGGCGGAGCTGGATCGCGCTAATCCTGTTCTTTAACCTGTCGAGCCTTTGCTTTCTCCCCGCGCTGCTATCCCGTTTCCAGGATTGGATTCTGAACCTGCCAAGGCTCTGAAGTCCGAACCTGAACCTGTACCAACCGCAGACCCTTCGCTGCGCTCCCGATGAACGGGTCGCGTCAGGCTGTTGGGTTTCCCATCCTTGCGACATAAAGCGTAGCAAGGATGGGGCGCGGAACTTGTTGGGCGCCTCGTTCATTTCGCCGCAACCCGCCACGGCGAGTCAAGAGGCTCAGGATAACAGCGGGACGAGGAAGATCGCCGATCCTCGTTCCACACACGTTTGGCTTACGTCGTTTCGGTGATGGCGTCGGTGGACTTGCTCATCTTGGCGGTGCGTTCCAGTTTGTCCCAGTTGAAGGGCTTGCCGTCGATGGCCCGCTTGACGGTCTTGAAGAGGACGATCGAGAAGACCTGGCGGTAGGCGAAGCGCTGCAGCCAGATGTGGAAGAGCAGCCAGCCGTCGCCCTTGTTGGCGGGATGGCGGCGCTCCAGGCTGAAGGCGATGGCGCTGGTGACGAAGTCGATCAACAGGAAGGCGCCGAAGTAGGCCAGCAGCTTTTCCAGGTTGGCCATGGAGGCGGCTTCGGGGTGGTAGTGGCGATCCACGAAGTACGCGCCCACGCCCCAGACAAACATCATGTCGATGAACGGCGAGACCAGCGGCAAGAGCATCTGGAAGATGAGGATGTTGGGCAGAGCGAAGAAGCCCATCACCTTGTTGCGGACAAACGCCATGCGATGCTTCCAGACCGCTTGCAAGATGCCGAAAGACCAGCGGAAGCGTTGCCGCATCAGTCCCTTGGCGTCGATGGGAGCCTCGGTGAAGGCTAGCGCGCGGTCTTCGTAGACCACCTTGAAGCGCTGTTCGAGCAGGTTCATGGTGAGGTCGGCGTCTTCGGCGACGGTGTTGATGGGGTAGCCGCCGGCGGCCTTGACCGGGGCGGTGCGCCAGGCGCCGATGGCGCCGGGTACCACCATCACCACATGAAACAAATCCAGCGCGCGGCGCTCGAAGTTCTGGCTGGTGATGTACTCGAGGGCTTGCCAGCGGGTCCAGAGGTTGACGCGGTTGCCCACCTTGGCGTTGCCGGCGACAGCGCCAATGGTGGGATCTTCGAAGTGGGGGATGAGCTTGGAGATGGCGTCGGGAGCGATGACGGTGTCGGCGTCGATGCCCACATAGATCTCTTCCCCCAGCTGTTCGAGGGCGAAGTTGAGGGCTTCGGCCTTGCCGCCGTTGGGCTTGGTGAGCACCTGCACGCGGCCGGATGCGATCTCCGCCTGGTAGGCCGCGCGGGCAACTTCGACGGTGCGATCCTTGGAGCCGTCGTCGATGACAATGGCACGCAGGTTCTTGTAATCGGAGTTGAGCACCGAGCGGATGGTGCGCACGATGACTTTCTCTTCGTTATAGGCGGGAATGAGCACGGCGACGCGGGGCAGGTAGCCCAGCGAGGCCTGGCGATGGGGCCGGCGCAGGCGATCGATAATGGCCAGAATGCCGATCAGGATGAGGCGTCCGCTCATCAGAATGTCGCCCACAAAGAAGATCAGCACGATGATGTGGCCGAGGATGGCCAGCCCGGAAAAGGCGATGGAGTCGGGCAGAGCGCGCAACTGCTGCCAGAAGGAGATGCGGGGCATGACCTGGGCGGTGGTTTTGCCCATCAGCGCGGAGACCGGAACCAGGGTGTAGCCGTGGGCCCGCAGGGCGTCGATCAGCACCGGTAGCGCGGCCACGGTGGCCGAGCGGTCGCCGCCGCCGTCGTGCATGAGGATGATGGAGCCGCGAAACTGCGGCTTGGTCTTCATCAGTTCCAGTTGATCGAGGATGGACTGGACGATCTCCTGGGGGGTCTTGCGGGTGCGCTCGTCCCAGTCGTTGGTGTCCATCTTGCTGCCCACGATGGTGAAGCCGTCCTGCTGGATGCGGGAGACCGGGGCGGCCTGATCGTCGGTGTCCGGCTCCTCGTCGATGTCGTAGGGCGGGCGGAAATAGAGCGGCTGAATGCCCAGCTTGCTGGCGAAGAGCCGCTCGGTGAGCTTGACCTCCAGATCGAGCTGGCGGGTGGAGATTTCGCTGATGTCGGGATGGGTGTAGGTGTGGTTGCCGATCTCATGGCCCTCGCGCACCACCCGCTTCATCAGGCCGACATTCTCCGCGGCCTCACTGCCGATGAGCATGAAGGCGCCCTTGACGTTCTTCTGCTTGAGGACATCGAGGATCTTGGGCGTCCACTTGGGGTCGGGGCCGTCGTCGAAGCTGAGGGCAACCTCGCTGGGACGATAGCCGTATTGCTGGATGGTGTAGGTTCGCGGATATTGGTCCATGTGCTCATCGACGATGAGCTTCTTGCGCGGGTCGGCCTCATCGGTATCGACGGAGAAGCTGCGCCGGCCGGGTTGGGGCAGGGCGGTAATGCGGATGATGTCGCCGTCGCCCTCGGTATCCACATCGTGGCCGGGCAGCACGCTGCTCAGGGCCTGCAGCGAGTCGGGGCTGCTGGGCTTGTCCCAGACGCTCCACAGCGAGCTGTCTTCCTCGCCCAGCCGCCACAGCGCGAAGGTTTGCAGTCCCAGGCCGCGGGCGGCGCGCAGTTCGTTGAGCATGGTCACGCCATCCAGAAACCACACCACATGGCGCTGGTTCTTGTCTTCGTCGACGTACTCGAAGTGGGGATTGAGCGAGTCGTAGTCCAGATCCAGATCGGCATCCGCATCCATGGCCCGCTGCCAGACCTCGCTGATGTGCAGGTCTTCGGTGTTCAGCACCACCGGCCGGGGATTCTTGCGGAAGGCCTTCTTGTCTTTCGGGTTGGGGATGGAGAGGGTCCAGTCGTAGCCGTAGTTGCCCACGGCGCAGATCAGCTTCTGCTTGGGAACCAGGGTGAGCGCCCGGCGCAGATTGGCGGTGAACCATTCCTGGCTGGCAATGGGGCCGGGACCGCCAGTGGTCTGGTGCTGGTCGTAGTTCATGAGGATGACGCCGTCGGAGTTGGCGGCGGTCTGGCGCAGTTCGTCGTCGCTGGCGTTGTAGAGGGTGTTGACGTACAAGCGCAGGTTGTGCGCATGCAGGTCGTCGTAAAGCTCGTGGACAAAAACCAGGTAGGCATCCTCTCCTTCGTCGGAGAGATTCTCGAAGTCCAGGGAGATGCCGCGATAGGATGGCATGGCGGCAAGAAAGGCCAGAATCTGACGGCGCAGTTCGGCGCGCTTGCCGGGATCGGCCAGAACCGCGGCGATGGCTGGATCCCAGCTCTGGGTGTTGGGATTGAAGTTGTTCAGATGGGGGAAGATTTCCGTGTCTTCCTTGGCCGCCTGAATGACCCGCTTGACCTTGTTGAGCGCATCCGGATCGTGAACCGCGGCACCCTCCACGACGGGGTATTCGCGATGGCTGTCGTTGTCGATGGCCAGCAGCACGCCCTGGGGCGCATCCACGTGCAGCCATTGGGGAAAGAGCAGATCGATCTGGTGAACGTGCTCCTTGAGCGAGGAGTAGCTGGCGGCGTCGTCCTGCACATAGTAGGCGGCGCGCAAACCTTCACCCGAATTGAAGGGGATCTCGGAGGGACGGCGATCGGTCTTGCGCCGCGCCGGACGCGCTGCCTTGCCTCCCTTGACCTGCAGGGAGCGATCCGGCAGCGCCTTGAAATTGTGCCGGGTGGTGGGCAGCAACAGCTCCGGCAAATGCTGATTGCGCAGTACATTGACGATGAAGATCGCCAGAACCAGAGTCAGAACGACGGCACTCACGTCGAAAACGCGACGCAGGCGCCTCCAGCGCTTCCGTTGGGGATCGAAGAAAATCTGCTTATTTGGCATTACGGCCTTGCTTCCCTTGGCGCCAACGCGCAAAAAACCTGCTGAGCAGATTCCGAATGGATGGGGATCGATTGCAACACCCTCTCGCCGCAGCAACCGCCGGCAGACAACTTCTGCCCCACCGCGCGAAAGAGCCTACGAATTCCGGAAAATGCACTACCCTATACAGTACGAATCTATGGAAGCCGCCTCTCTGAGTCAAACGACCATCCTGCGGCGGGTTCTGGCCCGCCTGACCGCGCCCGGCTGCAATCCTGCGGGCGCGCCTGCCTCTCCGCCCAAAAACGTATGCCTGGCCGCGGCGCTCTTGCTGGCCAGCGGGCTGGCGCTGCGCCTGTGGCTGCTGAAGAAGCTCTTCCAGGTCAACGGCGACGCCCAGATCTATGGCGGCATCGCCAAAAACCTGCTGCGGCACGGGAGCTACGCGCTGAACGGAGCTGGCAGCGAGATTTATCCCACCCTGATCCGCCTGCCCGGCTACCCGTTTTTTCTGGCCGCCTGCTTCCGCCTCTTCGGCATGGAGAATTACTGGGCGGCGACGGCGGTGCAGATTGCGCTGGAACTGACCGGTTGCCTGCTGCTGGCCGATTGCGCCCGGCGCATCGCTCCCCCCCGGCAACAGACCGCGGCGGCGCTGGCCACACTGGCGCTGGCCACGCTCTGCCCCTTCACCGCCGCCTACGCCGCGGCGCCGCTGACCGAGACGCCAACCCTCTTTGCGATGGCCCTGGCGCTGTGGGCCGCCGAGCGCTTTGCGGCGCGGCCGGGCTGGTGCAGCGCCTTGAGCTTTACCTTTGCCGTCACCCTGGCCGCGCTGCTCCGCCCCGATGGCGCGCTGCTGGGCGTGGCCCTGGCCCCGGCGCTGCTGCTGAGGTTTTTCTGCCGGCGCGGAAACAAGACCGCGGGGACTGAAGCCCGCCCATCCGATGCCGCCGCTTGCGGCACGGCTAAAGTCGCGCCCTGTTGCAAAACAACACCGAGCTTGAGCTGTTCCATAGACCATAGAACCTCGGTCTGCTCGCCGCATTCCGGCTGCAGCCGACTGGTGCGCATGGCCGCGGTCTGCGTTCTGTTGGCGCTGTTGCCGTTTGCCCTGTGGGGTGGGCGCAACTGGAAGGTCTTCCACGTGGTGCAGCCGCTGGCCCCGCGCTATGCCACCGATCCCGGCGAAGATACCCACCCCGGCTGGATTCGCTGGGTGAAGACCTGGTGCCTGGACTTCAACTGCACCAGCCAGGTCTATTGGCCGGTTCCCGGCGACATCCTCGAACTGAGCGCTCTGCCCGCTCGCGCCTTCGATTCGCCGCGACAATATGACCAAACCGCGGCGCTGGCCGGCGAGTACAATCGCGGCGGCATGGAACTCACTCCCAGCCTCGACGCCCGCTTTGCCCGCCTGGCCGAGGAGCGGGAACAGAGTCATCCGCTGCGCTCCCGCCTGCTGCTGCCGCTGGGACGCATGGCCGATATGTGGCTCCGACCCAGAACCGAGAATCTGCCCATCGACCTCGACTGGTGGGTCTACGCGCATCACCACCAGGAAACCCGCTTCGCCTGGTTCTACCTGGGGCTGAATGCCGCCTTCTTGCTGCTGGGACTGGGCGGGCTGCTGCTGCGCCCCCGCCTGTGGCCGTGGATGCTGCTCTACCTGCTGCTGCGCAGCGCCCTGCTGTGCACCGTGGAAGCCCCGGAGGCACGCTACACCCTGGAGTGCTTCCCCATACTCTTCGTTTGGGGAGGTTGTTTTCTCGCCGGGCTTTGGACTGCCCGCAACAAAAGAAAAACCGCCACGGTTTGAAGCCGCGGCGGTTCTTCTTTTGTTGCGGTTTTTACAGGCCGGAACGAGAGCAGGCGGGATCGATCATCCTCAATGGTTGACCATCTGCGTCTTGCTGTCGGTCTTGAAGGTGTAGGCATCCTCCGGCTGGGGCTGATTGACCTTGATGTTAAAGAAGAAGTTCTCGCGCCGCTCGCTGGGGCCTTCGTAGATGATCTGCTTGAGGCTGATGGCGCGCTCGGGATCGATCCAGACAATGACCTTGGAGATGTTCTTGCGCACCTCCGCATCCTTGGCCACCAGCTCCAGCTTCTCCGTCTTGACGATGGTCTTGCCATCGGGCAAAGACTCCGGGCCCAGGTACTTGATCTCCCACTTCTCTTCCAGATCCTTGCCGCTGGCCCCAAAGCCCAGGATGACGTAACCCTCCGCCTTGTTTCCGGTCTTGAAGGTGGTGATCTGATCGATGAGCTTCTCGTAAAGCTGGAAGACGCCGTGCGAGTAGGTGTAAATCTTGGGCACCGGCTTGCCGTTGACCTTGGCGATGTGGCCGGCCATCTGGCAGCTCGTGCCCTTGCGCTCGTAGTAAACCGTGCCTTCCTGCACCTCATCGTCGAAGACGGGATCGGTCTGGATGGAATGGAACTGAAAGTCGGCAGTGGTGGTGCGGAAGGTCTTGGCGGCAACGTCCAACTTGCGCAGGATGGTCTCTTTGCTCTCCGCGCCGGCCGCCGCAATCGCCGCTTTCTGCGGCGCCTTGTCTTTATCGTCGGCTGCCAGCAACCAACGGCCCGGCGCCAGCATCAGCAGCAGCGCGGCGGACACAGTGAATCTGTTTCCCAGACGCATAGATCTCCTCTCGATATTGGACGCGAAAACGCACCCGCCAATCATGAAAAACGAAACAAAGCAACAGGAGGTTCCCTAGCGGTGTGCCCAGACTCTCCAGGCGGGCTGGCCGTCGTTGCCCACCACGGTCTGCCAGTCGTCCACGAAGACGGCGTCGCCGGTGACCGGCTCGACCGCCTTGCGCAGCGCCTTCTTGATGCTGGCCTTGGAGGCGGTGGTGTGCAGGTCCAACGGCACATCGGCGGCGGCCACGGTGACGATGAAGCCGCGCTCGGTGCCCACCACCTGGATGGGATGGTGAATGCCGATGGCGCTCGATGCGGTATCGCCGTAGTTCCACAGGTGCGGGGTAATGAAGACAAAGAGCAGAATCAGCGTCACCAGCACGTCGTAGTGGAAGCTGCCGCGCGGATAGGTCCAGTAAAAGTAACTCTTGAGAAGCTTTTTCATTTCACCCTACTCAAAACTGTTCCTTACTCCAGTCCAAACGGACGGAACGGAATCAAAACAGCCTCAGATCCTTCGCTGCGCTCAGGATGACATCTCCTGAATCATCTAGCGGGCGATGCGTTCCAGGCCGCCCATGTAGGGGCGCAACACCTGAGGGATGGCCACCGACCCGTCAGCCTGCTGGTAGTTCTCCATGATCGCCAGCCAGGTGCGGCCCACGGCCAGCCCGCTGCCGTTAATGGTGTGCACGAACTCCGCCTTGGCTTTGGCGCCCGCGGCGCGGAAACGGATGTTGGCGCGGCGGGCCTGGAAGGCGTCGAAGTTCGAGCAGGAAGAGATCTCGCGATACAACTGCTGGCCGGGCAGCCAGACCTCCAGGTCATAGGTCTTGGCGGAGCTGAAGCCGGTGTCGCCGGTGCAGAGCAGGACGCGGCGATAGGGCAGCTCCAGCGCTTCCAGAATCTCTTCGGCGTCGCGGGTCAGCTTCTCGTGCTCGGCCTCGGAGTCCTCCGGCTTGGTGAACTTGACCAATTCGACCTTTTGGAACTGGTGCTGGCGGATGATGCCGCGCGTGTCCTTGCCCGCCGCTCCAGCCTCGGCGCGGAAGCAAGGTGTGTAGGCCGTCAGATAGATCGGCAACCGGGATTCATCCAAAATCTCGTCGCGATAGAGGTTGGTGACGGGAACCTCGGCGGTGGGAATCAGCCAGTGGTCGTTGTCCTTGAACTCGCCACGCGCCGCGGCCTCGGCATCGGCGTCGGAGCAGCGGAAGAGATCCTCGGCGAACTTGGGCAACTGCCCAGTGCCGAAGAGCGACTTGCTGTTGACCATGAAGGGCGGCAGCACCTCGGTGTAGCCGTGGCCGCCGGCTTCCTGGCTGGCCGTGTGCTTGTCGAGCATGAAACTGATAAGCGCCCGCTCCAGACGCGCTCCGGCACCCATGTAAACGGCAAACCGCGCTCCCGAGAGCTTGGCGGCCCGCTCCAGATCGAGAATGCCCAGATTCTCACCCAACTCCCAATGCGGCTTGGGCTCGAAATCGAAGCTTTTTTTATCACCCCAGGTCTTGACCGTCAAATTGTCGTTTTCCGAGAGCCCGGCCGGCACCTCGTCCCGTGTCAGGTTGGGAATGCGGGAGAGGGACAGATACATCTGCTCGTCGAGGGCGGCGGCGGTGCGGTCCAACTCGTCGAGTTTGTCCTTGAGGGCGCGGGTCTCGTCCATCAGCGCCGTGGCGTCCTGGCCGCTGCGCTTGAGCGCGCCCACCTGCTGGCTGAGATCGTTGCGGCGAGCCTTGCACTGCTCGCTCTCGGTGATGGCGGCGCGGCGGCTCAGGTCGAGGGCGCGGAAATCGCCCAGCAAAGCAGCCGGATCGGCGCCGCGGGCACGCAGCTTTTCTTCAACACGTTCCAGGTTGGCACGGACAAAGGCTAGATCGAGCATGGCTCCTCCATTCTAAACGAGTCCTGCGGACGGCAGACCAAAAGCCGCGCAGCTTGGCAATGGAGTCGTTTCTGCTCATCCCCGCAGGATTCCCTCATCTCTTCGGCCAGATTGACAATTATAGCCATAATTTCAAGCTATAATCCTGCCATGCAGAGCGTTGGAATGGCCGAGGGAAAGAACCGTCTGCCCGAGCTGATCCGGCTGGTGGAGGCGGGAGAGCGGGTGATCATTACCCGCCACGGCGTCCCCGTGGCCCAGCTCGGGCCGCCTCCGCCTCCCATTCACCAAGCCCGCCTGGGCGGAATGCGAGACCGCATTCGCCTGCATCCCGGCTGGGACACGCCCATCGACCCCGACCGCTTCCTCGAAGGCGATCTGTGAGCGGCTATCTGCTCGATACCAACGCCGCGCTCTTTGCTCTGGGCGCACCGGAACGGCTTTCCCCCGCCGCCCGCGCGGCCATCCTGGAGGGGCCGAATCTGCTCAGCGTGGTCTCTTTCTGGGAAGTGCTGCTCAAGAGCATGAAGGGCAAACTAGAGGTGGGCGACCCGCGCGCCTGGTGGAAAGACGCTCTCGACCAGCTAGCAGCTACGCCGCTGCTGATCCGTCCCGAGCACATCGCCCGTGTCTACTCGCTGCCGCCGCACCATCAGGATCCCTTCGACCGCGTGCTCATCGCCCAGGCCCTTGAAGAAGGCTTGACACTCGTCTCTACTTGCGAGGTGATTCCCCGCTATGCCGAGGCCGGCTTGCGCAGCATCGGATAATCCGGACCCAACGCCGGAATTCGCTCAGCCATGCAGAACGCGAGAAAGAACTGTGAACTGTCCACTGTGAGCTGTCCCCTGTTTTACGGATGCTGCTCGATGGCGATGTTGAGGCTTGAGGTGTTGCCGGTGGCGGCCACGCCGTAGAGGTTGGTGGCGGTGCCGGGCAGGGTGGCGGGATTGAAGGTGACGGTGCCGTCCACCGCCGTAGTTCCGGTGGCGGTTTGCAGGGCCAGCAGTTGCGCCTGGGCGCAGACGCCGTGTTCTGGGCAGGGGGGCTGCCAGGCATAGAGCGACTGATAGAGACTCACCGCCGCGCCGGCCATGGAATTGCCGTCCATGTCCAGAACGCGCAGCACGATCTGGCTGGGTGTTCCGCTCAGCGCCAAGCTCTGCGCGCTTCCCGAAATAGCGTTGACGGTGGCGTACTCGGGCCGAGCGCCGTAGGCGGAGAAGCTTACGCACTGGCTGGTGCCGTTGAGGCAAGCTTGCACGGTGGCCGTTTGGCCTTCGCTCAAAGGCCCAACCGTCAGTGTCTTGGCGGCGATGCCGGAAGCATTGGTCAGGACTGTGGTGCTGTTTGGAGTCTGAATTCCGCTGCCGGAGAGCTGCCAATTGACTCCCTGGCCGTTGGCGGGCACGCCGTTGGCCAGCACCAGCGCCTGCACTGTCCAACTCAGCGTGGCCCCGGCGGCCAGAGAAAGCTGCGGGGTCAGGGCGGTAATTGCCGGAGCTGTTCCCCCGGCGAACTGGGCTTGCAGGCTGGAACCGTTGCTCAACGAAGCGGTGACGATGGACCAGATGCCGTCGACCGCGGTCACTGGCATAGTGGCGCGACCGTCGCCACTGGCAGTGACGGTGCAGGCGGGCAGGCCGCAGGCCAGCGTGGCTGTGCCGCTGGTGACGGTATAGAGCACCGTCACACCGCCCGCTGGGGTCTGATCCGGCCCCAGGGCGACCACCGTAAAGGGTTCTGGAACACCCAGCGGAACAGTATTCATCGGGGCGCTGAGAAGGGTGAGCGCATCGCCCATGCCGGAGTCGTAGCTGATGGCGTCGGCGGCGATGGTTGCGGCATAGAAGATGGGCGCATCGTCGACCTCAACGTCCACCGAGCCGCTGACTCCGGCGGCGGCAGGGGGAGCGATGGCGGTGATCTCGTTGGGCGCAATACTGGTCAGTAGCGCCGGCTGGCCTCCCACCAGCACTGTGTCGCTCAGACGGAAGCCGCTGCCGCGAATGACAATAGCGCCGCCCGAGGCGGGCAGGCGGGGGGGCGAGACGGTGTCGGCATAGAGCACCCAGCCGTTGTAGGCGTAGTCGGGGCGACCGTCGCCGCGCTGGTCGGCAATGGCGATGCGCACCAGATCGTCGCCCGCGGTAGCCACTCGCAGCCAGCTTTCGCCCGCGGCCAAGCCGTTCATGCCCGGACCGGCGCCGATGGGGTCGGAGTTGGCAGGGTCAAAGGCGTCCCAAATACCGATGGCCGGCATGGCCTTCAACTCGCTGGGCGCTCCGCTCTCGTCCACCGCTTGGGTGACGATGGTGAAGATGCGGTTGCCGCGTACCGGGAAGGTAAACCAGTCGGATTGCCCCACCTGACCGAGGCGGCCGCTCCACATGCCGCTGGGGGGCAGCACGGCGGGCTGAGCCGGGCTGCCAATGGCCTCGCCGCCACCCATGGCGGCGTCCGCAACACCGATGGCCAGGGTCTGCGCCGAGCCCGCCGTGAGCCCCGGCAGCGTAACGGTGTCCAGTGTGCCCGAGGGCGCTGGCTGGCCATCGATATACGGCCCCACCGAGTCGGTCAGGATATAGAGCGGGTTCACCGCCTCGAAGCTGATTTGATAGTCCGCGGAAGTCACGCCGGGTGGCAGCGGGATTCCGCTGAGATCGAAGGCCCCTTGCAGGGTGGCGTCGCTGGAACCCCACCGGTCCAGGCGGTTGCCGCTGGCGTCTACCCAGCCGGTGACGGGATTGCCGTGATTGCCGTTGAAGAGCGCGCCGGAGACCGCTGTTACCGTGTACTCGTAGAGCGGATTGCCCTGCGCATCGATGGGCCGGGCGACCACATTGACCCCCTGCATTCCCAGGCCGGTGCGGAAGCTGACCGTGCCCTTGATGGAGATGGTGCCGGCTGCGGTGATCTGCTTGCCGGCGAAGTTCGCCTGGTTGGCTGCGGTCACGGGATAGAGGCGGCTAAGGGCGGCGATGTCATCGAAGCGTAAGACGCTGGGGTCGGGAATGCACATGCCGCCCAGCGCTGTGCAGGCTCCGCTCAGGGGCTGCATCACCGGCCAACCCAGCGTTCCGCTCTGCTCGGCCAGAGAGATGGCGTTGGGGTTCACCTGCGAGGAATCCAGCCCCAGAATGCGTCCGAAGGCCCGCTCCACCTCGAAGCTCATCATCGTCACCAGATCCGGGGTTGTGGCACAGCGGCCGTTGAGCAGAAGGATGCCGTGGGTCAGGGTGGCGTCGGGGTTGATGTTGTCGATCCAACTGAGCACGCCGTTGAACTGGCAACTGGTAGGGTCGCTGGCGCCACTGCCATAGATGGCGTCGATCACCGCTCCGTCGGCGTCGAAGATGACCGCGACGGGGGTCGAAGTGGCGGCGGGCGTCACATCCGCTGGTTGGATCATGACTCCATTGCTGGCCTGGATATTTGCCCCGCCGACGTCTTCCTGCAGCGCCCCGGCATCGATCAGGGTTACCGCAGCGGTGGGGACGGCGCTCCACAGGGCGGCCGCCGCATCCACCATCGCCACCGCCTGCTGGTGGTCGATGGTGGCGTTCAACGGCCCTTGATCGACGAAGTAGTTGAGCTTTCCGCCCGCCCAGTGTGCCGGCTGTCCGAGGACGTTGGCGTTGAAATACGAGACTCCGGCGACATACTTCGGCCCCCCCGCCCACGCTCCGGCCCCCAGGAGCAGGACAATAGCCAGTACCCCAAGGCGCGGAGGAAGAATGAAACGAAATGAATGGGCACAAGGAAAAGAGACCACGGCGGCGCTCCAGGGGAGAGAATCCCCGGCCGCCCCGGATACTTCCAATGAACAACGCAGCGCCAGTTCCTGAGCGGACCCGATGGGCTCATCGGCCCTTGGCGGTGCGCCTAGACGCTTTCCAGCAAGACAAGAGAGGATCAAAGTAACCAGAGGCCTTCATGAGTTTTTGCATATTTCGCTCGTATTTCGGGCAAAGTGCCGGAAATGGCACAGAAATCCCCTTCAAGGTGTCTTATTGGCGGCAATTCTCATGGGAGAGGTTTTCGGCCTGGCCCAAACCGGGAAGAGTGGACGCGCCGCTGGCCGGCAAGAGTCGATTGGCGGGGCTCTATCATCCTATGAGTGCAGGTGGAGGCCCGAAGACCCGTTGAACAGGGATCGAGCCTCCCTGGCGATGAGTACAATCGGGAAGGGAACGACATGACAGAGATTCGCGATACCGTAATTCTCGGTTCCGGCTGCGCCGGACTGACGGCAGCCATCTACACCGCGCGCGCCAGCCTTAAGCCGCTGGTTCTGGAGGGCCACGAGCCCGGCGGCCAGCTCTCCATCACCTCCCTGGTGGAGAACTTCCCCGGCTGGCCGGAGGGCATCCAGGGACCCGAACTGATCGAGAACATGAAGAAGCAGGCGGCCCGCTTCGGCGCCTCCTTCCAGATGGCTCACCTGCACAAGGTAGACCTGAGCCAGCAACCCTACCGGCTGGAGACTTCGGCGGGCGAGGTTCTGACCCGCACCCTCATCGTGGCCAGCGGGGCCAGCGCCCGCTGGCTGGGCCTGGAGAGCGAACAGAAACTGATCGGGCACGGCGTCTCCAGTTGCGCCACCTGCGACGGCTTCTTCTTCCGCGGCAAGGAGATTGCCGTGGTGGGCGGGGGCGACTCGGCGCTCGAGGAAGCGCTCTTCCTCACCCGCTTTGCCGACAAGGTCACCCTGCTGCACCGCCGCGACAGCTTCCGCGCCTCCAAGATCATGATCGACCGGGTGCATGAGAATGCCAAAATCGTCTTGCGCACCAGCGTCACGGTCGACGAGGTGCTGGGCGTCGAGGAGAAGGAAGTCAAGGGCCTCAAACTGCGCGACACCAAGACCGGCGCGATCTCCGAAATGGCCGTCAGCGGCCTCTTCCTGGGCATCGGCCACGATCCCAACGTGAAGATGTTCGGCGGCCAGATCGATCTGGACGAGGACGGCTACATCAAAACCAAGGACAATGTTCTGGTTACCCGCAAGGGAGAGGTGGTTCCCGGGGTCTTTGCCGCCGGCGATGTGCAGGACCGCCGCTACCGCCAAGCCATCACCGCCGCCGGCTCCGGCTGCATGGCGGCGCTGGAAGCGGAGAAGTTCCTCGAATCCCAGGGGCATTAATTCTCTCTTGCTGCTAGAGCGGAACAGCTCAAGCTCCGCGTAAAACCCCGAGCCCATCCATTCCGCGTTCTCTGCGAATTGGACGGGAAACCAAATCGCGCCTCCAGTCAGGAAAAAAGCCGGTCTCGATCCATTCTCTGGATCGGCTCCGGCTTTTTTCTTGAACTCAATCGCTCGTCCCCGCGTAACTCCAACAGGATGAAACGCATTCTTCTTGGCGGGAGCGCACTGCTCGCTCTCTATCTGCTGCTCTCTATTGTTGCCGGCGCTCTGGCCGCAGAAGCGGCTTTGCGCCCCGGACGGCGCGTTCTGAGTCCCACGTCGAGCGAGTTGGCGCAACAGCTTGCCGACCGCCATCACGCCTCTCTGCAAGCCGTCTCGATTTCAGCGGCGGACGGACAAGTCCTGCGCGGCTGGAGCATTCAGCCGCAGCGGGGCAATGGGGACGCGGTCATCCTGCTGCACGGCCATACCGACAACCGGGCCGGAATGCTGGGCAAAGCCGATCTGCTCCTGCATTATGGCTACGCGGTGCTGCTGCCCGACGCCCGCGCCCATGGCCAGAGCGGCGGGGAGTTCGCCACCTACGGCGTGCTGGAATCCGGCGACCTGCGCCGCTGGTACGACTGGCTGCAAGGCACCCAGCACCCCCACTGCATCGACGGACTGGGTGAGTCGATGGGCGCGGCATTGCTGCTGGAATCGCTGCGCACTACGCCAGAATTTTGCGCAGTGGTGGCCGAGTCTCCCTTTGCCAGCTTCCGCGAAGCATCCTACGACCGGGTAGGCCAAGAACTCGGCGTCGGGGGGCAACTGGGGCGGACACTGCTGCGCCCCGTCGTCGATGTGGGCTTTCTCTATGCCCGCTGGAAGCACGGCGTGGATTTCGAAGCGGCTTCACCAGAACAGGCGGTGGCCGAGAGCACCGTTCCCGTGCTGCTGATTCACGGTACCGCCGACAATAACCTGCCCATTCGCCACTCCTGGAAGATTGTGGCCCATGCCGCCGGCCGCCATCCCGCAGTGGTCTTTTGGGAGGTTTCGGGCGCCAGGCATTGCGGCGCTCAGGGTGCAGATCCCGCAGCCTACGAGCAGCGAGTGGTGAGCTGGTTCGTCAGCAACCGATAGGCTGGTCGCACATCTGTATTTTCCAAATAATTATATATCAATTATTTAATATAATAATCATAATTAGGATATTTATGATTAGCCATTTTATGATTATCCACTTTACAGGCATCTTTTTTAGGAACATGATACTTGTAGATTTATAGAAAGGAGGCCAACATGACCTTCACCCCCAACCCCTTCTACGACCGCCGCACCGAACTCGCCGCCCTGGACCGCCTCCGCCAGCGTACCGGTCGCGGCGGACAGTTGATGCTGGTCTACGGACGCCGCCGCCTGGGCAAGACCTTCCTCTTGCAGCGTTATTTCACCGCCGGGTCCACGGGCCAGGGGCCGGAGAAGCCGCACTGCTATTTCATGGCCGAGCAGTCCACTGCCGCACAGCAGCGCCTCGGCCTGGCCCGCCAGCTTCTGACCGCGCTGGGCGGGGAGGGCGTGGCGGCTGAGGAGATCGCCGTCAGTTGGAACGCCCTCTTCCGCCATCTCACCTATCGCGTTCAGAACCGCGATGGCGGCGAAGATCGCTTTGCGCTGATTCTGGACGAATTCCCTTACCTGGTGAATCAGACGCCGGAACTGCCCTCGATCCTGCAAGCATGGTGGGACCGCGAGGGGGTGCACATCCCGGTGCAGGTGATTCTCTGCGGTTCGGAGCTCTCGACGATGGACTCGCTGGGCGCGGAGACGGCGCCGCTCTTTGGCCGCTTCAACGCCGGCATCTTCCGCCTGGAGCCGCTGCACTACGAGGATGCAGCCGCCTTTTACGAGGGCAGCCCGCACTACGGCGTCGCCGAAAAGCTGCTCATGTACGGGGTCTTCGGGGGGACGCCGCGTTATCACGCCCTGGTCGACACCTCGCGTCCGCCGGCCGAGGAGATTGTCAGCCTGCTGATGCAGCCGCGCGCCATCCTGGAAAACGAGGTCCGCTTTCTGTTGGGCAGCGAGCAGATCCGCGACCCGGCTCCCTACAACGCTATTCTGGGGGTGCTGGCCGGAGGCGAGACCAAGGTCAACAGTATTCAGCAGGCGGTAGGCATGGAGCGCGGCGCGGTCTCCGCCTCGCTGCGCAGCCTGCTCCGGCTGGGCTGGATTCGCCGCGAATATCCCTTTGGCGAAGAGACGGAGCGGCGCGCCCTGTATCGTGTGGCCGACCCGTTTCTGACCTTCTGGTATCGCTTTATCGCGCCACTGGCCAGCAATTTGCAGTTTTCCGACCCGCGCAAGGTCTATGAGGCAAGTGTTGCGCCGCGGCTCAACGACTACATGGGCTGGTCGGTCTTCGAGCAGATCTGCGGGCAGTGGCTGGAGCGCCACGGCGAGGAGCGCTTCGGCCTCCGTCTGCGCAAGATGGCCCGCTATTGGAGCCGCAACGGACAGACGGAGATCGACCGTATTGCCGAGCTGGAAGACGGCAGCTACCTCTTCGCCGAGTGCAAGTGGCGCACGCATGGGCCGGTAAAGCTGGGCGATCTGGCGCACTTGCAGGCCAAGGCCGCCAGTCTGCCGGAGCCCGGCTGGCGGCAGCGGCCCACCTACGCACTATTCACCGTGGGCGAGTTCGCCCCCGAACTGCACCAGTTGGCCGCCGACCCGGCGGAGAGAATCCTGCTGATCTCCGGCCAGGATCTGCTACCCGCGGGGCAAAACCTGTAAAGAAGTCGGGGAATCCGCTGCACCTTCCAAATCGGGGCAGCGCAGCGGGTCGCCCCGCTCGTGTATCTTGACCCGAGAGAGCAAGCAACCCCCAGGGAGCGCATCATGCCTATCTTTGCCGCCATCGATATCGGTTCCAACTCCTGTCGTCTGAAGATCGCCAAGGTGGTGGCGCACCAGTTGCGTACCCTGCACGAGGACCGCGAGGTGACCCGGCTGGGGGCCAGCGTCTTCGAGTGCGGGCTGGTCTCGCCCGAGGCCATGGCGGCCACGCTCAAGACCCTGAAGCGCTTTCAGCGCGCCGTGCAACTGCACGGGGTGGACGAGATCCGCGTGGTGGCCACCGCCGCCCTGCGCGACGCTCGCAACGGCGAGGCCTTTCAAGCCTGGGTCAAGGCCGAGACCGGATGGACGCTGGAGATCATCTCCGGACTGGAAGAGGGGCGGCTGATTCATATGGGACTCATGGCCGCCGAGGCCGGCGCCGGGGGCCGGGTGGTGCTGGTGGACCTGGGCGGCGGCAGTTGCGAGATCACCCTCAGCGAGCACAAGCGCATCCAGCAGACGGTCAGCCTGCCCCTGGGCGCAGTGCGTCTTACCGAGGAGTTTCTGCCCGCCGATCCGCCCAGCGCCGACGGCCTGGCGCAGATGCAGAAGTTCATCGAGCGGGAGTTGCGCCAGGCCCACAAGGTGATTCAGCCGGAGAACATCGCGCTGGTCATCGCCACCTCGGGAACGGCGGCCGCGCTCTCCGATGCGGTGGCCGCCGGGGTTCACGCCGAACCCGCGGGCAAGGCCGGAAAAGGGCCGGGAAAAGCTCCCAAGAAGCAGGCCAAGAAGTCGGCGGGCAAGCGGACCGCGGCAGCGATCGCGCCTTTCACCGCCGCGGCCGGCGCGGCGCCCCAGGGCATCGCCAGCACCCACGCGGTGCGTCTGCTGGCCCACAAGTTGACCCGTATGGATCTGGCGCAGCGTCTGGCCGTGCCCGGCATCGGGCCCCGCCGTGCCGAGATCATCGTGGCCGGCGCGCAGGTTTATGCGGAACTGCTGCACAGCTTTGGCCTGCTCGGCTTCCGCTACTCTCCGCTGGGTTTGCGCGACGGCATTCTGGCCCAGATGCTGGCCACCCAAGACGCCCGCGCCACCACCCACAGCGAATTCGAGCACCAGCGCTGGCAAAGCGTGCTGGACACCGCCCACCGCTACGGCGTCGATTTCAAACAGGCTGAACCGGTGCGCAACCATGCCCTGCAGCTCTTCCGCGAGCTCAAGGCCCTGCACCAGTTGCCGCCCGAATACGAGAGCTGGCTCTCGGCCGCCGCCTACTTAAGAGACACCGGCAAGTTCATCAACCACCAGGGCCACCACCGGCACACGCAATACATCATCTCCAGTTCCGAGATTTACGGCTATACCCGCCTGCAACGCACTTTGGTCTCGGCCATCGCCCGCTATCTGGGCAAGAGCCGCCCGCAGCCCGGCGATCGCGCCCTGCGCAACATCCCGGCAGCCGAACATGCCCACGTGCATCGCGCCGTGGTGCTGCTGCGCCTGGCCGTGGCCCTCAATCAGGACCGCGCCAGCGACGTGCTGCGAGTGGCAGCCAAGGTCTATCCCAAACGCATTTATCTGGAGTTGCAGCCGGGCCGCACCGGCGCGGAACTGGAGCTATGGTCGCTGCGCAAAGAAGCAGACTACTTCCGCGAGGTCTTCGGACGCGAACTCTTCCCCACGCTGGCGTAGAGGGAGCGGGCCATGCGCGGATCGACCAGCCAGTGCAGCCGCGGCGGATGGCTGCTCAGGTCCACGCGCGCGATCGAACCTTTCCGCATGCGGATGCCGGCGCCGCCGTTGCCGGTAATCAGCCGGCCCAGGTACTGGAACATGTTGGGGTTGTGACCCACGGCCAGCAGCCCTTCGCAGTCGCCATACTCGGCCAGCATGTCCAAAAAGGCGGCGTAGTCGCCCTCGATCCCCAGCGCCGGGCTGATCTTCACATTGCCTTCGAAGCCCAGTTCGGTGCCCACAAATTGCGCCGTCTGCAGAGCGCGCTTGAGCGGGCTGGAGACGATGACGTCTACCTGCACCTTGAGGGAATTGAGCATGCGCGCCATCAACATGCACTGCTCCTTGCCTTCTTTGACCAGAGAGCGTTTGGTGTCGAGCACGGGATTTTCGCGGGGCACGCCCGCGCTGGCATGGCGCATTAAATAGAGGTTCATGGGGTTAGTCCGGCGGTAAATAGTACGAGCCTGCCGGCTCCTTCGAGGTTCGATTGTAACACGACATTAATAATCGGCGGAGTCGAATCCGGGCGGCGCCGCGGCTTGCGCGCTCGGCCATCGGCGCCGCCTCGGGGTAAATCGATATGCTACTTCTCTTCCACCGCTTGCAGGGTCAGGCGGGCGGTAAGCGTCACCAGTGCGGCCCACAGGCAGTCGGCCGCCGCCAGATGCGCCACCTGCACCCACACCGGCGCCAGCAACAGCACGTCGAGCAGACCCAACAGGCCGGTGCAGGTCACCAAACCCAGCACCAGCAGGGCGAGCGGGCGATTCCCTTCGCGCCCCGCACCGCGCCCCGCCCGGGGCAGCAGCCAAAGCACAAAGAGGGCGGCCAGCAGGGCGATTCCCGGATGCATCCAGCGCCAGCGCAGCAGCCAGACGCTGGCGGCGGAGAGATCCTGCCGCAGGGCCGCGCCCAGCGAAGCGGGAGGAAAGAGCGTATCGCCCAGCGCCGCCAGCGAGCCGGTTACGCCCACCACCAGCACCGCGAGAATCCCCCCCAGCGCGGCGAAGGGCGCGGTCAGGCGGATGCTGCTCCACAGATACCCACCGCGGCGGCCGAGCAGGTGCGCGGTCAGCGTCAGGGTGGCCAGCAGCAGCAGGGTATTGGCCAGGTGCAGGGCCAGAAAGGCCGGGCGCAGCGGCGACTGGCTCTGCGCCGTCAGTCCCAACCGCACTAGCAGCGCCCCCAGAATGGCCTCTGTCAGGGTCAGAAGCAGTGCTGCCCAGGCTGCCAAACGGGCCAGATGGCCGCGTACGGTTCCCGCCAAGGTCCAGAAAAGCAATATCAGAACCGCGATCAGCGACAGGCCGCTGGTGATGCGATGGGTGAACTCGATCAGAGTATGGATGCTGGCCGAGTGTTGCAGTACGGTGCCGTTGCACAGCGGCCAGTGGTTGCCGCAGCCGGCGCCGGCGCCAGTGGCGCGCACCAGCGTTCCCCACAGGATGACGGCAATGAAATACCCCAACACGCCCCAGGAAAAGCGGCGCAGGGAGAGTGAGGGGGATTGGGGAGCAGAAAAAACGTGTCGTGCAGGCATCGTACGGCCTCCGCGGAACCCCTCAGTGTAGACCAAAAGCCGCCCCCGGAATAGACCGCCGCCGAAGTTCTTCCGCATTTCGACTGCTTTCGTCCAAAATAGAGCAGGGCAAGCAACAATATTGCATCTGCCGGCCAGTCCCGGTTGTCAAAACAGCAGCGCAGGGTGTGGACCACTCCGGGCCGGGGCTATCTCCGCCCGCCGGAGTCGTAAGTCGGTCTGCGGCTTGTCCTGAAAGCCCGCGATCGAGGCCGGGAAACGTCCTCCCTGTTCGATCCCCTGGGTAGGGTTCCAGACGCTGTTCTGCAATTCTTGCCGGCACGAGTGCGGGCATTCGTGGGCAGATGAACAGGAGAGGTCGATGAGTTTAGTCGAGGTATTGAACGCGTACGTTTCCATGGGCAGTCAACCGGCTCCGCTGCGGCTTCCCCTCCGTCTCGTCCCGCTGGCTGCCGCCCTCGCCGGCGAGCCGACCACCATCTTTTCTCCTCAGGCCACGCCCGCGCACACCATCTTTGGCTTGTCCCTGCTGGTCATGGCCATCGTCACCGGCATTTTTCTGGTGGTCGCGGGACTGCTGCTTTACGCGCTGGTGCGCTTCCGCAGCCGCCCTGGCGACAACGGCAACGATCCCACGCAGATCTACGGCAGCAACCAGATCGAAGTGCTGTGGACGGTGATTCCCATCCTGATTCTGGTGGTGCTGTTCCTGGCCACTATCCGCGTCATCAGCGAGACGGAGAGTGTGCGCAAGCCCGCCAACGCCCTGGATGTGGTGGTGATCGGCCACCAATACTGGTGGGAGTACCGTTACCCCAAGCTGGGCATCGTTACCGCCAACGAGTTGCATATTCCGGCCAGCGATCCCCATGCGCCCCGCCCAACCTATATGACCATGACCTCGGCGGATGTGGACCACAGCTTCTGGGTTCCCAAACTGGCCGGCAAGATGGATCTGATTCCCAACAAGGTCAATGTGATGTGGATGGACCCGCCCAAGCCGGGGCTGTATCTGGGCCAGTGCGCGCAGTATTGCGGCATGGAGCATGCCATGATGCTCATCCGCGTCTATGTGGACACTCCCGAACAGTTCGCCAAGTGGGCCGCCGCGCAGCAGCAGCCGGCCGTGGATGCGCCCGCCGCCGCCCAGGGCAAAGAGGTCTTTCTGCATACCGCCTGCGTCAATTGCCACACCGTCAACGGTACCGAGGCCAAGGGCAAGTTCGGCCCCGACCTGACCCACCTGTCCAGCCGCGAGACCATCGCCAGCGGCACCATTCAGAACACGCCGCAGAATCTACGCGCCTGGATCGATGACCCCGACGCCATGAAGATGGGCAGCCTGATGCCCAAGATGAATCTGAACCACCGCGATCTGGATGCCATCACCGCCTACATGGCTACGCTGCGCTAGCGGGTTACTTCCGATGTTTCGTAGCAAGATGTTGTCATTCTGAGTGTTGCATCGACCTGCTGTATATCCATTCGCATGAGTATCGGGGCGATTTTCGACGGAGCATCTTGACTCGCTTTAACAGGTTACGGCGGATGGGAACGATGCATTACGCCTCCCGTAGGGAGGCAGGGAAAATAGCCCAGGACAAGCGTAGCGCCGTCCTGGGGAAGCGGCCAAAATCAAACTCCAGCCCCGTAGGGGCGCGGCGAAGGATCTTTTGTTCATCGGGATGTCAGCGAAGGTGCTGTTCTTTAATCCGCCTGCTATCGGCTTTTCAATGGCGCGCAGCAAGAAGGAGAAGCAAATGAACTCCACACAGGTGGCCAGTGCGACCGACCGCCATGAACCGCATCGCAAGCTGTGGCTCGATCATGTGAACGAGTGGCTGACCACCGTCGATCACAAGCGCATCGGCTTGATGTATATCGGATACGCGCTCTTCTTCCTCATCGTTGCCGGCCTGGAGGCGGTGTTGATTCGCATCCAGTTGGCGGTGCCCAACAATCACTTCATCTCTCCCGAAGTCTTCAACCGCATGTTCACCATGCACGGCACGACCATGGTCTTCTTTGTCGGCATGCCGATTCTGTTCGGCTTTGGAAACTATCTGGTGCCGCTGATGATCGGCGCGCGCGATATGGCCTTTCCGCGGCTGAATGCCTTCAGCTTCTGGATCTCGGCCTTCGCCGGCTTCCTGCTCTATTTCAGCTTCATCGGCGGTAGCGGATTGTACGGTGCGGGCACCGCGCCCGACGTGGGCTGGTTTGCCTATGCGCCGCTGACCGCCAAGCTCTTCTCGCCGGGGCACAGCACCGATTACTGGATTCTGGGCGTGATGCTCAGCGGTATCGGCAGCGTGGGTACGGCGTTGAACCTGGTGGTCACCATTGTCACCATGCGCTGCAAGGGCATGACCATGGCCCGGCTGCCGCTGCTGGCCTGGCTTTATCTGGTCACTTCGTGGCTGGTCTTTCTGGCCCTGGGTCCGCTGACCGCGGCGCAGTTGATGCTGCTCTTCGATCGCTTCCTGGGCTCGCACTTCTTCGACGTGCAGGCGGGCGGATCGGCGGTCTTGTGGATGCACTTCTTCTGGATCTTCGGGCATCCCGAGGTCTACGTGCTGATCTTGCCGGCCTTCGCCTTCGCCAACGAGATCATCCCCGTCTTCTCTCGCAAGCCCATCTTCGGCTACCCGGCCATGGTGGGGGCAACGGTGCTGATCGGCTTCATCAGCATGGGCGTGTGGGCGCATCACATGTTCACCGTGGGACTGGGCCCGGCGGGCAACGCCTTCTTTACCCTGGCCACCATGATTATCTCCGTGCCCACCGGCATCAAGATCTTCAACTGGCTGGCCACCATCTGGGGCGGAAAGATTCGCTTTGCCACGCCCATGCTGTTTTCCATCGGCTTCCTCTTCCAGTTCCTCATTGCCGGATTGACCGGCATCATGCTCTCCGTCGCCCCCTTCGACTGGCAGTTGGGCAACTCCTACTTTGTCGTGGCCCACTTTCATTTCGTGCTGGTGGGGGCCATTCTCTACATGATCTTCGCCGCCTTCTACTACTGGTATCCCAAGATGTTCGGGCGCATGTTGAGCGAGACACTGGGAAAGTGGCACTTCTGGCTCTTCACCATCGGCTTCCACGTCACCTTCGACACCATGCATCTGCCCGGCCTGCTGGGCATGCCACGCCGCATCTACACCTATCCCGCGGATCGCGGCTGGGCAACCCTGAACATGATCGAGACCGTGGGCATGGTCTTTCAGGCGGCCGGGCTGCTGATCTTTGTGTGGAACCTCATCCGCGCCTACCGGCACGGCAAGGAAGCCGGTCCCGATCCCTGGGATGCGTGGACGCTGGAGTGGTCCACGGCCTCGCCGCCGCCGCACTACAACTTCGCCGTCGATCCGGTCGTGCATAGCCGCAGGCCGTTGTGGGATCTAAAGCATCCCGAAAGCACCGACACGCATTTCGAATAGAGAAGGCCATGAGCGCATACACCGCGGTATTGACGACATCCACGGACGAATGGCGGTTGCCGGACAAGGGCAAGGTGGGCATGATCTGCCTCATCGTTGCCGAGTCGGCCATCTTCATCATCTTTGTCCTCGCCTACATCTTTTACCTGGGCAAGAGCCTCAGCGGACCCACTCCGGCCGAGGTCTTGCGCATCCCGGTGGTGGGCACCATCTGCCTGCTCTCCAGCAGCATCTCGGTGCACTTCGCGGTTACCGCGCTGGAGAAGGGCAAGGCCCAGCTCAGCACCCTGTGGCTGGCGCTGACGGTGCTGCTGGGATCGATCTTTTTGGGCAGCACGGCCATCGAATGGCGCGAACTGATCGTGGAGCACGGACTGACCATTCGCACCAATCTCTTCGGCACCACGTACTATTCTCTGGTCGGCCTGCACGCCTCGCACGTGATCGTGGGGCTGCTCATGCTGGGCCTGGTGCTGGGCTTCGGGGTGGCTGGAAAGCTGAACCGCAGCCATGCCCACCGACTGGATGTGCTCTCGTATTACTGGCACTTCGTGGACGCCGTCTGGGTGGTGGTCTTCACCGTTGTTTATGTGTTGGGAAGATAGGGAGGCGGCAGTGCTGGAACCGGCAAAGACATCCACGCAAACGCACCGCACCGAAACGCTGCATCTGCCCGCGCCCACCATCTGGCCTTTGGTGCTGGGACTGGGCATCACGCTGGGGCTGGCGGGCTTGATTACCAACTTCTCCATCACCCTGCTGGGCCTGCTGTTGGCAGCCATGGCCGCGGTGGGATGGTTTCGCAACCTGCTGCCGCACGAGAAGCACGAAGCCGTGCAAGCAACGGTGGGAGCAGCCGAATACGCGCTGGCCTCGGCACGGGCTCCTGCTGCGCCTCAAACGGACGAGCAATCCATGAGTGTTCACCTGTCGACCTACAGCTTCATCTCCGGCATCGAGGCCGGAGCCGCGGGCGGAGTGGCCATGGCGATTCCGGCCGTCGTCTATAGCCTGGTCAAGTTCCACAGCTTTTGGTACGCGATCAACCTGATGGCGGCCAGCAGCTTCCTGAGTTGGTCAGACGCCAGCGACGCTTTTCTGAGTGCCTTTCATCTGCAAGGGCTCATCGCGGGCCTGGCCATTCACGCCCTGGTCTCGTTGCTGGTCGGAATGCTCTATGCGGCCATGCTGCCCATCTTTCCCCGCTTCTCGCTGCTGACCGGAGGCGTTATCGCCCCGCTCTTGTGGACTGGACTGGCCAGCGGATTGATGAAGAGCGTTACCCCGATGCTGGGCAGCCGCGTCGATTGGCGCTGGTTCGTCCTCTCTCAGATAGCCTTTGGACTGACGGCGGGGCTGGTTCTCAATCTGCGCCTGAGGGTACACACGGCGGAATTCCAGGCGCTGCCCTTTGCGCAACGCGCCGGCCTGCACCGCAACCAGCCGCACAACAATAATCGCGAGGTCAAGCCATGAGAAGAGCGCAGCGCACTTCCATCGCCTTTGCCGCATTGGGCTGCACGCTGCTGGCCATAGCCGGTTGCCGTGCTCCGGGCCTGCCGGGAGCAGCGGAAGAACGGCCCGAGCAGGTGCGGGACTTCAACGTTTTATACAAACAGAACTGCGCCGGCTGTCACGGCGAAGATGGACGCAGCGGCATTGCCCTCTCGCTGGCCAATCCCGTCTATATTGCCATCGCCGGAAAAGACGCCATCGCCGAGGCCACGGCGAAGGGCGGACCGGGAGCTTTGATGCCGGCCTTCGCCAAGAGCCAAGGGGGATTCCTCAGCGCGCAACAAGTCGAGCTGCTCTCCGACGGCATCGTGCGCCGATGGGGACGCCCCAGCGCCCTCAATGGCCTGACTCCGCCTTCCTATGCGGCCACCCTCAGCGGCGATGCGGCAGCCGGCAAGTCAGCCTTCGCAACCTACTGCGCGCGCTGCCATCGCTCCGCGGACACGACACCATCCGCGCAGAAGAAAGGCCTGCCGCGCAACGTTGGCTCGCTGACCGATGCGGACTTTCTGGCCTTGATCAGCGACCAGAATCTGCGCTCCACCATCGTCGCCGGCAAACCCGACGAAGGAATGCCCGACTGGCGCGGCTTTGGCCCGCAGCCTCTTACCGACCAGCAAGTGACCGACATCGTGGCGTGGCTTTCTTCGCAGCGCAAGAAAGCAGTGGGACCATCCCCTCAGACCCAGAGCGAGATGCAGGGAGAGAAGCAATGAACGAAAACCCTCAGCAACACCAACCGCCCGCGCAGACGGCCGCGCCCGCCTCACATCCCTGGAGCGGAACCGCTCAAGAGATAGCGGCGGCGCACTCCGCGGAGACCTCGCGGCGCGGCTTTCTCTTCAAGCTGGCCGTGGGCTTGAATGGCATTGTCGGCGCGGTGCTCGCCGTGCCTATTCTGGGCTACTTGATGGGACCGGCGATGAAGAAGGACGACGAGGTGAACTCCTGGGTCAAGCTGGGAGCCGCCGACGCCTTTCCCCGCGGGCAGACGCGCCTGGCCGAATACCTCAATCCGGTGGTCAATCCCTCCGACGGCGACACCGCCAAGATCGCCTGCTGGGTGCGCCACGCCGAAGACGGAAGCTTTCAGGTCTTTGCCGTGAACTGCGCGCATCTGGGCTGTCCGGTGCGCTGGTTCGAGCAATCCAGGCTCTTTCTCTGCCCCTGCCACGGCGGCGCCTATTACGAGGACGGGGCGCGGGCCTCGGGACCGCCCATGCGCGGCCTCTTCGAGTACAAGCATCGCGTGGAGAGCGGCGCGCTGATGATTCTTGCCGGACAACTGCCCACCTTCGCCACCGAGGCCTGCGGCAAGAAGTCCACGCCGCGCCGGGACGATGAAAAAACGCTGGTGCAGACCATCGCCGAGAACGCTTCGGCCGACGGGAGGTCCGCATGGAAGAGCTGAAGAAGATCGGCGGCAGCGTCGTCAAGTGGATCGAATTGCGCACCGGACTCATCCAGCCCGCCGAAGAGATGGCCAATCATCCCACCCCGTCGTCGTCGACCAGTTGGTGGTATGTCTTTGGCAGCGCGGCCATGGTGCTGCTCATTCTGCAAGTCGTCACCGGCATTCTGCTGGCGCTGGTTTACTCGCCCAGCGCCAGCAATGCCTGGGCCAGCTTGCAGTTCATCAATCACAATCTGCCCCTGGGCTGGTTTCTGCGCGCCATGCATGGATGGGGATCGGACTTCATGATCGCCATCGTGCTCATTCACATGGTGCAGGTCTTTCTCTTCGGGGCCTACAAGTTTCCCCGCGAGCTGACCTGGGTGGTGGGCGTCTTTCTGCTGCTGCTGACCCTGGGCATGGCCTTCACCGGACAGGTGTTGCGCTTCGATCAGGACGCCTACTGGGGCCTGGGCATCGGCGCCTCGATCAACGCCAGCATCCCGGTTATCGGCGGGCCTTTGGTGCATCTGTTGCTGGGCGGACCGATCATTGGCGGAGGCACGCTCTCCCGCTTCTTCGCGCTCCATGTCTTCGTCATTCCCGGCCTGCTGTTGAGCCTGGTGGGCCTGCATCTGCTGATGGTCTTGAAGCTGGGCATCAACGAATGGCCCATGCCCGGCCGCATCGTGCGCAAGGCCGATTATCTGCGGAACTACGCCACCCTCACCAAGTCCACCGGCGTGCCCTTCGTGCCCAACGCGGCCTGGAAGGATGCGGTCTTTGCCGCCGCCATGATTCTCGCAGTGATGGCCTGCGCCTTTTACTTCGGCCCCTTCGGCCCCACCGGCGTGCCCGATCCCACCATCATCCAGACCGCGCCCAAGCCCGACTTCTTCTTCCTCTGGATCTATGCCGTGTTGGCCTTTCTGCCGCCGGAGATGGAGACCCCGGTGCTGCTCATCGCGCCGCCCATCCTCATCGGCACGCTGCTGCTGCTGCCGTTTGTGGCTGGCGAGGGCGAAAAGCACTGGTCCAAGCGGCCAGTGGCGATTCTCGTGGTCACGCTGATCGCCGTCACCTTGGGCACCTTCACCCATCTCGGCTTGCACTCGCCATGGAGCCCGGTAATGGATGCGTGGTCCAGCGATCCCATCCCCGCGGCCTATGTTGAACTGCGCACCCCGCTGGAGCGGCGCGGCGCAATGGTCTTTCAAGAGAAGCAGTGCCGCGATTGCCATTCCATCGGCGGCGTGGGCGGCAAGCGCGGCCCGGCGCTCGACGCGGTGGCCACGGAGATGACCGAAGACCAGATGGTGCGCCAGGTGTTGCAGGGCGGGGGCAATATGCCAGCCTACGGCAAGGCGCTGAACCCCGCTGAAACCGCGGCCTTGACGCGCTACCTGCGAACCCTGCGCGGCCCCGGCCTGCTGCCCGCGCGCGATCCTTCGCAGGGCATTCAACCGCAGAACGCCACCCATCCGGTAACGCCATGAACGACTCCGCCGCCTGGCAGGCGATCCTGGACGATTGGTCCCTGCCGGTGCCGCTTACCACCGTCCTCGCCTTTTTCGCATTGCTCTATGCGACGGGATGGGTGCGCATCCGGCGCACGCGGCCGCGCCAGTTCCCGGCCTGGCGGCTGGTTTCGTTCGAACTGGGCCTGCTGGTCTTCTGGGGTGCGGTGGCCTCGCCCATGGATGGCCTTTCGGATGCGCTGCTGAGCGCGCACATGGTCGAGCATCTGCTCATCATGTCTGTCGTTCCGCCACTGGTCTTGCTGGGTGCCCCGATTGTCCCCCTCTTGCGCGGCCTGCCGCCATGGTTCACGCGGGTGGTGCTGGGGCCGCTGTTGAGGCGGCCCTGGCTGCGCGGCTTTGCGCAGTTTCTCACCGCGCCGCTGCCCGCATGGCTGTTGATGAACATCACCTTTCTTGCTTGGCACGCGCCCGCTGCCTACGACTTTGCTCTGGAGAGCGAGTTCTGGCACGGGGTCGAGCATCTCTGCTTCTTCTCCACTTCCTTGCTCTTCTGGGGCTGCTTGCTGCGTCCCTGGCCGGCCAGCAAGCAACGGCTGGGCTGGATGGTGTTGCCGTTTCTGATCGGTTCGGATCTGGTCAACACCATCGTCTCCGCCTCGCTGGCCTTTTGCGGACGGCCGGTCTATCAGTATTACGTCAACAACCCCAATCCCTTCGGTGTTTCTCTGCTCGACGATCAGGTGCTGGGCGCTTCCATCATGTGGGTATGTGGCTCGCTGATCTTTCTTGGTCCGGCGATGATCCTGACCGTCCGCCTGCTGGAAGGCAAGAAGGAGCGAATCGCCTGAGCTTCGATCTTCATCCTATGAAGTACAGCACGCCGGAAGGAGCACGATGAGTCCCTCAATGCAGACCCTGTGCGACGCCAGTCTCGATCCTCTCCGCCATGGAGAAACCATCGCCACTGCGGTCGATGCGGTGGCCGGCGTATCGGCCCTGGCGCATCCGCGCAAGACCAACCTGGTGGAGCTGGTGCCTCAGTCCAGGTCTGCCGTCGAGCACCATGCGCTCGCCGCGGTGCTGGAGATCGCAGCGCACGGAGCGGCTGCCGTCGCCCTCGAACGGACGGCGCCCAACTCCAGCGCGACGGCGATGCGCGACCTCATCGAACTCTTCAAAGTCAAGGTGGTGATGCTGGTGGTAGTCACCGGCTGGGGCGGCTACTATCTGGGCACCATGCACTCCGGCGCCTCCAGCGCGCAAAGCGGCTTGCTGGCCACACTGCTGGGTATCGGCATGGTCTCGGCTGGCGCGGGCGCACTCAACGAAGCCCTGGAGCACAAGACCGACGCGCTGATGAAGCGCACCGCCAACCGCCCGGTGGCGGCCGGGCGCATGTCGCCCACCCAGGGCATTCTGGCCGGCATGGGCGCGCTGACGCTGGGCGCGGCATGGCTGCACTTCTTTGCCAATCCGCTCACCGTGCTCCTGGCGCTACTGACCGCGTTCACCTATGTCGCGGTTTATACCCCACTCAAGCGCCTGACCACCTGGGCCACCTTCATCGGCGCCTTTCCCGGCGCCATGGGCCCCCTGCTGGGCTGGACCGCGGCGCGAGGACGCCTCGAGTGGCCGGCCGTAGCGCTGTTCGCCATCCTCTTCGTCTGGCAGTTTCCGCATTTCATGTCCATCGCCTGGCTCTATCGCCGCGACTACGCCCAGGCCGGAATCCGCATGTTGCCGGCGGTGCAGCCGGATGGCATCTCCACGGTGGTGGTATCGCTGATCTATGCGGTGGCCATGATCCCCGTCAGTCTGGCGCCCTTTGCGCTGGGAATGACGGGCGGGGTCTATGCCGTCTTGGCCGCCGGGCTGGGATTGGTGTATCTTGCCTTTACCGTGCGTTTCGCGCGCATTCTGCGGCCGGTTTCCGAAACCGAGAGCCGCGCCCTGGCGCGCAATCTGCTCAAAGTCAGCGTGCTGTACCTGCCGCTGCTGTTTACCGCGCTGATGGTTTGCGCCACGCACGCCCATTGAGGATGCCATGAAGACCGCATCGTCCCGCTCCGCCGCTGCTGCAAGCCGGCCAGGAGGCACGCTCCCCGCCATTCTCGCCATTCTGACGCTCAGCGCCGTTGCCACCATCTTCCTGTTCTGGCTGATCTATGTGCATCCGGCAGCCGATGCGGCGAGCACCCACTTTGCCTTTCTGCCCGCGCTCAATGCGCTGCTCAACGGCCTGAGCGCCACCGCCCTGCTGATGGGCTACGTGATGATTCGCGCCCGGCGCATCGCCGCGCATCGCATGGCGATGATGACCGCCTTCGCTTTTTCATCATTGTTTCTGGTCAGCTACATTGCGCATCATGCGCTGCACGGCGATGTGCGCTACCCGCTGCACGCGGCGCTGCGCTCGATCTATTTGCCGCTGCTGGCCAGTCACATTCTGCTGGCCATCGTGGCCTTGCCGCTGGTGTTGGTTACTTTCTTTTTCTCGCTCAGCGGCAGGATTCCGCAACACCGCAAGGTAGCTCTCTGGACCTTTCCGCTGTGGCTCTACGTATCGATAACCGGCGTCATTACCTTCGCCATGCTGAGACTGGCGCAAGGTTTGTAGCCATGCAGCTATGGATTGTTAACCCGCGTTAGTGTCCTGCGTCTGGAGTCGATTGAAGAAAAACGCTGTCATCCTGAGCGGGCCAAGCGAGTCGAAGAAGCTGCTGTTGTCGCCTGATTTGCATAGAATGCAAGTCCTTCGACTCGCTTGGCTCCGCTCAGAATGACAGGGCACAGGACTTTGTGGACCACCCGATTCCTTTCCCTTCAAAAGTTAAAACGGTAGCGCAGATCGGCGGCGATCATGCGTGGGTCGTTATAGTGAAAGCCGCCGATGGTGATGGAGTTGTCGAGCAGCACGCGGTGATTGGTGGCGTTGAGCAGCGTGGCCGAGAGCTTCCAACGCTCGCCCAGCGCCCGCCCGGCGGAGATGTCGAAGGTGGTGTGAACGGGCAGATAAGGGCCTTGATAAGGGCCGCTGCCGGAGCCCGCCAGGCCGTTGGCAAAGCCCGAACCGTAATAAGCATCGGTGGAGAACCAGAGCTGCCGGGGCAGGCTGGCCGAGAAGCCGGCGTTCAGCGTGTGCCGCTGATCGTGGTCCAGGGCGATATAGGCGGGGCCGAGATCGCAAGCGGGATCGCTGCCCAGGGCGCAGGTAAAGCCCCCCACGATATTGCCGCGCTGCTGGGCGATCTGGTTGGAATAGGCCATATGAAACTGGCCCCGGCGCGCCAACTGCGGCGAACGCAGGGCCATCTCCCAGGCGCGAATCAAGGCGCCATCGACGGCAATGGGAAAGTACATATTCGACGCGCCCAGGTTGGAGTGATCGAGGAAGTTGTTGACCCGGTTCTTACTGTTGTCCACATCGAGACTCCAGCCGCGATAGGGAATCGTCAGTCCGAACTGATGTTCCTCGTCGCGCTCGGAGGGTATGGGCGTGAAGGTGTTTTCACCCGTTGACTGCTGGCTGGCGTAGTTGAGCACCGAACTGGAAACCGTCAACAGCGGCGCGGGCTGAAAGAAGTGGCCGTAGAAGCCGCGCAGCATCCAGTGCAGGCGGGGGATCTCGGCGGTGGCGCCGATGCGCGGATAGATTGCGGTTTCATTGCGTCCAGCGCGATAGATGGAGAAGCGCTCGCCGCCCAAGAGCGCGATGTAGCGGCCCAGGCGCAGGTGATCGGAGAGATAAAACTCACTCAGTCCGGCGCTGGCGTTGGCGGCGGTATTGGGCTGCGAAGGCGCCGAGCCGTCGTTGATTTGCACTCCGAAGAGATCGCTCTCCGCCTGGTAAAAGCTGTACAGGCCCGCCGAGAAGTTGTTGCGGCCGGCATCGATGCGCGCATCCGCCTGACTGCCGAGGTAGTTCGAGAGCTGATGCCAGGTGGTTGCAACCGGATAATCGCTGCCCGGCGAATCGTAGTCGGCCTGATTGAGGTGGTAGAAGGGAGCGACGGAAAGCAGAGCCGCGGAAGAGAAGCTATGCACCCAGTTGGCCAGCAGAAAGGCGTCGCGCTCGCGCTGCACATCGCGCAGGCCGTAGGACTCGTAATACTGGCTGGCCTGCTCCCAGTCGTTGGGGTTGGGATCGTAGGGAATCTGAAAAAAATCCTGGCGGTACTGGCCGCTGAGGCGCATTTGATCCCGCGGCCTCTGATTGCGGATCAGCGAGACGAAGCCGCTCTGGGAGTTGGAGGCGTCGTGGTAGAGGGCGCCAACCGGCGCGGCCAGCCCGTAATTGGAGCGGGAACCGTTGAGGCTGGCGTACCAGGCGGTGGCGGCGGAGTGATCGCCCAGAGAAAGTTGCGTGGCGCCGGTGTAGAGATTGCCCGCGGTCAGCAGCAGTTCGCCCTCGCGGTCGCGTTCGAAGCCGTTGCGGGGCAGCACGTTGAAGACGCCGTAGGTGCGGTCGCCCACATCGGCCGCATAGCTGCCGCGCTGCGCCTCCAACTGGTCGATGTCCTTGGGATCGATCTGCGGACCCACATTCGAGGCGATCTTGGTGTTGGGGATGGCGACGCCATCGATCAGCCAACTGGTCTGATGGCCGCCGCGCATGTGCAGCATGTCGTGCGTCATATAGGCGCCGGGAACGTAGTCGGTAATCATCTCCATGCCGTTGGTGCGGCTGGCGCCGGGGGTCTCTTCGATCTGCTCGCGGGTGACCAGAGAGGTGGTGGTGGCCGAGTCGGCAGCGGAGAGGAAGATGCTGGCGGCATGAACCACCACCGTCTGCGTAGCGGCGGGCAGGGCCAACTGAATGTGCAGCACCGGGTTGGTGCCCGAGGCAATGACCAGCGGCTCATCCACGGGTGCGAACCCCTGGGCCTCGACCTGGATACGATAGACGCCGATGGGCGCCTGGCTCAGTTCGAAGCTGCCGTCTACTCCGCTGGCCGTGCGCAACGCGAAGCTGCTGCCGCCGGCCTGCAAGACGATCTGCGCGCCGGCCAGCGGACGATGCTGGGGGTCGTGGACCACCCCATGCACCGTGGCGAAGACATTGCCATACGCAGACGAGGCGATGGCCAGGATGAACGCAAAGAACAGCGAAACAAGCCTGCGCATGAAAACGAATTCCTCCCAGAAAGACCTGCGACCGGTCTCCCCTCCAGGCCGCAAAAACCGCGGCAAGGATGGCACCCTAGGTCTTTGATCGCATCGTCTAATATCCCTGAGGGTGCTCCCGGCCTTGTTTCTGAGAGCGGGGAACGTACGGACGGAAATACCGTTTCATGCGGTCAAAGAACAGGAACCATGATCTGCTGGCCGGGACGATCAAGAGCGAAAGCAAACAGCGGGCCGCGGTTCCACTCATTTATTGGAGTGCGAGGCGCGCGGAAGCGTTGCATTTTGTCGCATGGATCTCTTGGCGGGTTTGGCCGTGGAAGCGCGGCTTACTTGGCCGCGGTGGGAGCCGGCGTGGGCGGGGGCAGGGTGTAGATCACCTCGCCGGGCTTGGCGTAATGGAGCTTCTCCCGCGCCTCGTGCTCGATGGCCTCGGGATCGGACTTGAGATGCTCGATGCGCTGGCGCAGACGGGCATTTTCGTCGTCGAGTTGCTGAATATCCTTGCGTAACTGAAGATCCTGGGCGCGTTTCTGCCGCCAGACCTGCAAGCCGTGGGGGCCGTTGACCACGTGGCCGGTGAGCGCCAGGGCCAGCAGCACCGCCAGCACCGTGGCCGCCGGACGCCAGGCCCGCTGCGCCCAGAGCAGCAAACGCCCCGGCAGCGGGAGGGATGTTTTCTCCCCCGCTGCTGTCTGCCGGTTCTGCTTGCTCTCGTCTGTCATGGTTCCCCGTTCCTTGTTTAGGATAAAACGAACTGCTTGGCCGCGGCGCTGAGCGCCTCCATATCCTGCTCGTTGCGGGCCTCGGAATAGGCGCGGACCACCGGTTCGGTGCCGCTAAGGCGGTAGCAGACCCAGGAACCGTCCTCCAGAATCACCTTCAGCCCATCGGTGCGCACCACCCCCGTTACCTTGCGCCCGCCCAGTTCGCCAGGATCGGCCTTCAGCTTCTCAGTGAATGCGGCCATGCCCTCCGCGGTCAAGCGGAAGTTCTCGCGAACCGGATAGAAGGAACCAACCTTGGCAAACAGCGCCTGGAGCTGCTGGCCCAGGCTCTGGCCGCGTTTGGCCACCATTTCGGCCACCAGCAGGCCGGCCAGTACGCCATCCTTCTCCGGCACGTGGCCGCGGATGGTCAACCCTGCCGACTCCTCGCCGCCGATGGCGATCTTGTCGCCGTTGATCAGCTCGCCAATGTACTTGAAGCCCACCGGGGTCTCGTAGAGCGGCACTTGGTGGAAGTCGGCCAGCGCATTGATGAGATTGGTGGTGGCCACGCTCTTGGCCACGCCGTTCTTCCACCCCCGGGTCTCGACCAGATAGTCGAAGAGCAGGGCGATGATGTAGTTGGGCTGAATGAAGGTGCCGTCGCGGTCGACCACCCCGAAGCGGTCGGCATCGCCATCCGTGGCGATGCACAGGGCGGCGCCCATCTCCTTCATTTTGGCCTTGGCGTCGCCCAGCAGGTGATCGTCGGGCTCGGGAGCATGGCCGCCGAAGAGCACGTCGCGGATGTCGTGCACCGACTCGACCGCCACTCCGGCTTGCTTGAGAATGTCGGTGGTGTAGCCGCGGCCCGCGCCCCACAAGGGATCGTAGACCACCTTGATGCCGGCGGCGGCGATGGCCGGCAGGTCCACCAGTTGCTTGAGGCGGTCAAGGTACGCAGGCTTGACGTCGGCGGTCTCGAAACCCCCTGCGGGGGGATTTACCAAAGGCACCTCAATCCCCGCGGCCGCAATGCGATCGATGGCCTCTTCGATCTGGTGGGTTACTTCGGGCAGCGCCGGAGCGCCGTCGGAGGTGGAAAACTTGATGCCGTTATATTCAGGCGGATTGTGCGAGGCGGTAAAGTTGATGGCTCCCGAGGTCTTCAGGGTGCGCACCGCGTAGGCGATGGCCGGGGTGGGAGCGGCCTCGGAGATCACGATGGGGGTCACGCCGGCCGCCGCTAGCACCCGCGCTGCCTCCAGCACAAAGGTCTCGCCCAGAAAGCGGGGATCGCGCCCCACCAGCACCCGATGCGGTTCCGGCTGGGTCTTCACAAAGGCGGCAATGCCCGCCACTGCCAAGCGTATATTGGCCAGGGTGAACCCCTCGGCCACGATCGCCCTCCATCCGGAGGTGCCAAACCTGATTGCTGTCGTCATCGTTTCTTCTCCCCCGCTGTCGCCAGCGGCTTCACGTCCATACTGCCCTACTCAGCCGCCCAGGGCAAGCCGCAAGCGGAGTGGCCAGCGGCTTGCGGACCACTTTTTTTGCTGTGCGCAAGCCCTTCAGGTGATTTTTCAAGGTAGATCGCAGCTATCGAACAGAGGGCTGCATCTGGTTGGGATGGATTTCCTGAATATTCACATAAGGATGTTGGTTTCTATCAAAAACCTCTGCGCGAGCGTCACCAATTATAGTCCCGATAAAAACCTTCCCGGGTAAATGCCTCGTCGGGTAGTTGGAGAATATGTGCGAAATTCGCAGCCATGGCCTGAATGAATTCGTCTGTATCCATCCTCGGCTTGGCCGGAGCAAGTGCCTGGGGGGGTGGCGCGCCGCATCGTCGATCAGGCTCTCGACATAGTTCTCCGGCGTCTGGCCGCGGTCTCGAACCTGCCCGGCCAGTTCATTCGGGACGGAGACCGTAAGGAACCTCTGATGAAGTCGGCGATGGGAAGGGTACGGGCGTTAGCCCCTGAGGGAAGGTTGGGTCATTGAATTCGCACTTATTCAGAGGTTCCATAATCTGCATGGAAAATGCATAGCAGCATGGGAATAAAATTGCCACGGGAACGCGCTGGGCGGGAGCGTCGACAGCGATTCCGCCGGACCTATTCTCAACACTGGCCATGGAGACCCATATGCCCGAAGCCGCAACGCCAGCCCGCATCGTTCTGACCACCACCGCCAACCCCGAGGAGGCGGCGCGGCTGGGGCGCACCCTGGTCTCTGAGCGCCTGGCGGCCTGTGCCACGCTGCTGCCCGCTGTCCACTCCATCTACCGCTGGCAGGGGCAGGTGCAGAGCGCCACCGAGACCCTGCTGCTGCTCAAGACCGGCGCCGCGCAACTGACCGCCCTGGAAGCCCGCCTGCTCCAGTTGCACAGCTACCAGACTCCCGAGTTTCTCGCCCTGGAGGTCAATGCCGGCTCGGCGTCCTATCTGCAATGGCTGCTCGATGCTGTGGGAGAGGCAGATTGAGTTTCGCGATCGATCCGGCCCTCCATTTGTCTTCCCCGTCTCTCATCCTTCCTGCAAAAGACGCGGAAAGAGGGAGCCACGGGGCATCTGCCCGAGGGGCGGAGTCAACAAGGCCTTGGCGTCTGATATTCTGAGCCTTCAGCGGTTTCATCCAGCCGGCCCCCGCTCCACCCGCTTGCGAACCGGTGCACCACGGCAAGCCGCTGCCGGATGGCTTCATGCGCTGGTTGATGCTTGTTCTTCTCGTCTCGCTGATGGCGCTGCTGATGGCAGCGGCCGGTATGGTGCGCCACGTTTGGCGGCATCGCATGGCATTGCGGCGAGCAGGAAAGGCTTCTGCCTCCCGGGATGAAGGAATTGCCGTAGCTGTGGGCAGTTCAGATGAGGAATTGGATGTGAGATGAAGTTACGGGTGTGGCGCTTCACGGGAATCGATTGCGGCTGAGTTCCAGCACCATCACCCCCGGCGCAGAAACCCCGCCCACCGCTTCCCGCTTGTGCGTCTCCGCACCGGCCAGAAGCATCAAAAGCAGGATGCAGTTTTCCCGTTGAAAGGACCACCCCCCAGTGAGCACCCAGAAACCCGCCGCCAGCAATCCCAACGAGCCAATCGAAATCTCCATCGCCCACAGTCCAGACTCCGACGACGCATTCATGTTTTATGGGCTGGCCACCAACAAGGTTCGCGTCCCCGGCTATAAGTTCACCCACACCCTCTGCGACATCGAGACGCTGAACCGCCGCGCCCTGGACGAGGCCTTCTACGACGTCACCGCCATCAGCTTTCACGCCTATCCCTATCTGCAAGACAACTACGCGATCATGGGCTGCGGCGGCAGCGTGGGCGAGGGCTACGGCCCCATGATCGTCTCCAGCAAGAAGATCGCCCTCGACGACCTGCGCCGGGTCAAGATCGCCGTTCCCGGCACCATGACCACCGCCTATCTGGCACTGAAGATCTTCAATCCCGAATTGGAGACCGAGGTGGTGCCCTTCGACCAGATCATTCCCGCCATTCAAGCGGGCAAGTTCGAGGCCGGCCTCATCATCCACGAAGGCCAGCTAACCTACTCCTCCAGCGGCCTGCAGAAGATTCTCGATCTGGGCGTCTGGTGGCGCGAGACCACCGGACTGGTACTGCCCCTGGGCGGCAATGCGGTGCGCCGCGCCCTGGGCCCGGACTCCATGCGCATTGTCACCAAGGCCGTGCGCGACAGCATCCAGCACGCCCTCGACCACCGCGAGCAGGCTCTGGAATACGCCATGCAGTTCGCCCGCGACCTGGACACCAGCCTGGCCAACCGCTTCGTCAGTATGTATGTCAACGAACGCACCCTGGACTATGGCGTCGACGGCCGCAAGGCCATCGTCAAGCTGCTGGAGCTGGGCCACGAGCGGGGCATCATTCCCATGGCGCCGCGCCTCGACTTCATTGACTGACAGAGTTTTCTTGGCAAACACGTTAGGGTCTGTTCACACTACCCCGGCGGGTGGCACTGCTGGTGAAAATCGGGCCAGACAAGGCGGAGGCAGAAGGCTTTGGTGGTTCCAACCTCGAGGCCGACAACGCCGTATGGCCCGATTTTCACCGCGGCTCGAAGGGGCGGGGCCAATTTTACCCGTCTTTTCGTCCATCGTCGCTAAGATACACCCGGTATCCGTCGCTCCTCACGCCTCGATCGGGTAAAAACTGGCTCCCCTCGCCGCCCACCGGGGTAGTGTGAACAGACCCTAAATAACTCCGGGCCGGAAGAATTCTTTCGGCCTTTTCCACAAACTCCAGGGCCGCGCCACAGCCCGGCGAAAACCAAGGTACCGTCGCGGCATACGGTATAAACAATAGCGATTTAGCCGTAATAGTACTTTCGGTATCCCCGCAGCATGACGGTAATTATTAAAAACGCCCCAGAATGAGACTCAACTCCCTAAATAAATTCCAATCTTCGCCGATGCATCCTTTAACTGAGGTGGTCGGTATGCTCGCTAACAATCCGCCAACTTTTCTGCTTGCTTCGCCTGAACCCGCTCTGCTGGAAGAGATCGAACCGGTATTGGCCGCCTCCGGCGCCCGGGTGGAGATCGTTCTTTCGGCCGAGGCTGCCCAGACAGCGATGACCGCGCCCAATCCTCCCAACCTGGCCCTGCTGGACGTGAATCTGCCGGGCATGGAGATGGGACAGTTGCTGGCCACCGTGCGGGCCGAGGCCGGCGGCCGGCGCTTCCCCATTGTCCTCATCTCCGATGTCATCACCCCGGAATGGGTCAATCGCCTCTCCGAAGGCATCATCGACGACCTCATTCCCCACTCTGCCGGCTCGCCCTACTGGCGGCTGCGCTTGGATCTGGTGCTGCGGTCCCATCACCGCATGAGGGAGTTGGAGTTGCTGCGCGAGGCGGCGGCGATCAATGCGCAGATGGACCACCTGACCGGCATCTACAATCGCGAGACCATCCTCTCCATGCTCTTCCGCGAGACCGACCGGGTGCAGCGGCTGAAGAGTTCGCTGTGCATGATTCTCTTCGACATCGACGACTTCGGCCACTGGAACTCGCGGCTGGGCGCCGATGCCTGCGACGAACTGCTTTGCCAGGTAGTCGAGCGCTCCATGCGCCTCTTGCGCAGCTACGACATGATGGGCCGCGTAGGCAAGGACGAATTCCTCATGGCGCTGCCCGGTTGCAGCAACGTCAACGCGGTGATGCTGGCCGAACGGCTGCGCATGGACGTCTTCTGCACGCCCTTCCACGTGGCCGGCGAAGCCATCCGCCTCTCCGCCTGCTTCGGCATCTCCACCAGCCACGGACGCTCCCCGGTGGTGGTGCTGCGTGAGGCCGAACAGGCCCTGGCCGCCGCCCGTACCGCGGGACCGGAGACCATCGAATGCTTTGGAGAAGGGCCTCAGTCGCCAGCCTCTCCGGTGACTTTCCTCTCCTCCACCTCGGGCGACGAACTGCTCGCCTGGTAGATCGTTTCAAGCGGCGTCCGATCTCTCGGGCGCCGCACGTCTTTGGTGCCGCTCTTTGGCCCTGCGCAAGGAACCCCTCCTGCTTTCGCGGGGCTTCCCGCCCCCTCCAGGCCCGCTCCTCTCGAGCCTGGAGGGGGAGAGCGGTCTGAACCACACTCCCCCTCTTTGTGCTCCCTATAAATCGCCAGGGTATTCGCGCTGTCCCACTCCCGATGCAGAAAACGCACCACGGATGGGGTAGGGAAGACTCAATCGGTTTTTCCGGAACGGTAGCACCTGCGGGCACGGCCCTATCGTCGGCTTTCTTCCAAGCCATATACCGCTGCCCGTGTCCAATAGCTGGAGTCCTGCCAGTCGATATGCTTGCCGTCCGCGGTCAGGCTCCCGGAGAATTTGTCTCCAGCGACATCCAGTGTCAGGTGGCCTTGCCGATCCACACTGCCGGTGAACGTGCAATCCCGGGTATCGCCGACCTTGAGCAAGCTTCCCTGCTGGTGAACGACGCAGCTTCCATCCTGGGCAATCCATCGACCCGTCAGATCGACGGGAGTCGCCAACGGTTCTGCCGGACAGCGCGCCCAATAGGTTCCATTGGACCAGTCGATCTGGCTGTGGTCGGGCGTGAGTACGCCGGCGATGGAGCCCCATGCCGGAGCAACCAGAATGAAGGGCCCGTGCGGCTCCGCGGAAGAGGTCGCGCCCTGCTCGTTCCGGAGGGTGAATACGTCGCCGCCGTCGGCAATGACGGCGTGCCGATCGCCAATGCCCGCGGCGCACCACTCGCCCAAAAAGTACGACTGCTCGTGCCCGGCGGGAAATTCTTCATAGAGCGCAACTTCGATTTTGCTCTTTACGCCCGCGTCCCAGGCGGTTTTGCCAGCCTCCGGCGGCGCTCCGCCCCACTGCCAGAAGCGCAGGCTGGTCGCCTTTGCCATCAGTACTGAGAGATCCCCATTGGGAAACCGCTGCACGTACGGCACAGCCCAGCCAATCTCCAGACCGGCGTAGGGTGGACCAGCGTCCTGTTTCGCTTCCGCCCTTTTCTCCAATAGCGACGGATCCTTCATGGCGGCAACATCGAATTTCACCAGGCGATGAATTGCGCCATTGCGTTCCGCATACAGGTCGATTCCATTGGCCTCGCCCAGTTCGGCAAGCATAATCAGAGGACCAAGCGCGTAGAGCTGATAATGCAGCGCCCTCTGTCCCCGGCCCATCTCCGCCAACAAGGATCCATCGGGCTGCATGGCATGAATCCCCATCTCATACGAAGACAAGCCCCAAAGATACGCATCTGCATCGTTGTTCGCGATCCCCGCGGCAGCGACCGAGAGCCCCGCCCAGTACCGGTGGTTGTTCCACGAGTCGCTGCCCGGCCGCTTGCGTCCCTCGTCGAAATACTCTCGCACCCGCCCAGCCAATTGCCGGAACCACTGCTGAATCTGAACATCCTGTTCCGCTGTTCCCGCGCCGCTATTGCGCACCTTGAGATAGGCCATTGCCGTTCCGCTCAGCATCCAGTTCTGCATGTAGACGCTGTTGTTGGTCGGCATCTTATCGGTCCAGGCATCGGCCTGGGCGGCGGCGGCGAGAAGCGAATAGGCGCAGGCAGCGGCGGCGTGGCTTCCCATGCTCTGCCACGCATCGGCGGCCAGCCCTGCATACTGACCCAGATGAGTAGGCCCTGCGGCGGCTTGCTGAAATTCGGCTTCCTTCTTCGGGTCGATGACCGACATCTTCTTGTCGATGTAGGAGCCCTCAAGCTTCAGCGTCTTGCTGAAAACCGGCGGCGCCGGGCAACTGTAGGGCGCATCGCTGGGCGAAACCCGGACAGCGTCCCAAGGGGAGAGCAGACGCTGGGAAGAAGCTGGAAGGGCGGCCAGAAATCCGCCACAGATGAGGGCTGAAAGAGCAACGCGGCGCATGGTTCACCTCGGCAATCGATCCTATGTATGGCCCACACGAAAGAGGGCCCGTTTGCGCCGCCCGATCTCGCGGGCAGCGCAACAGGCCTGTTTCAAGTCGCCCAATTATACGAAGAATCGCCTTCGGTACAGAGAATCGTCAGGAAAATTCGATGAATTCCTATTCTTCGCCCGCGCCTAGAAATTCCTGAAAGACTTCGTTGGAGAAGAGCCTGCCCTGGCTGGTAAGGCGCGCCGTGCAGCCGTCGAAGTCGATCCACCCCGAGCCGGCCAGCCGCTCCAGCGCGGCTCGTGCCCGCTGCACCCGCTGCGGGCCGAACTCCCGCTCCACGGCCGCGATCTCCACCCCCGCATTCATGCGCAGGCCCAGGAACCAGGCCTCTTCATGCTGGCGGTCGGGTGAGAGCCAGGCGGTTTCGGCCGGTTCGCTGCCGGCAAGATAGGCGGTCAGGTCGGTGGTGGTGGTGGTGCGCAGCATATGATTCGGTTCTTGGTGAGGTGATCCGTAGTTCTGCCCGCAGGCCACGGGCGCTGCATCGCGTCTGGCCTTGGCCCCCGAGGCGGATTGTTGCGCTCTTTTTCCCGCCGCCTTACTCGCTTCGGCGGCATCCCCGCCGGCGTCTTTCAGCATCGACGAAGCGTCCAGCCCCAGTCCCAGGTAGGGCCGGCGCTGCCAGTAGCGCAGGTTGTGGCGCGAGGCGAAGCCTGCACGAGAAAGATTGGAGATCTCGTATTGCAGCAGCCCGGCCGCGGCCAGCTGCTCCAGGGCGCGGGTGTAGAGGTTGGCTATGACCTCGTCGTTGGGAACTGCGGCGGCATGGTAGCGCGCTCCGCCCTCGAGCAGTTCGCGGCCCAGGCGGGAGTCCTCGTCCACCTCCAGCATGTAGACGCTGGCGTGTGGCAGATCCAACTCCGCCAGCGCCGTCAGCGACTCCTCCCAACTCGATTCGGTCTGCCCGGCCAAGCCGGCGATCAGATCCACGTTCAGGTTGGTGATACCGGCGGCCCGCAGCCGGGCGATGGTTTCCACCGCCGTGGCCCGGGTGTGCAGCCGTCCGCTGACCCGCAATTCACCGTCGATAAAGGACTGCACGCCCAGGCTGACGCGGTTGACGCCGGCCCGCAGAAAGGCCTGTAGCGCCTCTTCGGCCAACTGCGCCGGGGCGCATTCGATGGTGATCTCGGCCTCGGCGTCCACCTCGAACTCCGCCCGCATCGCAGCAAAAAGCCGGTCGATCAGCTCCGCCTCCAGCAGGCTGGGCGTACCGCCGCCCAGATAGATGGAATCCACCGCGCGCGGCAGCTCCACGCCCATCCCCTCGGCCCAGCTGCGCGCGCCGCGCAGGTCGGCGATGACCCGCTCCATATACGGCTCGTGGCTGGCTGCCGGATAGACCCCACTGGCAAAGTTGCAGTAGGTACACTTGGAGCGGCAGAACGGAATCGAAACGTAAAGCCCGAGGGCGTTGGGAAGAGGACCGGTCATTGTAACAATTCTTTCACGCTTCGCCGATGCGCGGCGGTTTTCTGTGCTCAGCGCACCATGCACCGTGATCGGTAGTCAGTTGTAAGGGAACAAGGGAATAGCGTGTGGTGTGTTGAGGACGGATTACGGAGAACTGTCTGCTGAGCACTGACAACTGAGAACTGCTCCCCCGATCACTGACCGCTGCGCTCCGTTCGTGCCATGATGAAAGCAAGGAGATCCGGATTGAAAGCCTGGCCGTTATTGGGAATCACCGCCATGCAATCTCTTTTGATGCTGGCCCACTGGTTCCTCTATCGCACTTGGATCGAATTCTGGCCTGGCATGAGCCCGTTGACGGCGGCTGTCCTGGGGGATGTGCTGGTCTTGCTCGGAGCCAGCTTCATCGCCACGGCGCTGCTGGGTTTTTACTACTCCAACGGCCCGGTGCGGCTGTTGTATCAACTGGCCGCGCTGTGGCTGGGCTTTTTCAATTATCTCTTCTGGGCCGCCTGCCTGTGCCGGCTAGCGAATCTGCTGCTGCGCCTCACCCCTCTGGCTCCCAACCTGGCTCGGCTCCGCCCCGCTGTCGCCGTGGTTTTCTTCGCCTTGGCGCTGCTGACCGGCATCTACGGGCTGATCAACGCCCGCTGCATCCGCATTCGCCGCATTGAGGTGGCCTTGCCCGGCCTGCCGCAGGCGTGGCGAGGACGCACCGCGATGCTGTTCAGCGACCTGCATCTGGGCAACGTCCTGGGTCGCCGTTTCAGCCGCCGCCTGGCCCGCCTGGGAGAACGTCTGCAACCCCACATCGTCTTCATTCCCGGTGACCTCTTCGACGGCTCCAAGGCCGATCCCGACCGCCTGATCGAGCCGCTCAAAGCGCTCGATCCGCCCTTCGGCATCTACTTCTCCGCCGGCAACCACGACGAATTCGGCGGCGAAGAGCACTTCAGCGCTCCACTGCTGCGCGCCGGCTTCCATGTGCTGCACAATCGTCGGGAGATCGTCGAGGGCCTGCAGATTGTCGGCGTCACCTATGGCGAATCCACCCACCCGCTGCAAATGCGCCTCTTTCTGGAGAGCCTGCGCCTCAAGGAGGGTGGAGCCAGCATCCTCCTCAACCACGTTCCCAACCGCCTGCCCATCGCCGAGAGCGAGGGCGTCAGCCTGCAACTGAGCGGACACACCCACGGCGGCCAGCTCTTCCCCTTCACCTGGTTCACCCGCCGCGCCTTCGGCCGCTTCACTTACGGTTTGCAGCGCTTTGGCGCCTTGCAGGTGTACACCTCGATGGGCTGCGGCAGTTGGGGGCCGCCCATGCGGGTCGGCTCGCACCCCGAGGTCGTCCTGCTCACCTTCGCCTGAAGGCACGCCCATGAGCGGCTTTTCAGCCTCGGGGGAAGCACTTGCAAACCGGCGCTGGCGTGACCGTTAAAGAGCCATGTTTTTGCTCCTGCCCATAAATGCCGGGACCAGGGCCGCGTTGGATTCGTTCGCAGTAAAAGATTCTGGCCGCTTGAGCGCATTGCGGAAAGTTTGGGCGCTGCCATCTTCAACGGCCTGCGACTCCTCGTTTCTTCACGGCTCCTTTATGCCCCGGCTGCTACTAATGAAATACAAGGCATGGGCGGTGAGGGGCGAAGAGTCCCGAAAGGGGCAGGATGCGGGGGCATTCGGTTCTGGAAGGGTGGTTTCTTTCGCCGTCCGCGCTTTAGACTCGTTCGATGGAAAGCGCCATGCCCATGGGTACCTCTTCGCTCGAACTGGATGCGCTTTACGGGGACTATACCCTGGATCAGGCTTATGACGAGATGCGCCTGCCGCAGGGCGACCTGCGCCCCCACTATCGCGCCCTGGCCGAGGCCCTGGCCAGCCTGCCGGAAGAGGAGTTGCAGCGCCGCAAGCAGTCGGCCGATCTTTCCTTTCTTACCCAGGGGATTACCTTCACCGTCTACGGCCGCGACGAGGGCACCGAACGCATCTTTCCCTACGATCTGCTGCCTCGGCTGATCTCTGCCCCGGAATGGGAACGCATCGAACGCGGACTGACGCAGCGCATCACCGCGCTCAACCTCTTCTTGCGCGATGTCTACTCCGACGCCAAGATCCTGGCCGACCGCGTGGTCCCCCGCGAGCTGGTGTACAGTTGCAAACACTATCGCCGTCAGATGCGCGGCCTGCAGGTGCCGCGCAATGTGTACGTGGCCGTCGTCGGCTCCGATCTGCTGCGCCTCAATACCGGCGAGTTTGTGGTGCTCGAAGACAATCTGCGGGTACCCTCCGGCGTCAGTTACATGCTGACCAATCGTCGCGTCATGCGCCGCACCTTTCCTCATCTCTTTCACAGCTACGGCGTGCGCCCCATCGAGCATTATCCGCAACTGCTGCTTTCCACCCTGCGTTCTCTGGCCCCCGAGGGCCGTCCCGAGCCCAACATCGTGCTGCTCACCCCCGGCGTCTTCAACTCCGCCTACTTCGAGCACACCTATCTGGCCCGGCAGATGGGCATCGATCTGGTCGAGGGCCGCGATCTGGTCACCCACGACAATGTGGTCTACATGCGCACCACCGGCGGCCTCAAGCGCGTCGACGTGATCTATCGCCGCGTGGACGACGACTTCAGCGATCCGCTGGTCTTCCGCTCCGATTCCTCGCTGGGCTGCGCCGGCCTCTTCAACGCCTATCGCGCCGGCAACGTCACCGTGACCAACGCCTTCGGCACCGGGCTGGCCGACGACAAAGCGCTCTACGCCTACGTGCCGCGCATTATCCGCTACTACCTGGACGAAGACCCCATCCTCGACAACGTCGAAACCTACCTGCTCACCGAAGAGAAGGAGCGCCGCCACGTGCTGGCCAATCTGGACAAGCTGGTGGTCAAGGCGGTGGGCGAGAGCGGCGGCTACGGCATGTTGATCGGCCCGCACTCCACCCTCCAGCAACGCCAGGAGTTCGCCCGCCAGATCGAGGCCAATCCGCGCAACTACATCGCCCAGCCCACCCTGGATTTCTCCCGCGCCCCCTGCCTGATCGGCAATCACCTGGAGCCGCGCCACGTGGATCTGCGCCCGTACATCCTGGTCGGCGACAAGGTCAACATCGTCCCCGGCGGACTGACCCGGGTGGCGCTGGAGAAGGGCTCGCTGGTGGTCAACTCCTCGCAGGGCGGCGGCAGCAAGGATACCTGGGTGCTGGAATAGGAGCTAAGGGACTTGGGGACGAGTGTAGTAAGCCAGCTTTTGGTTGCAAAAGCAGATTGTCATCCTCAGCGAGCGGAGCGGGTCGAAGAACCTGCCTCTCTCGCCGGATTCACAAAATGCAGATCCTTCGACTGCGTTGGTGGCACAGAACGCATCCAACTCCGCTCCGGAGAACAACGGTTTTGTGAACGAACTTCAGACTCAGGGCATTAGCAGTCAGCACAGGGAGCCGCCTCATGTTATCGCGCGTAGCCGACAGCCTCTACTGGATGAGCCGCTACCTGGAGCGGGCCGAAAACACCGTGCGCCAGTTGGATGTGACCATGGGCCTGATGCTCGATACCGGAGCCATCAGCGCCGAAACCCGCTGGCAGCGGCTGGTGGCCGCCGTGGGCAAGCCCGAAGGGCTGGAGTGGGACGGCAATATCGAGTCCATGGCCCACAAGCTGGTCTTCGACAGCCTCATCCCCGCCTCGGTAACCTTCTGCATCGACGGCGCCCGGGAGAATGCCCGCCAGGTGCGCGAAGAAATATCGAGCGAGCAGTGGCAGCGCATCAACCGCCTCTTTCATTACATCCATTCGCCGCAGGCGCAGGAGCAGTTCGCCGCCGGCATGAACGACGCGCTCTCCAGCATCGTCGACGGCATTCATCTCTTCATCGGCGTCAGCGATACCACCATGATCCATGCCCAGGGCTGGCAGTTCATCCGCCTGGCCCGTTACCTGGAGCGCGCCTACGCCACCGCCACCTTGCTGGAGGTGCATCAGAGCGAACTCCTGCTGCCCCAGGAGCGCGATCAGCCCGTCTATCCTTACCTGGAACTGGTAGGCCTGCTGCGCTGCTGCACCTCCTTCGAGGCCTACTGCCAGGTCTATACTGCTGATCTTTCCCCCGGCCGCATCCTGGAGTTTCTGCTGCTCAACCCCGATTTCCCCCACGCCATTCGTTACTGCGTGGACGGCATCCGCGACGCCATCGAGTCCGTCCAAAACACCGGTGGGCGCCGCGCCCCCGCGGAACTGATCGCCGGCGTGGGCCGCTTGCACGCCATGCTCGACTTCACCACCATCGGCGAGATCCTCAGCGGCGACACCACCCACTTTCTGCGTTCGGTGCGCGAACAGTGCCTGCGCATTCACGAACTCATCTACCGCAACTACGTCCACTACTCGATTCAATCCGCCCTGGCGGTGTAAAAGATGCATTTGAATCGAGAAGATTTGAAGGGGCCGAGCGCAGTGTGGAGGGTACGGGCTTCAGCCCATCCCCTTCAATTTCGATCGATTGCCAAGGTTCAAATCGGAGAGCGACCATGAACTTCTATTCCATTCGCCATCTGACCCGCTTCCGCTACTCGCGTCCCATCAGCGAGAGCATCATGGAAGCGCGCATGAATCCGCGCTCCGACTCCCATCAGCATTGCCTCTCCTTCTCGCTCTCCGTCAGTCCCCGCTGCCGCGTCTTCAGCTATCGCGACCATCTGGGCAACAACGTGCAGCACTTCGACATTCCCGGCGAGCACAATCAACTGGTCATCGTCGCCGAGTCGGTGGTCGAACAGCAGCCGCTGCCCGATGTGCCCGCCTTTCTGGCGCCCGACGCTTGGGCCGCCCTCGATGCCATGATCGAAGAAGGCGATTACTGGGAGATGCTGCTGCCCAGCACCTTTGCCGTCGAGACCCCGGCGCTGACCCTGCTGGCCAAACAGATGGGCGTAACCCGCCGCGACGATCCCCTCATGCTGGTGCAGGAACTGAATACCCGGCTCTTCAACTACTTCGACTACGAACCCCGCGCCACCCGCGTCGATTCGCCCATCGACGAGGCCATCGTCAGTGGCAAGGGCGTCTGCCAGGACTTTGCCCACACCATGATCGCCCTGCTGCGCCACGTGCGCATTCCCGCGCGCTATGTCTCCGGCTATCTCTATCGCAGCCGAGAAGACCACGACCGCTCCACCCCCGACGCCACCCACGCCTGGGTCGAGGCGCTGATGCCCCATCTGGGCTGGGTGGGCTTCGACCCCACCAACAACCTGGTCGCCCATCATCGCCATCTACGCACCGCCGTGGGCCGCGACTACGCCGATGTGCCGCCCACCCACGGCGTCTTTCGCGGCCAGACGGAGAGCGAACTCTACGTCGCCGTACACGTTGAGGCCAGTGACCGCCCCCCGGCTCTGGACCGCACCCTGCCCATCCCCGAAGACTGGAGCGTGCTGGTCGAGCGCGCCCAGCAGCCCGCCCCGCCCATCCTGCCCTTCCACGATTTGCAGCAGATGCAACAGCAGCAACAGTGAGAAGCAGGGAAACAGGGAACAAGGGGACGGGGACTAGGGAACAGGGAGAGTGGAAGATATAAAATCGGGTGCCCCACCCTCGCCGCTTCAAGTTACGGCGGTGATGAACGGCGCTGTCCCGCAGAATTCCGCGCCCTGTCATCCTGAACGGAGCGTAGCGAAGTCGAAGAACCGGCGTTACCGTCGTTGGATTCTTCAACGAAACGACACCTCAGGACAAGCGCCAAATCAATTCTTCCCTTCCGCCCCCAGCGCCTTCATCCGCATCTGCGCCAAGGTGTAGCTGGAGGTAGGTGTCTCCAGCGGTTCTTTGGGCAACTTCAGTTTGCGATAGTCGGCGATGGCGATCTCCCGCTCCCCGAATTGCTCGGCGATCAGCCCGAAGGCGTACCAGTAATCGTCGTTGGGCTCGTCCAGGTTGAGTTCGTCCATGCTGCGCACCAGCAGGTCATGGGCTTCCTTGGTCTTGCCGGTGACCGCATAAAGGCAGGCCAGGGTGTGCAGTATATGGGGATTGTCCTTGGCCATCTCGGTGGACTTGATGGCCGCGGCGATGTCGCTCGCTTCGATCTTGGGCATGAACAGTGCGTACCAGGCGATGTTGTTCAGCAGCCCGGCGTTCTGTTTGCCCTGCTCCACCAGCTTCTGCGCCGCCGCCCGCGCTGCCGTGAAGTTGCCGCGGCTGGCTTCGGCCTCCATCTTCATCATCTGCGCGTCCACATCGCCGTCCAGCAGTTTGAGCCGTCCTTCGGCCAGGGCGATGGCCTCCGGGTAGCGCTTCATTCCCAACAGGCCCTGCGCGGTGTCCATGAAGGCCAGGCGCGATTCGGGCTCTATCTTCATCAGTTCCTGGCCGCTCTCGAAGAGGCGGGGAAAGTTGTCCAGAATGGCGTAGCCGGTGGCCAGGGCGAGGTGGATGTTGGTCTTCTCGCGCTCTCCGCCGGCCTCTTTCAAGCTGGCTTCAAGCAGCGCCACGCCCTGGGCCGCGGTGGGCTTGGTTCCCGTCAGGATGGCCGCCGCGGCCAGCTTCATCTTGTGCGCGTCGGCGGTCTGTCCTTTTGTCCAGAATCGGGGGAAAACCGGCCCGCCCAGGGGATCGTCGCCGCCCTCCAGGTGCGAATCCTCGCGCAGCCAGTCGAGCAGTGTCTTGGCCCCCTTCAGGTCGCCGGCAGCGATGCGGTCCAGCATCTCCAGGGCAATCGAGTTGGGCTTCTCGGTATCGTCCAGCAGTTTGTATTGACCGTCTTCCTTCACCACGAAGAAGGTCAGGTCGCCGCCGCCGGGAATCTGCATCTTCTCGCGGTAGCCGCTCTGGTCGTTGCCCTCGCCCTTGGGATCGAGCGCCCCCAGCAGGATGTCGGTGGTCACATCCAGCGAGTTGTCTTCGCGGGCCATCTGGCTGTCCAGCCGCTTGCCGGCTTCCAGACCCGTCTTCAATTCCTCCGCATCTTCGCCGGCGAGGATCTTGCGGGCGTTGCGGCTAGAGATCGCCTCCATTCCGGCCCGCGTCAAATCCGGGTTGAAGCCCAGCAGAAAGACCTGCTTCACCAGATCTGCGGGAGTATTGGCAAAGTGCAGTTCCTCGCGGGGCTTGGCCTGCCGCAGCATGGCGGCCAGGCCCATGGTGTGGGCGGCGCTGTCGCCGGCCGCGCCGGCTTCCATGAAATCCGCCGCCTCGGCATAGTGGCGGGTATTCATCAGCATCTCGCCGGCGGTGCGCGCGATCTCCTTGAAGGCGGTATCGCTGTTGGCCCGCTTGTTGGCTTCGGCCAGGCCCGCTTTGCTGCCGTGCAAGACCGCTTCGCTGGCCGCAATCAGCGCATTGGGCTGTGGGTTTAGCGTCTGCGCCGCCTGGATGGCCTCTCCCGCCTCGCCGCCGTAGAAGAGCGCGTAGGCCAGGTTGTTGGGCAGGTCCATCTCCGCCAGCTTGTCCTGGCCCAGTTTGCGGTACTCGGCGATGGCCTCCTTCATATGCGACTGGCGGCCGTAGCGCCGGCCCACGCCGTCGTACTCCAACAGGATGGCCAGGTCGGCCGCGGGGGTGTGATCGTCGCTGTCCAGGCTGGCGGCGGCGCGCAGGGCCTCGGCCGCGCCCGTCCAGTCAGAACCCGCACGCAGGGAGCGGCCCACCAGATCGTGTTTGAGCACCATGGCCAGAATCTTTTCCGCCAGCGCTGAGGTGGGATCGAGCTTGACCGCCTGCCGTGCCTCCGACCGCGCCGCTTCGCCCATGCCCGCTTCCAGCAGCACCTTGGCCACCTGCAAATGATGTACCGCCTCGTTGGGATGCAGTGCCACCAGGCTGCGATAGGCCGCCAGCGCCTCCTTCACCTTGCCCTCGTGCAGCAGCGCCTCGCCCTGCGGCTCGAAGTTGACCAGAATCGCCGTTCCCGCCTGCAATTCCGCAACTTTGCTGCGCAGTTCCGTCGCCTCGGCCACGGTGTAGCGGCGCTTGACCGAATCGAAGACCAGATGCGCCGTCACCACCCCGCCTTTTTCCGCGGCAAAGCTCTCGGTCAGCAGCGCCGGACCCATCTGGATGCTGGTGTCCTTGGGCAGTTCCTTGGGAATGAAGCCTGCCGGGGGAACAATGCGGTAATCCCACTCGGCGCTGAAAGCCTCTTCCAACTCCCAATCCGTAGTGCGCGGCTGCTTCGGCTTGTCCTTGTTTTCCTTCTGGTTCTTCTCCTCGGTATCGTCCTTGCGCTTGAGATCCTCGGGCAGGTGCTGGAAGAGCCCTTCGATGCGGATCGCCGCCACCGCGCTGTCCAGGTCGGTATAGCCGCGCCGCGCCTTTTCGCAGCTCAGGGTCAGCTCGAACTGTTTGGATAGGTCGTCGGGATCGGTGCGTTCCACGCTGGTCAGGTTGTCGCTGAGATACTGCCCCTTGATGTAGCCTTTGAGATTGTCTTTGGTCTCCTGGTCCGGCTTGTCGGCATAGTAGGAGCGGTAATGGCTCTCGAAGGCGCCCCGGGGCTGGGTCTTCTCTGTCACCGTGGCGGGGCCGTTTTCGCCCAGCCGGACCTCACGAATCTCCAGCAGCACATTGTCCTTGGATGGGAACTCGGGGATCTTTGCCAAGGCCGTGGTTTGCGGGCTGGCGATCAGCGCCAGACGGCCCTGATCGTTGATGGGCAACTGGCCCAGCCGCGCGTAGCGGTCGGTGGCGTCGATCCACAAGTCCGACCCCACCGGCTTGCCCTTGACCATCTCCGCGGGCACATAGACGATGGCGTGGTCGAAGAGGCCCATGCCGGGCAGATCGGCGGGCACGTCCATGCGCGAGCCGGCGTTGAGCAGCGCCACGTAGGCGGGAATCCCCGCTGCCCGCAGCATGGTCACCACCAGCGTAGCTTTGTCCTTGCAGTCGCCGTACTTCTTGTTCAGCAACTCGGCGGGCTCGTGGGGCACGATGGCCGCTTCGCCAAACTCGATGCCGGTATAGCGAACCTCGCGGTCCACATAATCCATGATCGCGGCTTCCTTCTCCGCCGCCGTCTTCTTGCCGGCCGTGAGGGTGTCCACGATCTCCCGCACGGGGGCGGGATTGGCGCGGCTGTCCACGATCTTGGAATACTCCGTGGCCATGTTCTGCCACGATGCGCCGGTGGAGAAGCGCACCTCCGGGAAGCGTGCCACATCGGGAGGCAGATCCGTCTCGTGGGTATCGATGCCTGCCAGCGCCTCCAACTCATAGGTCAATGTCACCCGCCCGTTGGCCTCGCTGCGCAGCGGTTTCAGATCCGGCAGCAGCAGGGTTCCGGTACGCAGGGGCAGGGAAGCGGGCGCTTCGAAGACGGCCCGGCTGTGCGCCACCGGCACGTTCTCCTGGCCGAAGGTGACGCGGCCTACCCGCCCCGGAGCAAAGTACGGCTGGGTGTCCCGCTCCACGAACTCTTCTTCCACCACCACTCCCGGAGCAATCGCCGGGAAGGGCGCGCGCAGACGTTTGCCGTCGCTGTAAGCCTTGTAATCGCCGCCCCGCGCCGGAGCCTCGGTAATGGCGCTGGGGTCCAGCGTGTGCACCGAGAAGTCCGGCGCAATCACCCGCACCCGAATCTCCGGGCGGGCCTCGTGCCAGGGCTCCCAGCTTACCGCCAGCGAATCCCACCCCTCGGCGCCCTTCTGGTTGAGGATCTTGTAGATATAGTGCCCGGTGTAGACCATGCGCCCGGCCTCGTCGAAGCTGTAACTCTGATCGTCGGCAAAAACAGCGACATTGGCGCCATCGGGCGCGGCTACCGCCGAGGCGGCTTCATACAATGCCTTGGCATCGACGGAGAAATGCCCTGCCTGCCAGGGATCGGCGGCCGGGGTCTGTTGCGCCTGCATGGTTCCCAACAAAACGGGCAGAAAAAAAGAGAGAATCGAGGCGCGAAAATAGCGCAAAGCAATAGAAGGCACGGGGCTCCTTGCCGCAACGGGAATGTGTCCACGGTAAACCCGCCCGATGGCTTGCGCAAGACGCTTCCCGCCGCCGTCTTTGGCCCGCCGCCGCTCTCCCTCCAGCCCCAACCCCGCCGCGGAGAAGCCTGGCTTCTCCGCGGCATCTGCTTTGTACGGTTCATGTTGGCTAATTACACAATAATGAAATACTGTAGCCAGGCGCATTCCTGGCCATTATTCGGAGCCTCCCGCCTGGGCCGCGATGCGTCGCAGCTCGGGCAGCACCCGGCCCAGCGGCACACCCTCCGCGCCGCGCTGACCCAGAGCAAAGTACACCTCGCGATAGAGCCGGTAAAGCTCCTCGTACACCGCAACCGAGGCGGGTTCCGGGGCAACGGTGCGCAGCGGCAAACAAACGGCGGCCTGCGCCGCTTCGATGCTCGGGTACACCCCGGCCGCCAGCAGGGCGATGATTCCCGAACCCAAACTCGTCGGAATCCCTGCCGGCACCAGCACCGGCTTGTTCAGCACGTTGGCATAGACCTGGTTGAGCACCTCGTTCTTTTGCGGAATCCCACCGGCATTGATGACCCGCTCCACGCGCACTCCGTGCTCGGCCATGCGCTCCAGGATGATGCGGGTGTGGAAGGCGGTTCCCTCGATGGCGGCAAACAGTTCGTCCTGGGCCGTGTGAATCAGATTCCAGCCCAGCGTTACTCCGCCCAGCTCCGGATTCACCAGCACCGTGCGGTCGCCGTTGTCCCAACTTAGCCGCAGCAGCCCGGTCTGCCCGGCCCGGTACTCTTCCAGCCCCGCGCTCAGCGCCGCTACCGTGGATTGTGCCCGGCGGGCAATGGCCTCGAAGATGTCGCCGGTAGCGGAAAGTCCGGCCTCGATGCCGGTAAACCCTGGGTGCACGCTGCCCGGAACCACGCCGCACACGCCGGGAATCAGCTCCGCCTGCGGCGCCATGGCAATGATGCAGGTCGAGGTGCCCACCACATTCACCACGTCGCCCTCGCGAATGTTCGAGCCCAGCGCATCCCAGTGCGCGTCGAAGGCTCCCACCGGAATCGGAATCCCTTCCTTCAGTCCCAGCTCTGCCGCCCAGCGGGCCGAGAGCCGCCCGGCCAGATGGTCGCTGGTGAGGTATTCTCCGCCCAGCTTGGCGCGGATGCCGGCCAGCAGCGGGTCCACGGCCACCAGAAACTCCTCCGCCGGCAAGCCGCCCCACTTGGGGTTCCACATCCACTTGTGGCCCATGGCGCAGATGCTGCGCTTGACCTGGCCAGGATCGGTAATCCCCGCCAGCGTGGCCGCCACCATGTCGCAATGCTCCAGCGCGGTGACCAGCAGTTCGCGTTTTTCGGGATTGTGGCGCAGCCAGTGCAACAGCTTGGCGAAGCCCCACTCGTGGGAGTAAACCCCGCCGCACCACTCGATGGCCTCCAGACCCAGCGCATGGGCCTTGGCCGTGATCTCCTCGGCCTCGGCAAAGGCGCGATGGTCGCACCACAGATAGTAATCGTCCAGCGGCTCCAGAGCCGCGCCCACCGGGATCACGCTGGAGCCGGTGGTGTCCAGAGCGATGGCCGCGACATCCTGGCCGTCGATGGCGCTCGAACGCAGCACTTGGCGAGTGGCCGCAACCAGCGCAGCCATCTGTTCGCCGTGGGATTGGGTGGCAAAGTTGGGGTCCTCGCGGCGGCGCTTCAGCGCGTACGAAGCCGAGGCGGTGCCGACCGGCCCCTTCTGGCTATCTACAAGGGTAACGCGCACGCTGAGGGTGCCGAAGTCCACGCCGGCAACGATGGTCATAGGGAAAAGCCTCCAGGTAAACGCTTTCTCTAACCCACCCAGAGTACAGGATCTCCCCTTGCCTTGTCCGCCTACTTCTTCCCGAAGATCCCCTTGATCTTGTCCAGCAGGCCGGGTTTGCCAGCCGGGGGGGCGGGCGCGGGTTTGCTGGCCGGCGGCGCCGCTGGCTGCGGGGAGGGAGCACTGGCCGGGGCCGCTGCTTTGGGTGCGCCGCCCGGAGCCGCTTCCGCGGGACCGCTGGCATCCTTGGGCAGTGGCGTCGCTCCCTTCACCACTTTGTCGGCATCCAGCGTCGGCACCGAGCCATCATCGTTCTTCACCAAAATCGAAATCCGGCGGTTGGAGGGATCGTAGGGATTGCTCTTCACCCGCAGAAACTGGTCGGCGTAGCCGCGCACTTGGGTCACTTGGTCGCCGCGCACGCCGTCCTGCTGCAACAGCCGTCGCGCTGAGTTGGCCCGGTCGGCGGAGAGCTCCCAGTTGCCGTAGCTGATGTCGTTGGAGTAGGGCTGGGCGTCGGTGTGGCCTTCGATGAGCAGATTGTTGGGCAAGGTCTTCAGCTCCGAACCCAGCAGCCCCAGCAGCTCCTGACCGCTGGCGCTCAGGCGGGCGCTGCCGCTGTCGTAGAAGGTGCCGGCCTTGTCTTCGATCAACTCGATGCGCAGCCCCTCCGGGGTGATGGTGATCTCGATCTGCTTGGAGAGCTTCTCCAGTTCCTTGCGCGACTTGATCTCGGCTTCCAGCTTCTCCTTCAACTTCTCCAGATCCTTGGTGCTGAAGGGCTGCACGGTCACCCCGGTGCCGCTCATGGTGGTGCCCAGCAGGTTGGCGGTGCCCTTGGGGTCGTTGAAGTAGCCGGCCACGGCCTTCTTGATCTTCTCGCTCGAACCCATCAGCCAAAGCACGATGAACAGAGCCATCATGGCGGTGACGAAATCCGCATAGGCCACCTTCCACGCGCCGCCGCTGTGGCCGCCGCCGTGGCCGCCCTTCTTCTTGATGACGATGATGGGCTGACCTTTTGCCATGATGCCGTCTTCTCCGCTTCTTGCTGGATTTTAGACTGTGCCTTCAGGGGGTGCGCCGCCGCCCTTGCAGCGCTTCTCCATCTCGTCGAAGCTGGGCCGCACATAAGCTGGAATCGCCCTGCGTCCCATCTCGATGGCGATCATGGGCGCGGAACCTTTGAGAAACGAGAGCAGCAGCACCCGCAACACAGCCAGGTAAGCGTGGTGCTCGTCGGCCGATTTGGCCATGTTCTGGCTCAGCGGACCCACCAGTCCATAGCACAGCAGAATGCCCAGAAAGGTGCCCACCAGCGCTGCGCCGACCTTGTGGCCGATCTCCTCCGGCGGACCGCCCAGCGCCCCCATGGTGATAACTACCCCCAGCACCGCCGCCACAATGCCCAGGCCAGGCAGCGAATCGGCCATGGTGCTCAACGCCACGATGGGAGTGGTCGCCTCGTGGTGATGGACCTCCATGTCCAGGTCCATCATCTGGTCCATGTCGAAGGGCTCCACGCCGCCGGTGATGGCCATGCGCAGCGTGTCGCAGACAAAGTCGCGAGCGTGATGATCGTTGATGAACTCCGGGTAGTTCTTGAAGATGCCGCTCTCTTTGGGCTTCTCCACGTCCATTTCCACGCTCAGCAGGCCCTCTTTGCGTACCTTGTTGAGAAACTGGTACATCATCTTGAGGGTGTTGAGATAGCGCTCCTTGCCGAACTTGGAGGTGCCAATGACCCCCTTCAAGCCGCCCACGATGGCCTTCAGCACGTACATCGGGTTGGCGACCAGCAGCGTCCCCAAACCCGATCCCGCAATAATCAGCAACTCCGCCGGTTGGATGAGCACCTCGATGTGCCCTTTTTCCATTAGGAAGCCACCAATGACTGCCCCAAAGACTACGAGAATGCCTATGATGGCAAACATTCATGCCTCCCCGGCGCGGGTGTGATGTGATTGCCTCCCGCGTGGACGCTCGATAACATGGCGGCTTGCGCGCGCCCCAGCAACTGCGCCAACGTTTCCGACGGTTCGGACTGCGCCGCACCGATGCTCACGGTTAACGATACCCGATCACCCCACCAACGGAAATCCGCGGTCCTGGCCAACCCGGCCAAGGCCTGCGCATGAGAGGCTAGCGCCTCCGGCGTGCGTTCATGGGAGATCACCAAAAATTCATCTTCGCCCCAACGGCCCAGTTCCTCGGCCGGACGCAAGCCGTGCTGCAGGGCGTAGGCAATCTTATCCAGCATCGCTCCGCAGGCCTGGACGCCGTGGGTCTTGCGCAGCTTGTTGGACTGATCGACGGTAATCCAGAGAACGCCAAAAGCCTCTCCGCCACGGGTAAAATCCCCGTAAACCGCGCTCAGACGCTCTTCCATCTCGATCTGGCTGGCCTGCACCGATTGGTTTTCCGACGACTCGCCATGGGGCAGCGCGTCCAGGCTTTCGGCGGGATGAAAGACCAGCGCCGTGCCGATACGGCCGCCAATTCCGTTGCGTAGGATATGAATCCGGGCAATGATGGGCAATTCGTGACCCAGCTTATGGCGGGCACGCACCAGCGAGCCCTGACCCAGACGTGTTCCCGCTCCCAGAAGATCCTTTCCCGGCTGCGCCAGAAAGTGTTGTAGCGGCTCCAGACCCTCCGGCAGTGGCCGGCCCACCAGTTCTACGGAGGGAAAACCGGTCATAGCCTCGGCGGCAGGGTTCCACAACAGCACTAGACCCTCTTCGCCGAGCAGGGCGATGGCCTCTGGGAAACTCTCCAGTGTGGCTTCCAGCAGTTCCGTGCGATCGCTCATCCCTTGCCCTCATCCCCTTACATCGGCACACATGCGCTCAACTTCACCAGCCCCGGAGAAGAAACCGTGGGCTCATCTCATTCCTGTGCATTATTGATTCCCTGTGCCTTATCGGTCCAGCCAGAAGACAATGCGACCAAGGCAAACGCATATTGCTTCCGCCGGTGTGTCGGTTTTGGTTTGCGATCCAATACAACGGCCAGTTTGGGGCGGGAGCAGGGCCTTCAGGCCCCTGAATAGGGTGATGGATTGACGGGCTTTCAGGCGCGGGCCGTTTTGCGGCTGCCAGCAGAAGGTCCGTGGCTGAAGCCCATCGCTTTTGCCACTGCTTCAGGGGGCTTCAGATCCCTGCTCCCTCCGTAAAAACAAACAAAACAACGGCTAAAACTGTCTCACTCGCAAAACCATCGATGAAGTCAGATGCGTTTGCCCTGGCAATGCCGCCTCGTCATTCAATCGGACCCCCCGTTCCCGGTGCGAACGCCGGCGTACAGATAGAAAAGGCCAGTCGCCAGCAGCGCCAGGGGAACCGGAAAAAACATTCCCGCTAGCGCCACCCTGCTGGCGAAGCCAGTCGCCGCCAGGTGCGTCTGGCGGAGCAGCGACTGGTAGAGATTCCAGGGCAGATCGCCGTTGAAAAACACCGCGGCGCTGGTGACGGCCAGTGCCATCTTGCCCAGGCGGCCGCCCTCCGCCCAGAGCATCGCAGCGGGTGGAACCGCCAGCAGCAGCAGCTTGGCGTCGTATTGGCGATGGTAGAAGCAGAGCATGGCGAGCGCCACCGCCGCCGCCAGCGCCAGCCACACCGATCGATAGGCCGGGCCCCGGCGCAACGTCAGCGCCGCCCAAACCGCCAGCAGCGGTGCGCACAGCAGATGACTGAGCGGGTTGTAGACACCGGGCTCGTTACAGAAGAAGCTGAGGATGCGGGGCAGGCTGGTGATGACCGCAACGCCATAGGCGGCGGGCGAGCTTGGCCCCGGATCGTTGATCGAGCCGGGCAGGGAGAAGTTCCGGTAGCTGGCCAGAAACTCCTGCAGCCAGTGGGGAGAAACCAGCATCGTCCACAGCAGCGCGGGTAGGCTGAGAAGGGCGGTCGCGGCCAGCGTCTGCCACGCCCTCTTGCGATAGACGCCCCCCGCCAGCAGCAGGCCAAGCCACACCAGGCCGGCATCCTGGGGTTTGAGAGCGAGGCTGCAAGCCAGGCAAAGAATGCCGGCGGCAATGCAGCGCTCTTCCAGAAAGCAGCAGACGGCAATGATGCACAGTCCCACTGCCAGGCCGGCGGCATTCCCGGTGCTGAAGGACGATTCGTTGTTGGCCAGCCAGTAGCCGATCAATACGCCGCTGAGAACCGGCGCATGACGCGCCCCCACCCGCCACAGCAGATACGCGCCCAGCAGATTGTTGGCCGCCATCAGGACGATCCACAGCGCCTGCGCCTTATCCCAGCTCAACAGCGCCAGGGGAAGGCCGAAAATCAGAACCGATGGGGGGTAGAGAAAAACGCTGACCACCTTGCGGTCCCAGTCGCTATAGGCGGGCCGGTCGCCCCCTTCCGCGCGGAAGACGCTCAACACTTCGGCCGGGTTATAGGGATCGCGGTGTTCCAGCAGCGTCCGCGCGCTGTAGTAGATGGGATCGAAATCGGCCGTCAGGATGGGATACGAATATTCCTGCAAAAGGCCCAGAAAGAGGAAGAGCGCCCCTCCCAGGGAGAGAAAGATCAACCCGTCCAGACGTGCTCTCGTCATATCGCTTCCCGGCTCTAACCTATCAGATCGCTCCGCTCCGCCGCGGCGGGGGAAGCCAGCGGCAGCCGCACCAGAAAGCGCGTTCGTCCCGGCTGGGATTCGACCTCGATGGAGCCGCCCAGCGTCTGGGTCACGATGCGGTGCACGATCTCCAATCCCAGCCCCGTACCCTGCCCCTGCGGCTTGGTGGTGTAGAAGGCGTCGAAGATGTGCGGCAGCGCCGTGGCAGCAATGCCCGCGCCACGGTCCACTATACTCACCGCCAGCCATCCGCCCCCAGCCTCGCCGGCGCTCTCTGTCTCGCTGCCCGTGAGTTTTTCAACGCCCGCTATGTTCCAGGTAGCAATCTCGATCTCCGCCCCTGGGGGAGAAGCGTCGATGGCGTTGTCCAACAGGTTGGTCCACACCTGGCTGAGCGCGCTGCTCTGGGTGCGCAGGCTGGCCGGGGCAGCGGAAAAGCTCTTGATGACGGTAACCTGCCGCTGCTGCATCTTGTGGCCCAACAGGGTCAGCGAACTCTGCAGGCTGGTGTGCAGATCTACCGCCTGAGCCGAGCACCGGTCGTCGTGGGCGAAGTCCTTGACCGATCGGGCCAGGGCGGCGATGCGGGCGATGCTTTCCTCGATGGTCGTAACCAGCGTGGCGCTGGAAACCAGCGCCTCCAGCCAGTTCAGGGTGTCGGAGAAGCCGGTAGCCTGAAAGCTCCTCCGCGCGCACTCCAACCCCTCGCGCCGAAAGCCGATGGCCACCAGCGCCGGAGCGATGATGAAGGCATTCTCCACCCCCGCCGCCGCTAGCCAGGTCGCCAGAGACTCGGCCGCGTCGGCCTCGGCAATGCTGCTCAGCACTGGCGCCGGGCCGCGCTCGAGCGCTGCCTCCAGCAGTCGCCTCATGCAATCCATCTGCGCCGGATCGTGCGGCTGTTGGCTGAAACGCAGGCTCATCTGTTGCAATCGCATCAGGTTACCGCGCAACTGCGTGCTGGCCCGGGCGGCCGCCAGACCGGGATTGTGCAACTCATGCATCAGCCCCGCTGTCAGCGTGCCCAGCGCTGTCAGCTTCTCCCGGTGCAGCGCTTCGGTGCTCTCGCCATGCGCTGCCGCTTTCTTCGCCACCGGTTCATTGCTGTGCATGATTCGCTTTACCCGTCTGCATGTAAGAAAGGATTCCCGGGCTTGCCCTTTGGATGCGGGAATTCAGCGGAAAGCGCCGTTTGGGAACCTCTGATTCCGTTCAGCTTGGTAACAGGGAACGGCTTTAGCCGTGCCGCAAAACATTGAAAATAAAAGATTGGTTCTTGCCCCTGAGGGATCGATCGCTCGGAAGGTGGCACGTGTTCAGAGATTCCTCAGCGCTTTTTCGCTTTTGCTATCGGTTCTCGCGTCCTGTCATCCTGAGTGGAGCGTAGCGAAGTCGAAGGCCCTGCGGTTGCTTTTTGCGCCGAGGGTGGGAGACCACAAATCTCAACAGTGCCTTGGTCATTACTGATCCGGCCAGAAAGCAATGCGACAAATGGGGTGCACCACCCTCGCCGCGCCGTTGTTGTTGCGGCTAGGGTGGGATGCAGCCTCGCAATCCAATCTGGCCAGATCAATAAACGCAACAATGCCAGCTCCCGCGCCATTTTTCTGGCGCGGACCCGCCGCAGGCAGTAAAAGCGCCCCCGGCGCCTAGAAGCCGGCCAGATACTGATGGACGAACTGCACGGCGATCGAGCCCTCGCCCACCGCCGAGGCCACCCGCTTGACCGAGCCGTGGCGCACGTCGCCGGCCACAAAGACCCCTGGCACGCTGGATTCCAGCAGAAAGGGCTCGCGATCCTCGCTCCAGCTCTCCGGCAGTTTTCCCTGGCGGCGCAGATCCGGCCCGGCCAGCACGAAGCCGGCTTCGTCGCGGAGTATGCTGGCCGGCAGCCAATCCGTTCCCGGCGCCGCGCCAATGAAGACAAACAGGGAAGTGGCCGCCACCCGGTATTCGCCCTGCGGCCCACACAGTTGCAAGCCCGTCAGCCGCTCGCCCTGCGGCCGGCTCACGCCAATGGCCTCGATCACCTCGGTTTTGGGCCGTAACTCGATATTCGCGGTGCGCTCGATCTCGTCGATCAGATATTTCGACATGGTGGCCGCCAGCCCCTCGCCGCGGATCAGCATGACGACCTTGCGGGCGAAGCGGGCAAAGTGTACCGCGGCCTGGCCGGCGGAGTTGGCGCCGCCCACGATATAAACCTCCTCGTCACAGCAGGAGGCGGCCTCGACCAGCGCCGCGCCGTAGTATATGCCCCGTCCGGTCAACCGCCCGGCGCCGGGGATCTCCAGCTTGCGGTACTGCACCCCATGCGCCAGCAGCACCACATGGCTGGCTGCCTCGCGCCCGTCGGCCAACTGCACAAAGCGGTACTGCCCCTCGATGCGCAAGCCTACCGCCCGCTGGGTGACAAATTCCGCGCCCAGGCGCGTGGCTTGCAGGTGCGACCGCCGTCCCAGATCGGCTCCGGTAATGCCGGAGGGGAATCCCAGGTAGTTCTCGATCTTCGAGGTCGATCCCGCATGTCCGCCCGGCGCCTCCGGTTCGATCACCAGGGTGCGCAATCCCTCGCTGGCGCCATAGACGGCCGCCGCCATGCCTGCCGGACCCCCGCCTACCACGACCAGGTCGTAGAACTCCTGGGTGGCCTGGGTGCTCAAACCCACCTGCTCCGCCAGCGCCTCCAACTCCGGGTCCGCCAGCCATCTGCCGTCGGCAAACAGCACCAGGGGCAGGTGCTGCGCGCCCTGAGATCCCTGTTTTGCCTCCCATTCGGCCAGCAGCTTCTGCGCCTCCGGATTGCTGTCGATCTCCAGCCAGCGGTAGGGAACGTGGTTGCGAGAGAGAAAATTGCGCAGGGTGTGGTCGCGCGGTGACCAGCGCCGTCCCAGCGCGCGCAGGCCAACAAAGGCCGGCCGGTAACCCGCCTTCCAGTCTTCCAGCAGGTCCGTTACCACCGGGTACAGCTTCTCCTCGGGCGGATCCCAGGGCTTGTTCAGGTAATAGTGGATGCGTGCCGCGTTGATGGCGCGGATGGCGCCATCGGTATCGCTGTAGGCGGTTAGCAGCACCCGGCGTGCCTCGGGATACAACTCCCGCGCCCGCTCCAGAAACTCCACGCCGGTCATATCCCCCATGCGCTGATCGCTGAGCAGCAGGGCCACCGGCTCCTGGCGCGTCTTCAGTTGGGTCAGTGTCTCCAGCGCGGCCGCCCCGCCGGGGGCGCGCATCACCCGGTACTCGGCTCCATACTGCCGGCGCAGATCCTGCACCACCGCTTCCAATACTCCCGGATCGTCATCTACCGCCAACAGAATCGGTCTTGCCATAGTTTCCAGTCTACTTCGCCCGGCAAAGCACATTCTGGGAAGCGGACGGCGATTTTCTTGCTCACCCCCCTTGCCGGCCTTTACTCCTATCTCCCAGAAAATTACCATAGTGCCGAGTCCGTCCGATTGAATTCATGACCAAGGGCACGTAAAGGGCTTGGCTTGTATTGAATTCGGACACTTCCAAGGCGATCCTCCTTTTTGCCGATAGATCATGCAAGGGCGATCTGAATTGCGGAAGACCCTGCACCGTTTTCTCGTCGCCGGGGCTTTTGCAGGCGATGCGGACCGACTGGTTCTCATTGATTTGTCAGAGGTTACGTAGCAGATGGGGCGCACAGCATGAACAAGATCATTCTGGCCGATTCGCAGGCAATCTTCCGCGCGGGCACGGCCAAAGTTCTGGCGATGGATGAGGATTTGCGCATCATTGCCCAGTGCACCGACCTGGACCGGATGTTGCACGCCATCACCACTTTTCCTGGGGCGGTGGTGTTGTTTGCCGCCTCTTTGCGGCCTGACCTGCCCCGCTTGCGGGCGCTGCTCGAGTCGGTGGGCAGCCGCGGCGTGGTCATCGCCGAAAACAACGAAGCCGCCGCTACCTATTTGCAACAAGGCTTCCGCGGCGTGGTCTTCCGCAGTGTTACCGGCCCAGCGCTGGTCGAGTGCATCCGCCGCGTCGCCGCCGGCGAATTGTCGATGCCCCCGCAACTCATGCATACCGAATCGCTGGACGACGACATGGTCGGAACCCGCGTCCGCGACCGCCTCACCCCCAAGGAGATGCGCATCGTCGCCCTCATCGTGCAGGGGTGCAAAAATCGCGAGATCGCCGTCCGCCTCAAGACCACCGAGCAGGTCATCAAGAACTATCTCCGCTCCATCTACGACAAGACGGGGGTGGGCGACCGCCTGGAACTGGCGCTCTTCACCATCCACCACCGCGTCCTGGCCCAGGCCGCCGCTGAAATGGGCAGCAAGCTCGAGGCCGAAGAGCAGGCCGCACCCTCCGCCGTGGCCTGAAGCCTCGCCACCCGCAACTCTTCCCTCGAAGTAGAGTGTGGGTGCTCCACCCGCGATGCGCCTTTTGCATCGAGGAGGGGGGGACTATGCGGCAACAGGAGAATGCTCCAAAGCCTGACGGCGGAGAGGAAGACTTCCTCCGCGCTCCCCATGAGCCGTCCGACGTGCTCTGGTGCGTTACCAGCGTGGCGATTGTTCCTTGGGAGCCCAACTCGCTGCGCATCCGCGATCCGGAACGCTCTTGCCGATAATTTCTGCTCCTGGGCGCAAACTGGAGGCTGGATGATTCTGTCCGCAAACGCAATTCCAACGTGAAACCCCACCCCCTCCCCCCAGGAAGCTGGGTATTTCCCCCGTAAAGAATGGTTTAACGTCAAGATAAAAAACGGCTTGCTAAAAACACAGGGGTACTGATTGGTAAATGGAATCGCCCGAAAAGAGTCGCTTTTCGGGCGAATTTGTCGGTTAATGGGCCTCGAAATGGCTGGGAGAAGGTCATTTCGCGCGCATTTTTGGCCATCTCGATGTTGCGGCGAGCCTCTGGAACCTACAGCTTCTCCGCCACGCTCTTGGCCTGGGTAAAGAGCAGCAAGTAATCCGGTCCGCCAGCCTTGGAGTCGGTGCCGCTCATGTTGAAACCGCCAAAGGGATGCGCGCCCACCATCGCTCCGGTGCATTTGCGGTTGAAGTAGAGGTTGCCCACATGAAACTCGCGGCGGGCGATGTCGAGCTTCTCCCGGTCGCGGGAAAAGATCGAACCGGTCAGCCCATATTCGGTGTTGTTGGCCACCTGCAGGCCCTCTTCGAAACTGGACACCGGGATCAGCGCCAGCACCGGGCCAAAGACCTCTTCCTGGGCCAGAACGGCATCGGGAGCCACATCGGCAAAGACCGTCGGGGCCAGAAAGTAGCCGCCCTCGACATTCTCCACAGCGTTTCCGCCGGCGATCAGCCGGCCCTCCTGCTTGCCCTTCTCGATATAGCCGAGCATGGACTTCAACGCGCCCTCATTCACCACCGGGCCCAGGTTGTGGTTCTCCACCGGATCGCCCACCGTCAACCCCGCCACCCGCGTCAGCAGGCGCTGCTGAAATGCCTCATAAACCGCCGTATCGACGATGGCTCGCGAGCAGGCCGAGCACTTCTGTCCGCTGAAGCCGAAGGCCGAGGCCACAACCGCGTCCGCCGCCGCGTCCAGATCGGCGTCCGCGCAGACCAGAATCGAATCCTTGCCGCCCATCTCCAGCACCGTGCGCTTGATCCAGATCTGGCCTGGCTGGGTGCGCGCCGCCCGCTCGTGAATCTGCAATCCCACCGCCTTGGAGCCGGTAAAGGAGATGAAGCGCACCTGGGGGTGTTCGACCAGCGCCTGGCCAAAGGTCGCGCCCGAGCCGGGACAGAAGTTCACCACCCCCGCCGGCAGGCCCGCTTCTTCCAACACTTCCATGAATTTGGCGGCAATGGTGGGGGCGTCGCTCGAGGGCTTCAGCACCACCGTGTTGCCGCCGACGATGGCCGCCGCCGTCATCCCCGCCATGATGGCAAAAGGGAAGTTCCACGGAGGAATCACCGCGCCCACCCCCAGCGGTACGTACAACAATTCATTGCGCTCGCCAGGGAACTGGATGGGCGTGGTGGCCTGCGCCAGGCGCAGCGCCTCGCGGGCGTAGAACTCCAGAAAGTCGATGGCTTCGCCCACATCGGCGTCGGCTTCGGCCCAGTTCTTGCCCACTTCATAGGTGAGCCAGGCGCAGAACTCGAAGTGCCGCTGGCGGATGATCTCGGCCGCGCCCAGCAGCAGCGAGGCCCGCGTCTCCACCGCCGTGCGGCTCCAAACTTGGTATGCCTGCCGGGCCCCGGCCATCGCCGGCTCGACCTCGGAGGCCCCGGCTTGCTGATGTACCCCTACCACTTGAGCGGGCCGGGCGGGATTGATCGAGCCAATCTTTCCCGCCGTCGCCACCCGTCTCCCAGCCAGGATCAGAGGGTACTCGCGGCCCAGTTGGCCAGCCACCAACTGCAATGCTTCTCGCATCTTGCGGGCGTTCTCGGGGAGCTTGAAATCGACAAAAGGCTGATTGGCGAAATCGCCCTGGGGCGAACGCAGTGCAGGGATGGTGGGCCGAACCTTCTCGTTTTCCATCCCCACAGTGTAGTCCAGACGGGGCCGCAGCTAACACTCGCCGCCGTTCCCGGCGATCTTGTTGATCCCGCCTGAACGCAGTGCGATAAATGGGGTGCCCGCCCTCGCCGCGCCGTTGTTCTTGCGGCTAGAGTGGGATGCACCTCGCCATTCAATCTGGCCGGATCAATCGTGGCCAGGCACGGCTTCACGCCAGGCTTGCGCGGACCATAGCCTCAAGCTCGGCCAGCACCGCTTCCGGGCTCAGGAAAAAGGGGGTTTGCAGGCATTCCAGAGTCAATTGGCCGCCTTCGGGCTGGTAGTTCCAGGCCACCTCGGCACCGAACTTCATCGCCCTGCCAGTATTACTCTCCAGCGCAATCCCCGCCCCCCGGGCCTTCACCGCCAGGGCCGCAAATTGCTGGGCAGAAACACCGTTGAAGACCAGCTTGTTTTGTCGCTCCATGGTTTTTTTCCTCGATCGAAAACGGCTAGAAGCTCTTCACCGCCGCCATCTTTCCCCCCGGCAGCAGTTGGAAGACCCGGCCCCGCCACAGGATCTGGCTGCCCAGGTAGCTGGCGGCCCAGAAGCCGATGCCCATCAGATCGCGCAGCGGATAGAGCACCAGAAGCCCGAACCAGCTTGTGTCGCGCACCGCCAGCCGCCCCACGGCGATGGAGATGGCCAGCCGCGAGGCCACGCTCCAGCCCAACAGCGCCAGCCCCCAGCCCCAGTGGCCCAGCGCCGCGCCCGCCGCCAATCCCAGCAGACCGAAGGGCAGGCTGAAGGTCAGGGCGGTGCCGAAGTGCCCCTTGGGCCGCGAAAAACGGGTGGACTTCATCCATCGCACCTGATGTTTCATGGACGCGCCAAAGGTGGAATTGATCACCATATGGTCGATGGCGTGGTGGCTCAGCACCACCGTCTGGCCCAGCTTCCAGGTCTCGTTGCCGAGTACGAAATCGTCGGCGCAATAGTCGGACGTGACCTTGAAGCCGCCCATGCGGCGGATGGTATCGCGGCGAAAGGCCATGGTCGGACCCAGGGTGAATTGCATCCCTTCCAGGTTGCGCGCCACCAGCACCCCGGCGGTCATCTCCACGCTCATGCCCACGGCTTCGATGCGCGCCCACAGTCCGCCCTCGGCGGCCACGCCGCGATAGGGGCAGGTCATGGCCCCCACCTGCGGGTCGGCGAAGGGCATGGCCACGGCGCGTAGGTAATCCGGGGTCACGCGCACGTCGCTGTCGCTGACCACCAGGATCTCGTATGCCGCCGCTGCCTCCATCCGTTCCATCGAGGCGACCTTGGCATTGATGTAGTCGGGCTGGCCGCCGGTCACCAGAAACTTCGCCGGGATCTGCGGATAGTGGGCAGCCACTTGTCGCGCCGTCTGCAAACCGGCATCGTCGGCGCTGCGCGCGCAGAAGAGAATCTCGTACTCCGGGTAATCCTGCTCGAAGAAGCTGGCCAGATGGGCGTCGAGGTTGGGCTCGGCCCCGTGCACCGGCTTGAGCAGCGTCAAGGGCGGAGTAAACCCCGGCCGCGCGCCAGCCGCCGCCCGTGCGGCCTGCACCTGCCGCAGGTAGCCGGGAACCGCCCACAGCACCATTCCGGCAAAAACCGACGATGTTATCAGGCCGAATACGGCCAATCCAAGCAAGGTGTACGACATGCAGATTCAAGCATACCTGCATGGGAGGGAGGATGGGCAAGGATTGAGCGGGGAAGCGGTGGCTGGCTCTCGGCAACTTCCCGGAGCGCCTCGCTCCGATCGCCTGGGCGGCGTACGGCCTTCCCCGCCGCTACGATAGTCCAGCCGCCGAGTTGTCCACATGTCTCTTTATGGGACAAAATTAGCCGACTCTTAATGATTTAAATAAACGGTCGATGAATACCGCATGTTGGGATCGCTGTAAACGTTCAAGTTTGTTACAAGAACGTACCCACTCCTGTCAGCGAAGGTGTGGAGGATGCCATGGGTCAGTCTGATTTACTTATCCCTCTTTGGACAAAAAAGGGACAGTCTTCGAGTTTCGGATGGAAGAGCGAGCGCCCGGTGCTGGTTGCCGTCGAAGCGCTGGGGGCGGTCATACATGGCCAGATGATTCAGCTCAATGCGACCAGTGCGCGCATCATGCTCGATGAACCTTGCCTGTTATGCAACAAGGTGCGCACCAATGTCCGCTTTCGCTCCGAAGATATGGTGTACTTTCTCTCCGGGAAGGCCATGTCCAGCGAATGCGACGAGAGTATTACTCTGGAATTCGACGATGTGACCCGGAAAGATATGGCCATGTTGCGCGCTCTGGGCATTGCCAGCGCCGCTCACCGAACCCCGGAGGAACACAAACCGTCTGCGCCGCCAGTGAAGCGCAAGAGAACCAAGGAAGAGCAGCGCCGCGTTCTCTACCTGCCCCCTCCCAATGGTATCGAGCGGCGCATGGATCGGCGTCACGAACTGGAAGTCAATGCCAACCTTATGATTGTCGACAAGGGTATAACGCTCAGGTGCACCCTGCTTGAAGTCAGCGTGAGCGGCTGCCGGCTCTTCTCCGAGGCGCCCTTCAACCTGCCGCCCGACGTGCGGGTGGAAGTGGATTTCATCGGCCTGGGGCATCCCTTCCGCCTGGCTGCCGAGCTCAAGCTCAAAGAAGACCAGCACCTGGTGGGATTGCGCTTCGCCCCTATGAGTTGCCGCTGCAATGAACGTCTGCTGGAGTTGGTGGGTGATCTGGTGGAGAGAGACGCAAACCTGCTCTGATGTCGCCGCCGGTTGGAAGCAGGCTGTTTCTGTCGGCTTTGTTCCAACCGGCGATGCGGGAAGAGCAGGCGTTACGGTTTCTTGACGGAGACAGTCTTGGGGGTGGCGTTGGCCTTGGCCGCCGGCTTGACCACTGCCATTCGGCGCAGGGGCACGATGGCCGCCCCGCCGGAGGGCGCGGCCTGCTGAAAGCGCGACAACATCTCCGAACGCACGTACTCCACAAAGCTCTGCATCTGCCGGTTCATCTCTTCCATGCGCTCGCGCATCTGCAAAATAATGGCGATGCCGGCGATGTTCACGCCCAGATCGCGGGCGAGATTGAGAATGAACTCCAGCCGTTCCAGATCCTCATCGGTGTACAGCCGGGTATTGCCCTCGGTGCGCGAAGGCTTGAGCAGACCCTCGCGCTCGTAGAGGCGCAGCGTCTGGGGATGTATCTCGAACATCTCGGCCACCGCCGAGATCATGTACGCGCCTTTGGATTTACGTTTTGCCGCCATAGCGTCTTCGCACCCAGCTTACCGTATACCGTTTGCCAATCGCAGGCGAATTCGTACCGCCTGCCTAAAGCTTCTCGAACAGCGACAACCGCGGATCCTGGCTGTTCAACTTGGCCAGTTCGCGCATGATCTCTTTGCTGCGCTCGTCTTGCAGGGTGGGCACCACCACCTCGACGGTGACGATCTGGTCGCCGCGCTGGCCGGTGCGTTGCGAACTCTCCACCCCGCGCTCTCTCATGCGCAGCTTTTGACCGCTCTGCGTACCGGGAGGAATCTTCAACTGCGCCCGGCCGTCGATGGTGGGCACATCCACTTTGGCGCCCAGCGCCGCCTCGGCAATGGTCACCGGAACGGTCAGTTGAATGTCGTCGCCCACCCGGGTAAAGACGGCGTGCTCGGCGGTGCGGACAATCACGAACAAGTCGCCCGCCGCGCCCCCGTTCAGCCCCGCATTGCCCTTGCCTTGCAGGCGGATGCGCTGCCCGTCGCGAGTGCCCGGCTTGATGCGGAAGTCCACCGTCTCGCTGCGGCTGACCGTACCCTCGCCATAGCAGACGCCGCAGGCGCTGGTGGTCCGGCCCTGGCCGTTACAGCGCGGACAGGCGATGTTGAACTTCATCCGCCCGCCCATTTGTGTCACCTGCCCGGTGCCATTGCACTCCGGGCACTGCATGGGGCCCATGGTGTGCGCCTGTCCCTGGCAATGCGGGCAGATCTCCTGGCGATGCACCAGCAACCGAGCCTGGCCACCGCGAATCGCCGTCCAGAAATCCACCGTGGCCTGATACTCGAGGTCGGAGCCGGGCTGCGGGCCCAAGGGCCGCTGCGGTTGCTGTGCGCCGCTGAAGATGCCGCTGAAAATGTCTTTGAAACTGCCCCAAGAGGCGGGATTTCCCGCCGCTCCCGCCGCCCCGGCCTGCGCTCCCGGATACTGCCCCGGACTGCCCTGGAAACCGGAGAAGTCGAAGCCGCCAAAGTCCACCGGCGCGTGCCCGCCCGACTGTCGAGCATAGGCAAAGGCCTCGGCCTGCGAAGGGTCGATCTGGTCGGAGTAGTAACCCACCTGGTCGTAGACCTTGCGCTTCTTGTCGTCGCTCAACACGTCGTTGGCTTCGGAGATTTCCTTAAACTTCTCCTCCGCCCGCTTGTCGTTGGGGTTGACGTCGGGGTGATAGCGCCGCGCCGCCTTGCGGAAGGCCTTGCGGATCTCCTCCGGAGTGGCCGTCTTCTTCACTCCGAGCGTCGCGTAGTAGTCCTTGTTCTGGGTCGTGGACATGGTTTCCTGAAACTCATTTCCTGGTAAAACTCTGCGCTGCGATTAGTGCTTGCCGCTTCTCTGGCAATTCACGCTCCAAAAGAGGCTGCACTCATTGTAGAGATTGTTCATCTTGCCTGCCCATTCAGGCAATTGCGTGTTCCGCCGCCTCGTCCCGATCAAAAGCCAGGGGCCGGGGGCGGATCTCCTGGTGGCACTCAGCGGCGGCTATCTCCAGATCGTAGTCCATTTGCAGACGCATCCAGAACTCGGGCGAGATGTTGAAGTAGCGGCCCAGGCGCAGCGCCGTGTCGGCGGTGATCCCCCGCCGTTCGCGCACAATCTCGGAGATGCGCGTCACCGGGACGCGCAGTTCCAGGGCCAGCGCATTGGAAGACAGCCCCAACGGCTTCATGAAGTCCTCGCGCAGCATCTCGCCGGGATGTTGCGGCGCCATCCTGCCTGCTTCGGTAGCCGGGAGACTATTGGTAATCGGCGATTTCGACCTCGTAGGCATTGCCGTCTCTCCATTGAAAGCAGATTCTGAACTGGTCGTTGATGCGCAGGCTGCATTGGCCTTCGCGATCGCCCCTGAGCCGCTCCAGGCGGTTGCCCGGCGGAACTGCCAACTCCTCGAACCTGGTCACGCTGTGGATCTGCCGCAGTTTGCGGAAGGCTACCCGTTCCAGCCCGGCAAAACGTCGGCTGTGCCGGCGGTGAAACAGCCCTTCGGTCTCTTCATCGGCAAAGGAGCGGATCATGCTTAACGTTTATCGTAACACGGAAAACGAAACACGTGATCGGCGCTTGAACTCCGCATTTGGTATAGCGGGTTGAGTTCAACACGTAAGAGTTCAAGCGATCCGCAACGCCTTCTGCACCGCCTCCGGTTCGCGGTCGATCACCAGTAAATAGGCGCGGGTGGGTCCCTCGGGAACCCGTCGGCCCTGCTCCCAATGGCGCAGCGTATTGATGTTGAAACCGAAGCGCCGGGCGAACGCCTGCTGCGTCAAACCCAGCCGGCCGCGGATGGCCCGCACGTCGATCTCCGCCGGGATATGAACCACGTAGGTGCTCGGATCGGCTGTTCCTTCAATAATGGCCAACGCCTGATTCAACCCGCGTAGGATACCGTCGGCAATTCTCCTGCTCATTGTCCTGTCCCCCGCCGCTTATAGGAATTCACTATCAACTCCGTGACTTGCCGCAACTCGTTGCATTCGGCTCTGGTGAGATTGGCGCGATCGTTCTTGGCAAATGCCTCCAAAATGAAGAGCGGCATTTTCAATTCGTGAAAGAAGTAAATCACCCGTGCTCCGCCACGTTTACCTCGTCCTTCCAGACCCCAACGGATCTTGCGCACACCGCCAGTACCAGGAATCAAATCGCCCACCGTGGGATTGCAGGCGAGGTACTCCACAAGCGCAGTTCGCTCCTCGTCATCCATCAATTTCTTCGTCGCGGCGAGGAACTCGTCCGTCTCGACCACCGTGATGGGAAGAGATTGCGACACGTATGATTGTAGTGCAATGCACTACCTGATGGAGGGGAAAATATTTCAAATTGGGAGCAGAGTGCGGAATTAGGGAACCTCTGATCAAGTCGTGGCTTTGAAGGGTACGGGCTTTAGCCCGTACATAAAGTTCATAGAATCAATTGGGCTTTAGCCCCTGAGGGAAGGATAGCTTGGAGAAAGCCACTTGATCAAAGGTTCCTTAGATGATTCCTCCGTACCAGTGAATCGAAAACTCAGGCATACAGAAATGGATTATACTAAGTCTAAGTTGCCTGTCATCAAAGCTCCTTAGCGTCTCTCTCACCACGCCGCCTTTCAAAGAAATACGGATTTGTAAAAATAGATCTTAATGTTTTAGTCCTTGAAAAATCTTTGGGTGAGTGCTCTGGCACTCACCCGTTGAGTTCCAACTTATCCTTTGTAACGAAGCGTCTATCCTGCCGCAGACACCTACTTTTTCTCGTCCACGTCCACGTACTCAGCGTCGATCACGCCTTCGTCCTTCTTCTTGTTCTCGGCGGCCGGCTCGGCGTGAGGCTCGCTGCCGGGAGCGCCGCCAGTTTGGGCGGCGGTGGCCTTGTAGAGGATCTCGGCCAGTTTGTGGCTGGCTTTGGTCAGTTTCTCGTGAGCGGCCTTCAGATCCTTGGAGGTCGGCGTGCCCTCCAGGGTCTTCTTGGCCTCGGCCAGAGCGCCTTCGACCTCGACCTTGATGGGAGCGGCTTCGGCGGATTCAAACTTGTCGCCTGACTCCTTGAGCATCTTGTCGATGTTGTAGACCATGCCGTCGAGTTCGTTGCGCGCCTCGATCTCGTCGCGCTTCTCCTTGTCCTCGCTGGCATGGGCCTCGGCGTCCTTGGCCATGCGCTCGACCTCTTCCTTGCTCAAGCCCGAACTGGACGTGATGGTGATGCGCGTATCCTTGCCGGTGGCGTTGTCCTTGGCGTGCACATTGAGGATGCCGTTGGCGTCGATGTCGAAGGTGACCTCGATCTGCGGCACCCCTCGCGGCGCGGGCATGATGCCGCCCAGCTTGAACTTGCCCAGAGTGCGGTTCTGCCCGGCCATGGGCCGCTCGCCTTGCAGCACGTGCACCTCGACCTCGGTCTGGCTGTCGGCGGCGGTGGAGAAGGTCTCGGTCTTCTTGGTGGGGATGGTGGTGTTGCGAGGAATCATGGGTGTGGCCACGCCGCCCAGCGTCTCGATGGACAGGGTCAAGGGGGTCACGTCGAGCAGCAGCAAATCCTTGACTTCGCCAGCCAGCACGCCGGCCTGCACAGCGGCGCCGATGGCCACCACTTCGTCGGGATTCACGCCGCGGTGCGGCTCCTTGCCGAAGAGCTTCTTCACCATCTCCTGAATCTTGGGCATACGCGTCTGCCCGCCCACCAGAACCACTTCGTCGATCTGGTCGGCAGTGACGCCGGCGTCGGCCATGGCCTTCTTGCAGGGCTCCAGGGAACGGTCCAGAAGGTCTTCGACCAACTGCTCCAGCTTGGCGCGGGTCAGCTTGCGCACCAGGTGCTTGGGGCCGGTGGCGTCGGCAGTGATGAAGGGCAGGTTGATCTCCGTCTCAATCGTCGTAGAGAGCTCGATCTTGGCCTTCTCCGCGCCGTCCTTGAGGCGCTGCAGGGCCATTTCGTTGCCCTTGGAGCTGAGATCCAGACCCTCTTCCTGCTTGAACTCGGTAATCAGCCAATCGACGATGCGCTGGTCCAGATTGTCGCCGCCCAGGTGGGTGTCGCCGTTGGTGGACTTGACCTCGATCACCCCTTCGCCCACTTCCAGTACCGAAATATCGAAGGTTCCGCCGCCGAAGTCGTAGACGGCAATGGTTTCATCCTTCTTCTTGTCCAGTCCGTAGGCCAGTGCGGCGGCAGTGGGTTCGTTGACAATGCGCTTCACGTCCAGGCCGGCGATCTTGCCGGCATCCTTGGTGGCCTGGCGCTGCGCGTCGTTGAAGTAGGCGGGGACGGTGATTACCGCCTCGGTGACCGTCTCGCCCAGGTAGGCTTCGGCGCTCTTCTTCAGCTTCTGCAGGATCATTGCCGAGACTTCCGGCGGGGTGTACTCCTTGCCCTGCGCGATCACCCCCACGTGGTCGCCCTGCTGGTTCACCTTGAAGGGAACCATCTTCATCTCGTCGTTGACTTCGTTGTAGCGACGGCCCATAAAGCGCTTGATGGAGAAGATGGTGTTCTCCGGGTTGGTGATCGCCTGGCGTTTGGCCACTTGGCCCACCAGCCGCTCGCCGCTCTTGCTGAAGCCGACGATGGACGGCGTGGTGCGCGCGCCCTCTTCATTTGCAATCACTTTGGGCTCGCCGCCCTCGAGAACCGCCACGCACGAGTTGGTCGTGCCCAGATCGATGCCGATAATCTTTGCCATGGATGCCTTCCTGCCTGCTGAGAGTCGTTTTGACTCTCCCAGAATGCCATGTGAGTGACTTATTGTCAAGTTTTGTTGATTAGGTTAGCATAAGGGCGCGGTTTCGCCGCCGGGCCACGCCGCTCCCGACCGAGGATGACGCGGCCTGTCTCTGCTCCGCCCGTTAGCGCTTCTTCGGCCCCGGATGCTGACCGCGGGGGCCCCGATCCTGTAAGCTCATCTTTCCGAGCTTTCTTATCGATATGGCGATGCCCACCGACGCAGCCCATGCCCGCTATCCGCTTACCCAGGGTGTCAACCCCTGGCTGGTGACCGTCGCCGTCATGCTGCCCACCTTCATGGAGGTGCTGGACACGGCCATCGCCTCGGTAGCACTGCCCTACATCGCCGGTTCGCTCTCCGCTTCCAACTCCGAGGCCACCTGGGTGCTGACCAGCTATCTGGTGGCCAACGCGGTTATCCTGCCTGCCTCCAACTGGTTTGCCCGCCGCTTCGGGCGCAAGCGCTTTCTGTTGATCTGCGTGACCATCTTCACCGTGGCCTCCTTCTTCTGCGGCGCGGCGCCCTCCCTGGGCGTGATTCTCCTCGCCCGGGTGATGCAGGGAGCGGGCGGCGGTGCCCTGCAACCCCTCTCCCAGTCCATCCTGCTGGAGAGCTTTCCCATCCACAAGCGCTCCATGTCCATGGCCGCCTATGGCTTGGGCATCGTGATGGCGCCGGTGCTGGGGCCCACGCTGGGGGGCTGGCTGACCGACACCTTCAGTTGGCGCTACGCCTTCTACATCAACATTCCGGTGGGCATTCTGGCGTTTTTCCTGATTACCCGCTTCGTCCACGATCCGCCCTACATCAAGCACGCCAAGGTCGGTCCCTTCGACAACATCGGCTTCGGGCTGCTGATGGTCTGGACCGGCGCCCTGCAGATCGTTCTCGACAAGGGTCAGGAAGACGACTGGTTCGGCGCCCAGTGGGTGCGCTGGGCGGTGGCGGCGATGGTCACCGCGCTGGTGCTGTGGATCTGGCGTTCCTGGGCCAACCCCAAGGGCCTGGTCGATCTGCACGTGCTCAAGGACCGCAACTTCCGCACCGGGTGCATTCTGATTTCCATGCTGGGCATGGCGATTTACATTACCATCGCCATCCTGCCCCTCTACTACCAGGAGATTCTGGGCTATACCGCCTTCAGCGCCGGCCTGGTCGTCGGCCCGCGTGGCATCGGATCGTTCATCGGCTCGCCGGTGATCGGCATTCTCGGCTCGCGCATCGACCAGCGCAAATTATTATGCGCGGGCTTTCTCGGCTTTGGCGTCTGTGCCCTGATCTTTGGCACCGTGAATCTCGACATCGGTCCCTACACCCTGCTGATCCCCATCACCCTGACCGGTTTTGCCCTGAGTTTTGTCTTTGTGCCGCTGGCCACCATGGCCACATCGACCATCCCCCGCGAGGAGATGGGCAACGCCACCGGCCTCTTTAACATGCTGCGCAATATCGGTGGCTCGATCGGCATCTCCATGGCCACCACCGCGCTGATTCGCCGCGCCGCCCTGCACCAGAGCGAGCTGGGGGCGCACCTGAGCCCCAGCAATCCGGTCTTGCAGCAGAAGTCGCATCTGCTCGCCGGCTATCTCAGCCACCGCATCGGCCCGCCAGGCTCCGGCCCCGGCGCCTTCGGATTGATGTACGGGCTAATGGAGCAGCAATCGGCGCTGATGGCCTACGTGGATGTCTTCCGCTGGACGGCGTTACTTGCATTTTTCTGCGCCGCCGCCGCCTGGCTCTTCAAAAAACCGGTCAAGCACGCCGCCCCGCCGCCCGGCGCGCACTGATTCATTACTTTTCTAAAACATCGCAGATCTTCTCACCTGCCGGCGCTACCTGAAGATTCAAGTCGCCAGCGGCACAAACCGTCGCTGCGCTTCGTGGTAGCGTTCGATGCGGCCGCTGAGAATGTCGTAGTACCAGCCGTGCACTTCCAGCCGCCCCTCGGCCTGGGCGCGCTGCACGTAGGCGTGGGTGCGCAGGTTTTCCAACTGGGCCAGCACGTTGGCGTGGCTCAGGGCAGTGTGGCGGGTGAGTTCGCTGGCATGGCGCTCGACTTCGTCCACAAACTGCCAGGCGGGTTCGACGTGCTGCAGCCAGTCGCGCACGCTGGGCAGGTTATCCAGGGTGTGCGGCTCCATCAGGGCGCGGATCACCCCGCAGTCGGAGTGGCCGCAGACAATCAGATGGCGCACCTGCAGCACCTCGACGGCGTACTCCAGGGTGGCCGAGACGCCCCCCGCCGGCTCCCCGGCGCGGGGAATCACATTGCCGGCGTTGCGGCAGATGAACAGGTCGCCGGGCTGGGTTTGCAGGATCAGGTCGGGCACCACCCGCGAGTCGGCGCAGGTGAGGAAGAGGGTTTCCGGCCGCTGTCCCTCGGCCAGCAGGTGAAACTGCGCCCGCCGGGCGGGGAAGGCCGCTTCCAGAAAGTATTTGTGTCCTGCCAGCAGTTTGTGCAATATCGCCTCCCAGCGAGTACGGCCATTGAGATATTGATCCGGCCCACACCAAAGTCGAGGTCTTCCACCTTGGCGCCGGAAGAACAAGATGCAGGTTCTTCGACTTCGCAACGCTCCGTGCGGATGACACTGAGGCGAGGGCGGGGATTTCAAGATTTCCGGGCCTGATCAAGCCTGCCGCCGTCGGCAAATGTGCGTTGCGGCGCGCCTGCAGAACTCTCTCCCCGCCTGCCCACTGCGGGCGGGGCCTGTTATCTTGATGCAGAACCGCGCTTTTGGGCGCAAAGGCTGGGGGCCGCTATTGATTTCGGCCGCCATCGAGGAGTGAAGCGGATGAAGCAAGGCGTGGTGTGGGCAGGATTTTTGGTGGCTGGGATGGGGTTAGCCTCGGCGGCCATGGCGCAGACAGTGAACAAGATTGACCCGGCGCTGGCGGCCCGCATCGATCGGGTCGCCAGCCATGTGCTGGAGCAGACCGGGGTGCCTTCGGCCTCGCTGGCCGTGGTTCAGGGCGGCAAGCTGGTCTACACTCGCGCCTATGGCCAGGCCCGCCTGGATCCAGTCCGGGCGGCAACGGCGGAGATGCGCTACTCCATCGGGTCGATCAGCAAGCAATTCACGGCCGCGGCGATCCTGCTCTTGCAAGAGGATGGAAAGCTCTCTCTGGACGACAAGGTGGAAAAATACCTCCCCGGCCTGACCCGTGGCAATGAGATCACCATCCGCCAAATCCTCAGTCACACTTCGGGCTACCAGGACTACTGGCCCGAGGACTACGTGATGACCACCATGCTGCCGGCGACCACCGCCCAGCACATCCTCGACACCTGGGGCAAAAAGCCGCTGGACTTCGAGCCCGGTACCCAGTGGCAGTATTCCAACACCAACTTCGTCATCGCCGGGCAGATTGTGGAGGCTGCCGCCGGTGAATCTCTGATGGATTATCTCTCCAGGAAGATCTTCCGCCCGTTGGGGATGAAGTCGGTGTGGAACTCGGACGAGATCAAGCTCACCCAGGCGGATGCAACGCCCTACTATCGCCACGCCCTGGGCCCGCTGCGCCCGGCGCCCAAGGAGGGCCGCGGCTGGATGTTTGCCGCCGGCGAACTGGCCATGACCGCCCACGATCTGGCCCTGTGGGACCAGAGCTTGATTGCCCAATCCATCCTTAAGCCCGTCAGCTATCAGGAGATGTTCACTGAGGTCAAGCTCCTGGACGGGAAGGGAACGCATTACGGCTTGGGTGTCGAGGTGATGGACCGCTCCGGCCACCGCTCCATTGAACATAGTGGCGAGGTCTCCGGCTTTGTCTCGGACAACGAGGTATTCGTAGACGACGGTGTGGCCGTGGCCGTGCTTACCAATCAAGACGCCGTTGGCGCCGCCTCGACCATCGCCCGTCTGGCCGCCCCGGTGCTGCTGGGCAACACTCTCGAAGAAAAGCAGGCGCTGGAGATCTTCCACAGCTTGCAACAGGGCAAGATCGACCGCTCGCTGCTGGCGCCCAACCTGAGCGACTACTTCACCGCCGAGGCGCTGGCCGACTTTCAGCGGAGCCTCGGTCCGCTGGGAGAACCGCTCAGCTTCCATCAAACGAGCAGCCAACTGCGCGGCGGCATGAGCTTTCACGCCTTTCAGATCGTCTATCCCGGCCAGCGCCTGACCCTGACCACCTACACCTATCCCGACGGCAAGCTGGAGCAGTACCTGATCGCTCCGGCCGAGTAGTCCTGCGCAACCTACAGCGAATCGAGAGCGGTTGCGGCGCTGCCTTGGCGAAGGGCCTTGACGTCGCGCATGGGCGGCTGGCCGAAGAAGCGGCTGTACTCCCGGTTGAACTGGCTGGCGCTCTCGTAGCCCACCTCGAAGGCCGCGCTGGCGGCATCCAGGCCGTTGCTGAGCATGCGCGCCCGTGCCGCGTGCAGGCGCAGACGCTTCTGATATTGCAGCGGGCTCATGGCGGTCAGGGAGCGGAAGTGATGGTGCAGCGTGGAGACGCCCATCTGCGCAATGGATGCCAGTTCTTCCACGCGCAGCGGCTTGGAGAAGTTCTCTTTTAGCCAGCCCACCGCCTTGGCCGTCCGGTTGCTCTGCTCGCCCAGCGTGGCGATGGCGCGCAGATGCCTGCCCAATGGCGAGCGCAGCAGCCGGTACAGGATCTCGCGCTGCATGAGGTTGCCCAGAAATGGAATATCCTTGGGTGCGTCAAGCAGATCGAGCAATCGGGAACAAGCCCCCAGCAATTCCATCGGGGTCTTTCCCACCGCCATGCCGCGCACTCCGAAGGAAACCTCCGGGGGCAGGAACTCGTCTTGGCTGAGAATCTCGCGCACCAGCGGCATCTCCAATTTGAGCACCATGGCCAGGTACGGTTCGCTGGTGGAAGCCTTGACGATCTGACTCTCCACGGGCAGATCGACCGCGGTCAGCAGAAACGAGGAGCCGTCGCACAGGTGGGTTGTGCCGCCCACGACGATGCGCTTTTCTCCCTGCGCAAAGACCACCAACTCGGGCTCGTAGGTGGTGCAAAAGCACTCGGAAGGCGCGGTTCTGCGGGAGAGCATCAAGCCGGGAAGCGCGGTTTCCACCGGGCCTTCCCCTTGAGCATGGGCGGCGATCTGGCGCGCCAACCCCGCGCGCAGCGCTTCGAACTCCGCCCGATTTTCCAGACCTTGAGAGAAATGATTCGTCAAGCGGACCTCCCCTTGCGGCAACAATTCCAGCCTACCGCCGATCCTGCTCTCGATGCACAGGAAATCGTTATTCGACAGTATTAGGCAATCAATGGGAAGGATCGGGATACCGCTGGGAGAACGCCATGGCCTATTCTCTGGTTGAGACGGAGCGCGGTTCATCCCGCTCTGAAAAGATCAACCGAGTAGCCGAGAGGAAATCCCCATGTACAACGCAAAAGCGTATTCCGTAGCCAGTGCAACCTCGCCCTTTGCCTCTACCACGATCGCGCGACGCGATCTGCGCGATACCGATGTGCAGATTGAGATTCTCTTCTGCGGCGTCTGCCATTCCGACCTGCACACCGCGCGCAACGAGTGGGCCAGCATCATGCCCACCCTCTATCCCTGTGTTCCCGGCCATGAGATTGTGGGCCGCGTAAGCAAAGTCGGCTCCGCCGTGGCGAAGTTCAAGGTGGGCGACCTGGCAGGTGTCGGCTGCCTGGTAGACTCCGACGGCGAGTGTCCCGCCTGCAAGGCATTGGAAGAGCAGTTCTGCCCCGGCGCAACCTTTACCTACAACTCCCCTGACAAGCATCTGGGAGGCGTGACCTACGGCGGCTACTCCGACAGCGTGGTGGTCGATCAGCGCTTTGTGCTGCGCGTTCCCGGGAATCTCGATCTTGCCGGCGCCGCGCCGCTGCTCTGTGCCGGCATCACCACCTACTCGCCGCTGCGCCGCGCTAAGGCCGGACCGGGCAAGAAGGTCGGTGTGGTCGGATTGGGTGGCCTGGGCCACATGGGCGTGAAGCTGTCTCATGCTCTGGGCGCGCACACCGTGGTCTTTACCACTTCGCCCAAGAAGAAGGAAGATGCTCTGCGCCTGGGCGCCGACGAGGTGGTTCTCTCCACCGACTCCGCCGCGATGCAGAAACACGCCTCCAGCTTCGATTTCATTTTGGACGCCGTCTCCGCGCAGCATGACATCAACGCCTATCTCAACCTGCTGCGTCTCGACGGCAAGATCACCCTGGTCGGAGCGCCCGAAAAGCCCCTTCCGATCAGTTCCTTCGCGCTGCTCTTCGGACGCCGCAGCCTCTCCGGCTCGCTCATCGGCGGCATCGCCGAAACCCAGCAGATGCTTGACTTCTGCGGCCAGCACAACATCACCTCTGACGTCGAGGTGATTCCCATCCAGAAGCTCAACGAAGCCTACGAACGGCTGGCCCGCTCCGATGTGAAGTACCGCTTCTCCATCGATATGGCCTCGCTCAAATCCGAATAACAACCGAAAACAATCCTGAACGCGCAAGAAGGAGAGCCATGAAAACCTGGATGTTAGGTCTGTTTCTATCCACACTGATTGCGCCATCGTCCTACGCACAGCAAGCGCCGGCGCCGCCATCGGAAACGATTCACACTGCCGCAAGTCAAACACCCCAGCAACAAGAACTCATCAACCTCTCCAACATGAAATGGGATTGGATGGCAGACAAGAAGGTCGATTCCTTGGAGACACTTTTTGATGACAAAGCCATGTTCACTCACATGGGAGGAACCTGGGGGAAAACCCAAGAACTGGCGACCATAAAGAGCGGTGGCATCTGGTACAAAAAAGCTGTAGTTTACGCAGTGGACGCACGCATATTTGCTAACACAGCCATCCTGCTGGAGGACATTGATTTGCAGGCAGCGGTAGGTGAGCACGAAGTCACCAATCCCTTTATGGTGACCGAGGTTTATATCAGGGAAAACGGCCAGTGGAAGCTCGCCCAACTCACGTTCTCGCATCTGCTTAGGCCGGTCAAAATGAATAGCAATAAGAATTAGCCGCCGAAGGCATAATGAGGCCAAGCTGCGCACAAGGATGAAGCGGCAAGGGGAATGAAGTTGAGAGCTGGCTTAGAAGCCTCGTAGGGATGAAGTGCAACATCCTCAAACTCCAGAAGGAAGGCAGGAAGAATCATGCAAAAGCGCAAACTTGGAAAAAGCAATCTGGAGGTATCGCCCATCGGTCTGGGCTGCATGGGGATGACCTCCGCTTATGGCCCGGCAGGTGACAAGGGCGAGATGATCCGCTTGATTCGCGCCGCCCATGACCTTGGCATTACTCATTTCGATACTGCCGAAGCCTATGGGCCCTTCGCGAACGAAAAGCTGGTGGGCGAGGCGCTCAAACCCATCCGCGACCAGGTGACGATTGCTACCAAGTTCGGTTTTGACATCGATCCTGAGACGGGCGCGCGCACCGGCGGGACCAACAGCAAGCCCGAGCGCATCAAGCGTGTGGCAGAAGACGCGCTCAAGCGTTTGCGGACGGATCACATTGATCTCTTCTATCAACACCGTGTCGATCCCGGGGTGCCGATCGAAGACGTAGCCGGGACGGTCAAGGAGTTGATTGCCGAGGGCAAGGTCAAGCACTTCGGCATGTCCGAGGCCGGGGTTCAGACCATTCGCCGCGCGCACGCCGTCCAACCGGTCACCGCGGTGCAGAGCGAGTATTCGTTGTTCTGGCGTGGTCCGGAGACCGAGCTCTTGCCTACGCTCGAGGAACTTGGTATCGGCTTCGTGCCCTTCAGTCCGTTGGGCGCGGGGTTCCTCACCGGCAAGATTGACGAGAAGACGCAGTTCGATCCCAGCGACTTTCGCAACATCGTGCCCCGCTTCACGCCCGAGGCGCGCAAGGCCAACCTGGTTCTGGTTGACCTGGTCAAAGCCGTCGCGGAACGTAAAGGCGCCACGCCGGCGCAGATCGCGCTGGCCTGGCTGCTGGCGCAGAAGCCGTGGATTGTGCCCATCCCTGGAACCACCAAGCTGCACCGGCTGGAAGAAAACCTCGGCGCGTTGAATGTCGATCTGACTCCCGACGACCTCCAGCAGATCGACGAAGCGACTTCAAGGCTCACACTGGAAGGCGCCCGTCTTCCGGAAGCGGTGTTGAAGATGACGGGACTCTGAGCGCTTTTCTGGCCGATGCCATACGTTGCAATGCCAGGGTTCATCCAAGCAGAGATGGAACAGTCAAGTCGAAGGAGCAATCGCAATGCAAAAGCGAAGGTTGGGAAAGAGCAGCCTTGAAGTCTCGGCCATTGGTCACGGCTGCATGAGGATGAGTGAAGGCCACGGACCGGTGGCGGGCAGCAAAGAAGAGATGATCGCTGTGATGCGGGGAGCGGTCGAGCGGGGCATCACCTTCTTCGACACGGCGCAGGTGTACGGTCCGTTCGTCAATGAGGAGTTGGTTGGCGAGGGGCTGGCTCCGGTGCGGGAGCAGGTCGTGATTGCCACCAAGTTCGGCTTCGCTTTGAACGCACACGGTAAATCTGCCCCTGGGTTGGATAGCCGCCCCGCGACCATCAAGGAAAGCGTCGAGGGTTCGCTCAAGAGGCTGCGGGTTGAGACGATCGACTTGCTTTATCAGCACCGCGTCGATCCCGATGTGCCCATCGAAGATGTGGCGGGAGCCGTGAAGGATCTGATCCAGGCGGGCAAGGTGAGGCACTTCGGTCTCTCGGAAGCCAGCGCCCAGACCATTCGCAGGGCCCACGCCGTACAGCCGGTGACGGCGCTGCAAAGCGAGTACTCGCTGTGGTGGAAGCGCCCCGAGGAAGAGATCCTGCCCACGCTGGAGGAACTCGGCATCGGCTTTGTTGCCTTCAGCCCGCTGGGGCGGGGCTTTCTGGCCGGATCGATTACCGAAGAAACGCAATTCCACAAGGAAGACAACCGCGGCTACATCCCCCGCTTTGCTCCCGAGGCGCTGAAAGCGAATCTGGCCCTGGTCGATCTGATTTCCGCCTTTGCGGCGCGGAAGAACGCGACAAGAGCGCAAATCGCGCTTGCCTGGTTGCTCCATCGTAAGCCCTGGATCGTTCCCATCCCTGGCACTACCAAATTACAGCGCGTCGAGGAGAACATCGCCGCCGCCAACTTGGAACTTACGCCAGACGATATCCGCGAACTCGACGGCCTCACCTCGCAGGTCGCGGTGCAAGGCGGCCGCTACCCCGAAGAAGTCGAGCGCATGACCAATCGCTGACGGCCATACCGCTAAGGAACGGAAGTTCAAGAAGAGAAGAAAGCATCATTTTTGAAGGCCATTTCGCACGCGAACGTTTTCGGGCTGCTTGCATGAGAGACAGAATGAATCGGATGCTGGGAGGATTGAAATGACACAAGTGATTGTTGTTATAGGCGCAGGATCAATTGGTCAGGCGATCGTGCGCCGGATCGGCGCTGGCAAGCACATATTATTGGGCGACTTACGACAGGAGAATGCCGATGCTGCTGCGCACACGCTCGATGATGCCGGTTTTACCGTCACTGCGGCGACTGTCGACGTTTCGTCGCGATCCTCAGTTCACGCTCTGGTTGAGGCTGCAACCAAGATCGGTGAAGTTTTCGGCGTAATCCATGCGGCGGGCGTTTCGCCCTCCCAGGCATCGCCGGAGACAATCCTCAAAGTCGATCTTTACGGTACCGCGCTCGTGCTCGAGGAATTTGGCAGTGTGATTGCGCGTGGGGGTGCGGGTGTCGTGATCGCGTCCCAGTCGGGTCACCGCTTGCCGCCCCTCTCTGTGGAGCAAAACACGCTGCTCGCTACAACGCCAGTAGAAGAGCTGCTCGCGCTTCCCATGCTTCAGCCGGATAAGATCAAAGATTCTCTTCAGGCTTACCAGATATCGAAACGTGGAAACTCCCTGCGCGTGATGGCCGAGGCGGTGCGATGGGGTAAGCGTGGGGCGCGCGTCAACACCATCAGCCCCGGCATCATCATCACGCCGCTTGCGAATGATGAATTGAAGGGACCACGTGGCCCAGGCTATCGGCGCATGCTGGAGGTTTCTGCGGCCGGGCGAGCCGGCACGCCAGACGAGATCGGAACCGTTGGCGCGCTCTTGATGGGTGCAGATGGCGCGTTCATCACAGGAAGTGACTTTCTGATAGACGGGGGAGTGACAGCGGCATATTGGTATGGCGATCTAGCCCCGAAATGACGGGTCAATCCTTCAAGTTGATCTTGTGCTACTCCTAACCCGTTGGCAGTATTCCGCTAAGAAATATGGAGGAAAAGATGCAAAAACGCACACTGGGAAGCAGCAATCTGGAAGTATCCGCCCTCGGCCTGGGCTGCATGGGAATGAGCTTTTCCTATGGAGCCCCCAAGGATAAGCAAGAGATGATTGCTCTGCTCCGCGCCGCCGTCGAACGCGGCGTCACCTTCTTCGACACCGCCGAGGTCTACGGCCCCTTCACCAACGAGGAGTTGCTGGGCGAGGCTCTCTCGCCCTTCCGTGGCAAGGTAGTCATCGCCACCAAGTTCGGCTTCAATCTCGATCCCCAAAGCGATCCCCGTGGGATGAAGGGCGCACCGTCCTTGAACAGCCGCCCGGAGCGCATCAAACAGGTTGCGGAGGATTCACTCCGGCGCCTGAAGATCGAGGCTATCGATCTCTTCTATCAGCATCGCGTCGATCTCGACGTGCCCATCGAAGAGGTAGCCGGAGCGGTGAAGGAACTGATCCAAGCGGGCAAGGTGAAGCACTTCGGCCTTTCTGAAGCTGCGCCCAAAACCATTCGCCGCGCCCACGCCGTGCAGCCGGTATCCGCGGTGCAGAGCGAGTATTCGCTGTGGACCCGCGGCCCGGAGGCGGAGGTGCTGCCTACACTGGAAGAGCTCGGCATCGGCTTCGTTCCGTATAGCCCCCTGGGCAAGGGGTATTTGACGGGCAAGATGGACGAGAACACCACCTTCACCAGCAACGACTTCCGCAGCACCCTCCCGCGCTTCACCCCGCAAGCGCTGAAGGCGAATCAAGCCCTCGTCGATCTGCTGGGCAGCATCGCCGCGCAGAAGCAGGCCACCACGGCGCAGATTGCGCTGGCCTGGCTGCTGGCGCAGAAGCCGTGGATCGTTCCTATCCCCGGCACCACCAAGCTGCACCGCCTGGAAGAGAACATCGGCGCCACCTCCATCGAGCTGACCGCCGAAGATCTGGGCCAGATCGAAAGCGCCGCCGCAGAGATCAAGGTGGAAGGCGCACGCTACCCCGAAGCCATCGAAAAGCTGACCGGGCGCTAGGTTTTTCTGTTGCACCATGGTGGAATACTGCGGCGGCAGTCAGCAGGGGACGGCCTGCCGCCGCGGGCAAAATCATCCGAGAGGTAAGCAATGAGCAAAAAAGTCCTGATTCTGTCCTCGAGCCCCAGAAAAAAGGGGAATTCGAATACCTTGTGCGACCGCTTCATGGAGGGCGCCAGCGCGGCCCACCACCAGGTGGAAAAAGTGGTGTTGGCAGAGAAGAAGATCAACTACTGCACCGGCTGCTATGCCTGCCGGGGGAACGGCAAATGCGCCCAGAAGGACGACATGGCGCCGATCCTCGACAGCATGGTGGCGGCCGACGTTATCGTACTGGCCACGCCGGTGTACTTCTACACCATGTGCGCGCAGATGAAGACCGCCATCGACCGCACCGTGGCGCGGTATACGGAGATTACCGGGAAGGATTTCTACTTCATCGCCACCGCCGCGGACAGCAACAAGGCGGCGATGGAGCGCACCATAGAGGGCTTGCGGGGATTCACCGCCTGCCTGCCAAGGGCGAGAGAAAAGGGCGTGGTCTATGGCGCCGGCGCATGGGAGATGGGCGATATTCAGAGTAGCCCGGCCATGAAACAGGCGTACGAGATGGGCAAGGCACTGTAGGCGCCTCAATCCGGATCAACCCGCTCTAAGGTCGATTGCATGACCAGAGCGGAGATGTTCAAGGGAGAAAAAGATGGAAATCAAACGCATCGGCTCGCAAGCTTCTTATCCGGGGCCGGGGGACTATTTTACCGGCACCGTGCGGGTAGACCCGCTCTTCGATTCACCCGATCCGGCGCGGGTGGTGGGCGCCAGCGTGACCTTCGAGCCCGGCGCTCGCACCGCCTGGCACACTCATCCGCTCGGCCAGACGCTCGTTGTCACCTCCGGCTGCGGCCGTGCTCAGCGCTGGGGCGGACCCATCGAGGAGATTCGCCCTGGTGACGTGATTTGGTTCGCGCCCGGGGTGAAGCATTGGCACGGCGCGGCTCCAACCACGGCCATGACCCATATTGCCATCCAAGAAAAGCTCGAGGGCAAGACCGTCGATTGGATGGAACAGGTGAGCGAGCAGCAGTATCGAGGCTGATGCTGCTCTGCGCAGAGGACTTGGCGTCCCCTGCGCAGGGTTGCGGCCACAATGGGCGGTTTACTTCTGGATCTGCGTTACCTCGCGGACGGCGCCGCGGCTGGCGCTGGTGGTCATGGCCGCGTACGCCTGCAGTGCCTTCGAAACCTGGCGGGAACGGGGAGCGGGCTTGAAAGCCGCCGCTCCCCTGGTTGTCATTGTCTTACGCCGTAAAACAATCTCATCGTCGCTGACGACTACGCTCAGAATGCGTTGGGGAATGTCGATCTCGATGGTGTCGCCTTCTTCCACCAATGCCAAAGCCCCGCCTTCGGCCGCTTCCGGCGAGATGTGGCCAATCGACAGGCCGGAAGATCCACCCGAGAAACGGCCGTCGGTAATCAGCGCGCAGACCTTGCCCAAGCCCTTGGACTTGAGGTAGCTGGTGGGGTAGAGCATCTCCTGCATGCCGGGACCGCCCTTGGGGCCTTCGTAGCGGATCAGCACCACGTCGCCGGGAACGATCTTGTCGCCCAAAATAGCTTCCACGGCCGCGTCCTGGCTTTCAAAGATGCGCGCCGGGCCGGTGAAGGTCAGGTGCGCCGCGTCCACGCCGGCGGTCTTCACGATGCAGCCGTCCAGCGCGATATTGCCAAAGAGCACGGCCAGGCCGCCATCCTTGCTGAAGGCGTGAGCTACGTCGCGGATCACGCCGCCTTCACGGTCCAGATCCAGCTCGTCGTAGCGGGCGCTCTGGCTGAAGGCCTGGGTGGTGCGCACGCCCCCGGGAGCGGCGCGATAAAAGGCGTGGGTTGCCGCGCTGGGGTTGCGTTTGACGTCGAGTTCTTCGATGGCTTCGCCCAGCGTGGCGTGGTGGACGGTGGGAACTTGGCGATGGAGCAGCCCGCCGCGGTCCAACTCGCCCAAAATGGCGAAAATGCCGCCGGCCCGATGCACATCTTCCAGATGCACCAGGGGCGCGGAGGGCGCCACTTTGCAAATATTGGGCACCCGGCGGGAGAGGCGGTCAATGTCGGCCATGGTGAAGGGCACCTCACCCTCCTGGGCCATGGCCAGCAGGTGCAGCACGGTATTGGTCGAGCCGCCCATGGCGATGTCCAGGGTCATGGCGTTCTCGAAGGCCTCGAAGGTGGCAATGCTGCGCGGCAGTACGCTGGCGTCGTCCTGCTCGTAATACCTCTTGGCCAGGTTTACGATGGTGCGCCCGGCCTGCAGGAAGAGCTCCTTGCGATCCGCATGGGTGGCCACGATGCTGCCGTTGCCGGGCAGTCCCAGTCCCAGAGCCTCGACCAGGCAGTTCATCGAGTTAGCCGTAAACATGCCGGAACACGACCCGCAGGTGGGGCAGGCGGAGCGCTCGTACTCTTCCACATCTGCGTCGGAGACGGTGGGATCGCCGGCCACGATCATGGCGTCGATCAGATCCACGGCCTTGACCATGTTGTTGATCTTGACCTTGCCGGCTTCCATCGGCCCGCCGCTGACAAAGACGGTGGGGATGTTCAGGCGCAGCGCGGCCATCAACATTCCCGGCGTGATCTTGTCGCAGTTGGAGATGCAGACCAATGCGTCGGCGCAGTGGGCGTTGACCATGTACTCCACCGAATCGGCGATCAGGTCGCGGGAGGGCAAACTGTACAACATGCCGTCGTGGCCCATGGCGATGCCGTCGTCGATGGCGATGGTGTCGAATTCCTTGGCCACGCCGCCGGCCGCTTCGATCTCGCGGGCCACCAACTGCCCCAGATCCTTCAAGTGCACATGGCCGGGAACGAACTGGGTAAAGGAGTTGGCGACGGCGATGATGGGCTTTCCGAAGTCGCCGTCCTGCATGCCGGTGGCACGCCACAGAGAGCGCGCTCCGGCCATATTGCGTCCGTGCGTCGAGGTGCGGGAACGATAGGCGGGCATGGCTATCATTTTAGTACGTGTGAGGCGCAAATGCTGGTCCGGCGGGCGCAATACCAAAGCGGCTCTGGATACAGGAGACGCATGGCTTCCAGGCGCCGGATAAATTCCCCGGCACGAAAACTGGTTAATTTTCCGGATAAATTCAGGAATCGAAAAGGAGAATCCATCTGGATTTCGTTACATAATTTGCTATATCTTATAGAAGACAATAATACTCCGATAATTGACTTAGCTATCGTTCTTGGCTAAGATGGGGCTGCTTCCCGCAGTAGCGCAAGAAGTTGATTCCCATCAAGTCGAGGTCCATCAATCCTGCTATATTGGCAGAGAGCGGAGATATAGTGCTGAAAACTCTGGCTATTACAATCCTGTTTCTGTGCGGCGTGACGCTTTCCCTGGCCCAGGGTCAGAAACCTAAAACGCAATCCTACGATAAGTTCGCGGTGTTTGGAGGGTATACGTATGCCCGCGACAATGGAGATCCGAATGCTTTCAACGAACTGCAATCCAACAACTACAACGACTTCTCTGCATACGGCTTGAACGGCGGCCGTTTCGCGGTTACCTATTACCCCACCAGTCATTTTGGAATCACGACCGATTTCTCTTTTACGAGCAAGAGCGGCAATGTGCCGGATGCAACGAGTATTAAAGAAACCAGCAAATTGCAAGATTACCTGATTGGACCATCTTATCGCATTCAACTCAAAGGCAATACACTGAGCAAGGTTACGCTGTTCGGCGAGACTCTTTTCGGCGGCTCTCATGTTTCGGTCAACTTCGCCAACTCTGGAAGCACATCATATTACTGCACGGAGACTTCGTCGGGCACACCCGTTGCTACCTGCTCCTCCTACGCATCGGCGGTTGTCGCCGGCGGCGGCGCAGACATTCGAGTTACCCGTCACCTCTCTGTTCGTCCGTTCCAGATGGATTATTGGACTCACCAGAGCAAGCTGAGCGATTTTGCGCCTGCTCAAACAACCGAAGATGACAACAGTTGGGAGCAGCATGTAAAGTGGAGCGCAAACGGCTTCAGATACTCAGCTGGCGCGGTATTCAATTTCTAGAGGCACACAGATAGTAATGAAGCCGGCGGCTGGTTAACAGCCGCCGGCAGTTGTTCGGTGCGATAGTGATCCCCCGCGGATACGCCGTATCCATCCTGTCCCGTACCCCAAGCCTCTCTTCTCCCAGGGCAAACGCATTTGAATTTCTGAATGCAGGATGAAGGGTACGGGCTTTAGCCCGTACATCAACTGTGCAACACAGGTTGGGCTTTAGCCCCCGAGGGAAAACAATCAGGGGGATTATCATCGAGCTGAGTAAGACGCGGGAGGCAAATTCCATTAAAGAGAGAATCTTGCGCGCCGCCAGTCCCTCCCCTCAGGGGCTAAAGCCCATTCCTCCTCGATGGATGAATGTACGGGCTAAAGCCCGTACCCTTCAAAGCCCGTACCCTTCAACAACCCAAGTGCGATTGCCCTGTCTCTTCTCCATGGAGAGTCATCCGGCAAGTGCCGGACAAGATACACTAGAAGGTTAACGACTGTTTTGGGGACCCCATGTTTGAGAATCTGACAGAAAAATTGCAGCGTGCCTTTAAATCCCTGCGCGGGCAGGGCACGCTCACCGAAGAGAACATTACCGACGCCCTGCGCGAGATCCGCGTGGCGCTGCTCGAAGCCGACGTCAACCTCAATGTGGTCAAGGAGTTGATCGAGCAGATTCGGGTGAAGGCGGTGGGCAGCGAGGTGCTGACCGCGCTCTCGCCCTCCGAGCAGGTCATCAAGATCGTGCGCGACGAACTGGTCACCCTGCTGGGCAAAGACACGGCGCGCTTCAAATTCGCCTCGCAGCCGCCCACGGTCATCTTGATGGCCGGCTTGCAGGGTTCCGGCAAGACCACCACCGCCGGTAAACTGGCCGCCTGGCTCAAAAAGGGCGGGCACCGGCCCATGCTGGTTTCGGTGGACGTCTACCGTCCTGCCGCGCGCGAGCAGTTGAAGGTGGTGGCCAAGTCAATTGATGCGCGTCTGTTTGAGGGCGACCAGAAGGGCGAGCCGGCCGGCTCCAAACTCGTCGAGCGGCTGGCCTCGGAGGCGCGCCGCGAGGCCCGTAATATGGGCTGCGACACCCTGATCGTCGATACCGCTGGCCGCCTGCACATCGATGCCGAGCTGATGGACGAGATGGAGAACCTGAAGAAGCTGCTCAATCCCCAGGAGATCCTATTCATCGCCGACGCCATGACCGGCCAGGACGCGGTCAACTCCGCGCAGGAATTCCATTCCCGCCTGGGCCTGACTGGCGTTGTGCTGACCAAGATGGACGGCGACGCCCGCGGCGGCGCCGCGCTCAGCATTCGCCACGTCACCGGCCAGCCCATCAAGTTCATCGGCGTGGGCGAAAAGCCGGACGCCTTCGAGCCCTTCCATCCCGACCGTATCGTCGGCCGCATCCTCGGTATGGGCGACATGATGTCGCTGATCGAGAAGGCCGAAGCCACCATGGACCGCAAGAAGTCCGAGGAGTTCGCCAAAAAGGCGCTCTTGGGCGATGGCTTCAGCCTGGACGATTTCCGCGACCAACTGCGCCAGATCAAGAAGATGGGCTCCATGGAGAGCATCCTCAAGATGCTGCCCTCGGTCGGCCCCTTCGCCGGCATGCAGCAGGCGGCGGCGAATGTGGACGAGAAGCAGTTCACCCGGCTAGAGGCGATCATCAACTCCATGACTCCCAAGGAGCGCCACAACCACGAGATTATCTCCGGCTCACGGCGCAAGCGCATCGCCGCCGGTTCGGGAACCACTGTGCAAGACGTGAACATGCTGCTGCGCCAGTACGCGCAGATGAGCAAGATGTTCAAGCAGTTCGGCAAGGGCGGCATCGCCAAGAACATGATGCGCGGCGGTATGGGCGCCCTGGGCATGGGCAAACAGCGCTTCGGGCGGTAAAGGTCGCGGATAGGTTCATGACCACTCTTCAGGACCAACTCGACGGGATCACCGCGCGAACCCGGCAACTGGTTCAGCCGGAACGGCTGGATGTGGGCGAGCGGGCGGTTGCCGATCTGTTTGCCTCGGGAATCGAAGACAAGATTCTGCCCGTGGGGGCCATGGCCCCGGAGTTCGCGCTGCCCGATGCCAGCGGTCGGCTGGTTCGCAGCGCGGATATGCTGGCGCTGGGTCCGCTGGTGGTGAAGTTCTTCCGCGGTCGTTGGTGCCCCTATTGCGTCACCGAGTTGGAGGCTTGGCGCGATCTCTATCCCGAACTCCGCGAGCAGGGAACGCTGCTGGCGGCGGTCTCTCCGCAGACCGAGCGGCAGAGCGACTTTATGGTGGGGCAGCACGAACTGCCTTTTCCGGTTCTGCGCGATGAGGGCTGCAAGCTGGCCGAACAGTTTGGGCTGTCCTATACTCTGCCCGCATACCTGCGAGCCGACTACATGGAGATGATGGTCAATCTGCCCTTCCTCAATGGGGAAGAGGGCTGGCGCCTGCCGATTCCCGCAACCTATATCATCGGCAAGGATAGAAAGATAAAGTTTGCCGAGGCCCACGCCGACTTCCGCGTGCGGACGGAGCCAGCCGAGGTTCTGGCCGTGCTGCGGCGCGCCAGCCGCTAAGGGCGCACATCCTTCTTTTATCGTTCCCCGCTGGGTGCGGCGTTCGCTGGCGGATTGCCCGGCGCGGGCGCCGTTCTGTATTGCAGGTTCAAGATGCCCAATTGGTAGCCGCTGCGCTTGGGATACTTCAGCGAGTTGAGATCCTTGGGCAGGGTCTTGGGCTCCAGCCGTCGCCAGGCTTCGGGCGCCTGGTGGGGATCGTAGCCCGCGTCGGCCAGCAGTGCCAGCGCGATTCTGTCCCGCTGCTCCTGCATTTGCAGGGCCAGCTTGTGCATGAAGATCTCCGAGCCAAGAACGTTGGCGAGGTTGGCCGGCAGTGAAAAGGCGCCGGCGGCATCGCCGGCCAGCTCCGCGCCCAGGAGCTCATAGCTTTCCGCGATCAGTTTGGGCGATCGCCGCTGCAGGTTGAAGGCCACGCCATCGGCCAGCAGAGCGGCCAGTTGGTCGTCGTTGGCCAGCCGTTCCACCACCTGTTTGGGCACCACGACCAGCCCTTCCTGGCAGAACAGATCGGAGCGGACCTTGGCTTCATCGACGGCGTAAAAGCGGAAGGGAATCCGGTCGAGGCTGTCGCCCTCCAACTGCTTCTGGAAGGCGGGAAGCACGCGTCGGCCGACGCGCTGCACCCTTTCTTGCAGCGCTGCATCGCCGCAAAGCCGGTGCCAGCCGCACCAGGGATCCCCTTCGTTCATCCGGACCTTATGGTTGGGGCGTAGCAAGCTGCCGTCCGCGGCGAGAATAGCGCCCTGGAGGGGGACGGGTTCCTGCTGCGGCAGGGGCTTTCCACTGATTTTGAGCGGCTTGGCAGGGATGAACTCGGCCTTGGAGGCCACCAGAGCACCGCCGGTATCGCGCTTACCCTCATAGCGCAGCCAGGTATTCGGTTTCACTTCGGCGAGCGTCTTCACACTGCCGGTAAAGGTGAGTTCCGCACCTGCGGGTATGCGGATGCGGTAGCCATCGGCCAGAAAGACCGGTTCCGCCGCGGCGGAAAGCACCTTCTCGACGAGGCCCTCGCCAGAGATCTTTTTGCTCCACTCGTCGCGGAAGAAGACCTCCTGCGCGGTGATGCTTTTCTCCCCTTCCTCTCTTACACCGAATACTTGCACATAGGCGCCAACTCGCAATTCGCCGCGCCAGGGGCTTTGCGGCAACGGCGCTCCATTGCCGGTCAAGGCGAAACCGGTTGCGGGCGAGGTGGTGATCGTGGTTCCGCTGACCTCGAAGCCCGTAGGCGTGCGCAGTGCGGTGACGTACCCCTCCACGGAAACGGAGGGCCGTTCCTGCCCCGCGGCATCGTTGTTCCCGCACAGAAGCAGAACCGCGGCGGTGCAGACGAGAAGAAAACGCTCGATAGAAGAGGGATTCCGTAGCATGGCGTAGATACTCTCCCCAGCCAGTCCGAATAAGGATACTCCCGGGGGTGACGGGCAATCCTGATTTTCAGATAGGCGCGCCCAGTTTTGCTGTCGCTTGCGCCCGGTTACGCCGCCACTCCCTCGCCGTAAAGATGGGCGATGACGGTGACCTTGGAGCCGAGCTCACTTTTCGTCCTGCGCCGGGGCCGCAGAAACCTGCATGGCCAGTCTGCGGTATTGCAGTCCCAGGATATTGAGCTGGTAGCCGCTCCGTTCCGGATATTTGAGTGTGGAAGTATCCGCAGGCAGTTTTTTGGGCGCGAGCAAACGCCAGGCTTCTGGCGCCTGCCAGGGATCGTAGCCGGCATCGGCCATCAGCGAAAGTGCCACGCGGCTTCGTTGTTCCAGCAACGTCTGCTCGAGTTGGGCGGGTCCAATACCCGCAATAGGCGCGATCAAACCAACACCTGGAACAAACTGGCCTACGAGTTCGCCAGCCAGGCTCGCCAATACGATGCGGTTGTTCTTTACCATGCGGGCTGCCTGCTGCTGCAGGTTCCTGGCAATTCCATCGGCCAGCACGGCCGCCAACTGATCGTCATTCTGGAGGCGATTCATAAGAGTAGTAGAGACGAGAACCGCTCCATCGAGCGTTTTCAGATCCTCGCGCCTCTTGTCCTCCATGACATAAAAACGGAAATCGATCTTCGCGGGATGATCGGGAGGGAATTCTTTCTGGTAGGCGGGCACCATGCGGTTCCCGATGCGCTGGACACGGGTTTGCAATGCCTCATCGGCTGGCAGCATATGAGCATGTCCCCATCCCACCTTTACCATGCCGGGACGGCTTGCTTCCATCGCTGGTTGCGCTGCCCCAGGGGGTTGGAGTTGGACGGGGACGGAATCCAGGTTGGGGATCGCCTTGATCTTGGCGATCCTGGCGGGTAGGAAGTGCGCCGTCCGCGCCACCAACACGCCGTCCGCATCGCGAATCCCCTCATAATGCAGCCAGAGATTGGGTGTAATGCTCTCTAGCGAATTCAAATCGTCGGGGAGGGTGATATGGGATGCCTTGGTAATGCGGATGCGATAGCCATCGGCCTGAAACACTGGCTCATCACCGCGCGCAATCACCTTGTCGATGACGCCAAGTCCGCTGAGTTTTGCATGGCGGTCGTCCCGCAGGCGGATAATTTGGGCGTGAATTGCCCAAGCTTTTTCGAAGTACCCCTGAATCTCAACATAGGTTCCAACATGCATCTCAACGCGATGGGGGCCTTGATCTTGTGAGGAATCCGCGTCAATCGGTGCGAACTTCGTCTCTGGCGTTATGTCGATATGCTCACCATCGACGATCAGTTCCGACGGGCTGGGCATGGAAGTGATATAGCCGCAGGCCGTCTGCTTTCCGGTTCCCTGAGCTTCTGAACACATTCCGCCAGAGAGGCACACCGAAATAAACAGAAAGAAAAGAGGGTTGGGGACCATCTTCGTTTGCAATCGGATCAAGTTAGGCTCCCTAAAACACGGCAACAGTGTAGCCCGCTGGATCTCGGCGCAACCACCCTCGTTACAACTCCGCTTTCAATGCGGCTTCTGCCTGTGTCCGGGTTACGCCGCACAGCAGGAAGACCTTGCTGCGTCCCAGTTCGCCGCTCTTCAACTCGACGGCGCTCTTGGGCAAGTCGAAGAAGTCGGCCAGAAACGCAATCAGCGCCAGGTTGGCACGGCCTTCGATGGGTGGAGCGTGAACGGCAATCTTCAGTTGCGCCGCCGCTCCCTCGCCGTAGAGGCCGGTAACGGCGGTCTTTTTGGCGCCGGGCTGGGCGCGCACGGCCAGAGTGACGCCGGATGCGGTCTCGCGCAGCATCAGGCTCTCCCCGGTGCGGGTCTGCTTCCAAAGAGGCGGGTGCCGACGCGGATGCGGGTCGCGCCCTCATCGATGGCCAGGGCGAAATCGCCGCTCATGCCCATGGAAAGCACCTCGAAGCCGAGGCGGGGATGGGAATGGCTCCAGCGCTTCTGCCATTGGCGCAGACTGCGGAAGCAGGCGCGCGTCTGCTCGTCGGGCACATCGAAGGGGGCGATGGTCATGAGCCCTTGCATCTGCAAATGGTGCAGATCCGGCAGCCGTTCCAGCAGTTGTGCCGCCGCGAGCGATTCGGGGTCGAGGCCGGCCTTGGTCTCCTCGGGGCTGAGCTTGACCTCCAGCAGCACCGGCAGGCGCTTGCCAAGGCGGCCGGCGGCCTCGTTGAGGCGCTCGACCAGGCGTAGCGAGTCCACCGAGTCAATCCCGTCAAAAAGCTCCGCCGCCCGCAGCGCCTTGTTGGATTGCAGGTGGCCGATCAGGTGGACGCGCAGGGGGTGCTGCGCACCCTGGCGCAACGAATGAATCTCCACAGATTTGGATGCAAACTCCTGCACCCGGTTCTCGCCGAAGAGGGTCAGCCCCAGCGCCGCCGCCTGGGCCAGGGTGGCCGCCGCATAGGTCTTGGAGACGGCCATCAGCTCGACCTCGGCACGAGCGCGGCCGGCGCGGCGGCAGGCAGCAAGTATCGCTTCTTCCACGTGCGCGAGATTGTCGGTGAGCATGGTCATCATCCGATCTTCATTGTAGGTGTTGGACGGTGCAAATCGGCGCGCCGGCCAGGATTCGATTTGCCGATTACGGGGTCGAACAAACCAGGCTATGGCCCCCAGTGCAGCGTTGGGATGCCCCGAGGCTGTTTTCCTTTCATCACCGCGGATCGGGTCAACGCCTCATTCACAAACCTGCTGTTATCCTTATGGGGATGACTTTTTCCGCGATGACCAACGACTCCCAGACGCAGAATCGGCCGCCGGCAGCGCCTTCCACGCTGGCGGTGTGGACGCTGCTGACGGCAATCTTTCTCGCCGTGCAGTTTGCCTCCCTGTTTTCACCGCCGTTGCTGGACGATGTCGACTCCAGCCACGCCCAGGCAGCGCAACACATTGCCGAGACCGGCAATCTGGTCACCGCGCAGATCAATGGCATCCGCTACATCGAGAAGCCGCCGCTGCCCTACTGGATCATTGGCGGCGTGTACAAGATCTTCGGCCAGAACACCTTTGCCACCCATCTGCCCAACGCCCTGGCCATGCTGGGGCTGGCCTGGCTGAGTTGGTTGTGGGGCCGCCGGGCCTGGGGCGAACGCACCGGCTTCTATGCCGCGCTGGGGGTGCTGACCTCGATAGGGCCGTTTCTCTTTACCCGCTTCATAATTCCCGAGGCCATTCTCGCTCTGTTTTTGCTGATCTCGCTGTATTGCCTGATCACCGCGCTGGAGAAGGATCTGCCCAACCGCTACTACATCATGTGGGCGGCGGTGGCGCTGGCCATGCTGACCAAAGGACTGATCGCCCCGGTCTTCTTTCTGGGCGCGGCCATTCCCTACTTGATGTTGACCGGGCAATGGCGGCGCTGGCGCTCTATGCGGCTGTTCGGCGGCTTGGCGGTTTTTCTAGCCGTGGGCGCGCCCTGGCACATCCTGTGCGGACTGGCCAACCCCGACCAGGGCCATGCGGTGGGCAATCACCCCACCATTGGCAACGTGCACGGATTCTGGTACTTCTACTTTGTCAACGAGCACTACCTGCGCTTCTTCAGCCTGCGCTATCCGCACGACTACAATAAGCTGCCGCTGGCTGCCTATTGGCTGCTGCATCTCGTCTGGCTCTTCCCCTGGAGCCTCTTCGTCCCCGCTGTATTGGTGGTAGCCTGGAAAACCAGAAAGAACTGGCTGCAGCATCTGCGCCACGACGCCGGCCAAACCGTCGATTTCTACCTGGACAACGCCAATCGCGAGGATGTGGCCAGCTATGTCTTCCGGCTGAAGTTCCGGGTGCGCTCGGCGTGGCTGCTGAGTCTCTTCTCGGCCTTCTCGCTGCTCTTCTTCTCCATTTCGTCGAATCAGGAGTACTACACCTTCCCCACCTGGCCGCCGCTGCTGATTCTGATTGCCGGGATTGTGGCCGGTATTGAAGAGAACCGCGGCCCGGCGGGCGGCAAGGCGCCGCTTTCGACCGCCTGGTTGACCGGCGCGCAGGCCGTCTTTGCGGTGCTGGGCCTGCTCTCCGCCATTGCCTTGGGCTGGGGATTGTGGGTCTCCCGCGATCTGCCCCACGTGGCCGACATCGGCACCTTGCTGGCGCATCGCGGCGTGGGCGACTATACCCTGTCCATGTCTCACCTCTTCGATTTGACGGGAGCCTCGTTTGCGGCGCTGCGGCTGCCCGCGGCCATGGCCGCGATCACGCTGCTGATCGGGCCGCTGGTGGGTTGGATACTGCGCCTCAAGGGCAAGCACCTGGCGGCCACTGTCAGCATGGCGCTGACCGCAGCCGTCTTCCTGGTGGCGGCGCACATCGCCTTCGCCCGCTTCGCGCCCATGCTCAGTTCCAAGGCCATGGCCGACACCATCGTGGCCAAGGGCACGCCAGCCGACAGCTTCGTCATCTTCGGCGAGCAGTCCGACGCCTCCTCGGTGGTCTTTTACACCCACAACTTCTTTCACAAGCCGGCGCTGATGGTACTGCCGCGCTGCGGACAACACGGCGAAGGCACGCCGCTGCTGTGGGGTTCCTGCTACCCCGATGCGCCCGACATCTTCCGCAGTGAAGAACGGCTCTCCATGGAATGGGGCACGGGTGAGCGCAAGTGGCTCTTTGCCCAGGACCAGAACCAGCAAAAGGTGGAGCATCTGCTGGCCGGACGCCTCTATCCTGTGCAAACCGTCGCCGACAAGGCGCTGTGGACCGACCGGCCGCTACCGTAAGCAGATGCCTCAAAGCGCACAAAAGCCGGGGTTTGCGCCCCGGCTTTTGTGCGTTTTGACGGGGATGGATCTACATCATTACCTCAACTCCGGTGCGCTTCAGAACGTTCAGCAGGGCCAGCGCCGGCCCCTTGGGCTGGCGAACGCCGCGCTCCAACTGCGAAAGATAGCCAGGGGTGAGGTTGAGGTAGCGGGCAAATGCCGCCTGACTGAGATTGGAGCTCTGGCGCAGGGAGCGAATCTCTTCACTGCTCATGGGGGCGGCAGATTTCGGGAGGCTGTCCCGATACGTGGAGGTGAGCTTTGCGTGGGCTTTCTCATCTAGGATGCCAATGCGAAGCATGTCATCGGCCGTTTCCAGCATCTCGCCAATCCATCTTGAATTCTTCTCCGCCATGAAAAACCTCCTGGAAAGTGCCGCTGGCCTGAGCAAATTCAATCGCCGCGTCAGAGGCATCTAACCACCCGGTTGCAACTCCGCGCACAAAAGCGAGTGCATCCGTGTTGATGCCTTCCCGATCCTTCTTGGCGAATCCGAAGACAAATACAGCGCGATCTCCGCGCAGATAGCCAATCAAAGTGCGATTGCCGCCCGATTTTCCTCTTCCACGCCGGGCCATGCGTTGTTTGATCAGGCCGCTGCCCAGGGCGGTGTCGATCAGGCCACGCTCTGCACGTCCGATTGCCTCACACAAACTCGCGTCGGAAATCTCTTCCCGGCCAACGAAACGGGCCATCGATTTGGTCAGGAAAACCCGCACTATACTCCCTGGCAACAGGAACCATAGCACTGATTGCAAGCGTTCCTATTGTCATTTTGCTTGGATGCGGCTCTTTCCTGTCCGGGTGGTTCTGGGCTGAGGAGCAGCCTTGGCCGCACCGGCTTTGGGGATGGCGCTCAGGTCGGTCTTGCCCTCGGCCAGTTGCATGAGGAACTCCTGGCTGCTGAAGGCGGGGGCATCCTTGTACACCTTGGCGGCACGCAGGTAGCTACCGTCGGGCTGTTGCAGACGGGCCTTGCCGGTGTCGGCCAGATAGGCGGGCAGGATCTCGTCGTGGATGCGGGCCAGGGCGGCGGCATCGCGGACGGGGAAGACCACCTCGCAGCGCTCGAAGAGGTTGCGCGGCATCCAGTCGGCTGAACCCAGGTAGATCTCGTCATTGCCGCCGTTGGCGAAGTGGAAGATGCGCGAATGCTCCAGAAAACGCCCCACGATGGAGCGCACCCGAATGCGCTCTGAGAGCCCTTTGACGCCGGGGCGCAAGGTGCACAGGCCGCGGATGATGAGGTCCACCTCGACGCCGGCTTGAGAGGCGGCATACAGCGCCTCGATCACCGAGGGCTCCAGCAGGGAATTCATCTTGGCCACGATGTGCGCCGGGCGCCCGGCTTGGGCGTGTTCCTGCTCGCGGCGGATCAGGCCCAGAAAGCTCTCCGCCATGGTCAGTGGGGCCACCAGCAGAGGGCGATAGTCGTCGATCTCCGCGTGCGCCGTCAAATAGTTGAAGACCATGTGTACCCGTTCGGTAATCTGCGGGTCGCTGGTCAGCAGGCTGAGGTCGGTGTAGAAGCGGGCGGTGACGGGATTGTAGTTGCCGGTGCCCAAGTGGCAATAGCGGCGGGTGACGCCGTCTTCGTCGCGGCGCACCAGCATGGCCAGCTTGCAGTGAGTCTTGAGGCCCACCACGCCGTGGAAGACCTGCACTCCGGCGTCCTCCATGCTGCGTGCCCAGCGAATATTCGAGGCCTCGTCGAAGCGCGCCATCAGCTCGACGACCAAGGTGGCTTCCTTGGTGGCGGCGGCCTCGATCAGCGCCTGGAACATGGGCGAATCGTGGCTGGTGCGGTAGAGGGTCTGCTTCATGCCAACTACAGCGGGATCCTGCGCGCCCTTTTCGATGAACTCCACCACCGGATCGTAGGCGTCGAAGGGATGGTGCAGCAGAATGTCGCGCTGGCGCAGCTCATCGAAGATATGGGCCGACTTGCGGCTCAGCTTGAGCTGCTTGGGGGTGAAAGGGGGGAACTTCAGTTCGGGGCGCTGGATGTCGCCATAGAAGAACATCAGCCGGGAGAGATTGACCGGGCCGTCGCCGCGGAAGACCTGATCCTCGTCCAACTCGAAGTTGACCCGCAGCCGCTCGACGATTTCGCCGTTGGCGCCGGTCTCGATTTCCAGGCGGACGGCGTCGCCCTTGCGGCGATTGTGCAGCTCGACGCGGATGGTCTCCAGCAGCGAGCGTGCCTCTTCTTCTTCGAAGTAGAGGTTGGAGTTGCGAGTGACGCGGAAGGCGGCCCGGCCCAGCACTTCATAGCCGCGGTACATGCCGGCCAGATTCTGCGCGATCAGGTCCTGCAAGAGCAGGTAGTCGTAGGCCCCGGCGGCAGAGGGCAGGCGCACGAAACGTGGCAGGGCGCGGGGCACAGTGACTACCCCCAATACCTGCGGGCCGGAACTGCGCCGCTTGAGACGCAGCAGCAGCGCCAGGCAGAGAGCCTTGTTCAGCACCCGCGGAAAGGGATGGGCGGGATCGATGGCGATGGGGGTGAGAAGGGGATCGACCTCGCGCTGAAAATACTCCTGGGCGAAGGCGCGGGCCTCTTCGCTCAGTTCTTCCCACTCCAGCAGGCGAATGCCTTGTTGGCGCAACTCGGGCAACAGATGGTCGTTCCAGCAGCGGTACTGGGCGGCGACAAAATCATGGATGTCGGCGGTCAGGGTGGCGAGCGACTCATCCGGGCGCAGACCGTCGAAGCCCGGCTCGCGGTAACCGTCCTCGATACGCTGCATCAGCCCGGCCTGGCGGATCTCGACGTACTCGTCGAGGTTCGAGCCGGTGATGGAGAGGAACTTGACCCGCTCCAACAGGGGATTGCCGGCGTCCTCGGCTTCTTCCAGCACGCGCCGGTTGAATTGCATCCAGGATTGGTCCCGGCCGTTGAATAGCTTGACCTTCTGCGTCATTCTGAACATAAAAATATTCCCCTGCGCCGTGTTGGCAGTCTACCGCGTTTTAGCCCCCGGCGTAGAAAAGCCGGCCGGTGAGAGAATTCGCCCCATCTGACAAGAAATACAGAAGCGGGGATAGAAGTGGTTTGAACAAGGGAAGAAAATCTCGCACAGGCCAGCTTTTCACCCCGCTCCAGGGAACGCGATTCATTTTTTGCGCTGCAACTTTCGACGTATTCCCAGCCCTCCACTGGTGGTTCAGACTGGGTAAGTTGAGAAATGGACGAATACAATCCAGAAAGCGTCCACCTCTACCCTGCTTTGCGGGTTTGTTTGCTGGACCCCTTTTGAGAATTCCGCCTTCATTTCTTTTCTTTTTATCTCCTCTCCATCGGTCGCGGGCCGATGGCAGTAAGAGCTAGTTTCTTTTGCCCTTCGGCGTTCTCTTTGCGGGCTGCCAGCATCGCCTGCCGGAAAGTTGTTTGCGTCTGTGAGCGGTGTGTACAAGGCCGGCGTCGAGTCCGCCGGCCGATTGAATCTGGAGGCGTTCAGTGGCGGCAAATGTTCATGTTACGAATATAGAAACCAGAGTTCCAGAAGGCGTCTTCATCTATTCCCAGACGGACCTGAGGGGAATCATTGTCGAGGCCAACGAGGCCTTTGCGCAACTGAGCGGCTATCGCGTCGAAGAGATGCTGGGCAAGCCGCACAATCTGGTTCGCCATCCCGATATGCCCAGGGAAGCCTTCGCCGACATGTGGAAGTCGCTCAAGGCCGGACGTCCCTGGCAGGGGGCGGTGAAGAACCGGCGCAAGGATGGGGGATTCTATTGGGTGCTGGCGACAGTATCACCGGTGCGCGAGGAAGGCCGCATCGTCGGCTATCAGTCGTTGCGCAGTTGTCCCTCCAAGGAACTGGTGCGCACCGCTGGCCAGGCCTACGAGAAGATCCTGACCGGTTCGGGTTCTCTGCGCATCGTTGAGGGCCGGGTAGTGCCGGTACGCTCAGCGCTGTTTGAGCACTGGGCCCGCCCCGATGTGCAAGTAGGGTTTGCCATGACTCTGGCTCTGGCCGCGGCGGCGATCGGATTCATGCTGAATCTGTGGGGCGGCAACAGCCTCTTCCTGCGTCTGGCCGCACTGGCGATTCTGGCCCTCAGTGGTCTGAGCGCTGTCTTCATCCTGCTGCGCACACTGCCCCGTCTGCGCCGCGACCTGAACGAGATGGAAGAATACCTCGACGGTGTTCTCTCAACGGGCGACATGACGCGGACCTGGAATTTGGCACGGCAAGCCAACTCCGGCAATATCGCCCGCAAGTTGGGCTTGCTGGTTTCCTGGGTGCAATCGACCTTCCAGTGCGTCCGCGATGCGGTGGTGCCGGTGCAGGAGGGCACGGAGAAGGTGCAGATTGCCATCAACGAAATCGATCAGGCGGCCAAATCGCAGAATATGGCTACCGCTTCAGTGGCCGCAGCCAGTACCGAACTGGATTTGACTATCCGTGAGGTCGCCGAGCATCTGCACATGACGGAGATGGCGGTTACCCAGACGGGGGAGCGGGCCGTGGGTGGCGCCCAGGTCTCACAGCGCGCCACCGACCGGATTCAGAGCCTGGCGGCGACCATAAAGAAGGCTGCGGTGGAAGTGGAGGCGCTGGGAACCAGCTCGGCTGAGGTGGGAGTCATTGCCGCCGTGATTCGCGAGATTGCCGACCAGACCAACCTGCTGGCGTTGAATGCTTCCATCGAAGCCGCTCGCGCCGGCGAGGCCGGCCGCGGCTTTGCCGTGGTGGCCAACGAGGTGCGCAGCCTGGCCGATCGCACCATGAAGGCGACCGCCAAGATCGATGCCCTGATCGATACCATCAAGGCCGACGGGGAGCGCGCCATTACCGGCATGCGCACCGGCGGCGCCCAGGTGACCGATGGCGTCGCCCTGGTGCAGGAGGCGCAGAATGCGCTGCAAGGTATCAACGATCTGATGGCCGATGCCGTGCACAAGGTCTCGGAGATCGCCACCGCCTCCTCGCAGCAGACCGAGGCCATGAACGAGATCAGCACCAATATCTCCCATGTTGCCGCCATGAGCGAGGAGAATGTGGCCGTCGTGCGCAGCACCACCGAATTGATCGTTGCCATGACCCCGCTGGTCGACCGGGTGCGCAAAGCGGTGGCGCAGTACACCGTCTGAGCAGCATGTCCGGCTCAGGCCATTGCTCGATCTGGTCCGCGAGTGCTCTTGAGGTCTCCCACCCCTGGAGTAAAAATCGCTGCCGGGGTGGGGCGCCGAGTTTGTATCGCATCGCCGCGCCGGATTAGCAGCAGAGCATCGCCTCCACTTTCTTGCGGATCGTCTCCTGGGCCTCGGGTACGAACAGCACGTCGCACTCTGTGCCCAGGATATATGGATGGCCGCAGGCCCTCATTCTGTCGATCAGCTCTTCGGTGCGGCGAACCACCTCGGCGACCGGCAACTCGTCGTCGGAGTAGAAGTGCTTGGAGGGCAGATTGCCGTAGAGGACGACATCCCGGGGAACCAGATGTGCATCCTCCCACAGCCGGCGCGAACTGCCCAGGCTGAGCATCGCGGGATGAAGCCGGTGGGCATAGGCCTTGACCATCAGATCCACCAGTTCGCCGCAGTTGTGGAAGATCAGATCGCAACCGGCAGCCTCGATGACGGCTTTCAGGCGCAGGTTGGGCTCCATCACCAGATGTTCGAAGAGATGGGAGCCGGCCCTGATCTGGCGAGGTGAGATGTAGGCTGTGCAGGCCGCCGGCTCGCAGATCATGATGGCTTTGGCGCCGTGGCGGATTTGGCTGCGCACGGCGCGCAACACCGCGGCTTCGGCCACCCGCAGGCACTGTCCCAGCAGCCGGACCTCGGCGGAATCCTCGGCCTTGATTCCCGCGCCGGCCATGGCGCCCGCCGTGATGGGGTCGGCCATCAGACGCGTGGTCAGCGAAAACGGCCCGATGGCCATACCCACGGGGAGCAGATCCGGCTGTTGACTGAGCAGGGCCAGGGCTTCGTCGCGGGCGCGGCTGCCGGCGCAGAGCGGCTCGGTTTGTTCGCCGCACAGGGCGGCCAGCATGTCTTCTTCCAGCGCCGTCGTGAAGTGAAAGGTGTCGGCTTCGGCCTCATCAACGCCCGCCAGCGCCAGCAGGTCGATCTTCTCCAGGCGTAGATCCATTAGCGGAATTGCCAGCGGGGACTTCCAGCGCCGCGCCGCCCGTTCGATCACCGCGGCCAGCGCCGGTCCATGGTTGCGCACCAACTGCGGATCGCTTTCTTCGTGTAGCAACAGATCGGTGCCGATGGGCAGGCGCGGCTCACGGGTGGCAAGATCTAAGAAGAACTGACGATTCATTGGATTTTCTCCGTAGGGCGCAGCCGTTGGCTTGGGTGGGAAGCGCCGACGGATTCACACGCACGACTTCTTCGTTAATTTGTATCCCGAACTATATATACCGGCGCAGCAGCGATCGTCAACCCCGCGTCGATAGCTCTGTGATCTGCCGGGGTGCAGGCTCAAGCGGAACGCAACTCCCATCCGATAACGACCCTTTGTGTGCCCCAATAAAGCTCGCCTTTTGCCGCCAGACATCCCTATTCAGCCTTTTCTTGGGAACCAATTTCCAGCGCGTCGCGTAGGACATGGAGACACGGCCCGGTCTGGAGTATCGCCGTGCCTGCTTGCAGAGGAGAATTCCATGCGTAAGTTCTTCAGCATTATGAGTCTCACCGCTGTGCTTTTGATTGCGCCGGCGTTTGCCGCCGGGCCGGCCGCGGCCAAGGGCGATCAGGGGGCGATCGTGATCGTATTCAAGGATGGCCACAGGCAGAGTTTCAAACTGGCGGAGGTGGCGCGGGTGGAGTTTGCGCCCCCTGTGGCGGTGGCCAGCGAGACCGCTCCGGCCAACTCCCATCTGCCCTCGCGCGGTCATTTCCTGGGCAAGTGGGAGGTGGGCGAGGGCAACGGAAATAATTTCTACATCACCCTGGAAGAAAATGGCGACGCCTGGCGTTCGCTGCGCCACGCTCACGGCAAATGGGTGTACGTGGATGGCGAGGCGCGCGTGACCTGGGACGATGGCGCCAAGGACGCAATCCGCAAAGTGGGTTCCAGCTTTCAGAAATTCGCCTATGTTGCGGCTAAGTCCTTCACCGATACGCCCGATAACGTGACCGACGCGCGCAATATCGCTCCCAAGCCCATCTGATCGGGTCGCGCCGTCGCCGCGTCTCATCGCCCGCATTGACGGCGCTGGCCGACAGGGAGAGGATAGAGTGTGGGGGAATGTGCGCCGTTTCCCTCCCAGGAGTCCACTATGCCGCAGGAAATCGACCCCACCCCCGAGAGCCTGATCCCCGCACTGCCGATTCCGCCCGGCGCCCATGCCTTTTCCCAGCGGATGTTCGGCATGATGGACGGCCAACCCAAAGACGATGCGGCCGTGGCCAAGGCGCTGGAGGGGATGGGTGAGATGCTCGATCTGATTGCCGCCGCACTCTACAATCTCGCCTCGATGCTGGTGGGCGAAGGCGAAGTTGGCATTGGGCTGGTGGAGACGGCCATCGCCACCAGCGAGATCTCACTCTGCCACGATCCCTTGTTGGCGCGCAAGAATAGCCGGTTGGCGCTGTGCCGCGCGGCGATCCAAGCCATCGAGCGCCGCGAGCCGGGCAGCCTGACGGCTCCCCAAGGCGTGGCGGCTGTAGTTAACTGCCTGGAAGACGACGACCTGGAGGGCTCCGGCATCAGCCGCGACGACTTGGACCGGATGATCGCCGGGCCGGAGCGCGAGCGGGTGCGGGCTTGGCTAGAGAGCCTGCCCACCCGGGTGCGCGTGGTCTTTGTGTTGCGTGCGGTGGCTGGGTTTACTGCCGACGAGATCGCGGAACTGCTGGCCGAGCAGGGCGGTGTGCAAGCCTCCGGCTGGACCCCGGATGCCGTGCGCGAAGCCTTTCGCCAGGGACTCTGTTCACTGGCCTCGCAACTGATTCAGGCTTCGGCGATGCGCTAGGCCGATTGCCCGGCTCATGCGCCGCCTGGACGGCGCATCTCCGCGGCGGAGGGATCGGGCGCACCGCGTCGCAGTCTTCTCTTCGCTTCCCAACATTTAAGAACCCCGACGCGCCCTCCGTGCATCTCACCTAGGAGCGAAGATTTCAGGGGTAAACGTTTCGCTGCGAGTAGAAGACGATCGATGCCGTACCCTATTGCAAGTAAATGCACGATCTGCCAGAGCGCCAGCATCCTGTTGGTTTCGCTGGCGATCTCGTTTCCCGGAATCCTGACGGCGCAGAACGCCTCGCCTTTTCAGGGCAGCGTAGCTGTGGGCGAGGGGACAGCGCAGTTGCTTCCACTTACCCTCGATGAGGCTATTCAGCGGGGACTCAAGAACAACCTGGGAGCGATCCTGAGCGGCACACAGGCCGAGGCGGCGCGCGGACAGCGGCTGAGCCAGTTGCAGACGCTGCTGCCAGAGGTCGACGCCAGCCTCAAAGAATCCGTGATGCAGTCCGATCTGCCCGCCGAAGGGCTGCGCATCAAGGGCTTTCCCTCCATCATCGGACCCTTTGGTTTTACCGATCTGCGCGCCTCGCTGACCTGGTCGCTGCTGGATGTGGCCTCGCTGCGCAATTATCTGGCCGCGCGGCACAACTTCACCGCCGCCCAACTCAGCGCCGGCGATGCCCGGGAACTGGTAATCTTGACCGTGGGCAATGCCTACCTGCTGGCCCTGGCCGACGAAACCCGCATCGCCAGCGTGCAGGCGCAAACGGCCACGGCCAAGATCTCGCTGGATCAGGCCATCGCCAACCACCAGGCGGGCACCGCGCCGTTGTTGGACGAACTGCGCGCTCGCGTCGACTATCAAGCCCTCGAACAGCAACTGATCGTCTCCAAAAACGCCTTTGAAAAGGACAAACTGGCCCTAGCTCGGGCCATCGGCCTGCCGTTGGCGCAGAGCTTTACCCTGGCCGACAAGGCGCCCTATGCGGCCTTCGACCAGTTGAACGTGGACGAGGCCATCCACCTAGCCCACGCCAACAGAAAAGATCTGGCGGCCCTGGCCGAACAGACCAAGGCCAGCGAAGAGCAGCGCCAGGCGGCCACCGCCGACCGGCTGCCCACCCTGGTCTTCAACGGCGATTACGGCGACATCGGCGTGAATCTGGCCACCTCGCACGGCACCGGCGACGCCGCCGGAACTCTCAGCGCCCCGCTCTTCAAGGAGTTTGGCCTGCGTGGCGAGGCGCTGCAGGCGCAAGCGCAACTCGATACCCAGCGCGCCAAGCTCAGCGATGCGCAAGCGCAGGTCGACGCCGAGGTGCGCGACGCCCTGCTGGACATCGCCGCGGCGCAGAAGCTGGTCGAGGTGGCGCGCTCCAGCGTGGAACTGGCCAATGAAGTTTTGCGCGAGGCGCAGCAGCGCTATGCCAACGGGGTGAGCGACAACCTGGCAGTCAGCCAGGCCGAGCAGTCCGTGGCCCAAGCCAACGATCAGTATGTCTCCAGCCTTTACCGGCACAACGTCGCCAAGCTCAGTCTGGCGCGGGCCTTGGGCGCGGGACAGAACTACAAGAATTATCTGGGAGGAAAGTAGACGTGGCGGAAGTGAACCCTATCGAACCCGAGTTGGACGAGACGACCGAGATCGAGCAGCCCCCCTCGCGCCGCAGGGGCATCGCCATTGTGGTGGTGCTGATTCTGGCGCTGGTGGCCGCCGGCTTGTGGTGGCGCTCGACCTATACCGAAGATACCGACGACGCCCAGATCAACGGCCACCTGATCCAGGTCAGCTCACGCATCGGCGGCCAGGTGATGAAGGTCTACGTCGACGAGAATCAGGTGGTGAAGGCCGGCGACACCATCGCCGAATTGGACCCGCGCGACTACCAGGTGGCTGTGGAGAACGCCGAAGCCGCCCTGGCCAGCGCCCAGGCCAATGCCGCCGCGGCCAACGTCAATGTACCCCTGACCACCGTCAATACCGGCAGCAATCTGCGTTCGGCTGACGCCGATGTGACCGGAACCCGCGCCTCCGTCGAGCAGGCGGAGAAGCAGCTTGAGGCTGCCCACGCCCGCGTGGCCCAGGCCCAGGCCAATAACATCAAGGCCCAGGCCGATCTGACCCGCTACAAGCCGCTGGTGGAGAAGGACGTCATCAGCAAACAGCAATTCGACGCCGCCGTGGCCGCTGCCGCTGCTGCCCAGGCCGACCTGGCCGGCGCGCAGGCCAGCGAACAGGCCGCCAAAGACGGTGTCCGCGTGGCCCACGAGCGCGAGACCCAGGCCAAGGCATTGCAGCAGTATGCACAGACCGCTCCCCAGCAGGTCGCGGTGCAGTCGGCTCGTGCCAAACAAGCTTTGGCCCAGGTGCAGCAGGCTCAGGCTCAGCTCGATCAGGCTAAACTCAACCTCAGCTACACCAAAATCACCGCTCCCACCGCCGGCATCATCACCCGCAAGAGCGTCGAGATCAACCAGAACGTGGCTCCGGGGCAGAATCTGCTCACCCTGGTCTCGCTGGAGGGCCTGTGGGTCACTGCCAACTTCAAGGAAACCCAGCTCAAGCACATGCTCGCCGGGCAGACGGTCGAGATCGAGGTGGACGCCACCGGCAAGAAGTACCACGGCAAAGTGACGCAGATCGGCGGCGCTACCGGCTCGGTGCTCTCCTTGTTCCCGCCGGAGAACGCCACCGGCAACTACGTCAAGGTGGTGCAGCGCGTTCCGGTGCGCGTTGACTTCGACAACCTCAACGGCGAAGACCCCAATCACGAGTTGCGCCCCGGACTCTCCGTAGAGCCAGTGGTCAAGGTGAAGTAGAAGAGCGGCTAACAGCGGAAAGTGAACAGCAGACAGTCTTCAGCCCTCGGCGATTTGCCGGGGGCTGCGCTGTTTGTGAGGATTCTCCGGCTTGACCCATAGCGCCGATCCGCTCATACTGCGACCAGGGTTGACGACCATGGAACTGCGCGCAATGGCTACCATTCCCGCCGGCGAGTTCAAAACCAAATGCCTGAAACTGCTGGATGAAGTCGCCGCCAGCCGCGAGCCGCTGGTGGTGACCAAAATCGGAAAGCCTGTCGCTCAGGTTGTACCCATGCCGGCTAAGACTAAATTGTTCGGCGCGCTGAAGGGCAGTGTGATCTACGAGGGGGACATCATTTCTCCCTTGGAGAATGAGTGGGAAGCGAACCAATGACCCCGTTTCTGCTCGATAAGCATGTGCTTATTTGGCTGATGGAAGGGGCGGAACGACTGTCTCCACCGCTGCGGATTGAGTTGGAGCGGGCCGGGGATGAAAGCCGCCTTCTTATCTCCGCCATCCCGCCTTGGGAGATTGCGCTTCTGGTAGCGAAGGGAAAGATCCGTCTGAGCCGCGACGTGGGAGAGTGGGTGGATTTGGCATTGCAACTGCCGGGTATCCGCCCGCAGCCGCTTTCCCCATCCATCGCCATTGCCAGCACCCGTTTGCCCTGGAATGTCCCTCCTAACCCTGCCGACCGCATTTTGCTGGCCGCTGTGCGCCACCTGGACGCTACGCTGGTCACGGCGGATCGCTTGTCGCTCGATTACGCCGCGCAGGGCTTTGTGAAATGCCTGGCAGCAAGTTGATTTTTTGGTTCGGTGTGCGGGGCATCGGCTAACAGCTAAAAGCTAGCAGCTAAAAGCTGTGTTTCCGGGTAGACTGGTGCAGGGTTCGCCATGAAAGATACCATCAACGCTTCTCAAGAAGACTATTTGAAGGCCATTCTGGAGGCCGAAGCCGAAGGCCACCAGGTGATTCCGGCCCTGCTTGCCCATTGGGTGGGAGTTTCCGCCCCGGCCGTGACCATGGCTCTCAAGCGCCTCAAACGCGACGGCTACGTCGAAGAGGGCGAGGGCGCGGTGCGGCTCTCCGAGGCCGGGCGAGCCATTGCCTATCGCACCGCTCTGCGCCATCACCTCATCGAGCGCATGCTGAGCGAGGTCTTCGGCATGGAGTGGCACCAGATCCACGAAGAGGCGGAGCGCCTGGAGCACGCCGTCTCCCCCGCCTTCGAAGCCAAACTCAAAGAGAAGCTGGGCGAAGAAGGCTTCTGTCCGCATGGCAACTCGGTTCTGCCCGCCAGCCCGGCACGGCATAAGGAAAAGGGCGAAACGCCGCTCTCCCTGGCCGCCGAAGGAGCGTGTTACACCGTGGTCAGCCTGCAAGAACGCGATCCCAAGCTGCTGCTCTTCCTGCACCAGTCCGGCGTGGGCCCCGGGAAGAACCTCCGCGTGGTTCGCCATAATTACGATCAAACCGTTTCGATTGAAATGGATGGAGTCGCTTCGATCCTCGGGCGCATGGCCGCCGAGGCCGTTTGGTTACGCCCTTGCGAAGAAAAATAGAGATATTAACAAATTAATGTTAACCACGGTTAAGTTGTTGTGGCATACTTCTGTGTATGAGCACTTCGACCCTGATCCCATCGCCCTTCTTCCCGGAGTACGGCTCCGCGGGAGTTCTGCATGAGCCGTCGCTGCCCGAGGTTCATGCGCGCGTTCGCATTACCCGGCAGCCAGGCTTCTGGAAGCGGCTGTTGGGCTTTCTGGGGCCGGGTTTCCTCATCTCCGTCGGCTATATGGATCCCGGCAACTGGGCCACGGACATCGCTGGCGGCTCGCGCTTTGGCTACACGCTGCTGTCGGTCATCATGATCTCCAACCTGATCGCCGTCCTGCTCCAGAGTCTTTCGCTCAAGCTGGGCGTAGCCACAGAGCGCGATCTGGCCCAGCTCTGCCAGGAGCATTTCGGCCGCCGGGTCAGCGTCGGACTGTGGATCGGCGCGGAGATTGCCATCGCCGCCTGCGATCTGGCCGAGGTTATTGGTTCGGCCATCGCCCTGAACCTGCTCTTTCACATCCCTCTCTTTTACGGCGCGCTGATTACCGGGGTCGACGTGCTGCTGCTCTTGGCGCTGCAACGCTTTGGAATGCGCAAGATCGAGTCGTTGGTGATCGTGCTGATCGGGACGATTCTGGTGCTCTTCGCCGTGCAGGTCTTCCTCTCCCGTCCCGAGTATGGCGCGGCGGCCTTCAATCTGATGGTCCCCTCGGCGTCGATCCTGGGCAACCACGAGATGCTGTTCATCGCCATCGGCATGTTGGGAGCCACGGTGATGCCGCACAATCTTTATCTGCACTCCTCGCTGGTGCAGAGCCGCAACTACTCCCGTTCATCCGAGGGCAAGCGCGAGGCGGTGAAGATGGCCAACATCGACTCGGCGGGCGCGCTGACCGTGGCGCTGTTTGTGAATGCGGCCATCCTGGTGGTGGCGGCGGCGGTCTTCTTTCGCAGCGGACACTTCGAGGTGGCGGCCATTCAGGACGCCTACAAGCTGCTCAGCCCGCTGGTGGGAGCAGCCGGCGCCAGCACCCTCTTTGCCGTGGCCCTGCTGGCTAGCGGGCAGAACTCGTCGATTACCGGAACCATGGCTGGGCAGGTGGTGATGGAAGGCTTCGTACACATGAAGGTGGCGCCCTGGCTGCGGCGATTGATTACCCGCTCCCTGGCCATCGTTCCCACGCTCTTCGTGATTGCCTTCACCGGCGAGCAGGGAACCGAGAAGTTGCTCATCCTCAGCCAGGTGATACTGTCGCTGCAACTGAGCTTCGCCGTGGTTCCGCTGGTCATGTTCACTGGCAGCCGCAAGCTGATGGGCGAACTGGTCAACGGACGCGCCTTGCAGGCCACATCATGGGGTGTCGCCGCGCTGATTGCCGGGCTCAATGGGTGGTTTCTGATCATGATGTTTTAGGGAACGGGAACAAGGGAACGAGGGAACAGGGAATAGAAAAGCCCGCTCGAAATCAGCTAAGCGAAGCGCCATTCTTTCCCTTAATGGGCGAGGAACTTCGGCTTGCTCCTGACTACTGCATTCACAAGCCGGAATCTGCTACGTCAGCAGCAAACACTCGGAACTTTCTCCGTCGAAATGGCGGAAGATTGTTTTCCCGCAGGTTGACGTCTTGTTCCCTGTTCCCTCGTTCCCTGATCTCGGTTCCCTGCTTTTGTACTACCATTGTCCCCATGCATGTTCTCAGCGCGGCGGAGATGCAGGCCTGCGACCGTTTGACCACGGAGCGCTACGGGATTCCCTCGTTCGAATTGATGCAGGCCGCGGCGGCGGCGGTGGCGGATTTTGCGCGGTTGCGCTTCTCTCATGCGCGCCGGGTGACGGTGGTCTGCGGGCGGGGCAACAACGGCGGCGACGGCATGGTGGCAGCACGTTTGTTGCTGGCTGCGGGGCTGGATGTGACCACCGTCCTGCTGGGTGCGCCGGAGAGTTTGAAGGGCGACGCCGAGCGCGCCTGGCACGATCTGACCAGCCCGGCCTGCGGAGTTATCCATGTTGTGCGCGAGGCCGAGGAACTGGCGCAATATTCCGCTGCACTGGCTACCGATTTGTTGATCGATGCCGTGTTGGGAACCGGCTTCAAGCCACCCTTGGCGGGTTTGGCGCTGGCCGCCATGGAGTGGGCGCAAGCCTGCGACGCCCCCATTCTGGCGGTTGATCTGCCCAGCGGCTGGCAGGCCGATGAGACCGGAACCGCGCCCAGTGGGCCGGTCTTTCCCGCCGATGCCGTCATCACCTTCACCGCGCCCAAGCCGGCCCATCTTTTTGGTTTGTTGACCCGGCGTTGGGATCAGCCAGTAGTGGTGGCGCCGATCGGCTCGCCGCGAGAAGCGCTTGCGGCGGCGCAGAACCCTCAGGATCTTCGTTGCTCTTGGGCCGGCTCGGCGCTGGCCATGGTGCAGATGCCGCGCCCGGCGGCAGCCAACAAGGGCAACTTCGGCCACGTGCTGGTGGTGGGGGGGGCGTTTGGCTCGGCGGGGGGCAAGGCGGGCGCGCCGGCGATGGCGGCTATTGCTGCGATGCGCGCCGGAGCGGGTCTGGTGACCGCGGCGGTGCCGGCTCCAGCACTGGCGGTGGTGGCTGCCTTGGCGGCGGAGTTGATGACCTGGCCGCTGGCTGCTAGCCCCTCGGGCTGTATTTCCGCAGAGAATATGGGCGTGGGAAGAATGGCGGCTCTGACCGCGGGCAAAACCGTGCTGGCTATCGGCCCCGGTCTGGGCCAGGCGGCGGAGACGGCCAAATTTGCTTGCGGCCTGCTGTCGGCTACCAGGATTCCCGTTGTCATCGACGCCGACGCGCTGAATATTCTGGCTGCCAAACCGGCGCTGATGGCCAAGGGCGGCGAAATCTGCAAGATTGGCCGAACCGTGGTCATGACCCCGCATCCCGGTGAGATGGCGCGACTGGCGGGGATTTCGGTGGCCGCGGTGCAGTCCAATCGCTTGGAGGTGGCTCGCACTTTTGCCCAGCGGGTGGGCGTGATCCTGGTGCTGAAGGGGGCGCGCACGCTGATCGCCCATCCTGACGGACGGGTGGCCGTGAACACCACCGGCAATCCGGCGATGGCCAAGGGCGGTAGCGGCGATCTGCTCGCCGGGCTGATGGCTGGCCTGCTGGCGCAGTATCCCGAGCAGCCGCAGAGCGCTATCGAGGCGGCGGTCTTTTTGCATGGGCTGGCGGCAGATCTGGCGGTGCGCCGCCGGGAGGAGCACACCCTGCTGGCCACCGACACTTTAGACGATTTTGCTACGGCTTTTCGCTTTCGCTCCCAGGGTCCGAGAGGATATGTTTGGTTGCAAGGGCTGCCGGCGGAGTCTACCTCGCCAGCGGCTTTCCCTGAGGCTGCCGTATGACCGATGTTGCTTCCCCCGCCGCGGGCCGGGTTCATGAGTTCACCACCCAGAGCGGAGCGGAGACCATTGCCGTGGGCCAGGCTCTGGCCGCACTCTTGCAGCCGCCCCATCTGCTGCTGCTGCGCGGCGACCTGGGCGCTGGCAAGACCACGCTGGTCAAGGGAATCGCTCAAGCGCTGGACGCTGCCGATGCCGACGAGGTCACCAGTCCCACCTTTACCCTGCTGCACGAGTACGACGGCGCCTGGGAAGGCCGCCCGGTCAAGCTCTTCCATCTGGATGTTTACCGCCTGGAGAGCGAGCGCCAACTGGATACGCTGGGTCTGGACGAACTTCTCACTCCCGACGCGCTGGTGCTGGTCGAGTGGGGAGAGAAGTTCCGCAGCCTGCAGAAGAAGGCGACCGGTGAGATCGCTATTGTCTCCGCTGGCGGCGATACGCGGCGCATTACGGTGACCTTGAAAGAACAGCCGGCCAGCTAGGTGCCCGGCAAAGGTTCGCGGGCGCACTGTAAAATGTTGCGCATGGACAGTATTCAATACAATCTTCCGCAAAACCGCATTCCTCAGGCCTGGTATAACGTAGTTGCCGATTTGCCCGAGCCGCTGGCTCCGGCGCTTCATCCAGGTACGCATCAGCCGCTGGGTCCAGAGGATCTGGCGCCGCTGTTTCCCATGAGCCTTATCCTGCAAGAGGTCAGCGCGGAGCGGGAGATCGAAATCCCCGGTCCGGTGCGGCAGATCTACGCGCAGTGGCGTCCCGCGCCGCTCTTCCGCGCCCGTCGTTTGGAAAAGGCGCTGGATACTCCCGCCAAGATCTACTACAAGTACGAGGGCGTCAGCCCGGCCGGCTCGCACAAACTGAACACCGCCGTGCCCCAGGCCTACTACAACAAGATCGAAGGCACCAAGCACCTGGCCACGGAGACCGGCGCCGGACAGTGGGGCTCATCGCTGGCCATGGCCTGCGCCATGTTTGGGCTGGACTGCAAGGTATACATGGTGCGCGTCAGCTATAACCAGAAGCCCTATCGCCGCGCGCTGATGGAGGCCTTCGGAGCTTCGGTCACCGCCAGCCCCAGCATGGAGACGGAGGCGGGGCGGGCGATTCTGGCCGAGCATCCTGACACCAACGGCTCGCTGGGCATGGCCATCAGCGAAGCGGTGGAAGTGGCGGCTAAAGATCCGCACACCAAGTACGCCCTGGGCAGCGTCCTCAACCATGTGTTGTTGCATCAGACGGTGATTGGCCTGGAGGCGATCGAACAGATGGCCCTGGCCGGGGACGAGCCCGATGTGGTGGTTGCCTGCGCTGGCGGCGGATCGAACTTTGCCGGACTGGCTATGCCATATGTGGGCCGTAATCTAAAGGGCCAGGGCCAGGCGCGCATTGTGGCCGTCGAACCCGCCGCCTGCCCCACGTTGACCAAGGGGCCCTTCCGCTACGACTTCGGCGATACCGCCCATCTGACCCCGCTGCTCAAGATGTATACCCTGGGCAGCACCTTCATGCCGCCGGGGATTCACGCCGGCGGATTGCGCTACCATGGCATGGGGCCGATGGTCTCGCATGTGCTGGATTTGGGGCTGGTAGAAGCCGCCACCGTGCAACAATTGGACGCCTTTGCTGCCGGCATTCAGTTTGCCCGCGCCGAGGGCATTGTGCCCGCGCCGGAGTCCAATCACGCCATCGCTCACACCATCCGCGAGGCTTTGCAGGCCAAGGAAGAGGGCAAGGAGAAGACTATTCTCTTCGGCCTCAGCGGCCACGGCCACTTCGATATGCAGTCCTACATCGACTATCAAGCCGGCAAGTTGGAGAACTACGAGTACCCCGCCGAAGAGATTTCTATGGCCCTGGCCGGGCTGCCGTCGATGGTGTAATCGCAGGGAACAAGGGAACTAGGGAACAATTGTCAGTTCTCAGGGATAAGTATTAAGCGGGGAGGCAAACAGCCCACAGCGGACGTTAAAACTGTTTGCTGTGGGCTGTTTGCTGTCCGCTGTCTTCAGTACCCCATGATGTTGTAGCCGCAATCGACGTACATGATCTCGCCGGTGATGGCGCTGGAGAGTTCGCTGGCCAAAAACAGCGCGGTGCCGCCGACTTCGAGCTGGTCGACGTTGCGGTGCAGGGGAGCGCGTTCGGCATGGCCGCGCATCATGTCGCCCAGGTCGCCGACGCCACGCGCGGCCAAGGTCTTGATGGGGCCGGCGCTGATGGCGTTGACGCGGATGTTGCGCGCGCCCAGGTTGGCCGCCAGATAGCGCACCGCCGACTCCAGCCCAGCCTTGGCGATGGCCATGACGTTGTAGTTGGGAACCACCTTCTCGGCGGCGTAAAAGCTGAGGGTCATGATGCTGCCGCCCTCGGTCATCAGCGGCGCGGCGGCGCGGCTGACGGCAATCAGCGAGTAGACGCTGACGTCCATGGCCACCCGGAAGCCGTCGCGGCTGGTGTTGAGAAAGTCGCCCTTGAGTTCGGCGGCGGGGGCAAAGGCCACGGCGTGCACCAGGGTGTCGATCTTGCCGTACTTTTGCTTGATCTGGGCAAAAACGGCATCGATCTCGGCGTCGTTGGAGACGTCGCACTGAAAGCCGCTGGCGCCAGGCAACTCGGCGATGAGCCCCTCGGCTTCCAGCTTCATGCGCTCGTTTTGGTAGCAAATGGCCAGAGTGGCGCCGGCCTCATGGAGTTTTTGGGCGATACCCCAGGCGATGGAACGCTTGTTGGCCAGCCCGAAGACTACGGCCGTCTTACCTGCCAGATTGATCATGCTTGCTTTCATCCTCCGGGGTCCGCATACAGGTTGGGAAGAGGGAAGGGCGAACCCACACACTCTAAGAATATCAGCCGATCGGGTGCGCGATCAGCCTCCCAGGTCGACCAATTCAACCCGGCCGGTGTCGCGGCCCAGAAAACGGGAACCCAGGCGCTCGAATTTCTCTACCGAATCGGTGGCAAAGCACTTGACCTGGCTTGTTGCGTCAAAGAAACCTTCACCGCCTTTGGTGAAACTCGATTCGGGGTGCGTTCTGTGACTGGGCAAGGCTTCCGTCGTGCCCGGTACAGTCGGGGAACCAATGGAAGTTGGACTCCGCAAGAAGGAATCTTCAACGATTTGCATTTCCTCGGTGGCTAAAGCCGCATCGCCGATTTCATCCTCCTTGTTTGGATCGTAGCCCGCGCCCTCTTCAAGGCCCGCTTTCCCAGTAGCCCGCTCTTCGCGTTCGGAATCTTGCTTCACCTGTCCGCCGAAAAGCCGCGCGGCAGTCTCGGCGGTAGCTTCAGCGGAGTCGATCACCCGCATTCCCGCGGGGACGGCAGCCTCCAGCAGCGGGCGCAAAAGGGGGTAGTGGGTGCAGCCCAGCACCAGCGTATCGGGTTGCATCCCCTGGGCCTGGGCCTCGGCCAGCAACTCCGCCAGATAGATGCGGATGACCTCGGCAGTGACCGGATGGCGGGTCCAGCCCTCTTCGACCAGGGGAACCAGCAGCGGGCAGGCCTTTTCGATGGCCCGCAGTCCCTGGGCGCGGCAGGCGGCCGAGTAGGCCTGGCTCCGCACCGTGGCGTCGGTGGCGATGACCAAAACGTCCCCAGTGCAGGAAGCAGCGCGGGCAGCGGCGGCGCCCGGCTCGATTACTCCCAGCACGGGGACCGGAACGGCGGCCTGAATGGCGTCCAGGGCCAGGGCGCTGGCGGTATTGCAGGCCACGACGAGAAACTCCGCGCCTTGCTTCTTCACCAAAAACTGTGCACTCTCGGCAGCGAAGCGGGCGATCGTCCGCTTCGATTTGGAGCCGTAGGGCAGGCGGGCGGTATCGCCCAGGAAGGCATAGCGAGCATGAGGCAGACGGCTCAGCAGCGCGCGCAACACGGTGAGGCCGCCAAAGCCGGAATCGAAAACGCCGATTGTGGGGTTCATCCAGGTTGTCCTTTTTGTTTCATCTGGCGGTCCGATTCAAGAAAGAAAGAACGCATACCGGCAAAGTTCTTGAAAAACGCTCTTTGCGTATAGGTTTCGAGTTCCAGCATGGAGAAAAATCCGATCCATTTCGCTCTCTACGATGCGATAGGCTTGCATCATCCAATCCCAGGCAGGGACAGTCACACCGTCCCGTGACACGGCATTGCGAAGTTCGCTGAGAAGCCCCTCGACTGTCCCATGGTGAATGTTGGGGTCGGTTCCATTCAGATCGCTGGTCGATCTCTGGAGCCGATAGCGTTCCGATTCGAAAACGAACCATTCCTTATGAAGATCGGGGAAGAGAGCGGCCCAGGTGATGGTCATGCCGAGTTCCAGCGGCATGTTGAAACGAGGTATGCCGGAGGCCTCATCGCTCAACTCGACGCGGGATAGATCGTGAATGGAATAGCGGCAGCTTTGAATGAGTTCGAGAATCTTGTCCAATCGGCGCTTTCCGCCGGATATTTCAGAAGCAATGTGGGGGACCAACCCAAGTTGATACAGGCCGACTATATATGCAATGTAAAGAGGACGGAATTCCTCATCATAGGGAATGTTCAAAAAAACAGCATTGGGGTCAATCGGCGGCGGAGGCATTCTTGGTCATCTCTTCCTTTTCGTCCGCTCCATCTGCAATGCTCTGTTCTTCCGCGTCCACACGCTTCCAGGCCTCTTCCGCCCAGGCCATCAACTCTCTTTGGCGGGTTTTGGAAATGCGCAAGCGCCTCACCGTTTCTTCAAAAGTGGGAGGCGGGGCCGTGATGTGGTCAGTCTTGGGCATGGCTACCGCTCCATCATACTGCGAACCAGAAGGAATTGAAATCGTCTCCGGCTTCCGCTCAGTTCAGGGCTGGGAACCGGAGACCCCGGCGGTGTCCGAGGTGAGGTAGCTGCGGGTCAGGTCGGCGTGGCCGGCCAGGGTGGGGCGAGGCTGTCCGTCTACCAGAAAGCGCACCTGGGTGACGCGCGGCAGGTTGGCGTGCAGGGTGGCGCAGAGGGAGAGGATGGTCAGCGTCTCCGCTTCCAGGCCAGAGGGGTGGTTGTTGGCGAAGGCACTGGTCAGGTTGACTACCGCCAACTGCGGCGTAGTGGGCTCGGGAGCCGGCGTCGCGTTTTGCATGGAACTGGGGTCGGCCACGCCGGAGCCGGGGTCCGCCGCTGTGGTCGGTAGGGCGGAACTGCTTCCCACGGCGGGATGGGTGGCGGGGCCGCCGGGAGCCGGTCGGTTCTCTACCACAGGTTTGACAGGAGTGGTCGTATAGAGCGGCTGCGCGGGCAGCAAAAAGACCTGGGTAATCGAGTTTGCTCCGCCAGGGACGGGGTGGACGGCCCCGGGGGCGGCGTACACCTCCAGCAGCTTGCCGAGAATGGCACGGGCGCGGGCGCCGGGATCGGCGGGCAAGGGCAGGGTGTGGGCCTGGGGCTGCATGGAGCCGTCGCTGTCGTTGGCCACCAGCAGGGTGAACTCCTGGGCGGGGGTGACGGCGGGGGCTTGGGTGGGGGCGGAGTCTTCGCCGTCAAGCAGGCGCTGATGGGCGCGTTCCCGCATCTGCCATAGCATCACCCCCATGCCCACCGAGGCCAGCAGCAAGATCACTAAGAGAAAGGACTGGTGGCGGGGAATCATGGCTGCCGTGCCTCCGAGCGCCACACCAGCAAGGCTGCAGCCAGGGCTTCGGCCACGCGGGATTGGTAATTGGGATTGCTGAGAACGGATTTCACCGCGGCACTGCCGGGGGTGCGCTCGGGAGCGATCTCGATGGCCACCGCCGGGCAGGCCATGCTGTCGATCCCGGCCAGCGCCGTGCGGCCCAGAGTTACGGGCAGGCTGGCTTGTTGCAGCGCGGCGTTCAGGGCGCCGGTCAGCGCCAGGCTGCGATTGACCCAAATGGACTGCGCGGTCTTCCAGGGAACAAAATGCGCGGCGGGCACGGCGGGCAGATCGGAGGCAAACAGGTGCACTCCAGAGCCGGTATCGGAGAAGTGCAGGCTCAAACAGGCCTGGGCCTGGGCGCGGTTGGCGATCTCGGCGCGCTGATTGGGAGGGAGCGTCTGGTCGGAGTCGCGGGTGATCACCACCGTCATGCCGCGGGCTGCGAGCAGGGAGCGCAGCTTGACGGCGAAGGCCAGCGTTAGAGACTTCTCCGCCTGGCCGCTGCTCAGCGCCGCACCGCTGTCGTCGCCGCCATGCGCGGCGTCCAGCACTACCACGAATCTGGCTTGTGGAGCGCGCGGGGCGGGCGGAGCTTGCGCGCCAGCCAGTTGCGCGGCTACTGACAAAACCGCCAGGGCGCCGCCCAAGCGCCGCCCCCCCAGAGCCCCCTTAGTCCAGCGCATAAATAGTCAAACCGCTCAGCAGCTTGGGGAAGAAGTCGGTGGACTTCTGCGGCATCACATCGCCGGCGAAGGCCACTTCGCGCAACTGCTCCATGCTGACGGGATTGGTGAGAAAGGCGACATCGGCCTCGCCGCGATGCACCTGCTCAATGGCCTTTTCGGCCGAGCGAAGGTAGCGCAGGTTGGTCTGCTCGCGCACCTTTTCCGCGTCCAGGCCCAGCAGCTTGTCGAGCACAATCGAGTGCAGGTGGCTGAGGTCCAGGTTGCGTTGCCGCTCCGGCATATCGGCCAAAGCCGCGTTGATGGCAGCCGTCTTGGAACGAAGAAGGAAATTCCCGCCGCGGGTGACGGCGATGAAGGCGGTGCCCTTCTCCGCGCCCAACCGGGCCATATAGACGTCGGCGTCGGCTGCGGGCAGCTTCTCCACGGTGAAGAATGCCTCGGCGGCGGCGGCGAAGGCGGCCGGGTCGAAGTTGCTCAAGCTGTGCACCACGCGATGCGTAGGCAGAACCACCAGGCCGTCGGAGTCCATGTTGACGAAGCTCATCATTACCGCTGCTTCGGGGTACTCGGGCTGGGGCAGTTGCGTGGCCCCGGTCTCGGCCTTGGCGCCGGTCGCGGGAGCATGTTCCTTGGAGTAGTTCAGCGCCGTCTCGTAGCGATGGTGACCGTCGGCGATGATCAGCTTCTTGTCCGCCATGGCCGAGACCAGCAGGCGGATGGTGGCCGGGTCGGAGACCTTCCAGATGCGGTGCAGCACGTTGTACTCGTCGGTGACCTCGGCGTCGGCCGCTCCTGCGCCGTCGTAGAGCAGCTTGTCCACGCTGCCCGCCGGGTCGCTGTAGAGCATGAAGATCTGGCCGAAGTGGGCGTGGGTGGCGCGCAGCAGGTTGAGGCGGTCGCCTTTGGGCTTGCTCAACGTCTGCTCATGGCGGAAGACCACCTTCTCGGCGTAGTCATGCACCTTGCCCAGGGCGATGAAGCCGCGCCGTTCCTTGACGATGTCGGTGCCGGGAACGGTGAAGCGCTGCGCATAGGCGAAGATGCAGGGATCTTTCTCCTGCACCAGCACGCTCTCTTTGCGCCAGCCTTGGAAGTCGCGGGCGGCGCGGGTGTAGACGTTCTCCCCGTCGGCGGCGTCGAACAGTTCCGGCTTGCCCAGGATGATGCGCACCAAATTGTAGGGGCTGCGCTCGTAGTAGGCCTCTTGCATGGAGGGAGAGATCTTGTCGTAGGGCTGGGTCACGACGTCGTCCAGACGGACTGCGGAGGGATTGTAGCGCCAGGCGCGGAAGGGATAGATACGGGCCATGCGATGGGTCCTGTTCCCCTAGGGGGAGGGTGGGATTTGCGCCTCGGTGCTCGCTCTATAGCCATCCGGAATGCCCCGCAAGCAGGGCGGCAAAGCTGGCGCGACCTTTGGCTGCGACAACCTGGCACAAGACTGAAAAAGCTAAAGTAATCCGGAAAGTGCTCGGGAAGAGTCGGAGGCACCTCGGCGCTTGCCTACGATTGTATCCCAGTCCTGGCTGTGCCCTGCATTTTCCTTATTCCGGCGGTGGCACTCCCATGTGGTCGATGCCGCCGCAAAAGAAGCGGAAATCGTGCTAACATCGGCTTCGTTTCCAGGAGGCGTCACGATGGCGCGGCGACAATCTTGCCCGGTTTTGGCGGACCGCAGGGCGGCGTCGAGGCGGTGGGGGGGGCTGTGGGCGGTCGCGTTGTGTGGCTGCTGGGCGCTGCTGGGCGGGCAGCCGGCCGCGGCCCAGGAGAACCCGCTGGACAAGGTGCATGTGACCCCGCCCCCTGCCGCTGTGCCCAGCCAAGGCGCGCCGCCGGGCGCCGAAGCTCCAGCCGCCACCGGGCCGGGTGCGCTCAATGTCCATCCCGGTGCGATGATTCGCGTTAACGTTGACCTGGTGCTGGTGCCGGTAACCGTCACCGACCCCATGAACCGCCTGGTCACGGGTCTGGAAAAGGAAGATTTCCAAGTCTTCGAAAACAATAGCAAGCAGGAGATTCGCAGCTTCGCCAGCGAGGATGCGCCGGTCTCCATCGGCATCATCTTCGATCTTTCCGGCTCCATGAGCTCCAAACTGGTGCGGGCGCGGGAGTCGATCTTGCAGTTCATCCGCACCGCCAACCCCCAGGACGAGTTCTTTGTGATCGGATTCAACGACCGCCCCGAGCTGATCGAGGACTTCACCAGCTCGGTAGAGGACATCGAAGCTCAATTGGCTACCCGGCGTGCCGGCCATCGCACCGCGCTGCTAGACGCCATCTACTACGGCGTAGCCAAGATGAAAGATGCTCGACACCAGCGCCGGGCACTGTTGGTGGTCTCCGACGGCGGCGACAACCGCTCCCGTTATACCGAGGGCGAGGTGCGCGCCCAGATCCGCGAGGCCGATGTGGAGATGTACGCCATCGGCATCTTCGACGCCTACGCCGCCACCCCTGAGGAGATCGCCGGGCCGCTGCTGCTCAACGATCTGGCGGAAGAAACCGGGGGGCGGCTCTTTCGCGTCGACGATTTATCCGAGATGGGCGACATCGCCGAAAAGGTCTCCATAGAACTGCGCAATCAATATGTGATCGGATACAAGCCCTGGAACCTGACGCGCGACGGCAAGTGGCGTAAAGTGAAGGTGAAGATCAATCCACCGCAGGGACTGCCGCCGCTGACCGTTCATGCTCGCACGGGCTACTATGCGCCATTGCAATAATCCTCTTCTCGTCCTCTTTCTTGCCGCAGCGGCCGCTCCGCTCTGCGCGCAATTGGCGTCCTCACCCAGCGCCGCCACGTCCGCGCCCGCTTTGACGGTGGACCGCGACCCCGTGCGCTCGCCTGAGGGCGATCTGCCCGCCACCGCTGCCGTTCCCCAGGTGCGCAAGCAGGCCGAGGGCTACGTGCTGCACACCGATGTGGAAGAAGTCGTCCTGAATGCCACTGTTCTGGAGGGGAACAAGCTGGTTCCCGGCTTGAAAAAGGAAAACTTCCAGATCTTCGAAGATGGTGTTCGGCAGACCATCATCAGCTTTCAGCACGCCGACGTGCCTGTCTCCATCGCGCTGGTGGTGGATAACTCCGGTTCCATGTTGCGCAAACGCCCGGCAGTCAACAAAAGCGCCCTCGATCTGATCGCCGCCTCCAACCCCGAGGACGAGGCCTTTGTGGTGAATTTTTCCGACACCGCCTTCATCGACCAGGACTTCACCGCCGACACCAACAAGCTGCGCGAGGGCCTCTCGCTGATGGAGTCCAAGGGCGGTACGGCGCTCTATGACGCGGTAGAGGCCTCGGTCGACAAGCTGGTGGCGGATGCCAAACACCCCAAGCAGGTGTTGATCCTCATCACCGACGGCGAAGACAACGCCTCTTCTTACAACCTGGAGCAGACCATCCTCCGTGTGCAGCAGCTCTCCGGGCCGGTGATTTACTCGATTGGCTTGCTCTTTGGCGACGATATGACCAAGAGCGAGGCGCGCCAGGCTCGCCGCGCTCTGGAGTCGCTTTCCACCGAGACCGGCGGTATGGCTTTCTTTCCCAAATCCATCGAACAGATCGACCAGATCGCCGCCGAAGTGGCGCGAGACATCCGCAACCAGTACATGCTGGGTTATCACTCAACCAAACCCACCAGCGAGCCCGGCTTCCGCCGCGTGACGGTGGTGGCACAAGCCAGCGGCAGCAAGCTCACCGCCCGCACCCGCACCGGCTACTTCCCCGGCACCCGGGTGGGCAAGAGTGCGGAGGAGCAGAAGTGACGATATGGCGATTACCATTCTTTAAGGCGCGCAGGGATGTTGTGCGACCAGAAAGACGCTAGAAATAGAGGGGAAGATAGGTGCAACCGTAGATCCTTCGCTGCGCTCAGGATGACAATGTGGTGGGGTTGCGAAAGGTTGTGGCCAGCGAGGCGTCGATGATCCAGGGCGTCACATTCGCCGCCCTTCCTCGATGAGTTCCTTGATGGTGATACCGTCCAAGGGGATTGCCTTGTTTTCGGCAAAATCACGGGTCCATTCGATGGCCCGGCGGTGTTTTCTCCAGCGCTCGGCCTCGTCGTCGCGGGCGCGGACGCCTTGCCGGATGATCTCGTCAACGGAGTCAAAACGACCGCTGGCGATCTGCTCTTCGACCAGACGCTCGGTTTCAGGACTCAACTGGATAGGCATGGCTGCGCCTCCGTGCTCCCAGTATGGCTCAAATCGGAAAATGAACCTGATTCGCTCCGCTTCTGTACGCAGGGCATTTGGCGGTCGCGGTTCGCCGCTTCGCGCCCGCCCGCGATAAGCTGGAAGGACAGGAGCGAATCGCCGACCATGTCCCATTCCCCGTACAAATATTCGACGCTTGCCGTTCATGCCGGGCAATATCCCGACCCGCTGACGGGCGCAGTGAATGTGCCTGTCTATCTCTCTTCGACATTTGAACTGACCGGCATCGGCACTGACCGCGGCTGGGACTACTCCCGCGCCGGCAACCCCACCCGCGACCGGCTGGAGGAGTCGCTGGCGGCTCTGGAGGGCGGGCACAGCGCCCACGCCTTCACCACCGGCATGGCGGCCATCTCCGCGTTGACGGCCATGCTGCGCGCCGGCGACCACCTGATCTGCTCGCATAACGTCTATGCCGGCACGGTGCGGCTCTTCGACCGCATCGTCAGCGGTTACGGCATCGAGATTGAATATGTGGATACCAGCAACCTAGCCGCCGTGGAAGCGGCTATCAAGCCCAATACCAAGCTGTTGCACCTCGAGACCCCCAGCAATCCGCTGATGATTCTGAGCGACATCGCCGCCATCGCCAAGCTAGCTCACGCCCGCGGCGTCGAGGTCAGCGTGGACAACACCTTCATGTCGCCGGTCTTGCAGCGTCCACTGGAGTTGGGTGCGGACATCGTCATGCACTCCACCACCAAGTATCTGAACGGCCACTCCGACGGCCTGGGCGGAGCGCTGATCGGGTCTACGCCAGAGCATAAGGAGCGCTTCTCGCTGGTGCAAAAGGCGGCCGGTGGCGTCATGTCGCCCTTCGAGTGCTTCCTGGTGCTGCGCGGCATCAAGACCCTGCCCCTGCGCGTCGAGCGCCACGAGGAGAATGGCCGCGCCATCGCCGCATTCCTGTCCAACCATCCCAAGGTCGGCAAGCTGGCCTATCCGGGACTGAAGAGCCATCCCCAGTACGAACTGGCGGTGCGGCAGCAGAAGGGCTTCGGCTCCATGCTCAGCTTCGAGGTCGCTGACCGCGAGGCCGCGGGGCGCTTCTTGAAGGCCCTCAAGATCTTCCTCAGCGCCGAGTCGCTGGGTGGGGTAGAATCGCTGGCCTCCCATTCGGCTACCACTACCCACGCCTCGGTTACCGCTGAGCAGCGCGCCGCCATGGGCATCACCGAGGGCCGCATCCGCCTCTCTATCGGCATCGAGGACAAGGAAGACCTCATCGCCGACCTGGAACAGGCGCTGGCGGTGGCGTAAAGTCTATCAGCATCTTTTTTCGTTCGGTAGTATCATCTCCGCGTGGGATCGTACGCGTGCGAGGGGATCACATTCCGCGTTTATTCGGGGGATCATGATCCTCCGCACATCCATTGCCGACACCAAGGGATCAAGGTGATTGTCGAGTTGGGGGCGGATCGCACCGTCCGATTGGCTGACCGGAGTGACGCGATTCAGCCAAAGAATGCAAAGGTGAGTCAGGTACGTCGTGTTCTGGCGCAGGCTGGCTCGCAATTCGACAATCTCATGAAGTTATGGGAGGATGCTCATGCCTGAAGCTGCTCGGGTTGTTACAACGGATGCCGAGATCGATCTTGCAATTAAGAATGCGAAGGCGTATGAGAAGTATGATCGAAAGGCCGTGCGAGCAGATTTTTCCAAATCAGCAGATCGACTCCGTCTGATCTTGGATGACGGTGTGATCTGCACGATTCCACGCCATTTGATTCAAGGACTCTCCAGCGCGCAGAAGAAAGATCTCAAACCGATTCAAATTCTGGGTGGCGGCACGGGCCTATTGTGGCCGATACTCGATGTCGCTCACTCGGTGCAGGGGTTGTTGTCCGGTGTGTATGGATCGGCAAGGTGGATGGCGCAACTGAAATCGGACTCCAAATCGAACTCTTCTACGCAACGGGGGCAGCTAGTTGGAATTGATAGCCGTCATCATGACTTGAATGGGATGATCGGGGAGAAGAGTGGAAACACGCTTGTTGGCACCTTGAGAAAGGTCTACGGAGAAGATTTTCTTAGCGATTGGCGGAGCGATGCAAAGCTGTCGGCTGTCCGTCAAGAACTGGATATGTCGTTAAATGAGATGGTGCGGCAATACAAACTAGGGAAGATTCTTCGGCCGCCTCTGACGCAAAGCAGTCAGACTGAGACATTACTTCGGGACAACCGGGAGGCATCCATGGCTAATGGTCTTGACGGACGTCATCGCGATAAGGATGGACGTATCAGCGAAAAGCATGGGAACACGGAAGTTGGCACTCTCCGAGAAGAATATGGACAGGACTTCTTGGCTGACTGGCGGAGCGATGCGCATTTAGAAACCGTTCGCGAGGCAACGGGAAAGTCGCTGCGTGAACTTGTAAGAGAGTATCAAAACCGCTGACATCTTATGGCCGCCCGGCTTGCGCCTGTGTCATGCTGAGAATTATGCAAAAGGATGAAACGGTGGCAGGAAATCTCTACCTGGCCATCGATACCTGCGGCGTTACCGGCACGGTGGCCTTGGGCTGCTGGGCCCATGGCGAACTGAGAGTGCTCGGTCAGACGGAACTGGAGGGGCGCAGCGTCTCCTCCACCCTGATTGGAGCGGTGGGCACGTTGTTGGCCCAGGCCGGAATCCAACTGCGCGTGTTGAGCGGGATGGTGGTGGTGAGTGGGCCGGGCAGCTTTACCGGTGTGCGAGTCGGACTGAGCGCGGTCAAGGGACTTGCCGAGGCCGCGGCGCTGCCGTTGGTAGCCGTCTCCCGATTGGAGACGATGGCAGTTGATGGTTGCGCCGCCCTCGACGCTCATCGCCATGAGGTCTTTCTGCGCCTGCCTGCTGCGGAGCCCAGGGAATTACTGGCCGGAGTGGCGGAGTTGGCCCGGATCGATCCCCCTCCGGTGCGGATTGCGGTTTGCGACGATGCGGCCGCGGCGCTGCTCGGCGAAGTCTGGCCGCTTTGCCAATTGCTGCGTGTTTCTCCCCCGGCCGCCGCCGCGGCGCTGGCCCTGGGTGTGCCCCGCCTGGAAGCTGGCGAGCGCGCCGATGTGGCCCGGCTTGACGGCCACTACCTGCGCCGCAGCGATGCGGAGATCTTTGGTGCGCCCCCGGCCCCGGCGTCCGACTCTGCTTCGCAAGGACCATCCCGTGGCTGAGCGGCTGCCGGGCCTGATCGTCCGCCCCATGACCGAGGGGGATGTACAGCGGGTGCTGGAGATTGCCGCTCGCACTGCGCAGGCGCCACACTGGCCGCGGGCCGCCTATCTGACGGCTCTCGATGCCCAAGCCACTCCGCGGCGGATCGCCTTGGTGGCCGAGATCGATGCCCGATGGAACCCGTCCGCCACTTCCGCCGAGATCCCCTTATGCGCCGCAGACAAGGCGCAGGGAGAGGACAGGGAAGGTCTTGCGCCGCCGTCCGGATTGGCCGTCGTGGCCTTTGCCGTAGCCAGCGTGGTGGCGCCGCAGGCGGAACTGGAGTCCATCGCCGTGGATGCCTCCGCCCGCCGGCGCGGCGTGGCACATGCGCTGCTGGCGGCTATCGCCAACGTGCTGTGCGGCTTGGGAGCGACCGATCTGCTGCTCGAAGTGCGCGCCTCGAACCAGCCAGCACTGGAATTGTATAGCGGCTGCGGTTTCGAGCCCGTCGCCCTCAGATCGCGCTATTATATTGATCCAGTGGAGGACGCGGTGCTGATGACGGCCAGGCTGAACTGAGCGCTGCAGGCTTTTCCAAAGATGTTTTTGAGACGCTTGCGGCGACCGAAGTCGATCTCCGCGGATTCCAACCGACAATTCCACAGCTTTCGTTACCAAGGGGTTTTTTCCCGCTTGCGAATTGTCCGCTGACGGCGATATATGTAATTGTTCTGTAACCCAAGGAGGTGCTTGATGGACGAAGTACAAGTTTCAGCGCTGAGCGCGGAGCTCGATCGCCTGCACGCCGAACATCGTCGCTACGCTCAGCAACTGGAAGAGCTGCTTCAAAAACCCTACCTCTCGGAAGAGGAGCAGATTGAGGAAACGCGGCTGAAAAAGCTCAAACTGCACGCCAAGGATCTGATTCACGCTCTGGAGAACCGTCTGCCGGTCGTCGCCTGAGGCGCTCCGATCCGTAGATGTTTGGTTTTTTCGGTGCGGCGTGCGCTCTCGCATTTCCTCCAAGGGGGGTGTGCGCCGCCTCCGATTCGCCCGCGCACGGCTCCATGCTGGCATTCGCCGTATAATCGTTGGGGACTATGGTTCGCGACGGATACATCTACGGTTTGAGTTTGCTGGCAGTGGCGGCGGTGCTGGCTTGGGCTACGGGCAGTTGGGCGTGGTGTATCGCGCCAGTGCTTTTGGCGGCGTTTTTTCTCTGGTTCTTCCGCGATCCACAGCGGACGATTCCGGCTGCCGCGGGGCTGATCGTCTCGCCCGGCGACGGCAAGGTGACCGAGACAGTCACCATCTCCACTCCCGCGGGTCCGCGCCAACGGATCAGCATCTTCCTCAGCGTCTTCAATGTCCACGTCAATCGCGCCCCCATTGCCGGGGTTCTGAGCCATGTGGAATACCGCAAAGGCCTCTATCTCAACGCCATGAACCCGGCTTCGGCGGATCGCAACGAGCAGAACATCGCCACCCTGCGGGGTGAAGGCATTGAAGTCACCTTCAAACAGATTGCCGGGCTGCTGGCCCGGCGCATCGTCTTCAACTTCCGCGAGGGCGATGTGTTGGAGCGCGGCCAGCGCGTGGGGCTGATCAAGTTTGGCTCCCGTGTGGATGTGGTGTTGCCCGCCGAGGCCGAACTGCGGGTCAAGGTAGGCGACAAGGTCAACGGCGGCTCTACCGTGTTGGCGGCCATGCCGGCGGGCGGTGCTCAGTGATCCCTCATTCTTCCCCCGAATCCCAGGCCCTGGCGCGGGCCAAGGCGCAGGCCCGGCTGCGGCGCGGCATGTACCTGCTGCCCTCGCTCTTCACCATGGGCAACATCGCCGCCGGCTTCTTTTCCATCACCGAGACCATCCGCGCGGTCTATGACGGCGCTCAGCCCCATCTGGACTGGGCGGCCATCGCCATTCTGGTGGCCATTCCCTTCGACTCGTTGGATGGGCGTATCGCCCGCATGACCAACACCTGCAGCGAGTTCGGCAAGGAACTGGACTCCCTGGCCGACGCCGTTACCTTCGGTGTGGCGCCTAGCTTGCTGGCTCTGGTATGGGGCTTCCACTTTCTCCCTCTCGCCATGGACGCGGTGCTGCGCCAGCATCTGGTCGAGGCCGGCGCGCTGGTCTGCTTCCTGTTTTTGATGGGCGGCGTCTCCCGGCTGGCGCGCTTCAACATCAGCCACGACGCACAACCCCGCAATCCCGGCCGTCCCGACCGCAAATACTTTGTCGGCATGCCAATCCCCGCCGCCGCCGGACTTTTAGCCGCCACCATCCACTTCTGTGGAGGCTATCCCATCGAGATCTGGTGGGTAGCGCTGCTGTGGCTGGTGCTGGTGGGGATGAGCGGATTCTTGATGGTCAGCACCTGGCGCTTCTGGTCCGGCAAGGAGATCAATCTCTCCCGCCGTCATCCCTTTCAGTTGCTGGTGCTGCTGGCCATGGTGCTCCTTGTGATTCTGCGCTTCTCCCAGGGATCGCTCTTCGCCATCGCGCTGCTGTACATGTTTTCCGGCATCTGGGCGCGGGCGGCCTACTCCTGGTCGCGCCGTCGCCGTCGCCAGCCCGCCGCAGGAGATGGGACGCTCTAATTTTTTCGCAAGAGGATGGCACGGGGAAGGAATTATCCGGCGTCAAAGTCGCGACTATGGTTTTTCCCCGCAGTCTATAATCTTCAAGCGGAGGTGTGAATGCCGGACAAAAGCGAGATGGCCAGAGAACTGGCCCACGCGCATCGCCGCTTCGAGCCGTCCATCAGCCGCATCATCCACTTGGTAGCGGAACAGGATTCGAACGCCGGCGAGCCGGTGAAGCTGCTGGAGGTCAATCCCCAGACTTTCGCCTCTGGCATTTGGCCCGTTCTGTTTGGCGCCGACCCGCCCCAGATCCCCTTTCCATCGGTCGTGGTTGAAGTGACGGAATGGGAATACGAAGCGATTCGGGCGGGCAGTTTGCCGTTGCCTCAGGGGTGGAGACTTGGTGAGACCCTGTACCCGGCGGTTGCCTGAGCGATGGCTAACTGGAGCGAGGCATTCGCAACCCAAGCCGGCTCGGACCTGGATGCCCTCCTGGTTCTAGAGAGCAGGGGGCTACCCATCTGTCACCGCCTGCACTATCTTCAGATGTGGCTGGAGAAGCTCTACAAAGCCCACCTCTGGATGCCGGATGCAAGCAGCGAAGAAATGCGTTTCAAACACAATGTGATTGCCCGGGTGCTGCCGAGTTTGATTTCAAGGCACCGTCACCGCCTCGGAGTGGGGGAGAACCGGGATTTGACCGCCATTCGAGAACTCTGCCGGGAGATCGATATGCTGCCTCCGCAGGCGGATGACCACGGCCGCAAGCCGGAGAACGTCGAATATCCCTGGGTGGGAAGCTCTGGAGCGGTAGAGGTTTCTGCGCAGTGGAAGCGCTCTCTGGCCGGCAGGCTCTATACCAATCCCGGGCGGCAACTGCTCAAGGCCGCCTCCATCCTCACTCGCAACGCGGTTGTATTTCTGCGCTGAGTGCCCTCTTTTTATCCCATCTCCTGTGCCGCGGAGGAGGATGGATATCGAATGGGCTCAGCCGCTGAATTCCGCCAAGGAACAAAAAGGAACCCCGTGTACAAGATAGCCATTGCCGGTGCCGCCACCCTGATGGGCAAGGAACTCAAAGAGGCGCTCTCCGAATCGCCCCTCGCCGCCGCCCACTTCGTCCTGCTGGACGAGGAACAGGTGCGCGGCCAGTTGGATCAAGTGGGTGACGAAGTAACCTTCGTCCAGACCATCGAGGCCGACTCCTTCGACCGCGTCGACTTCACCTTCTTTTGCGGCTCGCCCGAACTCACCCGCCAGCATTGGCGCGATGCGCTGCGGGCGGGATCGACGGTGTTGGACCTGAGCGGCGCGCTCGACCAGGAGGCCGGAGTGTTGGTCCGTGCTCCCTGGCTGGGCGCGGTTTCGGCCATTCCCGACCTCTTTACCCCGGCCGTGGTTCCTGCCCATCCGGCGGCGCTGGCCCTGGCGCTGCTGCTGGAACGCCTGCAACAGGCCGCACCCCTGCACTCGGCCGCGGCTACCGTGCTGCTGCCGGCCAGCGAGTTCGGCCAGCTCGCCATGGACGAACTGCACCAGCAGACCGTCAATCTGCTCAGCTTTCAAACCCTGCCGCGCGAAATCTTCGATGCCCAGACGGCTTACAACCTGCTCTGCGGTGTGGGCGAGAACGGAAAAGTCAGCTTGGAGACGGTGGCGGCGCGCATCCGTCGCCACTTTGCCGCATTGGCCGGCGCTAGCAGCCACGCGCTCCGCTTGCAGGTGATTCAAGCGCCGGTTTTCCATGGCCATGCCTTCTCTATTGCCGTCGAGTTCGAGCAGCCAGTGGAACTGGCCCTGATCGAAGATGCGATGAGCGGCGAACACCTCGACCTGGTGCTGGAAGATACCGATTCGCCCTCCAACCTGGCCGCCACCGGGCAAGACGATGTGCTGGTGCGGCTGCGCCCGGAGCGCGATAGCCAGTTCGGTGGACCGCTCTCCCGGCTGTGGCTCTGGGCCGCCTCCGACAACCTGCGCCTCTACGCGCAGAACGCCGTCGAGTGTGCACTGGATCTACGCCGCCTGCGTCCCGCGGGAACCGTGCAGTAGGCTGGTGCTAGCTGAGTAAGATTGATGCGAAATGGTAAGGCGAAGAACGTTCGTCTTGCCATTTTTCTTTTCTTACCATCCTTGTCTATCTTACCTGGTCTAAAATCTGAGCTATGGAAAAGCATTACGCAACTGTCAGCAGCAAGGGCCAGTTGGTGATCCCCGCTGCCATCCGTACTTCAATGGGTATTGAGGCGGGGACGCGCGTGGCTTTTTTTCAAGAGGGGACGCGGCTGGTTTTGCAGCCGGAGACGCTTGCGGCCAAGATGCGCCTGATTGACGAACTGTGCGGGATCACGGCCGGCGGTCCTTCGATGTGCGACGAACTGATTGCGGATCGCCGCGCCGAAGACAAACAGAGTGGCTGGTAAGGAGCGCCGGTGACAGTTTTCGTGTTGGATTCCTCGGCGGTGCTGCGCTTCATCGATAAAGAGGCTGGGTGGAATCGCGTGTCTGATATTTTGGTTGCGCATCTTACGCAGACAGCGGAGATTGCTATTCCAGCAGTTCAATGGGGAGAGATTGCCGGGCAAGTACGCAAGAGGCTGGGAGTTCCCGGACAAAACCGTGTGATGGAAAAGCTGGCGGAGTTTCAGCCCCGCATCGAATCTGTAACCAGTGAACGCGCCGTCCGCGCCGCCGCTATCAAGGTAGACAGAAAGATCTCCTATGCCGATGCAATCGCTCTCGATCTGGCAATGGACTCACCAGACTGCGTACTGGTGAGCGCGGATTTCGGATTCAAAGCAGTTACCGATCTGGCGCGGATCGAATTTCTTCCTGCGAAATGACAGACAGTGCGCGCCCGGCTCACGGTCCCACGCAGCGCAGCCAGGCCTGTTCGATGTAGCTGTCGGTCATGCCGGCGATGTAGTCGGCGACGGTGCGGGCCAGGCCCTCGCTGGGAATCTGCGCCTGGTGGTCGGCGGGGAGCTGGCCGGGGTCTTCCATAAGGGCGGCAAAGAGACTTTCCACCACTTCGGCGGCGTGGCGATGGGCCTCCTGCTGGGCCGGAGCGTTGTAGAGGCAGGTGTAGAGAAAGCGCTTGGCGGTGGCGCGCTCGGCTTCCATCTCCGCGCTGAGTGCTACCAGCCGCCGCGGGGCGCGGCGAATCTCTGCCAAGGTGCTGGCGCCCAGGGCGGAAACCCGCGTGCCGATCTCCCCCATCAGGTCTGTAGCCCAGGCGTCCAGCAATGATTTCAGGGCCTCGTTGGCGGTGAGCCGGGCGGGCGCGGCGGGGTAAGCGGCCAGGGCGCGATCATGAAAGCCGCGGAAGAGGGGAACGGCGCCGCGCACCTGTTCCAGGCCGAGAATTCCCGAGTTGAGACCGTCGTCCAGATCCGAGGTCAAGTAAGCAATCTCGTCGGTCAGATCGATTAGTTGCGCCTCCAGCGGCGGAAACTGGTCGAGAAAATACTCGGCCAACTCGGGATGCTGGGCCGGGTCGTAGTCGCGGGAGTGTTTGACGATGCCTTCGCGCACTCCCAGGGTCAGGTTGAGACCGCGAAAGGCGGCGTAACGCTCCTCGAACCAGGTGACGATGCGCAGGGCGTGCAGGTTGTGGTCGAAGGCCAGTCCATGCGCCGCCAGGGCGTGGTGCAGAGCCTTTTCGCCGGCATGGCCAAAGGGCGGGTGGCCGATGTCGTGAACCAGGGCCAGGGTCTCGGCCAGTTCCGCGTTCAATCCCAGAGCCGCGGCCAGGGTGCGCGAGATCTGAGCCACCTCCAGGGTGTGCGTCAGGCGGCTGCGGAAGTGGTCGGAGGGCGGGTCTCCGGGCAGGCGGGTAAAGACCTGCGTTTTGCCCGCCAGGCGGCGAAAGGCGCGGGTGTGCAGGATGCGCGCCCCGTCACGGGCAAAGGGGCTGCGATAGGGATGGGCGGGCTCGGGAAAAGCACGCAGGGTCAGCGCTTCATAGCCGTCGGCGGCCACGCCATGGGGCAGTCGGAGCAACGGTCGGGCTTCCGAATCCATCGCGATGCGCCTCCGGAGTTGAATGCCGCAGGGGTGCGATGCACCGCGCGCGACAAGCTTCTCTCTGGTTATACCGCAATCGGGAAAAGCGGTGCGGAAAGGAGCGTGCTTTCTTGCGATTTATCCCCGCCGGCGCACACGATTGGTGCTATAAACATCCTCGGATGGCAGAGATGGAGCATGGCCCGGCGAACGGGCCTGCGATCCAGGGAAGGTATTCAGCCTTTTCAGAAGTTCTGCGGAGGAGCCGGGATATGCCAATGGTCGTCGCTCGCATTAACCCTTGGGGCAATCTGTCCGCCGGATTCCCCCTCTGGATGGTGACGGTCTGACCGCACGGTTGGCTTTTTGCAGAGCGCTTTCTGAGGAGGATCGAGGCGGGGGCTGAAGCGGGCGCGATCCCGGCTCCGGTCTCTTCGGCATTTCAAGGATGGGAATGGGAGGCGAGCATGAAGACGATGAAGAAAGTGGCGTTGCTCCTGCTTTCACTGGCGATTCTCTCCACGGCGGGGTGTGGGCGGCACTCCAGCAAAGAAGTTTATTACCTGGTGGCAACCAACCTGTCGCTGCCCTATTGGCAGACCGCGGCGGCGGGCTTCAACAAGGCGGCGGCGCAGTATAAGGTGACGGCCAAGGTGGTGGGGCCGGCGCTCTACGATGCGCAAAGCGAACTGGCCGAGCTGCACAAGGCGATTGCCGCCAAGCCGGCCGGCATTCTCATCTCCGTCGCCGATGTTTCGGTCTTGCAGCCGGAGATCAACGCGGCCATCGCCAAGGGCATTCCGGTCATCACCATGGACTCGGACGCTGCCGGCAGCCGCCGGCTCTTCTTCATTGGTACCAACAATATGGAATCCGGGCGGCTGGGCGGACTGCGGGTGATCGAGAAACTGGGCGGCAAGGGCAGAGTAGTCTTCTTCACCCTGCCGGGACAGCCCAACCTCGAAGAGCGGCTCAAGGGCTTCAAAGAGGTCTTCGCCACCCGGCCCGACATTCACATTGCCGATGTGGTGGACATCAAGGGCGATCCGCGCACGGCCTTCGATTGGACCACCGAGGCCATGGCCCTGACTGGCGACAAGAAGATCGATGCCTTTGTCTGCCTGGAGTCGGCTGCGGGAGCGGTGGTGGGCGACGCCTTGAAGCGGGCTCACGCCACCGACCGTGAGTTGGTGGCCTGGGACGTGAACCAGGACACGCTGGACGGCATCAAATCCGGGGCGATCGACGCCACCATCTCCCAGAAACCCTTCACCATGGGCTTTGTGGGGCTGCGGGCGCTGGACCAAATCTTCCACGATCCGCCTAAGAACATAGGCAAGGATTACAGCGCCAACTCCTTTGCCCCTTACCCGGTCTTTATCGACACCGGAACCGCGCTGGTGGACAAGAACAACGTCGATCTCTACATGGCGGTGGCTGCCGAGGAGCAGAAGTAGAGCATCGCCGGGCGGTTTGACGAGCAATACAAAAGCGGCCTTCCCACAGGGGAAGGCCGCCTTTGTATTGAGGAAGAGGACTATTCCGGCTTCTGGCCGGCGTTTTCCTGTTTGGCCAGCTTGGTGCGGGCGTTTTCCAGCTTGCGCTGCACTTTGGCCACGTCGCCCGGCTCGACATCGACGCTAGGGGACTTGGCGAACTCGGCCAGCGAGATCTCCCACTGCGCGGCGGCCAGCCGGATGCGGCCGGTCTTTTCATAAAGATCGCCCAGGTGGTCGTGCACGGTGGGGTCGGAGCGGTCGCGCTCGACGGCGTGCAGCAGGTTCTCCTCGGCCAGCTCGTACTGGCCCAGCTTGAAGTAGGTCCAGCCCAGGGAGTCGAGGTAGGCACCGTCCATGGGCTCCAGTTCGACCGCCTTGCGGATCATGCGTAGGGCGTCGCTGAGGCGTGTGCCTTTGTCGGCCAGCATATAGCCCAGGTAGTTGAGCGTGGCCGCGTGGCCGGGATCGATCTCCAGAATCTGGCGGAAGAACTGCTCCGCCGGCTCGAAGTGTTTCTGCCGCTCGGCCGACTCGCCCTTGAGAAAGAGCAGGGTGATGCGGTCTTCCTGCTTGACGGTAAGCGCGCCGGCCTTGGAAAGGGCCTCGTCGGCATCCTTCCAGTGATGCAGGCGGATGCACATCTGGGCCAACCCAATCCAGGCAGCGCGGTCGTCGGGGGATTTTTCAACCAGGCTGCGGGCCACGGCCAGGGCGTTGTCGGTCTTGCCCTGATCCACCAGCACGTCGGCCAGGATCATCTGCAGATCGTTGTCCCTGGGATTGGCTTCGACGGCCTTGCGGGCCACCTCGACGGCGCGTGCGAAGTTCTTGGCATCGCTATAGACCCCGATCTGGCCGCGGTAGCCGCTCAACGCCGATTCCCCGCCCATATCGATCACTTTCTGATAAGCGGCGATGGCCTGATCCACCTTGTTCAGTTCGCGATAGACGCCGCCCAGCCGCTCCAGGAAGATGCTGCGATTGTTCTTCTCCTCGGCGGTGTAGGCGCCGTTGGCGTGGGAGGTCAAATCGACCATCTTCTCGAAGGTGGCGGCGGCTTCGTCGTAGCGCCCCAAGACGTCGAGCAGCAGGCCTTCGTTATAGCCGGCTTCGAGCGATCCGGAATCCTTCTTGCGTGCGGTGCGGATGGCGGCGAGGGCTTCCTCGTATTTGCCCTGGCGGCGCAGAATCTCGCCCATGTGCAGAAAGGCGGAGGCGTCTTCGGGATCGGCTTCGCTGAGCGTCTTGAATTGCTTGAGCGCTTCTTCAAGTTGGTTGTCGGCGAGCAGCGCCTGGGCCAGCGCGGTCAGGATGTGGGCGTCGCCGGGCTCCAGGGTGGCGGCGCGGCGGTAGGCGGCGATGGCCTCTTTGGCCTGCTTCAACTGCTCGTAAGAAGCGCCCAGGGCTAGCTCCATCTTGGCCGAGCGGTCGCTCTCGGGAATGGCTTCGATCACCTTGACGGCGTGGGCCAGATCGCCGCTCTCGGCATAAAGGCGAGCCAGATTGAGCACCACCTCTTCCGAATCCGGCTCGATGGCCTGGGCGCTCTTGAACTGCTCTTCGGCCTTCTTGGCGTCGTGCTTGACGGTGTAGAGCTGTCCCAGAACCATGCGGTCCTCGACGCTCTTGGGCAGCAGTGCGACGATCTTTTCGAACTCCGCAATGGCCTGGTCGAGTACGCCGCTGGAAGCCGCGGATTGGCCTTCGCTGAGCTGGCGTAGATAGATGTGCCCCAGCAGCTTGTGGGCATTCACGTCGTTGGGGGCGCTCTTGAGCAACTCGCGGGTGGTCAGCTCGGCCTCATGGGTGCGGCCGGTGCGGAAGTAGAGGTCGGCCAGCCCGCTGTTCAGCAGCGGCGAAGTGGGATCACCATTGAGCGCCTTCTTGTACTCTTCGATGGCCTGGGTCACGTAATCGGGGCGGCCCTGGGTGGCCGCTTCCTCTTCGTAGATGCCGGCCAGCGCGGCATGAAAATAGGCCTGGGAGCGGTCGGGAACCACCGCCGGGGCTGCTTTAACCGCGGCAATCTGCACCGGGGAGGCGGTCACGATCGGAGCAGGGGCCGGTGCGGGGCTCTGAGCCGGGCCAGCGGCAGCGCTTTGTGCGAGGACAGACAGGGCCGGTAGAGCCACAACCGAGGCGGCCAGAATGAGCCAGAGAGGCGAGTTCGAGGTTTTTGGGGTCATTGTCCAGGGGTTTCCCTGCCTTCTCAGCACCAATGGCGCACCGCGGAACCGAAAAGACAGTACCGGCAGCCGCTTCAGGCGGTTCTGCCTACTGTACAGACGATTCTAAATGGCATTCGTCGCAACCGCGGAGGAGACTTTGCGAAGGGCAAGCGGCAGATGCCGAATTGCTCCCGATTCCCGGCCCCCGCGGCTCACTTCTCGGCCAATGAGCGGAAAGCGCGCCGCCGGGCAGCGGTCAAGGTTGCACGGGAGCCTCAGAAAGTATGGCTCCCAGCAACCTTGAAGCGCGTAACCATTTGCCGCAACTGGTCTGCCAGGCTAGAGAGATTCTTGCAGGCTGTCGCCGTCTTTTCGGTATCTTCGCTGGACTCTGTGGTAATACGGGCAATCATCTGCACGGTATGGCTCACTTCCTGTGCCGTGGTGGATTGTTCGGTAGCTGCGCTGGCGATCTGCATGATCATCCCGCCCACCTGCTCGGCGGCCTGAATGATCTCCTTGAGCGAATCCCCGGCCCGGCTCGCCGCGTCCACTCCCTGTTGCACATCGCGGGCTTCGCTGCTGATCGATTGCACCGCCTTGAGCGTATCCTGCTGGATGCCGGAGATCATGCCGCCAATCTCCTTGGTGGCCTGGGTGGTGCGCTCGGCCAACTGGCGCACCTCGCCGGCTACCACGGCGAAGCCGCGGCCGTGTTCGCCGGCGCGCGCCGCCTCGATAGCTGCGTTCAATGCCAAAAGGTTGGTCTGATTGGCGATTCCATTGATGACGTTGATGATTTTGTCGATCTCTTCGGAACGTTTGCCCAACGCCTGAATCTGCGCCGATACCTCGGCGGTATTGGCGGAGATGGTGCGCATGGTGCCCAGCGTCTGCTCCACGATGGTCCCGCCGGTGCGCGCCACATCGGCAGCGTGGCTGGCGGCACTGGCGGCGCGGTTGGAGTTAGCTGAAACCTCTTCTACGGTTGTCGACATCTCCAGCATCGCGGTGGCCGCCTGATTTGTCTGATCGCGCTGAGCGTTGGCGCCGATGGCGGAGCGCTCGGCCACGGCGGCGATCTCTTCGCTGGTGCCAGCCACCGAGGCCGCCTTGTCCACTACCCCGAGGAGCAGATCGGAGAGGTTCTGTTGCATCTGATTGATGGATTCGGCCAACTGGCCCAGCTCGTCCTGGCTGCCGACGGCCAGCGGCTCTTCGCTCAGATCGCCGCCGGCGATGGCGCTGGCCCGTTGCAAGACAACGCGAATCGCCCCCGTCACTTTCTTACTCAGCGAGAAGGCCAGAGCGCTGCTCAACAGCAAGGCCAGAATCCCTCCTGCGACCAGCACCCAAAGAGCGGCGCTGGTGTCGGAGACGATCTTGGCGGAGACTCCCTCCATCATCTTGCCGCCCACCTGCACGGCCTCGCCAGCATCTTTCTCTACCACTCCCATCTGCGGATTCACCTGCGTTAGCAGAATCTGGAGGCTGCGGCGCTGACCCTCTTCGCCGCCGGCTTCCACGGCGGCTTCGATGGCGGGAGCGGCGTTGACGATCGCCAGCAGGCTGTTCTCGCTGTCTTCAGCCTGTTGTTTGGTGGCCTTCCTGCTGAAGGTTACGGCCAGCCCGCGCAACTTCTCGACTTGGACTTCGGCGTCGGCGGAGTCGGCGCGGATCTGTTCCTTCAGCGACGGCAGAGTGGGAGCGCCCGCGCCTGCCAGCACATAGCTTTGCAGGCTCAGCGTCAGGTTCAGGGCCGAATTGCGGATACCGGAAAAGGTCTCGCGGATGGGCATGCGCTTGGCAAAAAGATCCGTCTGCGCGCTGCTCAGGTCGTTGAGGTAGTAGTAGGAGATGGCTGTGGATGCCACCATGATCGAGAAGATTCCAGCAAAGCTCAGGTATAGCTTTTTCCCAATGGAGAGATGCATGTTCGTCCTCCGATGTCTGCTGGGCGTCCGTCATGCGGTTGCGCCGTTGCATTTGCATGTCCGGAGCCGCAACCGGCGCCGATCAAGCTATTTCTGGGAAAAGGCCTGGAGCCCCATCAGTCCACATGAAGAAATTTGAGTGGAACCGCGATCTGAAACCAGAAGGCATTGCCGCGCGGCTTGTTCTGGACCAAGGTGTCGCGGAAGTACTTGAATGCGTAGCCGCCGTGCTTGCCCAAGGGGAAGCGAACCTGGGGGCCGACCTGCAGATCGCGACCGCGGTAGCCGCCCTGGTAAACCTGGCCGGTCAGCTTGTCGTCCGTTACTTGCTGATAGTAGGCGCCGTTGAGGCCCAGCGAGATCTTGTCGTGGGCGAAAGAGTGGTTCAGGCTATATTCCCAGAAGAACTCGTTGCCGCTGTGATAATGGGTCGCGCTGTCCGGGCCGTTCACAATGTAGGTGAATCGAGAACCCAGGTCGTAAGCCCGCTTGTGTGGCAGGTAGGTGAATCCGGCTACCGGCGCAAGGGCCAGATTGTGCTGACCGACGTTCAGTACGTCGGCGGGCGAATAGGCCGCGCCGGGGGAAAAGAGATCTACCTCGTAGAACCAATGCAGGTCGCCCTGCTGCCCGGCGATGGCCAGCGGCACCAGATCCACGTTGCCAATGGAATATTTGCTGAACTTGCCGGGCGGCACATGCAGTTGCTGATAGATGAGCGGGACCGCCAGTTCGGTCTCGGCGGTGCCGCCCAGCAGCTTCCAGCCCCAGTTGTGAGTCACTTTGAGGGCGGTGGCGAAGACCCGCAGCTTGAACTCCGGCACCGCGCTTTTCCCTTGTCCATCGTCGAGTTGATTGGCGGCATAGAAGGCGGTGTATTCATAACCCATGGTCTTTCCTGGGTGCGGTTGCAGTCCGGTTAAAACGGTCTCGACCCCGACGGGAAAGACGCAAGCGCCGTTTTCCGTGGCGCCCAGGGGTTGCGAGAATGCTGCTGTCAATACAAGGCACAGGGCCGCGAGGAGCCCTCGATGGCCAACCAAAATACTGTGTCGTGCGGAACCGGTGTTGGTCATAGCGGGGCTTCCTCTCCATGCTCTGACGCCCGTTTTCATGCCTGCCTTGCCGGGGAAACCGACGCCGCAGTGGGGGCGCAATACGGGGTCTATCGGGAGTGATTTGCATCACTTTAATCTTCCTTCCAAATCACCTGTCCGGCGGGGTGGCTCATTCCCGAATTGGAACCAAAAATGGTGCCATTGCCAAAGGATTTGATTAATCGATTGATTAATAAGAAAAAATGATCTATAGGGGCTACCGCAGCGCCCATTCGATTCTTCAATGGGAGATATTGCTTCCCGAGTGCGCCTCTTCGATTCCGTTGCGGAGGAGGCGGATCAGCTTTGCGAAGAACCCGCCAGCCAGCCCTGCTGGCGCAGGGTGTTGAGTTGGCGATGCAGCACCTCGGCCTGGCGTTCCAGACGCTCCAGCAGGCGTTCTCCGGGATGCTCCAAGGGCGGCACCGCCGGTTGTATCTGCTGCTGTGAAGGCTCCGGCCAGGGCAGCGGGGAGAATTGTGCGTCGAAGGCGGCGGTTCCCATCGTGGCGACGGAGTGCTGTGCGCCCGTGCTCGTCTGTTCTTCCAGCCAAGCCAGGCGGCGGTCGAGCAGTTCCAGGCGGCCCTGCACCGCGCCGGACTGCTTCCAGGCCCACTCCTCGTCGAGCGCGGTCAGGGCCGTGACGCTCTGCGCAAAGCGGCGCAGATAGGTGACAAAGGCGGCCACAAACTGGGCAAAGGGGCGGCGGCGTGGCCAGCTCTCGGCCAGCAGCCGGTCCAGCGACTCCTCGGTATCGTTGTGGGCCAGTCCGGTGGCGCGGCGAGCGTTGGCCAGCAAGCGGGTAGCGCGGGAACGGCTGCGCCAGGCGCCCGCCAGTTGCGCCAGGTAGCGGCGGTCGGCGCGGATGCTGGCGCCCAGAAACTCCGGGGCGCGCTCCCGCTCGTAGGAAGGGAAAAGAAAGAGCATGGCGGCCAGCGAGATGAGCGCGCCGGCCACGGTGTTCAAGATGCGTACCACGGCCAGCTTCCAGTCTCCCGCATAGGGCAGCCAGGCCAGCACAAAGGTGGGGGTGAGAAAGAAGGCGAAGGCGGTATAGTTGACCGGCAGAAAGGCCAGCGCCAGCAGGGCCAGGGGGAAGAGCGCCGCGGCGATAGCCAGTTGGGTGTGCAGCGCGGCGGCCAGGATGGCGGCCAGAATGCCCCCCGCCACGGTGCCGCCGATGCGCTCCAGTCCCCGCCGCATGGTTCCCGAAACGTGCGGCTGCAAGACGATCAGCGAGGTAAGAAGCAGCCAATAGCCATGGTCGATGCGCAGCAGGTGGATCAGCGCCACATCGCAGCCGCAAACCAGGGCGATGCGTGCGGCATGGCGCAGCAAGAGCGACTTGCGGGTGAAATTGGCCAGCAATTGGTCGGCGGCACGGCCTGTGCTCCAGCCCTGGCGCAATTCGGCCAGACGCTCGTAAACGTAGGCAAAGTGGCTGGCCGAGCGGGGAAGGCGCGGGTTGGAGCGGGACTGGGAGGCCCTGCCCAGGCGCAGCAGCGCCGCGCTCTCGATGGCGGTTTCCAGCTCCGAGGCGGCTTCGGTGACTTGGGCCAACAGAAAGCGGCCGGTGGGATCGGCATCGCAGGCGCAACCGGACAGAGCGGCGGGCAGTTGCTGCAATTCCCGGCGGCGGGCCTGCACGGCGGCGGCATTCTCACCGCGGCGGCGCAACAGCAGGGCGGCAATCCAGCGCTCGGCGACTTGCAACTCCTCCAGACCGGCCAGGCTGCGAGCCTGGCAGGCGGAGTTCTGATCGGAACGGAGCTGCGACTCCAAATGCTCGGCCAGGGCAACGGTGCGGGCGATGAGCAGGTCGGCGTGCTCCAGCAGCACCACCAGATGGTGCCCCTGTGGGCTTTCGGCAGAACGGCGGGCGCGGTTGGCCGCCACCGCCTGCCATCCCTGCTCGACGGCGCGGCGGATGCGGTACTGATGATGGCGGGCCAAGCGGTGCCAGAGCACGGCGCGTTGCTGTTCGCGGGCCGCCAACTCCGCCACCGAGCCCAGAAACGAGGCCAGCTCGTCGTAGCAGGCGCTGACCGCGGCGCGCGCTGGCCGGTAGGGATCCAACGGCCACAGAAAGAGCGAGAGCAGCGCCGCCCAGGCGCCGCCAGCCAGCAGCAGCAGCGCCCATCCGGCGGCCTCGCGCCAATGCGCGGTGGGCGAACCCAGTCCGCAGATGAAGATCACCTGTACCAGCACCCCGACCGAGGAGAAAGGGTGGCCCAGCACGCCCAGATAGCTCCACAAAAAGCAGAAGAACAGCGTGGCCGGTACGGCCCAGAACGGATGGCCGCCCACCATGGCGCCCAGAAAGAGCCCCGCTGCTCCGCCCAGCCCCAGCGTCAGCAGGCTGCCCAGGCGGGTGCGGTAGGGGCCGCCGCTGTCGGCGACGATGGCTTCGAAGCCGCCCAGGGCCGCCCAGCCCAGGTTGGGGATTCCCGCCAGATCGCCCAGCGCCATGGGCACGGTGAGCGCCACGGCGGCGCGCAGCCCGCGGAACCAGTCCATCTGGCGCAACAAAGCAAGGATCTGCGCACTTCGTCGAGGCTGGACGTGGTGGGGCATGAGTCCATTACATCACTTGTAAATGCGACAAGGAGAAGAGATGAAGCAGAGAAGCGGAAGGAGGAAATCCGTGCTGCATTTCAGCGTAATCCGTTACTCAGGCACGCAGCTTGCCGCTCATCGCCAGCTTGGCTCGAACGCGATCGAGTGGAACGTCTTCTTCACCGCGGCGCGACTCGGCAACCAGCGTGTCTTGGAACTCTTCCCACAACTCCGCGTGCTGGCGAAGATCGATCTGCACCGCGATCTTGCGGCCCTCTTCGTCGGTCACATATTGGATTCCAGTCATGGCATGACCTCTGGCGCAGCGCTTCTGCTTCAGACGCTACGCCGGTCCGGATATAAGGTCAAGACAGACTTGCTCGCAGAGACGGTTATCAAAAGCATCCGAGAGCGTTATGGAATCAATGTTTGAAGTGCCGCATCCCGGTCAGGACCATGGCGATGCCCAGGCGATCGGCGGCGGCGATGACCTCCGCGTCGCGGACCGAACCGCCGGGCTGGATCACCGCGGTGGCGCCAGCGGCGGCGACAGTCTCCAAACCGTCGGGGAAGGGAAAGAAGGCGTCGGAAGCGGCCACGCAGCCCGCCAGCGGCAGCACCGCCTTCTGCGCGCCGAAGCGGGCGGCGTCCACCCGGCTCATCTGCCCCGCGCCCACCCCGATGGTCTGGCCATCCTTGGCATAGACGATGGCATTGGACTTCACATGTTTGCAAATCTTCCAGGCAAAGAGCAGGCTCTTCAACTCCTCCGCCGTGGGCGGACGTTGGGTGACGGTCTTCAGTTCGGCTTCGCTGATCTGTCCCGTGTCGGCGTCCTGCAAGAGAAGCCCGCCGGAGACGTGCTTGATCACCGGACGCGGCGCGGCGGCGTGAACTTCGATCAGGCGCAGGTTCTTCTTGGCGGCAAAGCGCGCCCGGGCCTCGGCGGAGAAGGAGGGAGCGGCGATGGCCTCGACAAAGAGCTTGGCAATCTCCTCGGCAGCTTCGGCGTCCACCTCGCGATTGATGCCGAAGACGCCGCCGAAAGCGGAGACCGGATCGGCAGCCAGCGCCTTCCGGTAGGCTTCCAGGACGCTGCTCCCAGTGGCCGCGCCGCAGGGATTGGTGTGCTTGACGATCATCACGGCCGGCTCATCGAATTCCTGCGTCAGTTCCCAGCAGGCGTCCAGATCGACCAGATTGTTGTAGCTCAGCTCCTTGCCCTGCAACTGCGGGGCGCCGGCAATGCCCAAACCCGATCCATCCGCATAAAGGGCGGCGCGCTGATGGGGATTCTCGCCGTAGCGCAGCGACTGCGCCAGGGGGAAGTTGATGCGCAGCGCGGCGGGGAACGCAGTCGCGTCGGCAACCGCGGGGCTCTCCGCCGCGGGAGCCTCCGCGATCTTCTCCAGTGTGTTGGCGATGGCGGTGTCGTAGGCGGCGGTGGTAGCGAAGGCCTGCTTGGCCAAGCTCCAGCGCGTAGCCCGCGTCAGGCCGCCGCGGGCCGCTTTTAACTCTTCGATTAGAGCGGGGTAGTCGGCCACGCGGGTCACAATAGCCACATCTTCGAAGTTCTTGGCTGCCGAGCGCACCATCGAAGGACCGCCGATGTCGATGTTCTCGATCAGATGGCCGAAAGCCACGCCGGGCTGCGCAGCACTCTTCTCGAAGGCGTATAAATTCACCACCACCATGTCGATGGGCTGAATCCCATGCTCGGCAACCGCCGCCTCGTGCTGGGCGTTGCCGCGGATGTACAGTAGTCCGCCGTGAACCAGCGGGTGCAGGGTCTTCACGCGCCCGTCGAGCATCTCCGGAAAGCCGGTCAGCTCGCTAATGTCCTTGACTGTGAGGCCGGCCGCGCGCAGGGCGCGGGCGGTGCCGCCGGTGGAGATCAATTCGACGCCAAAACTGGCCAAAGTCTGGGCAAACTCCACCAGCCCGGTCTTGTCGGTCACACTCAGCAGGGCTCGCCGGATGGGCTTGGCGGAAGTTGAAATCGGACTCACGGTGTTTCTCCTTCGAGGTAGGTTCTTTGCAGTGGACTGGCTCCGGTCTCTGCGACGCGGCCAGCACCAAACTCCAGAGTACATCGAAAAGCGATTTCAGATCATGGGACGGCGGCCGGGGAGTTTCCCGTTTGGCCCGCAACCACGGCTTGCACCCTGCTGTTCCGCACCAGAAAGAGCAAGGAAATCGGTTAGAGTGGAGATATGGGAACGCCCCCCTCCATCCCCGCCGCGGAGATTCTTCCCCCCGCCGACGCTGTCCCACCCAACACCACGGTGCGCAAGCCGCGGCCCTCGTGGGTAGTGGCCCCGGCGACTTATCTGCTGATGGCGATCAACTGCCTGGTCTTCTTGTTTATGGTGACCCATCACGTCAGCGCCTGGAGTCCCAACTCCGACCAACTGATGTACTTTGGCGCCAACCACGCCGGCGCGGTGCTGGACGGAGGGCAGTGGCAGCGCATCGTCACCGCCATGTTCGTCCATGTGGGCTTTATCCATCTGGCGACCAACATGTGGTGTTTATGGAATCTGGGACTGCTGGCCGAGCCGCTGGTCGGTTCGGTGGGGCTGGTGGCGGCCTATATCCTGACCGGCGCGGCCGGCAATCTGCTCTCCACGCTGTGGAATTACACCCATCCCATCCATGAAGCAGCCGGGGTTTTGTCCTATCCCGCCGGCGCGGGCGCCTCGGGCGCGGTTTTTGGCATTGCCGGGGTGTTGATTGTATTGCTGAAGTCGACCCGCCTGCCGGTGCCGCCTGAGGAACTGAAAAAGCTGCGCCGCAGCGTGATCTATTTCGCAGCCATCAATCTGGCCATCGGTTTCTCCATCACTTTTGGATCCGACATGATTGGTTCGGGGCTCAAAATTGATAATTATGCCCATCTGGGCGGTTTTATATGCGGATTGCTCTTCGCTCTGCCCATGGTGCCGCGTTTCGGCTCGCCGCGGCCGCTCTTCCAGAGACGGCTCAAGCTGGCCACCGGCATGGTGGTCTGCCTGCTGGTGATGTTCGGGTTCTACCTGGCGCAACTGCCGGGCTGAGCCGATGGCCAGCTACCGCGTCGCCGTGGCGGCGAATTTCTTCACCATGGCTAGCAGTAGCTTGCGGTCGCTCTCGTTGAGGTTGGTCGAATAGCGGCGAATCTGGGTCAGAAAGCGCAACTCCTCGTCGCTGAGCTTCTGGGTATTGAACTGCTTGCCCAGCGAGTCCTCGGCGAAGAATTGGGCGATGGGCAGGTCCAGGGCCAGGGCGATCTTGGAGAGGGTGTCCAGTGAGGGCACAGTGTGGCCGTTCTCCACCCGCGAAAGATAGCAGCGCAGCAGGCCGGTTTTCTTCTCGATGTCGCCCTGTGAGAGTCCCTTTTGTAGACGGTGTGCGCGGATCGTAGTGCCGATCTTCATCTGGGAAGATCTCCTGTCTGGCTACCCCTGTTTACTTCCGTGGTAGCTATACCAAAGTTATTGACATAATAGTTAACACGGGCCCGAAGCTTTTGCAAGCGGAATCTTCGTTTTGTTCTCCAATCGGTTCGCAATAGAGCGGTGGAAAGGCTTGGCGCGCTGCTCGGCGGGAGCGCCAAGAGGGCCCGGAATCGAGGGCCCGGTAAACTTCCCGCTGCGGTTGGCGTCAGAGTGAGTGCGAGAATGAATCGTATTCAAGTCTGGGTTGGGGAGCGTCGATGCGGCGGAGAGCCTGCGTGTGGTTGCTAGCGGTGGGGATGGCGGTGGCCGGAGCCGCAGCGGAAACAGCGGCCGGGACTGCTCCGGCGGCGCCTGCCGGGCAAGCTGCTCCGGCGGCCGAGCAAGCGGCGGTCGCGGGCGGGCGGCTGCATGGGGTGGTCAAGAGCGCTGCCACGGTTCTGCCGGGGGTGACCGTAACCGCCCAGAACACGCTGACCGGCAAGCGCGTTTCCACCACCACCGACATCTCCGGAGCCTGGACGCTGACGTTAGCGCAGAATGGGCGCTATGTGATCCGCACCCAGTTTGCCGGCTTTGCGCCGGGGGCGCAGGAGGCGGTGTTGAACACCGCCAGTCACGATGCGGCAGTGAACTTCGATCTGCTGCTGGCCTCGCGCGCGGCCAAGCTTCAAGCTGCTGAAGCGGCCAGTCCGTCAGGCAATACGGCGGCGCTGCTGCAAAGCGGGTTGCAGGCGATCCAGCAACTGGCCGGCAACGGCGCCCAGAACCTGAATTTGCAGAGCGCGCTGGACGCTGGCGTCGAGAGCCAAAACGGTACGGCCGGAACGCAAACCGGAGCGGCGCTGCCCGCGGCAGCTTCCAATACCGACTTCAGCACCGATTCGGTGGCCGTTAGCGGCCAGTCGGGAACTGTCAGCCCCTTGGCCGGAGTGGATATGGACCGCCTGCGCGACGCCCTCGAGACGCTGCGCTCGCAGGGCATCGATCTGGGCGGGCAGGGCGGCAACTTTGGCGGTGGTGGGGGACTCTTTGGCGGCGGCGGATTCGGCGGTCCAGGCGGCTTTGGCGGCGGCCCCGGCGGCGGACGCGGCAACTTCCGCGGCTTCAATCCCGGCCAGCCGCACGGCGCGGTCTTCTGGATGGGATCGAATGCGGCTCTGAATGCGGAACCCTTTTCTCTGAATGGTCAGCCGCAAGCGCAGCCGGCTTCGGGCAGCAACCGCTTTGGCATTACCTTCATGAGCGCGCCCTATCTGCCGGGATGGACCAAACCCAGCGGCAAGGATACGCTCTTCCTCACCCTGAGCGGCAATCGTACCTCCAGCCCCAGCGATCAATACGCCACTGTGCCCACCAATGACGAGCGGGCAGGCAACCTCGCTGGTCTGGGGACGCTTTACAACCAGGCGGCCAACTACGCGCCGTACACGAACAACCAGATTCCAGTGGCGTCCCAAGCTGCCGCCTTGCTCGCCTATTTTCCCCAGTCCAACCTGACCACTACCGCCAACGGCTACAACTACCACCTGCTGACCACCGCGCAGAGCAACTCGACGCAGGCCGGGGTGCGCTACATGAGGAGCTTGGGCAAGAACGCCGTTCTTCCCGGCGGCTTGGGGGGGCGCGGCAGCGGCAGCGGACGGCGTTCGCAATCCCTGGGCCTGCGGCAGAGCATCAGCCTCAACTACAACTGGTCCGACTCAGCCAGTGATAGCGTGAATGTCTTTCCGCAGTTGGGTGGCAAGAACGCCTCCGGTTCCAACTCCGTACAGGCTGGCTACACCCTCGGCTACCACAAGATCACCAGCATCTTCAACGCCAACTGGAACCGCGCCAACAGCCACACCACCAACTTCTTCACCAATGGGACCGACATCGCCACCCAGGTGGGCATATTGGGACCGGGCGGCATCGCGCTCAACTCCAACCCCATCGATTACGGCCTGCCCAACATCCAGATCACCGGCTTTACCGGGTTCAGTCAGGTGCAGCCCAGCTTTTCCATCTCCCAGACTCTCTCTTTCAGCGAGACGCTGAGCTGGATTCACAAGAAGCACAACCTGCGCTTTGGCGGCGACTATCGCCGTGTGCATCGCGATTTCCTGGGCGGCTCCACTTCCACCGGTGCCTTCACTTTCTCCGGCAAGTTCACCGAGGATCAGGCGGGAGACGCGACCACCGGCTCGGCGCTGGCCGATTTCCTGCTCGGCTTTCCCCAGGAGACAACGCTGGACGTGGCCGCCTCCAAAAGCTATCTGCGCGACAACGTGACGGATCTCTACGCTCAGGACGATTGGCGCGCTACCTCCAAACTCACCCTCAACTTCGGACTGCGCTACGAGTTCTTCGCCCCCTACACGGAGAAGAACGGCCACTTGGCCATGGTAAACACCAATCCGGCGGGCGGTTTCACCAGCGAGTCCGAGGTGCAGGCGGGTTCCGCGGGCTTGCCGCGGGGGCTGGTCTATCCCCAACGGACGGCGTTTGCGCCGCGCTTCGGGCTAGCCTTCCGCGCCCCCAAGCAGACCGTGCTGCGCGCCGGCTACGGCATGAACTACACCGTGGGCCAATACGGAACCTTTGCTTCGACCATGGCCCGGCAGCCGATGGTGAATCAGCCCACCTTCATCGACCAGCAGACCAACGAAGCTACGGTGGCCGGTTTTACTGCGACTGGTCAACCACTGACTCTGGCCAGCGGATTCATTACCCCGGTTGCTGGTGCGCCCGGTAGCTATGCCCTCGATCCACACTATCGGCTGCCCTACGTGCAGGCCTGGAATGTGGATGTGCAGAAGACACTGCCTTGGGGCGTGGTGCTGAATGCCGGCTACAACGGCTCCAAGGGGCAAGATCTGGACATTCGCAGTGCCCCACGACGCAGCATCAGCAGCCCGAATACTAATTACAACTCCAGCGCGGGTCTTCCGAACACCATCTTCACCTACGAGCAGGCGGGCGCTTTTTCCCGCTTCAATGCCGGCACGCTGCGGGTGAACAAGCGCCTGACGCATGGCCTCTCCATAGGCGCCAACTACCAGTATTCGCACTCCATCGACGACGCCAGTTCGGTGGGCGGCAATTCCACCGTAGTGGCCCAGAACTGGCAGAACATATTTGCCGAGGAGAGCAACTCCAGCTTCGACCAGCGCCACCGGGTCAGCGGCAACTATCTCTACGAACTGCCCTTCGGCAAAGACAAGTTGTGGCTGACCGGCGGCGCTGGTTCGCATATCCTGGAGGGCTTCTCCGTCTCTGGCAGCTTCACCTTCGCCACCGGCATGGCGCTGACGCCCAGTTATGTTGCGGCGGTCAGCGATGTGGCCCACGGCACCGCCGGCACCCTGCGCCCCAATCGCGATTACACGCAGTCGATCACCGCCGGCGGCGGTTCGGCCGCGCACTGGTTCAACACCGCGGTCTTTTCCCTGCCCACGCCCGACGCTTACGGCAACGCCTTTGGCAATGCTTCGCGCAATTCCATCCCCGGGCCGGGAACGGTCTCCAACAACATGTCGCTCTCCAAGACCATGCAGTTGGGCGGCACCAGAAGCATGGAGATGCGCGCCACCGCCAACAACGTCTTCAACACCGTGCAGTACGCGGGAGTGGGAACCAGTTTGGGGATGCCCACCTTCGGCAAGGTCACTTCGGCGGGGTCCATGCGCTCCTTTCAGTTCACCGCGCGCTTCAGGTTCTGATGGTTGAGAAAGCGGAGTTAGGAGCGCGATTGCGGAGTTAGCGGTGTCAGCACGGTGGCAGCAGCAATTTGAAAGGATTTTGATGACGGGTTGGGCGTACAGGATCGGAGCAACAGTCGCGGCGCTTTCACTGGCCATGCCAGGCAGCACGCTGAGTTTCGCACAAACGGCAACGCCCCCCGCACCGTCTCCGCAGGCTTCAACCAAGGACCAGGGCGGGTTGGGTTCTTTTGTCTTCAAGATGAACACCGATCTAGTGCTGACCAACGTGGTAGCGCGCGACAGCAAGACCGGCGAACTGTTGCGCGGCCTCAAGCAGAGCGACTTTACCATTCTGGAAAACGGCAAGCCGCAGCAGATCTCGACTTTCGACTTTCAGAGCGTGGAGATGGCCACGCCGCTGAATGAAGCTACGGTGAGCGGGCTGGCAGCGGGAACTTCTGGGGATGGATCGAAGGCCGTGGTGGTAGCCCGTCCGGAGGATCTGCGCAATCATCGCCTGATTGTGATGTTCTTCGACCTGACCTCGATGCAGCCTGAGGATCTGGACCGCTCGGTGGACGCGGCGCGCGATTTCCTCACCAAAAAAATGCAGCCCGCCGATCTGGTCGCACTGGTCTCCTTGGGGGACGCCCTCAAGCTGGATCAGGACTTCACCGCCGACAAGACTGCGCTGGCCCGCGAGGTGGGCGCCTACAACGATACCGAAGGCCAGGGATTCGCACAAGGCGCCACCGCCAACTCCAATCAGGTGGAAGACACCAGCGGCTACACACCCGACGAGAGCGAGTACAACGACCTCAACACCGACCGCGAACTCTTTGCCCTGCGCGCCATCGCTAAATCGCTGGAGAAGATCGGTGAAAAGAAGTCGCTGCTGTACTTCAGCGGCGGCATCTCCCGCGATGGCATCGAGAACCAGGCTTCCTTGAGAGCCGCCATCAACTCCGCGGTGCGCGCCAATCTGGCCATCTACAGCGTGGATACCCGCGGCCTGCAGGCGGTTTCTCCGCTGGGTGACGCCTCCACCGGCAGCCTGCGCGGCACTGGCGCCTTCAACGGCGGGGCCCTGGCTAACAACATGAACGCCAACTTCGCCTCACAAGAGGTGATGGCCACGCTCAGCAACGACACTGGCGGCAAAGCCTTCTTCGACTCCAACGACTTCGCTCCCGCCTTTGCGCAAGTGCAGCGTGACACCTCGGCCTACTACGCCATCGGCTTCCATTCCTCGAACCAACTGCGCGACGGCCGCTTCCGCAAGCTGACCATCAAAATCAATCGTCCCAACGTCAAGCTGGAGTATCGACCCGGCTACTATGCTCCGGCGGACTTCAAACACAGCGGCCACGAAGACCGCGAACGCGAACTACAGGAGCAACTGGCCAGCGACCTGCCCGCCACCGATATGGCCGTCTACATGGACGCCCTCTACTTCCGCTTGGAAGAGAATCGCTACTTCGTTCCCGTCTCCCTGATCGTGCCCGGCTCGCAGATTCCCTTTGTCAAAGGCGGCGATAAGGACAAGGCCACGCTGGACATCGCCGGCACCGTCATCGACGAGGTGAAGCGGCCCATCGGTCAGGCCCGCGAGACCGTCAAGCTGGACCTCGACCCATCCCTCGGCGCGCGCCAAAAGAACATTCAGTACACCACCAGCTTCAATCTGCCGCCCGGCAAGTACAAGCTGAAGTTCGTCGTCCGCGAGAACCAGACCGGGCAGATGGGTTCCTTTGAAGCCGAGATCGCGCTGCCGGAGATGAAGAAGGCGCCCTTGAAGATGAGCTCGATTGTGCTCGCTTCGGCTCGGCAAACAAGCAAAAAATCCACCCCTCTGGTGCGCAACGGCCTGGAGTATGTGCCCAACATCAGCCACGTCTTCCGCCAGGATCAGCATCTCTTCCTGCTCTACGAGATATACAGCCCGGCCAAGGAAAAGCTGGCCGAGGGCGCGCCCAAAGGGACCAAGCCCGGCATTCGCCTGCTCAGCAGCCTGGAACTCATCCAGGGCTCAACCAAGGTTTTTGAGACTCCGCTCGTTCAAGCTCAGACGATTAACGTTGAGGGCCGCGACGCCGTGGCCATCGAACTGGATGTGCCGCTGGCGGCGCTCAATCCCGGCCAGTATCTTTGCCAACTCAACGTCATCGACGACGCGGCCGGCTCGTTTGCCTTTCCGCGCTTCGCCATTCTGGTCAAGGAGCCCTCGCCAACCGCGCCGGCCACTGAGCACATCGGCGCGCAGCCGGCGGGCAATTCGTCCACACCGCCGACAGCGAAGTAAACCCCATGCCCCATCCTGGCGACGTTTTTCGTCGCAAGGATGGGAAAGTGCGTTAACTTCGTGTATGGATCGTGCAAGAGTTGCACTGCGTCGTCAGGATAGGTTCCCACGCCTGTTTTGCAACGCTTTGGCTCGGTCAGCGTGCGCATGTACGCCGACGACCATCGTCCGCTGCACTTCCACATTGTCGCCCCGGAGTTTCATTTCCTGGTGCACATTTCGGACTTGAAGGTGATCGCGGGCGAAGCCCGGCCGGCACAGATTGCTGAAGCCATGGCATGGGCGCAGGTTCATCGAGAGGCTTTGGCCCTCCGCTGGCTCGAACTGAATGAACGGGGGTGAGACTCGTGCCCAGGAACACTCTACCGCGCATTGCATCTGTAACAACGGGCAAAAAGCCGCTGACCTTGCTGATGCGTTGGGAGACGGGCGGCGAGAACAGCGTCGATGTTTCCGGTCCGATCAAAACTTTTCGTTTGTACGAGCCGTTGCGCCGCGCGCCGGAGTTGTTTCGCAACGTACGGTTGGGCGAGCAGGGCGCCGATGTCTGCTGGACGGATGCGATCGACATGGCCGCCGATACGCTTTGGCGGCTGGCGCAAGAGCAGTCCGGCCAGACCATGTCTGCCCATGCCTTCAAGGATTGGCGTGAGCGGCAAGCTTTCACGCTGGATTCCGCGGCTGCCGCGCTGGGTTTGAGCCGCCGCATGGTGGCCTACTACGAGCAGGGCGCAAAGCCGATTCCGCGGGTTGTAGCGCTAGCCACTCATGCTTTGGATTCCATCTCATGCCCATGAGTGGACCTGCCGAAGGCGTCTGCCGCCTCGCAGGTGCCCGCGGGTGATTGATAAAATCGTTCCATGAACCTTTCCGCACAGGAGCGCGCGCGGCGCATCAAAGTGATTCTCTTCGACGTGGATGGCGTGTTGACCGACGGCACCATCTGGATTTATCCCATGCCGGTCTCCCATCCCGACGGCAGCGTGACCAGCAAGATGGTCGAGGCCAAGGGCTTTAGCGCCCACGACGGCGCGGGCATGACCCTGGCCCGGCTGGGGGGCATGAAGCTGGGCGTCATCACCAAGCGCATCAGCGAGACCGTGGCCCTGCGCATGCGCGATCTGAAGATCGAGTTCGTCTACCAGGGCGAGGCCTTCAAGATGCGCCCGGTGCGCGAGATCATGGAGAAGGAAGGCATCTCGCTGGACGAGATCGCTTACGTCGGCGATGACGTGGTCGATCTGCCGGTGATGCGGCAATGCGGCCTGGCCATCGCCACCGCCAACGCCCGCCAGCAGGTCAAGGACGAGGCCCATTGCGTCACCCTCAACAAGGGTGGCGAAGGCGCCGGTCGCGACGCCATCGAGTTCATCCTCGAAGCCAAGGGACTCTTGCAGCAGTGCATTGAGGCCTCCATCGACGCCAACAACCCGCTGCCCCCCTCCATGGACATCGGCAAGGGCGGAGATTTGAAGTAAGGGATTAGGGCTCAGGGATCAGGCCAGCCGGCTCTTTCATCTGCCGCTGGTTGATCCGGATACTGGAGTGTTTGGGCTGTTACTGTAGACTTCCGTGCCCCATCCTTGCGCTTTTTTTCTGGCGTAAGGGCGGGAAACCTCAAAGCTAATTGAGGGCCGGATCAAAAGAACGCAGGATGGGATTGAGAAGAGATGGAGAAACAAGCAAAACGCGCAGTTGTCCTCTTGAGTGGGGGGCTGGACTCCTCCACCGTGCTGGCCATCGCCAAGAGCCAGGGCTATGAGCTGTTTGCGCTCTCTTTTTCCTACGGTCAGCGGCACATCGGAGAGCTGCAGGCGGCCAGCCGGGTGGCTCAGGCCATCGGCGTGGCCGACCATCGCATCGCTCAGATCGACCTGCGCATCTTCGGCGGCTCGGCGCTGACCGCCGATATTGCCGTGCCCAAGGGCCGCGATGCCGAGCAGATGAGCCACGGCATTCCCATCACCTACGTGCCGGCCCGCAACACCATCTTCCTCTCCTTTGCGCTGGCCTGGGCAGAGGTGCTGGGCTCCTCCGACATCTTCATCGGCGTCAATGCCCTGGATTATTCGGGCTATCCCGATTGCCGTCCGGAGTTCATCGCCGCCTACGAGCGGATGGCCAACCTGGCCACCAAAGCCGGTATCGAGGGCCAACAGCATCTACGCATTCATACTCCGCTGATCGACCTGACCAAGGGGCAGATCGTCGCCCGCGGTTTGGAACTGGGCGTGGACTACAAACTCACCAGTAGCTGCTACGATCCCTCGCCCAGCGGCGCGCCCTGCGGCCAATGCGACTCCTGCCTGCTGCGCCAGAAGGGCTTCCGCGAGAACGGAATCGTTGATCCGCTGGACTATCGGCCAGCGGATCGCTGACAGCTAACAGCTTACAGTTGCCGGTTGTCAGCATCGGGCTGTCTGCTGTGAGCTGTAAGCTGTAAGCTGTCCGCCGTTGGCTGAGGTTGCCATGAGCTACGCCGTCAAAGAAATCTTCTACACCCTGCAGGGCGAGGGCGCGCAGGCGGGCCGGGCGGCGGTCTTCTGCCGTTTTGCCGGTTGCAACCTCTGGACGGGGCGCGAATCTGACCGTGCCTCGGCCATCTGCCGCTTTTGCGACACGGACTTTGTCGGCACCGACGGGCCCGGCGGAGGCAAATTCGCTACTGCCGAAGAGCTGGCCGCGGCCGTCGCTTCCAAGTGGCCGCAGACGGAGGTCGCCGGCCAGCGCTTCGTCGTCTGCACCGGCGGCGAGCCCCTGCTGCAACTGGACCGGCCGCTGATTGCGGCGCTCCATGCGCAGCACTTCGCCATTGCCGTCGAGAGTAACGGGACCATCCCCGCGCCGGACGGGCTGGACTGGCTGTGCATCAGTCCCAAGGCCGGAGCGGAACTGCGGCAGCGCGCGGGCGACGAACTGAAGCTGGTCTTTCCCCAGGCGAACGTCGATCCCGAGGACTTCTCCCTGCTGCCCTTCCGCCACTTCTTTCTGCAGCCGATGGACGGGCCGGAGCGCATCGCCCACACCGCCGCCACCGTGCAGTATTGCCTCGACCATCCGCAGTGGCGTCTCAGCCTGCAAACCCACAAGATTCTCGGGATACCGTAAAGGCGGCGGTGTTAGCGGTGTGAGCGGGGTTAGCGCGATGCTACGCGGACACCGCGCTAACCGGATCGCAGTTCCGGCCAACCTCGCTAACTCCGCCAACCCCGTCCTGCCGTAAAATCGGACTTGATGGAAATCTACAAGGAATTCACGATCGAGGCGGCACACTGGCTGCCCAACGTCCCGGCCGGGCACAAGTGCGGCCGGCTGCACGGGCACAGCTTCCGTTTACAGATCTGGGTGAGCGGGCCGGTCGATCCCCAGTTGGGCTGGGTGATGGATTTTGCCGACCTCAAGGCGGCCTTCAAGGCCCTCGAAGACCGCATCGACCACCGCTGCCTGAACGAGGTTCCCGGCCTGGAAAACCCCACCAGCGAGAACCTGGCCCGATGGCTTTGGCGGGAGTTGCACTCCACGCTGCCGCTCTTGAGCAAGGTGGTAGTGCAGGAGACCTGCACCAGCGGCTGCGCCTACTTCGGCGAATAACTGCCTTTCTGTTCCACCCTTCCTACCACTGCACCACGCGGCGTTTTCTCTCTTCAGCTTCGGCCAGCCAGCCGCGGCGGAGCTTCTCTTCCGGGACGTTGGAGAGGTAGGGCTTGATGTCCAGAATGGGCGTGCCGTCGAGCATGTCGATGCCGCGGACATGCAGCCGGCCGCCCTGGCGGTTCAACAACTCCACCACGGTCAGGCCGATGGGGTTGGGGCGGCGCGGGGAACGGGTAGTGAAGAGGCCGTGGGGGCGGTCGTCGGAGGGGGGCGTGACCAGCAGGTCGAATCCCTCGGCGCGGTCGATGGCCCACAGCACGATGAGGTGCGAGTAGCCCTCGATGTCGGTCAAGCCGGCCTCGAAGGCGGGCAGAATCTCCAGCACGCCCTCTTCCGGGTGCTGTGCGCCTAGGCCTTTGGGAATGGTTCCGGGGTCCAGAAACGGGCTTGCGACGTGGCCGATCGGTTGCAGTGCGAACATGGCAGCCTCCGCATTCATAGTACGGTGGAAAGTGCCGCGGGCAAAGCGCAAAACAGCGGCGCCGGGCGGAGATCTTCCTGCGTTGCGCCGCTGAAACCGGTCCGGCCCAAACGCGAGGGTTTTCCCGCTGGAGGCAGACGGAGGAAACGCGGGTTCTTCTTCTGCGCGGCGCTCTCTTCTATCCTCGTGAAGAAACGGCAACTGAGATCGAGGGTCTCCCACTCTTGAGCACATAAGGCGCAAGGATGGGCGAGGGGCGGCAGTTTTACGGGCCGGATCAATGGCCTATTTCAGCATCGAAAGACAAATGCAGGTTCTTCGACTCGCTTCGCTCGCTCAGAATGACAGCGCGGGTAGATGGAAGAGAATTGCGGGTTCCGTGAGGATGGAAGTGCACCGATTTGACGGCCCGGCTGGGCGGGGATGTATGGTTCATGCTGGGCCGGGCAAATATTGCCGGCGGCCCAGGGCGGCCTGGGCAGATGGCCTGCGACCGGGCGAGGACGATGCACCCCGGATGCCGCGGTTTGAGGGAGATGTTGACGCAATGAGCGAGTTGGAAACCAAGTCCTTGCCGGAGAATGCGTACCGGCTGCTGGCCCCGGGCGAGACCTACACCCCCATCGTTCCCGCCGAGGTTCGGCAGCCGGAGATGACCCCCCGCTCCATCTTGTGGGGACTGGTCCTCTGCGTGATCTTTTCCGTGGCTTCGGCCTACTCGGGATTGAAGGTGGGGCAGGGCATGGAGGCGGCGATTCCCATCTCCATTCTGGCCATCGGCCTGGCGCGGGTCTACAAGCGCCGCTCCAGCCTGCTGGAGAACATGATTATCACCGGCATTGGCGGCGCCTCGGGCTCGGTGGTGGCGGGCGCCATCTTCACCTTGCCCGCGCTCTACATTCTGCACCTCGACCCGCACCCGGTGCAGACCATCTTCATCTGCCTGGCTGGCGGCTGCTTGGGAGTGCTGTTTCTGATCCCGCTACGGCGCTACTTTGTGCGCGACACGCACGGGCAACTGCCCTTTCCCGAGGCCACCGCCATCACCGAGGTGCTGGTGACCGGAGAAAAAGGCGGCTCGCAGGCCAAGCTGTTGATTCAGGCCACAGTGCTGGCCGCCGTTTATGACTTTCTGACTACCACCTTCCACACCTGGAAGGAGTATCTGGACTTCCAGTTCCTGCCGCCAATGCGGGCGCTGGCCGAGCGCGGCCGGATGGTCTTCAACTTCGACGCGGTGGGCTTCATTCTCGGCCTGGGCTACGTGATGGGGCTGCGCAGCGCGCTGGTCTTCTGCGCCGGCGGCATTCTGACCAATTTTGTACTGGTGCCGATCATCTGGTTCGTGGGCAGCCACATCGACATCGCCGTCTATCCGGCGACGATTCCCATCTCCCACATGACGGCGCTGGAGATTTACAGGAACTATGTCCGCTTCATCGGCGTCGGCGCCATCGCCACAGCGGGAATCGTGGGCATTCTCAAGTCGGCGAGGATTGTGGCCGGATCCTTCGGCATTGCCCTGAAGGCCTTCCGCCACGGCGAGACCCCCACCGAGGCGCGCACCGACCGCGATGTGCCGCTGCTCTCCATGCTGCTGGGTGTGGTGCTGGCTTCGCTGGCCACGGCGGTCTTCTTTGGCCGGCTGGAAGTGAGTTGGACGGTGCTGGCGGCCGGTCTGGCCCTGGTGCTGCTGTTCAGCTTCTTCTTTACTTCGGTGGCGGCCAACGCTATTGCCACCACGGCCAACAATCCCGCCTCGGGCATGACCATGCTGACGGTGATTGTCTCTTCCGTTGTGCTGCTGAATTTTGGCTTGAGCGGAACCACCGGCATGTTCTTCGTCATGGCCATTGCCGGCATGGTGTGCACCGCGCTGTGCGTCTCCGGGCAGTTCATCACCGACCTGAAGATCGGCTACTGGATTGGTTCCACGCCCTCGGCGCAGCAGAAGGTGAAGTTTCTGGGGGTGGCGGCGGCGGCGCTGACGGCGGGATTGACCATCATCCTGTTGGCGCACACCTTCCAGTTCGGCGAGGCGGTGCCAGGCGACACCCGGCAAGTGCTGGCCGCGCCCCAGGCCTCCATCATCAAGGCCCTGGTGGTGGGCTTTATGAGCCGCCAGCCGGTGGCCTACCTGCTCTTCGGAGTGGGGGCCTGCATGACCCTGGTGCTGGAGATGCTGGGTAAGTCCTCGATGGTCTTCGCCCTGGGCATGTATCTGCCGCTGGGGCTGACCTCGCCGATTCTGGCGGGCGGCTTTCTCTCCCACCTGGTCAATCGCAAGGCGGAGAAGACGCCGGGCGAGCCGGGCAGCAAGATGCGCGAGCGGGGCGTGATTCTGGCCTCGGGACTGATGGCCGGCGGGGCGCTGGGAGGAGTCTTCGGGGCGGCGCTGCGACTGTTCCCGTGGTTCCACGAAGACTTGATCCGCACTCCGTTTTACACCATTGATCCCATCTCGCAGTCGGTCTCGGCGCTGCTGTTTGTGGGACTCTGTCTGTATGTGTGGCTGGGGGCGATGAAGAAGGAACGCGCGGATTCCTGATCCAGCCAAAGAACGGGGCGCCCAGGATGCATCCGTTTCGCACCAGATCAGAAATTCAGAAGTTGGCGGTGCTGCTTCAGTTTGTTAACCCAGCCAACTCCGCTAACTCCGCAGTTTTTCAGGAGGGGTAAATGGATCAGATTGGAATCTATGTTGCTGATGCCGTGCTCGGGGTGGATACGTTGTGGGGCGGGGATGTGATGTGCGCCTCGGGGACGGGGCGGTTTATCGCCGACTCGTGGTTCAGCGACGAACCGCTGCCCGCGGCCTACACCCATGCAGCGGCGGCAAAATTGCGCGCGGCAGGCGGAGTGACCGGCAAGGATGTGGCCGAGGCGGCCGGCGAGTATCTGAGCGCCGTCGATCTGCCCGCGGCGGTGGCTGGATTGCGCCAGGAAGCGGCGGCCATCGGCGGCCTGCGCCAGGAGGTTCTCGAAGGGCTGGCGGTTTGCGTCGAAGCCATGCTCGATTTGGCCCTGGAAGTGCTGGGCAAGGGCGATCCGGTGCCCTATGCGCGCTCCGTCGAGGCCTCCACCGGCAAGGCCCCCGAGCCCAGCCAGCCATTGGCCAAGCGCCAGCGGGTCAGCGAACTTCTGGGCCGCGCGGGGTATTTGCCGCAGGGCACGAGCCTGCTGGATGCCGTCGATGCCTGGCGGCGCGACCGTTTCATCCCCATGGCTTCGGTACGGGCGCTGGGCGCGGCGGTGATTGCGCATTACGACCATCTCAGCGCCAAAAACCTGCTGCCGCACCTGCCTGCCGAGCTGGCCGCGGTGCCGCGGGCCAACATCGACTTTCTGCCCATCAAGGATGCCTGGTTCTCCGGGTCGATGAATTACATTGGCCGCGCCCGCAACCCCGACGGCAGCCCCCAGTACGAGGCCAGCTACGAGATCAACGCCTCGCTCAAGATCAGCTATCCGGAGTTTGAGCAGTTGGTCAGCCATGAGGTGGTTCCGGGCCATGTGACCACCTTTGCCTACCTGCAAAACCTCTACCATCGCCGCCTGATCGGCTTCGAGGCCTCGGTGCTGACCATGAACACGCGGGCCGCCACCCTCTTCGAGGGCATCGCCAACAACGCCATCCTGATTGCCCACGGAGTCACCGAGGTGGAGCAGCTTCCGGACGAAGACTTGCAAATCGGCGTGCTGCTGGCGCTCTTGCAGGACGACGCCAAAAACCAGTCCTCGTATCTGACCTGGGGCGAGCTGAAGCCCAAGGACGAGGTGGCCGCGGCGCTGCGGCGGGATTTTCTGGTGACCGAGGAACGCGCCGACAAGCTCAGCGGGGCGTGGGGGCGGCATCCGCTGCTGGGCCGCATGTATCTGCCCGCCTATCGCTGCGGCACGGACAAAGTGGCCGAACTGCGGCGGCGCTACCCCACAGGCAAGGTGCTCGAAGCGCTCTACGGCTGCCGCGGCCTGGTGGACATTCAGACCATCGACCGGGTGCTGGAGCAGTAGCCGATTTGTGCCGGAGCGCAAGCTCCGGCACAAAATGGTTTTTTAAACTAAAAGGTAACTTGCGGTCTGCCTACAATTGGCTCAGATCTATACTTGATGCACATCCTATCGATTTCGAACCAATCGCCAACGGCTTTTAGACGCGACGTTTATGATCGCCAAATCCTATCAGAGGGTCGAAAATGAAAGAATTCAACCCGACAGGTCTGCTCTTTACGATGGTGTTTGTTCTATCGATCAGAAGAAGCAAAAGGAAGTTAAGGACGGGTTTTCTTTCCATTGCAGTTTTTTCGATTGTCAGTTTTATGGTGTTGCTTGCAATTGTTTTTCTTCCCGCGAATAACGCTGGAGCATTGGGCCATTTAGCAGCAGACACCGGTAGAATGGCTGGCACAATGACAGCATTTTTCTATTCCAGGAAGACGAGGGAAGACGCACCTCAATCGGTATACCTCTTAGCCATGTCATGCGCAATGTTTTCGCTTGTCTGGTGGGTGCTTGAGAACTTCTAGCCCAGGCTGTTGTTCCCACCGCGCCTCATATCAAGGCATGGCTGAGGCCGTGCCCCTTCAAAACCCATTTTTTACCACGGGCTGCTAACTCCTCCCGGAGGGAGAGAGAATAGCCCAGGGTGAAACCCTGGGAGAGCGTTTGCCCAAGGAATCCCCGCCCCGTCGGGGCGGGAAGAGGCGTAAAAACGAGGCAGGCAGCCGTCCGGCCCCGGTTCGATCCGCCCCTACAGGGCGGAATCCTTTGGTTGCGAACCCTACCCAGGGTTTCACCCTGGGCTATTCTCTGCCGCACCCTACGGGTGCGACCCGATGGTCCCGATTCTCTGCTGCTCCCTACGGGAGCACGCCTGTGGCGAAAACCTGCGGTAGGATGGTTGCGTATGCCGCATACTTATTGTTCCTCGCTCTACCATTGTGTCTTCTCCACCAAGGAGCGGCGCAAGATGATCGCGCCGGATCTTCAGGGACGCCTTTGGGCCTACATGGGAGGCATCGCGCGCGGAGTTGAAATCAAGGCCCTCGAAGTCGGAGGCATGGACGACCATGTGCATCTCCTTCTCTCACTGCCGTCCACGATGGCGGTCGCCACGGCCATGCGCGAGATCAAGAGTTCCTCGTCTCATTGGATGCACGAGGATTGCGCATTGCCGGACTTCGCCTGGCAGGAGGGCTACGGCGCATTCTCCATCGGAAGCGCGCAGATCGAAACGACCGCAGCCTACATCGCCAATCAAGTTGAACATCATCGCAAGCGGGATTTCCAAGCGGAGTTCCTGGCCATCTTGAAGAAGCAGGGGATTGCATACGATCCGCGCTTTATCTGGGGATAGGCCCGTGCTGGGGAAAGGCTCATGCGCAGGCGCGGCAAATCCCTCCCGGAGGGAGGGTAAGAGAATAGCCCAGGGTGAAACCCTGGGAGAGCGTTTGCCCAAGGAATCCCCGCCCCGTCGGGGCGGGGCGAAGCGTAAATACGAGACAGGCAGCCGTCGGACCACGATTCGATCCGCCCCTACAGGGGCGGAATCCTTTGGTTGCGAATCCTACCTAGGGTGAAACCCTGGGAGAGCGTTTCGGGCCTGACTGCAAAATATTCGGTGAAGTTAATATTTACCAACGACTTGTCATCCTGAGCGCAGTGAAGGATCTGTGTTTCCGGTTTCACCTAAGGGGTAAGCGAAAAAGCGCAGATCCTTCGCTGCGCTCTTCTTTTCGCTCGCGGAACGGGCGCGGCACTACAATGGATGCGGAGTTTCAGGAGCGTGCAGCCATGTCTCCCCGGCCCACCATCCACAGGGATTTCACGATTGCCACTGCGGGGTTCTTTACGGTTGTGAAACCTGCCGCGAGATTTGTGAGATCTCGTCTGCCCGAGCCCTTCCGCGATTATCTCGGCCGATCCCCAAAGACCCCAGCCAAACCGGAGGCCTCAACTCCGGAGCGGAAAGCTGAAATACAAACGGACGACCGGGAACTTATGAGCCGTTTGCAGATTATGCCGCCCGCCGAGCAGAATTCCCACCTTCTGCGACTGATCCTGCTTGTCATCGTTGCCACCGCGCTCAGTTGGGCGGCCCTTTGGATGCTTGGTCATCCCTGAGGGGCTTGCAGAAGCCCCGGAATATGCACAATTCATGCAGATGGCGCACATATTTCGATGATCGCTGCACGATCTTCGCGCGGAGTTACCATCGGTTGCGCAGCGTGACGCGCGTCACGGCGGCCCGATTTGGGGCGAGCCTACGATCTCTCGGGTTTTGAGATAAGTGTGTTGCACCCAAAGGCAGGCTTTGTGGGAGAGAATCGCAGGCGCGTGTTGCGAGCGTGGGACGGCGAGCCGGAGACGTGCCCGCCGGGAGGCCATCGGCTATGACCTGGATGGAGGAATATCGGGCCAGATTGTCGAGCGCGGGTGAGGCGCTCCGGGCGGTCCAGAGCGGCGACCGGGTGTGGATTCAATCCGGCTGCGCCACCCCCTCGGTACTTTTAGACGCGCTGGTGGCGCGCGCTCCCGAGCTGCACGAAGTGGAGATCGTGCACATGAAGACGCTGGGCGAGGCGGCCTACACCCGTCCGGAGTATGCCGGGCACTTCCGTCACCGCGGCATGTTTCTGGGCGACAACGTGCGGGCGGCGGCAGCCGCCGGGCGCGCCGACTATACCCCCATCTTCCTCAGCGAGATCGAAGACCTGTTCATCCATGGGGAACTCTCCCTGGATGTGGTGCTGCTGCAGGTCTCTCCCCCTGATGCGCATGGATTTGTGAGTCTGGGAACCACGGTGGATTGCAGCCTTACCCTGGCGCGCTGCGCCCGCACGGTGATCGCCGAGGTCAACCGGCAGATGCCGCGCTCGCATGGGGAGACGCATATTCATCTCCGCCACATTGATGCGCTGGTAGAGACGGACCGGCCGCTGCTGGAGTTGCCCAAAGAGCCGGTGACGGAGTTGCACCGGCGGGTGGCGCGCCATGTGGCGGCGCTGATTCCCGACGGCGCCACGCTGCAAACCGGCATCGGCGGCATCGGCGAGGCGGTCTTGCACTGCCTGGAGGACAAGCGCGACTTGGGCATTCACACCGAGATGGTTCCCGACGGGGTGGTGGATCTGATGGAGTCCGGGGTCATCAACGGGGAGCGCAAGTCGCTGCACCGCGGCAAGGCGGTGCTCTCGTTCGTGCTGGGCTCGCAGCGGCTCTTCGATTTCATTCGCGACAACCCCAGCTTCGAGTTCCGGCCCATCTCCTATACCAACGATCCGTTTGTGGTGGCACAAAACGAGCGCATGGTGGCCATCAACTCGGCCTTGCAGATCGATCTCACTGGCCAGGTCTGCGCGGATTCGCTGGGAGTGCGGCCGTTCAGCGGCTTTGGCGGGCAGATCGACTTCATCCGCGGGGCGGCGCGCTCCCGGGGAGGGGTGCCGATCATTGCCCTGCCGGCGACGGCGGTGCATGAAGCCGTCTCGCGCATTGTGCCGGTGCTGGAGCCGGGTGCGGGGGTGGTGACTTCGCGCGCCGATGTGCACTATGTGGTGACGGAATTCGGGGTGGCCTATCTGCACGGCAAGACGCTGCGCGAACGGGCCGAGGCACTGATCGCCATTGCCGATCCGCGCTTCCAGCAGGAGTTGGAAGATTTTGCCGTGCGTGCGCACTATCTGGAGCGCCTGCGGTGCGGTGGAGGCCTTCGCCAGGCCCGCGCCATTGAAGAGGCGCGGGAGTTTGCCCAGATTTCCAAATGAGGGAAATGCGTTAGCCTGATGATTGGCATGACTTGCAAGCGGGCGATTGGAGAGGAGTTCGCAGGATGGATAAGGAAAAGCGCGAGCGGGGTTATCTGGAAGTCGATATCGATGAATGCAAGGGCTGCGGGCTGTGTATCGAGGCCTGTCCGCAGCACCGGATTCGCTTGAGCGAGCGCCTCAACCACTACGGCTATCGCACCGCGGAGTACCTGGGCAAAGGCTGTACGGCCTGCGGTATCTGCGCCATGGCCTGTCCGGAGCCGGGGGCGATTACGGTTTTGAGAATGGTAAGACCCTCAAGCGAAGGAGTTCAACCAGCGGGAGACCGTGTGGATGGTCAACTGGCCAATCATTCAGAAGGCGGGATTGTCATGGAAACTTGCCCCTTGCGTCGATAGGATTTGTTGCCAGAAAACATTGTGTATTTTTGGAGGTTATAACATGGCTTTATTGAGGATCGTCCGAGATTCTGGATATGCTGACCACCTGAGAGCTTACAAGGTTGTTGTCGATTGCAAAACGGTCGGAAGGGTCAAAGATGGTGAGACAAAGGAGTTCTCCATTTCTCCTGGTCCGCACGACGTTTCACTCAAGATCGACTGGTGTGGATCAAAGACTATTCATTTCACGGCCGCTGAAGGGGACGTGTTAACTTTTGACGCTATGTCTAGCCTTCGAGGGCCAAGACTGATATTGACACTTTGGTGCGTACTCTTCGCATGGAGTTCCTGGATCTCCCTCACTGAGCGGCATTGAACTAGGTTGAAAGGGAACAGTGGGTTGTTCTACACCCTTTGGGAGAAAGCGAATGCGCAAGCAACTGATGAAGGGCAACGAAGCCATTGTGAAGAGCGCCATCCTGGCTGGCTGCCGGGCCTTTTATGGCTACCCCATCACCCCGGCTAGCGAGATTGCCGAGGCCGCGGCGGCGGATATGCCCCGCACCGGCGGCGTCTTCTTGCAGGCGGAGAGCGAGGTGGCGGCCATCAACATGCTCTACGGCGCGGCGGCGGCGGGGGTGCGGGCCATGACCGCCTCCAGCGGCCCCGGCATCAGCCTGATGCAGGAAGGTGTCAGCTACATGGCCGGGGCGGAGCTGCCCTGCGTCATTGCCGACATCACCCGCGGCGGGCCCGGACTGGGCACCATCAGCGCCGAGCAGAGCGACTACTTTCAGGTGGTCAAGGGCGGTGGCCACGGCAGCTACCGGGTCATCGTGTTGGCCCCGGACTCGGCCCAGGAGATGGCCGACCTGACCGCTTTGGCCTTCGAGCTGGCCGACCGCTATCGCACCCCCGTCTACCTGCTGGCCGATGGATTCGTCGGCCAGATGATGGAGCCGGTAGAGTTTACCCAGACCGCCACGCTGCCGCCGCCGCCCGACTGGGCGGTCACCGGAGTCCGCCAGACCCGCGGCAACCTCATCACCTCGCTGCACCTGGAGGCCGATGAGATGGAGGCCCATTTGCACCATCTCGAAGCCAAATACCGCCAGGCGGAGCGGGAAGAGACCCGTTGCGAGGAGTTTTTCATCGAAGATGCGGAGATGGTGCTGGTGGGCTACGGGATCGTCGGCCGCATTCTCAAGGCGGTGGCCGTGGAGGCCCGCCGGGAGGGCTGCAAGGTGGGCGTGTTGCGACCTATCACGCTCTTCCCCTTCCCCCAAAAGCACCTGCAAAAGCTGGCCAAGACCGCCCGCCTGTTCATCGATGTGGAGATGAGCATGGGGCAGATGATCGAAGATGTGCGGCTGGCGCTGAACGGGGCGCGGCCGGTGGAGTTCCTGGGGCGGGTGGGCGGCAATGTGCCCTCCCACGCCGAGGTTTTGGAGTTTGTGCGGCGGATGGCGGAGCGCTATCTGCTCCCGGAGCCTGCCCCGATCCCAACAGCGGGACCGGGGGCACCCGCATCCCTGCCTGCGGCGCAGGCGGAAGAGGACCAGGTGGCCCATGCCTAAAGAAACGCAGGTTGGCGAATTGCATTGCATCGACGGTTGCGAATACACGGTGACCCAGGGGCGGGCCAGATCCTTCTACGAGCATTTCGATCGCAAGAAGGAATTGCAGCACCAGACGCATTTCTGCCCCGGCTGCGGCCACGGCATTGCCCACAAGATGCTGGCCAAGGCCATCGACGAGCTGGGCATTCAGGACCGCACCATCATGGTCGGTCCGGTGGGCTGCTCGGTCTTCACCTACAACTACTTCGATGTGGGCAATGTGCAGGCGGCGCACGGGCGCGCTCCGGCGGTGGCCACAGCGCTCAAGCGCAGCCATCCGCAGAGCATCGTGATCGGCTACCAGGGCGACGGCGATCTGGCGGCCATCGGCGCGGCGGAGATTCTGCACGCCGCCAATCGTGGCGAGAACATCACTGTGATCTTCATCAATAACGCCATCTACAGCATGACCGGGGGCCAGGTGGCGCCCACCAGCCTGCTGGGGATGAAGAGCAATACCACCCCCAACGGCCGCACCGCCGCCAACGAGGGCTATCCGCTGCACGTGAGCGAACTGCTCGCTACCCTGGAAGCGCCGGTCTTCATCGCCCGTGTGGGTTTGGGCGACAATCAGCAGATTGCCCAGGCGCACCGCATCGTGAAGAAGGCTCTTGAGAACCAGGTGAAGGGCCGGGGCTTCTCCTTGATCGAAGTGCTTTCGCCTTGCCCGACCATCTGGAAGCTCTCGCCGGTCAAGGCCCAGCAGTGGGTCAAGGAGGTGATGGAAAAGACCTTCCCACTGGGGGTCTTCTGTGATCGCAGCAAGGAGCGCGAGGCGCCGGGGGCGCATGTGCCTCCTCCCGCGCTGAAAGACATTCCGGAACTGCTGGGGGTGGCCGATGCCGGCCTTCCCGAGGGCCACCCGCAGGCCTGCCGGGCGCAGCAGGTGGATTTGCAGGTGCGGGTGGCGGGCTTTGGCGGGCAGGGGGTGCTGCTGCTGGGCGAGATACTGGCCGAGGCCGGGCTGGATGCCGGGCTGGAAGTCTCCTGGCTGCCTTCGTACGGGCCGGAGATCCGTTCCGGCACCTCGAATTGCCATGTGCGCCTCAGCCGCGACACCATCGATTCGCCCATGGTGACCCAGCCCAACCTGCTGGTGGCCATGAACGAGCCCTCGCTGCGCAAGTTTGCCGCCCAGGTGAAGGCAGGCGGCTGGATCTTCTACAACGGAGAAGAGGCACCCGCCGATTGCATTCCTGCCGGGGTGCAGGTGCTGGCCGCGCCCTTCACTGAGGTCGCCGACAAGCTGGGCGACGCGCGCGCCTGCAACATGGTGATGCTGGGGGCGCTGCTGGAGTGCACCGCGGTTCTGCCCCAAGTGAGCGTGGACGCGGCGCTGCGCCGCCTGGTCAAACACGCCCGCTGGATCGAACTGGACGAACGCGCCCTGGAGCAGGGCCGCGTCCTTTACCGGGAGTCGGGAGTTTGTGTAAACGGCTGATCGCGCCGTTCCAATTCGAGAAACTGCCGCGCCCGCTCCCTCCCTTGCGGGTTGGAGCCAAGCGCGGCGGTCCGCGGCGCCAGCCAAGGAGGAAGACGATGCTGACGGCAACTCTCCCTGAGAATGCCTACGAGCTGGCGCTGGAGAACTTCGAGGCGGCAGCGGATGCATTGGAACTGAACCAGGATGTGCGGGAGATGATCAAATACCCCGAGCGCATTCTGACGGTGGCGGTTCCGGTGCGCATGGACGACGGTCATATTCGCCGTTTTGAAGCCTATCGGGTTCAACACAGCTCGGTGCGCGGCCCCGCCAAGGGCGGGATTCGCTTTCACCCCCAGGTCACCCTGGACGAAGTGAAGGCGCTGGCCACCTGGATGACCTGGAAGTGCGCGGTGGTGAATATTCCCTTCGGCGGCGCCAAGGGCGGGGTCACCTGTGACCCCAAGCAGATGTCGATGGGCGAACTGGAGCGCATGACCCGCCGCTATACCAGCGCCATTCTGCCCCTGATCGGTCCCGAGCAGGACATTCCCGCGCCCGATGTGTACACCAATTCCCAGACCATGGCCTGGATCATGGATACCTACAGCATGACCAAGGGCTACCCCATTCCCGGCGTGGTTACCGGCAAGCCGCTCAGCCTGGGCGGATCGCTGGGGCGCAACGAGGCCACTGGCCGGGGCGTCTTCAACACCATCGGCTGCGCCTGCGAGCATCTGCATATCGACCTGCGGAGTGCGCGGGTGGTGGTGCAGGGCTTCGGCAACGCCGGCTCGATTGCCGCGCAGATGTTGCACGAGGCGGGGGCCAAGGTGATTGCGGTGAGCGACTCGACGGGCTGCGTTTACAACCAGAACGGCCTGAACATTCCCGAGTTGATGCATATGAAGGCGCTCACCGGCAGGGTGGCCGGTTTTCCCGAGGCGGAGGAGATCTCGCCCGCCGAGCTGCTGGCTTTGGAATGCGAGATCCTGGTTCCGGCGGCGCTGGAGAACACCATCCAGGCCGAGAACGCACCCAGAGTGCGGGCCAAGATCGTGGCCGAGGCGGCCAACGGCCCGGTGACGCCGGGCGCGGACCGGATTCTGGAGAGTAAGGGAACCTTCGTGATTCCCGACATTCTCTGCAACGCCGGCGGCGTGACGGTCTCCTATTTCGAGTGGGTGCAGGATGAGTCGCACCTCTTCTGGGAAGCTCAGGATGTGTATAACCGCCTGCAGCGGGTGATGAAGACCGCCTTCCGCGATGTACTCAAAATTCATCGGGAGCGCAAGGTGGCGATGCGCACGGCAGCTAATATGCTGGGCATCGGGCGGGTGGCGGAGGCGGTGCAACTCCGCGGCATCTATCCATAGCACCTTTCTCCCGCGGCTAGCACCTTTGCGGCATTGTGCGGAGAGCGGGCCTCTGTTGCAATCGAGGCAGGCAGGGTGAACTCCGGCGCACGGCAGCGGGAGTAACCCAAGGCGCAGTATCGGCTTTTGCGGTACTCCTGTCCCCTTTCCTGGACGCGACCAGCGCCGGGAAGGGGATTGGGTACAACAGCAGAGATAGGCCCGGCGGGAAAGATCCGGGTTGGATCTCCAGGCCGATTAGGGCGGACATCCCTCAGGCTGCGTAACTCGACCCGGATTTCTCCCTCTGGGTTGCGGCGATGCGGAGTTAGTTGCGCATCGGGGAACTCGGGCAGGTTCCGTATCGAGGCAGATCTTATTACTAAGTGGGTGCGCCCTTGCGATTAGGGTTGCCAAGCGCAACCGGGTATCCGATGCTGATGGGGAGGGTGTATCGTGGCGGTGGCGATAATGGAAGAAGCTAGGTTTACAGTCAGATCACCCTTCGAGCCGCTAGTCGCGGTGGAGCGGGAGGTTCTGGACGAACGCTCCTTTCAACGCACCATCGCCTTCGAGCGCAAAAGGACGGAGCGCTCCGGGGATCCTTTCCTGCTCATGATCCTGGAAATCGGCGCCGAGAGCGCGGAAAAGGTCGGCCTGCTGCAGCGCATGGCGGCTATTCTGCTGGATTTCAGCCGCGAGACCGATCTGGTCGGCTGGTACCGGCAGAACGCGATTTTGGGCATGATCTTTACCGGCCTGCCCATGGGCAGCGAAGGCAGCATCCGCACCATCATCGTGGACCGGGTGCAGGGTCTGCTGGGTCGGCAACTGAGCCCGGAATGGCTGGGGCAGATTCGGATCGGCACGCATTTCTTCCCCGACGATTGGGACAGCAGCGTCTCTCACGCGCCCATGAACCCGGTCTTGTATCCCGATCTGGCAACCGGGCACAAAAAGCAGCAGCCCAAACTGATGGTCAAGCGCGGCATCGACGTACTGGGCAGCTTGTGCGCCTTGGTCTGCTTGAGCCCGCTTTTGCTGCTCATTGCGGCGGCGGTCAAGCTTACCTCCAAGGGCCCGGTGTTCTTCCGCCAGCCGCGCGTAGGGCAGTTCGGAAAGACCTTCACCTTTTTGAAATTCCGCTCCATGTACCTGGACAATGACCCCTCGGTGCATCGCGAGTACGTCAGGAAGCTGATCGCCGGCGGGGCGGAGCGCCAGCCTTCCAAGGAGGGCGGGGGCGTCTTCAAGCTGGCCAACGACCGGCGCATCACCCGGGTGGGCAAGTTTCTGCGCCGCACCAGCCTGGACGAATTGCCGCAATTCTTCAATGTGCTCAAGGGCGAGATGTCGCTGGTGGGTCCGCGGCCTCCCATTCCCTATGAACTTCAGGCCTATCAGGCTTGGCATCGGCGGCGGATACTGGAGGCCAAACCGGGCATTACCGGCCTGTGGCAGGTGACGGGAAGAAGCCGGGTCACCTTCGACGAGATGGTGCGCCTGGATTTGCAATACGCCACCTCCTGGACGCCATGGATGGACATCAAGATTCTGTTGCAAACCCCTCTGGCGGTAATCAGAGGCTCGGGCGCCTGCTGAGCGCGCCAATGTAAAGGGTGGAGAAGATGAATTTCGGAGTGATCGGCTACGGTTATTGGGGACCGAACATCGTCCGTAACCTCACCGCGCTGGAGGGTTCGGCGGTGTTGATGATTGCCGAGATCGATGCCAAGGCGCGGCAACGCGCCCAGAAGGCGCATCCCTATATCCCGGTGGTCGCGGACGTGAAAGAAGTGCTGGGCTCGGTCGAGATCGACGCCATTGCGGTCATCACCCCGGTGTGGACCCACTTCGAGCTGGCCAAAGCCGCCTTGCTCAACGGCAAGCATGTCTTCGTCGAAAAGCCTTTTACCAGCAACTCGGCGCAGGCCGAGGAACTGATCGAACTGGCCATGAGCAAGAACCTCAAGATCATGGTGGACCATACCTTCCTGTTCACCAGCGCGGTCACTCTGATCCATCAGTTGCTCGACGAAGGAACCCTGGGCAAGCTCTATTACTACGATTCCACCCGCGTCAATCTGGGACTCTTTCAGCACGACATCAACGTGCTCTGGGACTTGGCTCCGCACGATCTCTCCATTGTGGACTACCTCATCAAGGGCAAGCCCGAGGCCATCGTCGCCACTGGTCAGAGCCATCTCAACGGGCTCGAGGACATTGCCTTCATGACCATCCATTATCCCGAGCGGGTGATCGCTCATATCAGCGTCAACTGGCTCTCTCCGGTCAAGATCAGAACCACGCGCATCGGCGGCGACAAGCGCATGTTGGTGTGGAATGACCTGGAAGTCGACGAGAAGATCAAGGTCTACGACAAGGGCGTGGACATCACCAGCAAGGAGGGCGTCTACAATATGCTGGTCAGCTATCGTTCGGGCGACATGTGGGCGCCGCAGATCCGGCAGGTCGAGGCGCTGCGCGAGGAACTCTCCTACTTCATTCGATGCATCTCCACCGGCCAGGAGCCGCTCAACGACGGACAGGCCGGCCTGCGCGTGGTCAAGATGCTGGAAGCGGCCTCGGAGTCGATGAGTCACCGGGGGGCGCTGGTCTACCTATGAGCGAGTTCAACTGCATCGCCCCCGACGTCCGCCTGGGAAAAGATGTGCGCCTGGCCAAGTTCATTAATTTGTATGGGTGTTCGATCGGCGACGAAACCAAGATCGGTGCCTTTGTCGAGGTCCAGAAGAACGTCTCCATTGGCAGCCGCTGCAAGATTTCCAGCCATACCTTCGTGTGCGAGGGTGTGACCATCGAAGACAATGTCTTCGTGGGCCACGGCGTGACGTTCATCAACGACAGCTATCCGCGCGCCACCACCGCCGCGGGCAGCCTGCAAAGCGAATCCGATTGGAAAGTGGAACGAACCATGGTGAAGAAGGGCGCATCGATCGGCTCCGGGGCCACCATCCTGGCTAACCTCACCATTGGTGAAGGGGCCATTGTCGGCGCCGGCGCGGTGGTTACCGCGAATGTGCCGGATCGCTGCATCGTGGCCGGCAATCCCGCTCGCGTTCTCCGTTCGCTTGAAACCCCGGAGGGGACTGCCGACCCCGCCCCGGTGCCGTTTCTCGACCTGGCTACTCCCCACCGGGAGCTTGAGCCGGAGCTGACCGCGGTGCTGCATCGGGCGCTGCAGACAGCAGGCTTCATCGGCGGCCCGGTGGTGGCGGAGTTCGAGCGCGAGTTTGCCTCCTTCTGCGGGGCCGCGCACTGCGTGGGCGTGAGCAGCGGCACCGATGCGCTGCGTTTTGCCCTCATGGCCTGCGGCGTGCAGCCGGGCGACGCGGTAATTACCGTACCCCACACCTTCATCGCTACCACCGAAGCCATCTCCCAGGCGGGCGCGCTGCCGGAGTTCGTCGACATCGACGAGCACACTTACAACCTGTCCCCGCAGCGTTTGCAGGAGTTTCTGGAAACGCAATGCACACGCGACGGCGCGGGGCGCTTGATAGCGCGGCACAGCAATCGCCCGGTCAAGGCGGTTGTGCCGGTACATCTTTACGGGCAGATTGCCGACATGGACCCCATCCTGCGCCTGGCCGCGGAGTATGGCCTGGCGGTGGTTGAAGATGCCTGCCAGGCGCACGGCGCCGAATATTTTTCCCAGGATCGCAAGCGCTGGATGAAGGCCGGTTCCATCGGCCAAGCCGCGGCCTTTAGCTTTTATCCGGGCAAGAATCTGGGCGCCTGCGGCGAAGCCGGGGCCGTCACCACCAATGACCCCGCGGTGGCCGCCAAGGCCGCCATACTGCGCGACCACGGTCAGGCGCAGAAGTATTATCACGACGTCGAAGGCTACAACGGTCGGCTGGACGCCATTCAGGCGGGCTTTCTGCTGGTCAAGCTGGCGCATCTGGCGGAGTGGAACCGGCAGCGCCGTGAACGCGCCGCCACCTACGATCGCCTGCTGGCTGGTCACCCGGAGCTGGTTCTGCCCGCCGAGTCCGCCGATTCTCACGCCGTCTATCACCTCTATGTGGTGCGCAGCCAGGATCGCGACGGCCTGATCGCCCATCTCAAGACGAAGGGCATCGGCAGCGGCATCCATTACCCCATTCCTCTCCATGTGCAGAAAGCCTATGCATTTTTGCAGCACAAGGCCGAAGACTTTCCCGTCTCCAGCCGGGTGGCTGCCGAGATCGTCTCCCTGCCCATGTTCCCGCAACTGACCGAGCAGCAACAGGCGCGGGTGGCCGCCGAGGTACTGGCCTTTATCGAGCCCTGAGACAGAGATAGTGTTGCGCCAGGGGAGACAAGCGAACTCCCCGCTTGATAGGCTGCGGCATTCCTGTGGCGAGCAGCCAACCCCCCACTGCTAACGAGGTCAAGCAATGCCCAGCCTTCCCGCTTACGTTGTGGTGACGCCGGCGCGCAACGAGGCGCAGTTCATCGAGCTGACCATTCAGTCGGTGGTGGCGCAAGAGGTGCTGCCGCTGAAGTGGGTGATCGTCAGCGACGGTTCCACCGACGGCACCGACGAGATTGTGGCCCGGTATGCCGCCCAGCATCCCTGGATCGAGTTGCTGCGCATGGCGGAGCGCCGTGAGCGCCACTTTGCCGGCAAGGCGTACGCCATTCACGCCGGTGTGGCCCGCCTCATGGATCTTCCCTTCCAGGCGCTGGCCTGCCTGGATGCGGACATCACCTTCGAGAGCGGCTACTTCGCCTTTCTGCTGGACAAGCTGGTCCAAGATCCCAAGCTGGGCATCGCTGGCACGCCCTACGTAGACACCACCAGCGAGACCTACGATTTTCGCTATGTGAGCCTGGAGCATGTCTCCGGGGCCTGCCAGCTCTTTCGTCGTGCCTGCTGGGAGCAGATCGGCGGTTATGTCGCGGCCAAGGGCGGGGCCATCGACACCATCGCCGTGGTCTCGGCGCGCATGAAGGGCTGGAAGACGCGCACCTTCACCGAGAAGCACTCCCAGCACCATCGCGAGCTGGGCACGGCGCAGGGCGCCACGCTGCAAGCGCGGTTTGTGCTTGGTTGCCGGGACTATGCCATGGGCAATCACCCTCTCTGGGAACTCTCGCGGGTGCTTTACCAGATGGGCAAGAAGCCTTACCTGCTGCGGGCTCTGGCCATTGCCGCGGGCTATTTGCGCTCCTCGATGGGCGGGGTGGAGCGGCCTGTTTCCAAAGAGTTCGTGAGTTTTATCCGGCGCGAGCAGATGCAGCGGCTGCGGCGCCGCTTCTTGCCGGCGCACTCGCGCGGCATCAGCCAGCCGGGCCAATAAAGCCGATACGCCACTTCATTCGCGGGGGTAGGAGTTGATCTCGAATTCGGGCATTCAATCCGGTACGGGCTCAGTCATCGTCAATGCCGACGATTATGGGCGCGACACCCTCACCACCGATCGCATGGTGGAGTGCCTGCGCGCCGGGTTGCTCTCTTCGGTCAGCGCCATGGTCTTCATGCCCGACTCCGAAAGAGGCGCGGCGCTGGCCGCCGAGCACGGCATCGACACCGGACTGCACTTGAACCTGACCAGCCCCTTCCGGGCGACATACCGGCCCGCCGGCCTGAACCAACGGCAAGCGGAACTGACGCGTTTTCTGCGCATCAATCGCCTTTCGCGCATTCTTTACCATCCCGGGCTGAAGGATACCTTCCGCTTCGTCGTCCAAGCCCAGATCGACGAGTATGCCCGCATCTATGGCTATCCCCCCCGCCGTCTGGATGGCCACCACCACATGCATCTATGCTCCAACATCCTCTTCTCCGACCTCCTTCCCGAGGGTGCGATTGTGCGCCGGAGCCATTCCTATATGGGCGGCGAAGCCGGCTGGCTGACTCGCGCCTATCGCGCTTTGGTCAATCGAAAGCTGGTGCGCCGCCATCCCACGACCGACTTCTTTTTCAATCTGAGGCCCTTCGATCCGCACCGGCTGCAACGCATCTTTGCGCGGGTTGCGCAAGGCTCGGTAGAGGTCATGACCCACATTCTCAGCGACGACGAATACCACTTTTTGATCGATGGCGGCCTGACCCGCTGCCTCGGTCCCATCGCCGTGGCGCGGGGATACTGCCTGACCGGCGGCGAGCCCAGGGAGGCAGTCGATGAACGCCGATGAGAGGGAAACAGCGGCCTTGCCCCAGCGCCGCGAACTGCCGCATATCTGTGTTTGCATCTGCACCTTCAAGCGCCCGCAGCCGTTGCGCCGTTTGCTGGACGAACTGGCCGGGCAAGAGACCGGCGGACTCTTCACCTACTCCGTCGCCGTTGCCGACAACGACGAACAGGAGTCGGGGCGGGCCGCGGTAGAAGCGTTCCGCGCGCAATCGCCGCTGCCGGTGGTCTATTGTGTCGAAGCTCAACGGGGCATTGCGCGTACTCGCAATCGGGTGCTGGCCAACGCCGCCGGCGATTACCTGGCGCTGATCGATGACGACGAACTGCCCATCCGCCAGTGGTTGCTGCACCTCTACAAGGCCTGCAACCAGTTTGGAACGGATGGCATTCTCGGTCCGGTGGTTAGGCGCCTGGAGGGGAATCCCCCGCGATGGCTGGAGAAGAGCCGCTTCTTCGAGCGTCCCGTGATGCCTACCGGGCGAAACGTGGAATGGGTCGAATCGCGTACCGGCAACGTGCTGCTGAAGAAGTCGGTCGTTGAGGGCGAAGCGGAACCGTTTCGCCCCGATATCCGATCCGGCGAAGACCAGGACTTCTTCAAACGCAAGTGCCAAACGGGCTTCCGCTTCACCTGGTGCGCCGAAGCGGTGGCGTTTGAAGTGATTCCTCCGGAACGTTGGACGCGAATCTACCAACTCCGCAGGGCGCTGCTCTCCGGCGCCGAAGGCTACCGGATCGGTTCGTTTGGAACCGGGCACATGCTCAAATCTATTCTGGCGGTTCCGCTCTACGCGTTGCTGCTGCCGTTTCTCCTGTTGCTAGGCCAGCACCGCTTCATGGATTATCTGGCCCGCCTGTGCGAGCACCTGGGCCGGCTGCTGGCCATTGCTGGCATCCACCTAGTGCGCGGAGCGTACACAACGGATTAGCGGGGCCGTCCCAACGGCATACGATAACCATCAGGGGCCGGCGTCGGAAGGGCAAGTTTCCGCCCGATTCAGAGACAAGGAGCGAGGATGACCAACCAAACAGTCCACTCCCGCGAGGCCCGGCATCAATCTCGCCGGCAGTGTGCGCGCGGCGGCATCTCCTCCCGCGGCGCCGACGCATCGCACACTCCTTGCGGACGGTGCCTGCCATGATGCAGATGCTCGCCATTGCCGTGATCGTGCCGGGTATGGTCTGGTTGCTGGTGCTGAACTGGAAGCAGCAGGAGAAGGTCTCCAGAGCCTTCTGGATACCCTTGTCCTGGATGCTGATTGTGGGTTCGCGCAGTGTCTCCTCGTGGTTCAACCTCCAGTCCGGCACCACCATCTTGGATCGTTTCACCGAGGGTACGCCGCTGGACGCGGCGATCTATGCCGTTCTGATTCTGTGCGGGTTGTTTGTGCTCAACAGCCGGGCGCGCCAGATCGACGGCTTCCTGCGCAGCAACCCCGCCCTGCTGGTCTTCTTCGGCTACTGCGCCGCGGCCGTCCTCTGGTCGGATTTCCCATTGATCGCCCTGAAGCACTGGATCAAACTCCTGGGCAGTCTGGCCATAGTGCTGGTGGTGCTCACCGAGGCCAATCCCTGGGGCGCGATCAGGCGTCTTTTTTCCACCTCCGCGCTGATCCTGTTGCCTCTTTCCGTGCTCTTCATTCTGGGCTTTCCGGAGTTGGGCAGCAAATTCAACGACTACGACCACCTGATGTACTACAACGGCGTGACCACACAGAAGAACGAATTGGGCATGATTAGCCTGATCTTCGGCTTGGCCGCGCTGTGGATGTTGCTGGAGGATTTGGACCATCGCGGCCGCGCCGGGTGGCGCGGGCGGCTGGCGGTGCAATGCTCCGTTCTTTTGATGGCGCTGTGGCTCATCGTCATGGCCAATTCCATGACCTCGCTTTCCAGCTTCATGCTCTCCGCGCTGGTGATGGTGCTGGTCGGCAGGCCTTGGGCTTCCCGCCACGCGGCGAATGCCCATCTGCTGGCCGGGAGCGCGGTGGGACTGGCGGTCTTCGCCTTGTTTATCGACAGCACCGGAGCCCTGCTGCGCATGTTGGGCAGGAATCCCACCCTGACCGGAAGAACCGACATCTGGAAGGCGGTGTTGTCGTACCACACCAATCCCCTGATCGGCCGGGGCTTTGACAGTTTCTGGCTGGGCAGCCGCATCGAGGGCGTCGCCCATCTGATCGGCTATAAGGGCATTACCCAGGCCCACAATGGCTATATTGAAACCTATATCAACTTGGGCTGGATCGGCGTGGCGCTGCTGGGGTGGCTGATCGCCAGCGGTTACTTGCGCGGCGTTAAAATGCTTCGCGTCGACCCCTCGGCGGGGAGATTTCAGGTGGCCATGGTGGCGTCTGCCATTATGTACAATCTGAGCGAAGCCGAGTTCAGAAGCGTCACATTGAGCTGGATGGTCTTCCTTTTGGCGATTGTGGAAATTCCCGCCCTGCGGCCGAATCGGGCGACGCGGCCAGTCAAGGAGTTGCAATCCCTGCGCGCTACGCCGGCCAAAACCATGCGGATTCTCCGTTGAGCCGGGGCGGCCACGACGGGGCTGGCGAAACCATCACAGATTTCTTTCCCCCACAGAGGGAGACGAGGATTCGATGAATTTAGGCGGTTCCAACTACAGCTTTTGGGCACGAGTCCAAGGCCGCTATCGCAGAACCAGCGCGCGTTTCCTCAGCCAAAGGCCGATGAAGTTCCATTTGGATCGTCCGATTGTCTCTTTTACCTTCGACGATTTTCCCCGCTCTGCACTGCACCTGGGCGGCGCCATCCTGAAACGCTACCACGCGGCGGGAACCTACTACGCCTCGCTGGGCCTGATGGGACAAGAGACGCCCACCGGAAACATGTTTGTCCCCCAGGATCTGCAGATCCTGCTGCGCGAGGGGCATGAACTGGGATGCCACACCTTCGACCATTGCCATCCCTGGGAGACATCGCCACGGGACTTCGAGGCTTCGCTCCTTGCCAACCGGCGGGCCCTTGCCGAGTTGCTTCCGCAGACCCTCTTTCGCAGCATGTCGTATCCGCTCTCTATCCCTACTGCGCGCAACAAGCGCATTGCCGGCCGTTATTTCGACTGCTGCCGGGGGCGGGGGGATTTCTCCAATGTGGGGACCGCGGATCTGAATTTCCTCGCGTCCTATTTTCTGGAGAGAAAGCTGGGCGGCCCGGAAGCGGCGCTGAAAGCCATAGCCAAGAACCGCCAGCAACGGGGCTGGCTGATCTTTTCCACCCACGACATCGGCGACGATCCCACCCCTTACGGATGGACTCCCGGGTATTTTGAAACCGTGGTGCGCGCCGCGGCGGAATCGGGCGCGCGCATTCTTCCCGTGATCCAGGCTTGGGATCTGCTTTGCTCCGCACCTTACGCAGAAACGGCAAAGCAATCCCGGCCTACTCTCTTTCGGGAAATTTGAGCATTTTTGCTCACGGCGTAGAGCGGGTGCCCCACCCTCGCCGCGTCTTTGTTGTTGCGGCTAGGGTGGGCGGACGATGCAGCAACAGAAAAAATGCTCTAGGCCTTGCATCCGCTACCGACGTCTATCGAAGTAACGGGGAGAAACAGTTTGTCCCAGGAAGCATCAACTCGGCCCTCGCCCGAGCATGGCGGCGAGACCCACGGGCATATTCTCAAGGCATTCTTGCTGGTGGGGGGCTCGCAGGTGATGCTGATCCTGATGCGCCTGGTGCGCGGCAAGCTGATGGCGATGCTGCTCAACCCCGCCGGCTTCGGGCTGTTCAGCGTCTACGGGTCGATCGAATCCATGGCCGAAGACCTCTCCGGCCTGGGCGTCAGCAGCAGCGGAGTGCGCCAGATCGCCCTGGCCGCCTCCACTGGCGACCGCAACCGGATTGCGCAAACCAATACCGTTCTCTCCTATACCGCTCTCATTCTGGGATCGCTGGGGGCCATGGCGGTGGTTCTCTTCTCCCGCCAGATCTCCATCCTTACCTTTGGCAGCCCCCAACATGCCCATGCTGTGGCGCTGCTGTCGATCGCCGTCCTCTTGACGCAACTGGCCTATGGCCAGGATGCCTTGATCGAAGGAATGCGGCGCATCGCCGATTTCAGCAAAGCCAAGGTGCTGGGATTCTTCATCGCCACCATCCTCAGCCTGCCGGTGGTCTACTTTTACCGGGTTGACGGTGTGGTGCCGTCGCTGGTCATTCTGGCCGCTGTGACCGCCCTGTGCTCCTGGTGGTATGGCCGCAAGATCGGCGTTCATGCCACCCGCTTGAGCGCCGCGCAAGTCTGGGAGGAATCCTCCGTGATGCTCAAGCTGGGCATCGTTCTGATGCTCGGAAACCTGATGCAGTCGGTGCTGGCTTATCTGGTTCGCGCCCTGATCCTGCACAAGGAAGGCCTCAACGCGGCCGGCCTCTATCAATCGGCATGGACCCTGGGCGGCATGTATGTGGGCTTCGTCATCAAGGCCATGACCGCGGATTTCTATCCCCGCTTGACCGCCGCGGCCAAGGTCAACGACGTCTGCAACCGTCTGGTCAACGAGCAGGCGCGCATTGGACTGCTGCTGGCCGGCCCCGGCGTGCTGGCCACGCTGACCTTCTGCCCGGCTATCGTTACCCTGCTGTATACCGCCAAGTTTGTGGCCTCGGTGGAGGTGCTGCGCTGGATCTGCCTGGGCGCCATGTTGCAGGTGGTCACCTGGCCCATGGGCTATATCGTGGTGGCCAAGGGCATGGGGAGCGTCTTTCTGTGGTGCGAGACCGCCTGCGCCGTCGCCTATGGAGCACTGGCCTGGATCTGCATCCGGAACTTCGGGCTGAAGGGCGCGGGCATGGCCTTCTTGGGCTACTGTGTGGTGCATGGCTTCATCTACTATCCCATCGCGCGGCGCATCAGCGGCTTTCGCTGGACGGGTGAGAACCTGCGCGGGGGAATGCTGTTTCTGACGGTCATCGTCGCGGTTTGCGCAGGCTTCCGCTGGTTGGCGCCGCTGCCGGCGGTGGTGGTGGGGATACTGGGCACAGCGGTTTGCGCCGTCTACTCGCTGCGCACCTTGAGCGGACTGCTCTACTGGGAGCGCATTCCGGCGTCCATGCGCAAGGTGCTTGCCCTGCTGGGTGGCGGACCTCCGGCGGCCAAAATTTAACGCTGGGAGCCGTAGCACGGAAGTTGGCTCATCCCTATTGACCCTTTTTCATCTCTCCCATGGTGTAGTCTGCGGGTGCCCCACCCTTGCGCAAAAATGGCAAGGATGGGGGGCCGGAGTTCAGTACCTGCGGACCGGGTCAAGCGTGTGCTTGCGAGCTGCTGGCTTTGTCTCGACGGGGATTGTAAAGAGAATCGATCAAGCGGAGATAATCGTGCCGTTGCCGCTCCCAGTTGTGCTGCTCCAGATAGCGGGTGGCGCTGGTCGCCATCTGCTGGCGGGTCTCTGGATGGAGCCACAGATCGTGCATGGCGTTGCCCAGTTCCGCTTCGTTCTCGGGGGTCACGAAGCGCACCATGGAGTCGTCGAAATAGAGGCTGTCGATGCGCGTGCGAGAGACAATCACCGGCACGCCCAGGGACATGAATTCCATGATCTTGGTGCTGGCCGCTTCGTCTCCGAAAACGGTGCTGACGCGCTTGGGAACCACCGCCAGGTCGGCCTGCTCCATGATGTGCGCCACTTCCTGGATGGGCAGGAAGTCCTTGATGCAGACCCGTTCCTGGAGTTGCAGCTCGGCGATCAAAGCCTGTAGTGATTCGCGCTCCGAGCCTTCACCATAGATATGAAAGACCGCTCCCGGCATATCCTTGGCCACCAGGGCGAAGGCGCGAATGGCGACGTCTAGTCCCTGATGGCGGTTCAGGGTTCCCGGATAGAGAATCAGAAAGCGGTCCTGCGGCTTTGTCTGCGCGTGCGCGGCAAAGATCCTGGGGTCGGGGTAGTTGCGCACGGTGGTGCATTTTTCCGGGCGCACCGCGCGCTTCACCAGGCGGTCGTGCCAGATGTCGTTGGCCACGATCACGTGGTCCGCGCAGGCGGTGGAGATGCGCTCGCAGAACAACATGCATTTGAAGATCGCCGAGGTTTGCGAGATGCGGAACTTGCTGGCATAGAACTCGGGTAGAATGTCATGGATGTCGAGAACGATGCGGGCGCCCAGCAGGCGGGTGGGCAGTGCGGCAAAGACCAGAAAATCCGGCACGGAATGAACATGAACCACGTCGTAGCGGCGGCTGCGGCAGAGCTTGAAGAGCAGTACCGAGGAGACCGCCATGAAGCGCAAAATGCGGAAGAGATAGGCCAGGCGGGCGCGCTCGTTGACGGCGCGGGCCTGGGGGCGATAGACGCGGACGCCATTCAGCTCTTCGTAAGAAGCGGCGTTGCCCCGGCGCAGTGCAATCACATCCACCTGGTCGCCGCGATCCTTGAGAGCGGTGGCATATTGCATCATGCGCGCGTCGTTCTCGAAGAAGGAATAAGCCAACATGCAGACTTTCACGTGTCACCCCGGCCTAGTATAGGTTGCCCATGACGGCTACGCAAACCGCGCATTCCCAGCGAAGTCTGTTGAAGGAGTTGATTCCGTATCGGCGCAGAACCATGCATGCCGCACGACGCTGGCAGTTTTGCCTGTAAGCTGGACGCAGGGAGCAGCCGTGCTGGAAGCCAGCGTGGCTTGGGCGGCCTTCATCAACCCACGCCCACCCTGAAAAGGAGTTATGCGGAGCAACCTGGGAAGAGCATTCGCGATACTGCTGTTGGCCCCGGCCTGGAGTGCGCCGCGCGCCCAGGCGCCGCCGTGGGCTCCGATTCTCAGCGCCAGCCAGGCTATCGACTGGTCGCAGTCGGGGGTGGGGGGCATTCCCGAACGCAGCAAGCTCTGCGCCACGCTTCCGCCCGGCGCCACGCTAGTCCAGATCAATGCCGCGCTCTCCGCCTGTCCGGCGGGCGAGACCGTCGCCTTGGCGGCGGGCGATTACACTATTCCCGGAACCATCCATATCCCCTCCAACGTAACCCTGCGCGGCGCGGGCGCCGATCAAACCGTGCTTCGCGCCACCGGCAGCGGCGGCGGTTATGTAGTTAGCATGGGCCGCGGAAAAGTGGCGTATATCCCGGTGCGCATCGTGGGTGGCGCAACTCCCGGCTCGACCACCATCGCCGTGGCCAGCTCCGCGGGCATGGCCGTGGGCAAGTATCTGGCCATCGCCGAGAGCAACAATCCGCTTTATGTAACTGCCGAGGGTAGCGAGGGTGTCTGCCGCTGGTGCGACGGCGACTGGACGGCCACCGGCGCCTTCGCTCGCGGTCAGATTGTGGCCGTGACCCAGGTGAATGGGAACAGCATCGGCATCTCTCCCGGACTGTATGGCGCGTACACCGAGTCGCCCATCGCCGTCTCCTTTTCCATGTCGGCCAGTTATGCGGGGGTGGAAGATCTGCAAGTCTACGCCAACAATAGCGGCTACGATGCCAGCTTCGGCATGTCGGCGTGTGCCTTCTGCTGGATGCGGGGGGTGGAGGCCAACTATACCGACGGCGATTACGCCGAAGTGAACTGGGGCTTTCGCGACGAGATCCGCGACAGTTATTTTTCCAATGCCTTTACCCATCTTCCCGGCCTGCACGATGCCGATCTGCACCTCGGTTTCAAGACCAGCGCCAGTCTCGTCGAGAACAATATCTTCGAGCGCGCCCACCGCTCCATCGAGGTGGATTGGGGCGCGGCCGGAAACGTGGTGGCCTATAACTTCACCACTGGCGAGTACGATGCGCGGGCCCGCGAGTTTCTGCTGGGCGGCATCTTCTTTCACGGTGCCCATCCTCAGTTCAATTTGCTGGAAGGCAACGTGCTCACTCAGATTCAGCAGGACGCTACCTGGGGCAGCTCCAGCCACACCACCGCGTTTCGCAACTGGGTGACGGGCGCCAACCGCGTCTGCACCCCAGGCACGGGAAGGGAAGCGGTCAGTTGCTCCCGGGACGACGCCAGTTATGGCTTCCAGGGCGCGCGGGCCATCGAGTCCACCTACCTTTCCACCTTCAACAACTTTGTGGGCAATGTGGTGGGCAGCGCCAAGATGCAATCCCTGATGGGTTATAACCGGCCGCTGGCGCAGCAGGCCTCCATCGAATACCCGGCGGTGCGCAGCTACGATGCGATCGCCTATGGATGGTCGTTCGGCTATGGGCGCATGAGCGATGACGGCAAGGGCGACGGGTGCAGCGGAGGAAAGCCGCCGTGCCACGCCGCCGCCACTTCGGCCACCGATTTTCTGCACGGCAACTACAACAACATCGGCGGAGTCACCCACTGGGTGGCCGGGGTTCCGCGCCGCTTGCCCTCCTCCTTTTACCTGCCCGGCAAACCCGTCTGGTGGGGCTCGCTGCCCTTTCCCGCCATAGGTCCAGACGTGACCGGAGGCAGTGGGCCGGGCGGACATAGTTACGGCAATCCGGCCCAATCGTGTTATATCGAGGGGATGGGCGGTGCACAGGCGGTGGATGGCGCGCCGCTGGTCTTTCGTCCCCAGGCCTGCTATCGGCGCGGGCAGCACGTGGCCGGCGCGCCGCCGGGCGGGAAGGAATAGTAGCAGGGCGAAGCCCCGCGGGAGAAGAATCGGCGCTCCCTGCACCGGCACTTTAGTCACCCCTTCGTGGTATTGCGAATGGGCTGGCTTGGGCCTAAGTTTAATGGGCGAAGACTCTTCCAGAAGTGGGGAATGGGATATTGCGAGGTTGTAACGTGATTCGTTGCAGTGCGATTGCCGGTTTGTTGCTATGCGTGGCGGGGCTTGGAGCCGCGCCCGCGCAGCAGCCCGCCCGCGATTCATTTCCGGACACAGCGTCCAGGCCAGTGCAATCCGGCTCCGCCGCTCCGGGCACGCCCACCCTGAAGCTCAATCCGCTGGAGGCGATGCGCCGCTTCGAGCCGGCAGAGGACGAGGAGTACCGGCTGGGCAAGGGCGACGAGATCCAGATCGACTTCGCCGGCCGGCCAGAGATGCAGATCAAGACGGTGGTGGGTCCGGATGGCCGCATCACTGTCCCCCTCAGTGGAGAAGTCATGCTGAAGGGCCTGACGCGCAGCGAGGCGGCCTCGACCATCGAGTCGGCGCTGGCCAGTTATTATGCCAACCTCACGGTGCAAGTAGCGGTCAGCAAGTACACCGCCAACCGGGTTCTGATCCTGGGCGCGGTGGAGCATCCCGGCATGGTGGTCTTCGACGGTACGCCCACCCTGCTGGAGACCCTGACCCGCGGCGGTCTTTTGGTGGGCACCAATAAAGTGGCGCAGATTCCCGAGCGTTGCGCCATCTATCGCGGCTCCGATCAGGTGCTGTGGGTGGAGTTGCGCTCTCTGGTCGAGTCCGGCAATGCCATGGCCGACCTGCGCTTGCGCCGCGACGATGTGGTCTACGTGCCAGACATCTCCGAGCGCTTCATCTCCGTACTGGGCGAAGTGCAGCATCCCGGCCCGGTTCCCCTGACGCATAACTCGACGCTGGCCAGTGTGCTGGCTGATGCCGGCGGTCTCGCCGAAAAGGCTGGAACCAATCCCCACATCCAGATTGTGGACCCAACCAGCGGCGCTACCCGAGTGATACTCTTCAAGGATCTGCTCAATCCGGTGAAATCGCTGGAGATCACGCTGCGTCCGGGCGAGATCGTCTACGTCCCCAGAAGCGGTTTCAATCGCGCCACTTACGTACTGGAGCGGTTGAGTCCGCTGTTCTCGCTGGCGACGGTAGCCGCCTATACAGGTCTGCTATGACACAACTGCGCGAGCATACGGTATTTCAGGATCGGCACCAGACCGGCGAGAGCGCGGCCAGCGCCTCGGCCGCCGCTGTACAGCACCCGGAGGGCGGGGAAAACAACATCCTGCGCCTGGATCTGGCGCGCGCGCTGCAGTTGCATCGCGGTCTGGCCCTGAGCCTGGCTTTGGCCGGGCTGGCGGCGGCGATCTTCACCGCGGCCAGCATGTGGCCAGTGTACAAGGCACAGAGCCAGGTATACATTCAGCCGGCGGCGCCCAAGGTGCTGGAGCAGCAGAACAACTCCAGCCGCTGGGGTTCGGACGCCAACTCCTACGAATCGTTCATTCAGCAGCAAGTGCAGAGCGTCACCCAGCCGGCAGTGCTGCTGGGCGCCATCCACAAACTGGCGCCGGGCGACTGGCAGCGGAGCGGGGAGAGCGAAGAGGCCGCTGCCGAACGGCTGGGCAAGTCCATCAAGACGGAGCGCGTGGGCGGTAGCTATCAGGTAACCATCACCGCCCTGGGCGGCAGCGCCGAGGCCGCCGCCAAGATTGCCAACGCCCTGGCCGCCAGCCTGATCGAGAACGTCTCCCGCCAGGAGAAGGCGGGCAATCCCGAACGCATCGCCATGCTCAAGGAAGAGCGGGATCGCATTCAGAGCCAACTGAACTCCGATCGCGCCGAGCAGGAGGCGCTGAGCAAGCAGTTGGGCGTATCGGCGGTGGGTGCCACGGCCCCCAACCTGTATGAGGACCAGTCCAACCAGATTCGCTCCGAACTGGTCAAGGCGCGCACCGATCGCGACCAGGCGGCAGCGCGGCTGGAGGCCCTGGGCGGTGGCAAGTCCGGCTCGTCGCGCTCCCTGGACGCCATGGCCGACGAGGTGATCGCCAGCGACGCCGGCCTGAATGCCCTCAAGACCACCCTGGATCAGCGCCGCGCCATCCTGGTCTCGCAGATGGCCAACCTGACCCCCAGCAATCCGCAATACAAGCAGGCGGCCGTGGAACTGGCGCAGATCGACGCGTCGCTGGATGCCAACGTGAAAGAGTTGCGCGCCAAGGTGGCGCAGCGCATCCAGCAGCAGTTGCGTTCCGATCTGGCCCGCACCGCCCAGGTCGAGGAGCGGCTGAATGCACAGATGGGCAAGATGGCCGGCGCCGCCGTGGGGGCCACCCCCAAGCTGCAACGCGCCAACGACTTGGCCACCGACATTGTGCGCTTGCAGAACCGCTTCACCGCGGTGGACGACCAACTGCACAACGTGGTGATCGAGAACAGCGCTCCCGGCGCGGCCTTCCTCTCCGCCGCCGCCACTCCGCCGCTGCATCCCACCCTGAGCGGCATCCTCAAGAAGGCATTGCCCATGGCTTTGGGTGGAATCTTACTGGGTTTGCTGGCCGCCATCCTGGCGCACAAGCTCGATTCCCGCCTGTACATAGCCGCCGATCTCGAGCACATCCTGGGTTTTGCGCCCATGGCGCAGTTGCCCGACTTCGACGAGGTCAGCGAAGGGGTAGCCGAGGAGCACATCTTCCGTCTCTCCGCGGCTCTGGCCCATGCTCACCAGTCAGGCAGCCTGCGTAGTTGCATCTTCACCGGCATCGGACCGGGAACTGGGGTTACCACCATCGCCAGCAAGGTGCGGACCATGCTGGGTACCATGGGCCGGGCGGCGACCCTGGTGGACACCTCGGGAACGCCTCCCCCACCGGCCAACTCCTCCACGGACGTGGCGCAAGGCTCTACCAGCCTGGTCGCCTACCAGCGCGGCAGCCGCTCCAGCGCCTTGCTGCAAAAGTTTGCCGAAGAGAAGGAAGCCCCGGCGCAGAGCCTCATCCTTACCGACACCGCGCCGCTGCCGATCTCGGCGGAGACCGAGTACCTGGCCCGTTTTGTGGATGCGGTGGTGGTGGTGGTGGAGTCCGGCGTGACCACCCGCGCCCAATTGCGCGCCACCGCCAATACCTTGCAGCGGTTGGAAGTTTCGGCGGTGGGCTTCGTCTTGAACCGGATCCGCCTGAAGAGCGCCGACCCCGTCTTCCGCCAGACGGTACACGATATGGAGCGCCACCAGCAGAGCCAATCCCGCTCCAGCCGGCGGCGTCCGGAGAGAAGCCAGCCCTCCTTCGCCGCTGTTTCGGCCGTCGAGGAGTTCGCATCCCAGGAGAGTGCATTCCAGGAGAGCCAGAACCTGGCTCCCCTCGCTTCCCTGGCCGCGCAGGTTGCCGCCAAGGCTTCTTCGCTGGGGTCGAATCCCCGCCTGGTTCCCGCAGCCCAAACCGCTCCCCCACCCGCGGAGACAGTAAGCCGGCGCGAAGCCAGCGCCAGCCGTTTCGAAGATCTCTATGCCCCGGCTCCGCCGCTGGAGCCAGCCGCCTCGGCCGAGGTTCCACAAACATCCCACAAGGGCGTCGAGCAGATGCCGCGCCGCAAGGTCGTCGAGCCCGCGGCCAGAGCCCAAGAAGCTGCTGCGGTCCCTTCACCCAAGGTTTCCAAGGCGTCCAGGGCCAAAAGCGACCACGAAGACCTGGCCTATCGCTTTGAAATGGCTCTGGAGAAGAACCTGCAACCGGTGAAGGAGAATCCGGAAGCCCCCGCCGCGCCGCCAGCGGCGGCATGGGGGGCACCTTACCCCGGGGAATCGCCCGCCGTCGCGCCGGCCCGGCTGGAAAGCCTGCGTAACCTGGTGGCTGGGAGCGAGAGAACGCGGCGTCCCGGTGCCGATGCGCCAGCCGCTGAATACTCGGTTGCGCAGCCGGCAATCACCAGTGCCGAACAGTGGCTGCGCGAGTACAGCATCGATCGCGCTCCGGTTCCTCTGCTCGCCCAGCCGTTTCCTGAGACGGCCTCCCGCCCGACCGAAGCGGCGCCCGCGGCCACCGATCTGCCCCGCTTCTCGTCCATACCAACCACAGTATCGCCGGAGTTTCTTCCTCCCAAACCGCTCGCCGAAGAGCCGTTCAAGGAAACCTCGCGGAGTTTCACCCCTCCCAGCCGCCGCAACGCTCCGGAGGACGAAGACGACATGATGATTCTGCCCTCCCGGCGCGGCCAATATCAGGGGAGAAGATAACAGAATGCCTCCCCGGCGCGCGCGCCGAGAGCCTTCCGGTTTTTAGAGCGTTTTGGCTTTTGCTGTAGAATTCCGTGCCCCATTCATTCCGCGTTTTTCGGCGGAAAAGGTGGGGTAGCGATGAGATTCCGGTTCACACCATTTTGAAAAGACGCTCTTGCCGGTTCACCGTTTTACGATTCACGATCGGAGATGAGGATGACTATTGCACTTGCAGAGAGCCGCCTGGCGGCGCTCGTCGCCAAGCTGGAAAGCCGCGAGGCCCGCATTGGCATCGTGGGCATGGGATACGTCGGCCTGCCCCTGGCGCTGCTCTTCAGCAAGCAGCGCTTCCGGGTCACCGGCTTCGACATCGCCGCCGACAAAGTGGAGATTCTCAACCGCGGCGGATCGTACATCGTCCGCATCCTCCCCGCCGAGATCGAAGAGGCGCGGGCAGCGGGTTTCCGCGCTACCGCGGATTATTCCCAGATCGCCCAGATGGACGCGGTGATTATCTGCGTTCCCACCCCGCTGGACGAGCATCACGAGCCGGACCTGAGCTATATCACCGGCACCGTCTCCTCCATTGCGCCCCACGTCCTTGAAGATCAGCTGATTGTGCTGGAGAGCACCACCTATCCCGGCACCACCGACGAGGTGGTCGCTCCCCTGCTTGAAACCGGCAACCCGCTGGGACTGCGCATCGCCCGTGCCGCCGATGGGACGGGCCTGTACCTGGCCTTTTCACCGGAGCGCGAAGATCCCGGCAACGAGACGGTGGCCCGTCACGATATTCCCAAGGTGGTGGGTGCGTGCAGCCCGGCGGCGTTCACCCTGGCCGCGGCGCTGTACGGTTCCATCTTCCGCCGCGTGGTGCAGGTTTCCAGCCCGGCGGTGGCGGAGATGACCAAGCTGTTGGAGAATATCTACCGTTGCGTCAATATCGCCCTGGTCAACGAACTCAAGCAACTGTGCATGAGAATGGACATCGACATCCACGAGGTCATCGATGCCGCCCGCACTAAGCCCTTCGGCTTTCAAGCCTTTTATCCCGGCCCTGGATTGGGTGGCCATTGCATCCCCATCGACCCCTTCTACCTATCGTGGAAGGCCCGCGAGTTCGACTTCCGCACTCGCTTCATCGAACTGGCGGGGGAGATCAACAGCGCCATGCCCCGCTTCGTGATCGACCAAGTCGCCGCCGGTCTCAACGAGCACGCCAAGGCCATTCGCGGTTCCAAGATCCTGGTTCTCGGCCTGGCCTACAAGAAGGACATCGACGACCTGCGCGAGTCCCCCTCGCTGACCATCATCGAGCTGCTGCGTGAAAAGGGCGCCCAGGTCTTCTATAACGACCCCTTCTTCGCCACCGTCGGCCGCGGTCGCCACTACGAGCTAAACATGAGCAACACCCCGCTCGACGATCTGGGCCAGTACGATGCCGTGGTCATCGTCACCGACCACTCCAGCTACGACATACCGGCCATCGTGGCGGCCTCGCAACTGGTGATCGATACCCGCAACGCCACCAAAGGTATCGTCTCGGACAAGATCGTGCGCAGCTAGGATGTCCTAAAATCATCTCAGTCTAAAAGACGCGTTACGGAGGACGCTCGGAGCCCTGTTTCTGGCGGGCGCGCCACCCTGGCAGGCAACAATCGACCAATTAGACCAAGCTGGCAGTGGACGGAACGCACCTCATTAATCCACATCCACTTGCAGGGCATCGTGATCCAGCGCATCATCAACCAGTTCGCCCGAACCGACAACACCGCACACTAGAGCGCGCCAGCTCCTTCAGGCGCGCAATCCCAGTTTTCGAAACACTTCAATTCACCGTGAGTGTAATCGCCGCTGTCTGCTGGATCGATCCCGACGTGGCCGTAACTGTGACCGTCGATGTTTGCTGTGTACCGCCCCCACCACCGCCGCCACCATTCCCAGTTCCACCGCCTCCACACCCGGAAATCATGCCCAACGCAATGGCTAAAACCATCAGAGGCAGCAGCGTACGGAAACTGCGGCGTCGCCACAAGACCAGAAACGCGCACACCAACGCCAGCGTCGTCCCTGGCGCCACCGGGTTTCGTTTGTTTAGCGAAGTTGGCTCAAGGTTGGCGCTCGAAGCACTCACACTGACGGTCAATTGAGTTGTGGCCGAGTTCCCGCCGGAGGGCGCAACGGACGCGGGAGTAAAGGAGCATGAAGCACCCGTTGGGAGGCCAGAGCAGGCAAGATTGACCAGGGAGTTGAAGCCATTCTGTGGCGTTATGGTGAGCGTTGCTGTCCCCTGGCCGCCCGCCGTGACAGTTAGAGAGGATGGCGATACGCCTAAAGTAAAGGATTGCGGCAGATTGATGGTGTAGCTGGCTGATGCCACCGCACTGCTTGAGTATCCGTTCGCAATGGCCATGGCTTCAATTGTCTCGGACGAGGAAACGGTGATTGCACCGCTATATGCAGTTGAGCCAATAGAAGGCACAGTGCCGTTTGTGGTGTAGTAGATCGTCGCGTTTGGCGTCGAGTCGCTAATCGTCACCGTCTGTGCGGTGGAGTAAGTCCCACCCGACACGCTGAACGTAGGCGTGGCCGCTGTGGGAAGGTTGATGGTGTAGCTGGCTGATGCCACCGCACTGCTTGAGTATCCGTTCGCAATGGCCATGGCTTCAATTGTCTCGGACGAGGAAACGGTGATTGCACCGCTAAAT